>Ga0134126_10005556_pt1 | contig 15759 bp, 13 predicted proteins | sample KB31752_FD_96881 | JGI IMG/M metagenome (GOLD analysis project Ga0134126, IMG submission 96881) | Terrestrial soil microbial communities with excess Nitrogen fertilizer from Kellogg Biological Station, Michigan, USA - KB3-175-2 | ecosystem: Environmental > Terrestrial > Soil > Unclassified ...
CGTAGATGAAGCGCACGCCGTGGCGCAGGCACCACTCCGCCAGGGTGCGGGTGTAGGCGAAATTGTTGTGCATGAGGAAGTCGGCGTCCTGCTCGGTGGTGGAGCTGCAGGCGCCGAGGTGGAACACTGCGTGGATGCGTGGCAGCGCGCGATGTTCCTCGATCCGCGCGGCAAGATCATCCGCGTTCAGAAAATCCGCGATGGTCAGCCCGGAGATATTATTAATGCGCTGGTCGTGGCCCAAGCGCTCCACGGCGATGATCGCCGATCCCATTCGGGACAAGTGACGAGCGACACAATTGCCGATTTGGCCGGCGGCCCCAGTAACGATCAACGCGCCGGCGAGCCGGGTTGGCGGGACGGCGAAATGTGACGCAAGAGTCACGGAAAGATCATGCAGTCAGCAGTTCCGGTGGCGTCTAATACAAATTATGACACCTTTCATTATTGCGATCCGGACAAGGTTTCGGCGCCCGACGGGGTGGAGCTTGCGCCCAGTCGCGCAGATTGCACTACTGGTGCCGGCCTGCCTGATGCTCGCACACGGTCAAGGCCAACCCTGGGAACTGTGGGGCCAAATCTGGGCGTCGTCGCTGACCTCGTGGACGGTTCAAAGCCAAACTCCCGTGCTGCAGCCGGGGACGGTGACGCTGCAGATTGACACCACGTCGCCCCCGGTGGTGGCGGGCGGGCCGGAGATCCAACCGTTGGCAACAGACGCACCGCTGCTCGTAGATCCCGGGCCCAATCAAGAGATCGCGACCCCCAGCGCGGTGCGTTGCGCGTGGACAGCAGGCGCCTGCTCGATCACGATTACGCTCATTCGAAGCCATCCGCAAGCTCCCTACGCGCTGCGCTCTGCGAGCGCGGGCCTGCAAGAAGCGATTGATATGCTCAAGCCCTCGGGCGGAACCGTGCGCCTGGACGTCCGCTGGCCGGGGACGACCGCGATGATTGCGGCGGCTCAAGGCAGCAGCGTGGTGCAGGTCGTGCGCGACGGCCCGGGAACCCAGACCTGGTATGGCTGGAGCGGAAGCTCGTATGTCAGCACGTTGGCACTCAATACGCCGGCGGGTGCGGTGGATTCAAGCAGCTTCGAAGACATTCATTTCGCCGATCAGTTTGCCGGCGGCAATCCGGGAGCGCAAATTGACGCTGCCGCAGCATTCCCGGGGATGGTTTGGGTGCCCGCCACATTGGGAGCGGGGATACCCAGCAGCGCATCAGCACTGGAGCAGGTCAGCATCCTGGATTTGCGCACCGGGACATCTGCCAATCCAGAAGCCAATCGTACGTTTGATTTTCCGCAGTGGTTCAGCCGGGTGTGGGACGCCTCGCCCGACAGTGCAAGCGCTGAAGCGCAGGGCAACGCGCATTTTCTGCCGATTTGGCGTCAAGATACGATCAAGACCGGGTCGGGGGTTCCGATCAACGCCTACCTGAGCTTAAGCAACCGCAGTTATTTGGCGGCGCACGCACTCGACGCCACCAATCCGGCTTCGCTGTTCACCTATTCGGACATTTCGTATGGCGGTCGTGATTCCGGCGTGTGGGGCTACAATGCGGTCGTCGCTGCCGATGGCGGCTGGCCGGTGTTGAGCGCTACCCGCAGCGTCGGCACGGTCACGCTCACAACCGGGGCGCTGAGTTGGGGCGGCAGCAGCTACCACGTTGGAGGCAGCTATGCGGGTGGCGCTCCCATCCGGGCTGGGGACCAGATCATGGTCGAGGGAGTGGCGGACCCAAGCTTTGATGGCGGGCTCTTCACCGTCACCGCGGTGGCGCTGGATTCCATCAGCTATGCCCAAGCAGGAAGCGAGGCCACGTCCAGCGGCGGCACGGCAACGCTGGATGCGAACCTGTTCGGGGCCGAGTTCAATATATTCAATTCCATCGGTGACTCTGGCGGGCCGCTGCCGCAGACAACGCGCGCGAAATGGGGCTTGGCGGTGACGAACAGCGGTGAGTTCCCGATTTCGGCGGCGTATCTTGCCACTTTTGCGGCAGCCAGCAATTCGGAAAGCGCGGTGGGCGACCGGCCGCACATCGGCTATTTGGTGGAGGATGCGCTTGATTCCGGATTCCGGTGCGGTGACATCACCGCCACCGCCCCGGCGCCGAACGGCCCTTTGCTGGAGCAAAGCTGCGTTTCCGCCAGTGCCCGCGCGCAGGCCACGAGCGGGATGAATTTCGGATCTGTGCCCTATGAGGCGGAAAGCAGCTATTGGAATGGAAGCGGAGCGTCGAGCTACGCCGGCACGCTGGCGGTCGAGCCGGGAGCGGGGGCGAATCCAGGCGAACGTTGGGCATGGTCGCTGAACGGAACGGAAGTGGGTTCGATCAATTCTGGCGGCGTAATCACGGCAGAGGCCATTGACGCCGCCGGAGCGGCTTCTTCGCTATTTTCCGGGACGACGATCTCGGACGGCACCAACGGCATGACCATCGCGCAAGAGGGTGGCGCCACGCTCTGGCGGGACTCGAACGCGGGCTGCGCGGACTGCTGGCTGCTGCAAGTTCCTCCGTTGCAAACTTCCCACGTGGTCGCGCAGGTATTCGGCGGCGCCAACATCGGGGCCGATCCGACATTGCAGGTGCACGGCACGCTGACGGCGGACGCGGTGGCGAACCAATGTTCCGGAGTGACTGCAGCGATGACCGCAGGGACCGTGACCATAAGCAATGCGTGCCTGACCGGCACCCGCCCGATCATGCTGGTGGAAGCCACGAAGGGCGGAACGCAAGGCATCCTGAGCTATGTGGTCACGGCGGGGACGCTGGTGATTAGCAGCAGCAGCGCGAGCGACGCCAGCACGGTGAGCTGGGTGCAGAACTAGAGTAGAAACCGGCTCGCGGTGGCTTGCACCCGCGCACCGAGTGGGGCTTGGATCTCAGGGAAAGCCGCACGCAATCCGACCGGCACTTGTGCATTTAGGCCGGCCTTGCTCGCGGACGGTCCGAACGCAGCTGGAGAGCGCGCCGGGCAAGGTCAATAGGCCTGCGGCGAGACCACGGCGGCTACGGTGCGCAGCAGAATCGCAATGTCGCGCCAGAGGGACCAGTCGCGGACGTAGCCAACATCGAACCGCCGCCGGGATTCGTAGGAGACATCGCTGCGGCCGCTGGTCTGCCAAACTCCGGTGAGCCCAGGGCGAACGCTCGAAACAATTGGGTAGGACTCGGCGTATTTGGGGATTTCGGCTGCGACAATCGGGCGCGGACCGACCAGGCTCATGTGGCCGCGCCAGACATTCCACAACTGTGGCAGCTCGTCCAGGCTGTAGCGCCGCAGCCAGTTGCCGACACGGGTCACGCGCGGATCGTGCTTCAACTTGTGAGTGGCTTCGAATTCCTGGCGGGCGAGCGGATCGCGGGCCAAGATTTCGCGCAAGCGGAGATCGGCATCAACCGCCATGGAACGGAACTTGAGCACGCGAATGACCTGTCCGCCGCGGCCCAGCCGAGTTTGGCGGAAGAGCACCGGCCCGCGGGAATCCAGCCTGATGAGGATCGCGAGCAGCAGGGCCAGCGGTGCCAGCAGCAACATCAGAGCGGTCGCGCCCGCGAGGTCGAAGCTGCGCTTGATCGCACGATTCAACCCGCGGTCGAGCGGGTGTTCGAGCGTGAATAATTGCACGCCGTGCAAATTGACGGCGCGGGCTCCGAGGGGCGATAGCGGGCGGCAAGGAATCACGCCGAGCGAGCCGCAATACTGTTCCCAACGCGCCACGATGTGATCGGCGCCTGTTTCAGGCAGACAGATCGTGACCGCAGCCGCGCCGGTAATGCGGATGATTTCGGGATCGGAATCCAGCGGCACGCAGCGGCAGCGGTGCCCCGCGCGCTGCAGCGCCAGAACGAGCGCCTCCGCATCCCGCGGGTGATCGGCCACCACCAATACCGATTCCGTGCGGGCGGCGCGTTGCGCCCAGCGCAGGCCGTAGGGGCGCAGCAGGATGAAAAATGCAAGGTTGGCGCCATACCAGCCCACCAGCAGGCCACGCGACAGGGTGCCGCTGCTGTGGCCGGCGAAGCTGACCAGAATGGCGGCAACCAGGCCCCCGGTGAGGGCCTTGACGATCTGGTCGGTTTGATCCGCTACGTGGAGGCCGCTGGAGTAAATCCGTTCGTAGAAAAGCGATGCCATCCAGCAAAGGCCGCACAGGCCATACATCGGCACGGCGCCGGGCGCAAATCGCAATTTGGGCAGGAAGAGGGTATGGAGAGCGATTGCAACGAACCAGCCGGCGGCGAGCAGCAGCACGTCCCAGGACCACATCGCCAAGCCGCGCAGCGGTCGCAGCGAGGACCCGCGAAGGTCGGTGCGCGCCGCGCTGGGGGGGTCGAATCCGACCGCGAATTTTTCAGGCGCGATGGCCACGCCTCCTCCTTGGTTCGGACCCAGGGGTTGGGTGAGAGTTGAACCTCGCCATCCCTGGCCAACTCCGCTGAGCGAGATCGTAATTCTCCAAGCTGCCAATGTCCAGCACAAATTCATCGAGTTCCACGTACGCCATGCGCCCGGCTAGGGCGGGCAGCAAGTCAAAGCCGATGTCGGCCCCGATCCGCGCGGGGATGTGGTCCAGCACCTGGGTGGAGGCGATCATAACGCCGCTGAAGGCCAAATTGGAAATTGGGTGAAGGGGCTTTTCCTCGAAGCGCAGAATGCGCCCGCCGCCCACCTCGGCGATGCCGCAGCGTTGCGGCTCGGGCACCGGATAGAGCCCGAGTGTAGCCACGGCCTCGGTATCGGCGTGGTGACGGGCGAGGCGGCCGAGGTCGCAATTGGTGAGCACGTCGGCATAGCACACCCAAAAGTTGGGGTCGTTTTCAAGCCAGGCGCGGTGATGGAGCAGTGTGCCAGCGCTTCCCAGCAGCACCTCTTCGGCCATCAGGCGCACGGGCAGACAGGGGGGATGGCGGGCGAAATGGGAGTGCACCGCGGGCGGGAGGGCATGCAAGGTGATGAGCACCTCGCTGACACCGTGGTGCTGCAGTAATTGCAGCCAGAGATCGAGCATCGGGATGCCTTGCACGGGGAGCAGGCATTTGGGCACGGAGTCGGTGAGCGGACGCAGGCGCGTCCCGTGTCCAGCGGCGAGCAGGAATGCTTTCATTGTCAGCCTTGATGCGGGCTCAGGACGAGACGAGGTTCGGATGCTCGCCAACAGGCACGAAATTCCATCGCAGCCCCGACTGTCGGCTGCCATCCAAGAACGGATCATCGGCAACCACATGGGCGCCGGAATGGTCGAAGCCGAATGACATCTCCTGCAGTCCCTCTGCCCCGAGTGCCATCCGCACCGGGTCCTGACACTCCGGCGGGACATAGAGAAGGAGAAAGCCGCCGCCACCCGCACCGGTGATCTTGCCTCCCAGAGCGCCGGCACGGCGGGCAAGCTCGTAGAAGCCATCAATGCGGGAATTCGAGATTTCGCGGGAGAGTTGCTTTTTCGCTTCCCAGCCCTCATGCAGCAAAAGCCCGACGCTATCCAATTCGCCCGATTCCAGCACGTGGCGCATGCGCTGCGCCATGGCCTTGATGGCGTGCAGCGCCTCCAATGCCGGACCGGCCTTCGCGGCGCTGGATTGCTCCTGAGTCTTGAGGATGGTCCAGGAATCGTGCGAGGCTCCGGTGAAGAACAAAAGCAGTCGCGATTCGAGTTCGGCCAGCAGCGCCGAGCTGACCGCGATCGGATGGGCGGAGGTGCGTTCGTCCGCATGGAACTCAAATAAATTGACGCCGCCATAGGCGGAGGCGAACTCGTCTTGCTTGCCCACGGGCTTGTGGAGCACGTTGCGCGCAATATGGTATGCCTCTTCGGCCAAGGCGGCTTTGGACAGTGTCCGGCCAAAATGCTTGCTGACGGCGGCAAGCAAGTTGACGCACACCGCAGCCGAAGAGCCAAGGCCGGTCCCTGGCAGGATTTCCGATGCAAGGAACAGATCGAGCGCAGCTGGTTGGCCCAGGTGTTGCAACACTGCCAAGGGTATCTCCAAGCGGGAATCCTTTCGATCAAGGCCGACGATTCCGCTCCAGGTTTCCGTCACCCGCAGGTCGGATGAGATGATTTGCACGCGGCCATCCTTGCGACCGCACAGCACGCAATAGAAATACTTATTGATGGCCGCGTTGAGCACGGCCCCGCCATGCTGGCGGTAGTAAGCGGGCAGATCTGTGCCCCCCCCTGCCAGGCTGATGCGCACTGGACTGCGGACGATCAGCATGAGGAATCGAGTCCCGAAGGAGGGTTCCACTGAGGTTTCGAGGAGCGGCGGGGATGGGGTCCGCGTCCATCATGAGGCTGCAGGCAGCGGCTGACCAGGGTGGAGACGGTCTGGAAAAGGATGGCCAGGTCCTGGCTCAGCGACCAACGGTGAATGTACTCCAAATCATAGCTATGGCGATCGTGTTCCCGGTCGAGCTCGCCCAAGCCGTAAACTTGCGCCAGCCCGGTGATGCCGGGGGAGAGTGCCAGCCGCTTGGACCAAGCGCCGTGGTGAGGGGCGGCGAGCTCGAGCGGCTCGGGGCGGGGTCCGACAAGGCTCATCTCGCCGCGCAAGACATTAAAAAACTGAGGTAGTTCGCGCAGGCCACTGCGCCTCAGCCAATGGCTGCGATCCACCGCGCGCCAGCGCAGACGCAGCATTGCGAAAGGAACACCGTCGCGGCCGACCCGCGGCAAGCGCTCGAAGCTACCACCGAAGCGCAGCCGCGCCGCCAAGGCGAGCGGGCCCCAAAGCGGAAGCGTGATCAGCAGCAACGCCGCGGCCAGCGCGCAATCGCCGACGCGCTTGAGCCCGAGCGCCAAAGGCGGCGGGGCGGAGTCCAAGAAGCTGATGATCGGAATTCCGTCGAGATCGAGAAGATGCGCACGCGATGCGTAAACTTCGAATTGGGCCGGCACATGGAGCAGGCGAATCCCCTGCGCGCGCAATGCTTCGAGCAGTTTGTAGACCTCGGCGGTGGGAGGCTGCTCCAAGGCGACAATTAATTGCCGCACGCCGCCGCCAACCACGAATTGCACCAGGTCCGGCGTGCGCAGGGCGGGGCCAGCGCGTTCGCCGGTGGCACCCATTTCCAAACCCAGGAAGCCGAGCACCTCCCATCCCAGCTCCGGATGGCGGTGCACGCGCCGAGCTGCCTCGCGAGCCAAGCGGCCATCGCCCAGCACGAGCGTCGGCACTGCCCGCTGGGCCAAGAGCCGTGCCGCCAAGAAACGGATGAGCACGGTCCCGACGCAGAAGAGCGGGGCGAATATCCGCAGTACCGCAGGGGAGCCCAAGCGCAGGCCGGCATTGGCCTCGGCGACTAAGATCAGCATCATGATCAATACCGCGAGGAGGCACTGCGCCAAGATCGTGGCAATGCGCCAGCCGGCGCGGAATCCATCCAGCTCAAGCACACGCACGAGCACCGACCAGCTCAACCCCAAGACCAAGAGGACCGGCATCCAAGGCCGCCAAGCACCCAGCGCAAGTCCAATTCTGGAGGGGTCCAACAGCCGCGCCAACATTAAGGCGAGCACCATCCAGACCAAGTCGCCGGCCAGGATCCAGCGTCGCATCTGCTGCCAATCGCGCATGCGGTTCATTTGGGTTCGAATGCGGACCGCCGAAAATGTCTCTTAGCGACCGCCTGCAGCTGCGGCGGATTTCGGTTCCAGGTGGCGACGGAGGCTCAGAAACATGGCGTGGCACAGGCTGACGTGGACATCTTCGATAACTTGCATGCTGTCGCTAGGCACAATGACCATCGCGTCGCACAGGGCGGCCATCTTGCCTCCTTGGAAACCGGTCAGCCCCAAGCAGTCGGCGCCGTGCCTGCGGGCCGCCTTCAAGGCGCACAGCACATTGGGGGAGTTGCCGCTGCCGCTGATCGCTAGCACCGCATCGCGCGCCGTCAGCACCCCTTCCAACTGCTGGGCGAAAATCTGGTCGTAGGCGACGTCATTGGCCCAGGCCGTCACCAGGGCGGCGTTGTCGGCGAGCGAAACAACCCGCATGCGGCGTTGGGGAATGAGATCGGAGGTGCCCTTGCTATAATCGCAGGCCCAATGGGAGGCCAAGGCCGCGCTGCCCCCATTCCCGAGGGTGTACAGCGTCCCGTTTCGATCGCAGACCGCCGCGAGGTGCTGCAGCAGCGTGGAGACGGCGACAAAATCGAGACGCTGGTGAACTTGGGCCAGGGCGGCAAAGTAGGCCGCGGGAGGCTCGAGGGCGCCGGTACGCGCCGATGCGGGAGAGGACTGGAGCAGCATGCAAGAATCCTACCTTTTCGCTATGCGTCCAGGGGGACTGGACGGGGTCGGCGATGCCGAATCGGCATCGCCATTGAGTTTGACTGCGGCGGGAACGGGCGACGGGCAGCGATCGCCAGCACAAAAAACAGTGCCGCCAGCGCCGGAGCGTGGAACTCAAAATCGAATGACGAATGCAGCAGCAATGCACCCGCACCCAAGGCCGCAGCCCGGCTCAAGCGGAAGTCGAGATCGGCGGAAGCTAGCCCGAGCGCCGACCAGCGCCAAAAAAGGATGCCGAGGAAGGCCAGGATCAAACCTGCACCCGCGACACCGGTCTCAGCCAGAGCCTGGGCATATTCGTCATGGGCCTGGAGAAATATCTGCCCCGGATCGAAGCGTTCGAAGGAGGGGTAGACGGATGGAAACGATGCCATTCCGGTGCCCAGCCAAGGAGCGGAGCGAAACATCTGCAAACAAGTCAGCGAAACTTGCATGCGATCGTGGACGCTAGGGTCGTGGCGGCCCAACACCCCGAGCCGGCGCGCGAGCGGACCCCAGCCGACAAGCAGGATGGTCAGCGCGGCCATGCCGGCGAGCACCCAGATGGGCTGGATACGGAAGCGCAGGCTGCGTGGGCGCAAGTACACCGCCATCCCCGCCAATTCCAAGGCGACGATGAAGACTCCTCCACGGGAGGCGGAAACCACGAGCGCAGCAATCAGCAAGGCCGGGCAGAGTCCGCGTACCAGCGCGCTGAGGGAGGCATTGCCTTTGCGCTCTCGGCGGAAGGCGTGGACGAAGGCGAGGGGCAGGAGCAACTCCGCACAGCCGGCGAAGTGATTGTGATAGACAAAGGGGCCGACCGGGGTGGCATAAGAAGCGTCGTGAAACCAGTAAATGCGGCCGTTGGCGCTAAACGCTTGTGCGATGGCCTCGAATCCGAGCATTCCGGCCAGGGCCCAGGACCAAGCACCCAACTTGCGCAACCCGCGCGCGGTGCGCAGCCCGGTGGCGGCAAGGTAAGTTAATGCCCCAAGCCCGGCGAGTTCGACTAGCGCTGTGAGGGAAGCGGCCCGATCACTGGTGGTATGCAGCAGCCATTGCAGCGCCACTAAACCAAAAAACAGCAGCGCGGGGATGAACAAGGGATCCCAGGTCAAAGGCCGGTGTTCGCGCAGCTGCAACGCGCCGACCAACAGGGCGGCTACAATGGCGGCGGCAGTGACGGAGCACCAGACCCAGTCATACACGCCGCCGAATCCGAAAATCAAGATGGTCAGCGCCGAGAGCACGAAGCGCAGGGCCCAACGTATGCTGGCAGTCTCGGGCATTGTCATCGGCTGGGCTCCAGCGCGACCTGGGCTATGAAAAGCGAACCTCGGACCGGGGGCGAGCCCTGCGGGCGGCGGTAGAGGAGATCGAGCACCAGCGGTCCAGTGCGAGCGGCGGTGAATAGCTGTCGCGCTTCCGGGCCTTGTGCCTGGGCGAGGGCGCTGGCCCCATCTTGGGCGGTCGCCATGATCGCGGCTTCGGCGCCGGCCTGGCCGTGGACGGCAAGCTCCAGAGCATACGAACAGCCGGCGCACACCTCGACTACCTGAGTGCCGAGCAGTGCAGTATCGGGTTGATAGCCGGTGAGGATCACCTCGACGCCGTTGCCCGCTGCAGGCAGCAATTGGGCGTCGGTGGTGCTGGCCCAGGACCACCGGGGCCCGATCCAAGGCAGCTCGAAAGTTTCGAGCCCGGGCGCGCCTAAGTTCGGATCGGTGCTGCGGCCTGCAAGCGGGGCGGGAGCGGGCAAGTAGCCCTGTTCCACCCCAGTGCGAAACGCGGTCGTGGCGCCAGCGATCAGTGCCGCAGAGCCGGGTTCGGGCTGCAGCAGAGCTCGCTTGGTCAACTCCGCGACCAGCGTCATGACCGCACCGCGGCACACCTCTCGCGCGCCAGCCTGGCAGCCCGAACCCGACCAAAGCTGCACGGCGTGATCATAGGCACCGACTGCCAGCAAGGGCGCCAAGGCACCGGCGCGGATTGCCGGGTCGTCGGGCACCATGGCGCGCAGGTGATCCCAGGATTCACCGGGGGCCCGCAGCGAGTCCGCCATCAGGCGGGCCGCGTCTTGAGAGGGCACCATGCGCCAGGCGATTGCGAGCTCGCGCCAAGCGGCTGCGTTATCGCCGGCGAGGATAGCCAATCCGGCCGCGGCCGCATGGGCTTGGTAGCCTTGGTCCACTGCACTGCCGCGCCGCAGCGCCGCTCGGGCCGCGGGCACATTTCCGAGCTGGACGTCGAGCATCGCCAACGCATTCCAGTTCTGCCAATCACCCGGGTCCAGGCGGGTCGCTTGCATCGCTTCCGAGCGAGCGCGATCCAGTTGCGAATCCTGCAAAGCCGAGGCCAAGCCGCGGTGATTGGCGGCCACATCTGGACGCCAGCCCAGGGCGCTGCGCCATTGGGAAGCAGCGAGTTCGGGTTGGGTGGCGAGCGCGACGGCGCGAGCGCTGGCGGCGTCGGCGGCGACTGTGGCAACGGCAACGCCGATCAGCGCAGTCCCCAGCGAGGCGGCGGCAAGATAGACCGCCAGTCCGAAGGCGGGCATGGAGTTTCGATCCTTCGCGGCCATGGCGAGTGCTTTTAGACCCCGCTGCGCGAAACGGCTGCGGCGCCGGGTTTGAGCGCTGGGGAGTAGCTGAGGCGTTCGCTCTCGGGGCGCATCAGCCAATCTCGGAGCAATAGCCCATTCTGATCCCGTTGGGAAATCTGGGGGTTGGCGATTGGCCACTGAACATTGATCTGCGGATCATCCCAGCGGATGGAGACATCGGCGGCCTGGTTGTAGGCAGCAGTGCACTTGTATTGGATTTCGACGATCTCGGTAAGCGCGCAGAGACCGCGCGCAAAGCCAGCGGGAGCGTACATTTGGAGGCGGTTGTCCTCCGAGGATTCGATCCCCACCCACTTCCCCAAGTTTGGGGAGCCTTTGCGGATGTCCACAGCGACGAGGTAGCCGCAGCCGCGGGTGACACGGATGATTTTGCCCATTGGCGGATGGTATTGAAAGTGCAAGCCGCGCACCACGCCAGCACCGGAGCGCGAGTGGTTATCTTGGGGAAAGTGGGTAGGCAGGCCCAAAATTTCGAACTGCTCCTCGCGATAGGTTTCCATGAAAAAGCCGCGCGCATCGGAGAAGCAATCGGGTTGAACCACCACGACCCCGTCGAGGTGTCGGGAATGAATCTGCATCGGCATCGGTATCCTCCAGGGAGTTCAAGTTTAGGGAAACAAGCGGTGCGAGCTGAACCGGCGCTTGGCCCACATTGGCAAGCTTCGATGGCGCCGCCCCAACGCAAGGCCGCAATAGCGGGCGGCCTCGTAGAGCAAAACGTAGGGGACGCGGTGGGCCGCGCCCGCGCCAATCAGAAAACGCACTTCTTCGCGCAGGTACTGCACGCCATCGGAACGCAATTGCGCGACTTCGGCTCGGTCCGCCAAGCCGCGCATTTCATGCACCACGCCATTGTCAAAATATTGTTGAAACGACTTCAGCAACGGGTAATTATGGGAGTGCAGGACCGCGGCATTGGGTTCATAGCGGAGGTGCCAGTTCTTGGAAGCCTGGATCGCCCAACTGAAATCCTCATAGGCGTTGAGGTCCTCGGGAAAGGGGAGCTTTTGCCATGCCAAGCGGCGAATTGCGCAGTTCACGGTTGAAAACTGGAATGTTCGGTACTGTCCCACAGCGCCATCGCGGCTGGGCGCGGGCGGATTCGTGCCATAGCGATGCTCCATGAAAAAGCGCCGCTCTGGCGTGGCCTCGGGCTTGGCCTGCTGGCGACCGTAAACCGCTCCCACCGCTGGATCCAGGAACGGAGCCAGGAGCGATTCCAGCCAGGTATGCTCCATAGGAAAGGCATCGGCGCTGAGGTACACCAGGAAGCTCCCGCCGGTTAGGCGGGCAGCGGCATTGCGGGTGCGGCCATGATGAAACTCGTCGGCTCGGATCTGCAGCAAGCGCACCGGAAATTCGGCGGCGATGGCTGCTGTACGGTCCGTGGAGCCGGAGTCCACAACCACCACCTCCCGCGTGCGCGCGGACTGCTGCGCGCACACAGCCGAAAGGCAACGGCCGAGGTTTTTCTCCTCGTTACGTGCTGGAATGATGATCGAGACGTCGGTGGGGACCGGAGTCAGAGTGCGGCCCCTTTGCCGTGTTCGGCACGGCTTTCGGCGGCCTCGAACGCGGCGGCGGCGGCTTCAATTTGCGTAGCGGGCAATGAAGTCAGCCAGGAGCAGAGGTCGGCGAATCCAGCGCTGGTGGTCATGCGCGGCTGCCAGCCCAACTGAGCCTGTGCGCGCGCAATATTGGCCCAGCCGTGTCGGGCGTCGCCCGCGCGGAACTGGCCAGTGTAACGTGGCTGAAGTGCGCTGCCCAAGCTAGTGCGCAGCAATTCGGCGATCCCGGTGACGCTTAGCGGTTCGCCGCAGCCGAGATTGAACACCGCAGACTCGACGGCAGAAGCATCCATGGCGAGCAAGAGCGCCGCGACCACGTCAGACACATGGATCACGTCCTTGAGCTGCCTGCCGTCCTCGTAGATGAGGGGCGGCTTGCCGGTGATCATGCGCGCGGCGAAGCGGGCAATCACCCCGGTGTAAGGATTGGTCAGCGATTGGCGCGGCCCATACACGCTGAAGAATCGAAACGCCACCGTGGGAATGCCGTACGCGCGGCCCACCAGCAGCGACGCCTCCTCTTGATCCTTCTTGGAGAGGCCGTAAATGGTCACCGGATTCAGGGGGCGATCCTCGGCCATCGCCTGGGCGCTCAGCTCGCCCCCGCAATGCGGGCACTTGGGCTCCCAATCATTGCGTTCCAATTGCTCCAATGGCCGCAACCCAGGATACTGGGTGCCATCGCGGGGACAGCGGTAGGTCCCCTCGCCCATCGCGGTCATGGACGAAGCCACGATCAGCTTGCGAATGCGGCCGCGGCGTTCGATCAAGAGCTCCAACAAGATGCCGGTGGCAAGCGTATTCACCTCGAGAAAGTGCGCCACCTCGACCATCGAAATCCCCGAGCCCACCGCAGCGGCCAGATGGAAAACGTATTCCGCATCTGCCAGCACAGCAGCCAGCGCTTGTCGGTCGCGCACATCTCCCAGCACATAGCGGCATTTCGGATTGCAATAGCCTGGCCAAATCCCGGGCTGGGGGTGCGCCGCGGGATCCAGGTTGTCGAACACCGTCACCTGATGGCCGGCGGCAACCAAGCGATCCACCAAGTGGGAGCCGATAAATCCTGCCCCGCCGGTAACGAGCACTTGCGACATGTGGGAATTTCCTGATTGTCGGAGTCGGTCAGACGTTTGCGGGAATGAGCCCAGCGCGCTTCAAGGTGGCGATCTCGGCCGCATGCACCCCTTCGGCCAAGGCGAGGAAATTGACAAAGCGGGGAAATACTCCGGGTTCGTCGGCATTGCCTGTCGGCACTGGAGACAAATCGTGGCCGCGGAAATGAAAGATCCGATACCGTGCGGTGTCGCGAAGAAAATCGAAGAGCTCCGAGGGACGGTATCCGAAATCGCGCGTCCATCGCCCCCAGGACTCAAAGATCAGGATCGGAGGCCGGGGCGAGGCAAGCAGGCGGCGCGCACCACGCAGCACCAGCAGCTCGGCGCCTTCGACGTCGATCTTCATGAGCGCGACCTCGGGGATCGCAGCCGCTTGGAGGTAGTCATCGATCGAAACGGTCTCGACGCCAATCGATTCGCAGGCTGGGTCTTCGGCTTGGCTCCAGGCCGAGAAGCCGTGATGCCGGGCCAGCGAGGCCTCCAACCCGCGCTCGTCGGGCACAAAGAGGGCTGCGGTGCCCGCATGTTCGGAAACGGCCAAGCGGCGAGCGACGAACCGGGTCCGGGGCAAGTGACGCAGATTGAACTCCAACTTCGCGAACACGCGCGGAGTCGGTTCAAAGGCGTGAACACAGCCATCGGGCGCGACGAGGTGGGCAATGGGCACGCTGAATTGCCCGATATTGGCACCCACGTCCAGCACGACAGCTCCCGGCCGAAGCAGGAGCCTGAGCACTTCGAATTCGCAGGGATGACCGAGCCAGCGCTGCACTCTAGCGAGGAGATTGGGGCGGCGCGCCAATACGGCTCGGAGTCGGGCCTTCAGATTTTCTTGCATAGCATTCCACCGCTCGGCGGCGCCCGCGAGCGGCGTCACTGAGGATTCATGGCTAGGACGAAATAACTCCACGCGTTCTCGAGCTGACCGGCGTCCACCCGACGAGAACCGACGGAGACGAAGCCGGATTGTGGCAGCACAGTGATGGCGCGGAAATGGTGGCCCAGTAATTCCTGCAGTTCGGCAGCCGTCATTTCTCGCTGGTGATAACGATTTTTGTGAACAGTTTTTGCCGGATCCGGAGTCCCCACAAAGACCATTCCGCCAGGCCGAAGAACCCGAGCGAGCTCGGCCACATGCGGCTCCAGCGGATCAAGGTGTTCAATATTTTCGTTGGTGATAATGAAATCGAAGCTGGCAGCGGCGAATTGGAGGGTATGCGCATCCATTCGTAGAAAGCGCAGGTTCGCCTGTTTCCAGCGGCGGCGCGCAAACTGAAGCGCCATGCTGGAGCGATCGATGGCGGTCACCGAGCGCGCGGCTCGGGCCAGGAGGTTGCTTCCGGTGCCGCAGCCGCAGCCGACATCCAAGACGTCCAATTCCGCCGCCAGCGGCAGGCAGAATTGGTATGCGCGCAGGTGGCGCTCCTGGTTGCTGCTCGGGAAATCTGGATTGTCGCGCTCATTCGTGTGCAAATAACCGGTTCGCAGGAAGTAGGCGGCGCGGCGCGCGAGATCAGCGGCGTAGCGGCCCGGATGTCGAAGGTAGCGGTGCATGGCAGGGGGAGTCAGCGCGGCGCCGGTGCCTCGGGGCGATGCGGTCCCGCCTGCCACAGCTTTCGCAGCCGAGCGCGCATCCAGCCGCGCTCGAACATGGCGGCCAATTCCGCGTTAGACAAGCGCCGGGAGCGCTGGATGTGTCGCCGTTTGCGGAGATACAGCGGGAGTTGCGCAAGAGCGGAGCCTTTGGCCCGGATCCAGGCGCCAAAGCAACCACGCCTGGCAAAAAACAGCGCTGCGCCGAGCTCGTAGAGGAGACGCTGATGGCAGTTCCGCAGCATCAGCGCCGTCGGCATGTTTTTCAGATACACCCACTCGATGCTGCGCTGCGAATAGAATGCCTGACGGGCGGGGAATTTCGCCATGGTGCCGCGATAATGGTGGTACACAATGGCTTCGGGAACGAAGCGGCACTTGTAGCCGGCGAGCTGAGCGCGGAAACCCAGATCGAAATCATCGTAGGTCATGAAGAAGTCAACGTCGAAGAATCCAATTTCATCCAACATCCTGCGCCGGTAGGCGGCGGCGCCGCCGCAAGCGGCGAACACCCACCGCCCCCGCCGAAATTCCTCAGCGTCCCGCTGATCGCGACCGAAATCCACACCCGC
>Ga0134126_10005558_pt1 | contig 15756 bp, 11 predicted proteins | sample KB31752_FD_96881 | JGI IMG/M metagenome (GOLD analysis project Ga0134126, IMG submission 96881) | Terrestrial soil microbial communities with excess Nitrogen fertilizer from Kellogg Biological Station, Michigan, USA - KB3-175-2 | ecosystem: Environmental > Terrestrial > Soil > Unclassified ...
CGTTGGCGCGCCCTTCCTCGGCGTCTTCGCCGGCGAGGGAACCGGGCTCGACGCCGCGCACGACGCCGGCGCGGTCGTCGCGCGCCTTCAGGGGCTCGCCGACGCGGCGGTGCGCGCCGGCGCAGGGGCGCTCATCCTCGGCGGCGCCGCGCTCGCGGGCCTCACGGCGGAGTTGCGGTGCGAGGTGCGCCTCGTCGATTGCGTTGAGGCGACAATGCGCGCGGTGGCCGGCGCGCTCGCGAGCCAGGCCGGATCCGTCGCGCCGCCGGACTCCACCTGCCTCGCGCCGCCGTCGGAGTGAGCGCGGCAATAGCGAGGTCCGGTTGGCGGTCGGGCGCAACGACGGCGCCATGCGCTTCCCCAATGTCAGCGGCGGCGGAAAAAGCGCCAGACGGCGGTGTGAAAGTGCGCCAGTCGGGTTGAGACAAAAGGGCCGCAGTCTCAGGCAGTCGACTGCAAGCCAGCTTGAACGCGGGATCGCTTGCGCAAAAGTCGAGTTCGTCGGCGTCCTCATAGCCGCAGCCGATGGCGTGCATCGAAGGCGGCTGCGACTTTCTTCGATCCAACGGCTGAAAAGAAGAGCGACAGAAGATTACGTCGCTCATGGCGAGCGGAGCGTTGCGAGGCGCGGGCCCGGATGAGCGTAAGCAACCAAGCCCTACGCGATATCAGCGCCATACGCCACGCTCGCCATCCAAAACTCGCACCCATCGTGAATAAGATGGGCTAGGCCACGCCATGGTTTGTAAAGAGGTTACGGCTGACGGAGTCTATGTGGGTTCGCATGGCGTTTGCCGCCGCCTCGGCGTCGCGCCGCAACAGCGCCTCGACTATCGCTTTGTGCTCCTCGCAATAAGTTTGCCGCCGCTGCGGGCTAAAGGATCGTCGTTTGATATCGCGCCATAGGTCTTGGCTTCGGATCAGGCGTAGGATCTCGTGTAGATGATTGAGCAAATCGTTGCGTGACGCCGAGAAAATTCGTTGATGCAGCTCGGCGTCCCAATGCTCGAACGTTTCCATATCGACGGCTTCGACCGCGGCGGCGTGCGAGAGGGCGACTTCGTGAATGTCGTTGGCGCTGGCGTTTGTCGCGGCAAGGGCGGCGGCGCGCGGTTCGAAGATCTGCCGCACCGCCATCATGTCGATTGGACTCACGCCCGTCAGTTTCTGAACAACGCTCATGAAATCGGGGCTGCCGCCATGGCGCAGAAAAGTGCCGCGTCCCACCTCACGGGTCAGCGAACCATCGGCGGCGATCTTGTCGATGGCGCCGCGCACGGTGTTTCTCGCCACCTTGTATTCCGCCGCCAGGTCGCGCTCGTTGGGAAGGCGGCGGCTATCGCTCCACTCGCCGGACTCGATGCGCCGGCGAAGCGATTGCTCGATTTCCGCGGCGATTAGTTTCGGCATCGCTCTGCGCCAACATGCACCAATGCTAGACCAATTAGCACAAGCCAGACTCCCTGTCGAGCGCTGTCTTGATGCTTATTTGCCATAACAAAAGCGTTATGTGATAAGTATGTACGTCGCCGCTACGGGGAGATTCGGCGTGCCGAGCGCAAATTTCGGGCGAGTCGAAAGCGTTTTTCGATTTCTCGCTTGCGTTTTAAACCAAGGAGCATTTCAATGGCTCAAAATACGAGGGAGCGGCCGAGATGAAGATAGCGACTTATCGCGTCGGCACCGAGCGTCGGGTCGGCCTGATCGATGAGGCGCGCCAGACGGTTTCACCATTCGATATCCCGGAAGCCGAAGCGCGGCAGGGCGTTCTCGCCCTCATCGACCGAGCGACCCTGCCGCGCCTGCTTTCGCCCATGCCCTTGAAGGAAGCTGTCCTCGAAGCGCCGATCCCCCGACCCCGGCGCAACATCTACTGCGTCGGCAAGAACTATCACGAACACGCAAAGGAATTCGCGTCGAGCGGCTTCGATTCCGGCGCCAGCGCCGGCGCGGTGCCGAAGCATCCGATCATTTTTTCGAAAGTGCCGGAATGCGTGATCGCGCATCGCCATCCGGTTTCGATCGACCGCAATGTCTCGAACGCCATCGACTACGAAGCCGAACTCGGCGTAATCATCGGCAAGGGCGGGCGGGGCATCCGGCCGTCCAACGCGCTCGACCATATCTGGGGCTATACGATCATCAACGACGTGACCGCCCGCGATCTGCAAGGCCTCTATAGTCAATGGTTGATCGGCAAATCCCAGGACACATTCTGTCCGATGGGCCCCTGGGCCGTTACGAAAGACGAGATCGATCTCGGCGATACAAAAATAAAGTGCTGGATCAACGGTGAACTGCGCCAGAACGCCAACGTCCGCGACCTCATTTTCGACGTCCCGACAATCATCGCGACGATTTCCGCCGGCGTTACGCTGATGCCGGGCGACGTGATCGCCACCGGCACTCCCGTGGGGGTTGGCATCGGCTTCAAACCACCGAAATACCTTGCCCCCGGCGACGTCGCGCGTATCGAGATTTCCGGCATCGGCGTATTGGAAAACGAAATCCAGGAGTATCGGGCGTGACAGGCGCAGCGGTCGGTCAAACCCAGATCGAGATCGACGGCTCGGGCTCGGCGATCGTTTTCGTGCACGGTCTCGGCGGCGACTCGAACTCGTTCCAAATGTTGCTGGACGCGCTTTCCGGGTTTCGCTGCATCCGCCTCGACCTGCCGGGTTCCGGTCGTTCGCCGCGCCCGTTCGAGGCGCTCTCGATCGATCTGTTCACGCAGAGCGTGGCTGAGGTCGTCGACAAGGTCGGCGGCGGCGCCGTTCACCTCGTCAGTCATTCCATGGGCACGCTCGTGTGCCAGCATGTCGCCGCGCGCTTTCCCGAGTCCGTCAAGAGCCTGACGCTGTTTGGACCGATCGTGGAACCGTCCGACGCGTCGCGGCAGCGTCTGCGCGATCGCGCGCTCGCGGCGCGGCGGGGCGGATTGATAGACATCGCGGACGCGGTCGCGCTCGGCGGAACATCGTCGACCTCGCGCAACGCAAACCCGCTGCTTGCTCCGTTCGTGCGCGAGAGCCACATGCGGCAGGACCCGGAAGGATTTGCGCAAACCTGCGAAGCGCTCGCCGCCGGCGTCGCCGCGGACCTGAGGCTCCTGCGGCGCCCAATGCTGATCGTGACCGGCGACGAGGACGCGGTCGCGCCGCCGAGCGCCGCGCGGGCGCTTGCCGACAAGGTCAAAGGGGCTAAGCTGAAAATCCTGGAGCATTGCGGGCATTGGACGCCCTTCGAGCGTCCGCAAGACTGCGCGCGACTGCTTTCGGAGCACGTAAGGGCGCACGAAATGGCCTGACGGGCTGCGCGCATTGGCTGCGCCTGCAAAGGGCCGGCATGACGATGAGGAGGAATGACCATGGCGGACGAGTATAACGGAACCAACGGCTCGGGCGGCGTCATCTTCACGAACGTCCGGATTCTCGACGGCACCGGCGAGTATCCCTACACCGGCGAAGTCACGGTGCAGGGCAACCGCATCAAACAGGTGACCAAGGGCTCCTCGCGGCTGAACGGCGGCGGCGGCATGGGCGGGCAGACGGTGATTGACGGCATGGGTGCGACGCTCATGCCCGGCCTCTGCGATGCGCATCTGCATCTTTCCTGGAACAACGCGCCGGGCATCGACCCCATCCAGATGATGCCGCCCGAGGAGCATACGCTCGTCACCGCCCAGATGGCCAAGCTGGTGCTGGACGCCGGTTTCACCATGGGCTGCGGCGCCGCGGCGGCCAAGCCTCGCCTCGACGTCGTGGTTCGCAACGCGATCAACAAAGGCATGATCCCCGGCCCGCGCTACCGCGCCGCCGGCCCGGAAATCACCACCGTCGGCGGTCTCGGCGATTCCGCGCCCTCGCATATCCCGCATGAAGGGCTGAACCTCGGCATCGTCGTTTCCGGTCCTGAGGAGGTGCGCCGCACCGTGCGCACGCTGATTAAATACGGCGTCGATTCCATCAAGCTCAATCTGTCCGGCGAAGAAATCACCGGCATGGGGGCCGAAGAGACGCCGATGGCGGAAGAGGAAGTTGCGATGGCGGTGCGCGAGGCCAAGGCGCGAGGCCTCGTACTCGCCGCTCACGCGCGCTCGTCAGGTTCCGTCATTCAGTGCGTGCGGCACGGCATTCAAAATATCTATCACGCCTCCTTCGCCAACGAGGAAGCGCTGGATATGCTGGAGGCCAACAAGGACAAACACTTTGTCGCGCCCGGTCTTGCGTGGCTTATCAACACGGCGCGCCACGCCGGGGAATGGGGGATCAAGCCGGGCTCGCCGCTCACCATCGCCTACGAGCGCGAACTCGAGCACGCCGTGGAGAGTTGCAAGAAGATGCATAAGCGTGGCATTCGCGTCCTCATCGGCGGCGACTATGGTTTTGCCTGGACGCCGCAGGGCACCAACGCCAAGGACCTTGAGATCTTCGTCGACATGCTCGGCTTCTCGCCGATGGAAGCCATCATCGCCGCCACCAAACTCGGGGGTCAGATCATGATGCGCGGCGACGAACTCGGGATGATCAAGCCGGGCTATCTCGCCGACATGCTGCTCGTCGACGGCGACCCGATCGCCAACATTCGCGTCTTACAGGACAAGGCGCGGCTCATCGCCATCATGAAAGACGGCCAGTTCCACAAAGCGCCAAAGATGAATGAACAACGCCGACGGATGACCGCGTGAGCCTTACTAGCGCCAGACCCGCTGAAGGCGTCACGGCTCGTCAGGCCTGGACGGGACTTGCCCTGCTCGCCGGGGCGATCTTCCTTTGGATGGTGTTTGGCGTCTGGCCGGATTGGCTGGATTGGCTGCTCATCGGTAAAAAGGCCTTCGTCAGCGCAGTGCTCAACGGCGTTACGCTGGCGGGCCTTTATTTCCTCGTCGCTAGCGGTTTCACGCTGGTTTTCGGATTGATGCGCAACGTCAATCTCGCGCACGGCTCGCTCTATCTGCTCGGCGCCTATATCGGTTACGACGTGACGCAATGGACCAATAATTGGTTCACGGGCGTCCTCGCCGGCGCGCTGGCCGTAGGCGTCGTCGGCGCCCTGTTGCAAATCCTCGTGTTCCAACGCCTCGCCGGCGACGAACTGCGGCAGACGCTGGTGACGCTCGGCATCTCCATTGTCGCGGCCGATCTCATGCTGGCGATCTGGGGCGGCAAGACCTACCAGTTCACAATTCCGGACTGGCTCGACGGCGCCGTCAACACGCCGATCATCACCGCGATCAGGTCAAACGGCCAGATCGTGACCATGCGCTATCCCTTCTATCGCCTCGTCGTGCTCGCCGCCTCGATCGTCATCGGCGTTGGCCTGTGGCTGGCGCTCAACAAGAGCAAAGTCGGCATGATGATCCGCGCCGGCGTTGACGATCGCGCCATGCTTTCGATGACGGGCGTCAATGTTCGCCTGCTGTTCGTCGGCGTTTTCGCGATCGGCGGCATGCTCGCCGGCTTTTCCGGCGTTATTGGCGGCTCTGCGCTGTCGGTAGCCCCGGGCGAAGACATCCGCTATTTGCTGGCGTCGCTGGTCGTTGTGATCGTCGGCGGCATGGGCTCAATCACTGGCGCCGCTATCGGCGCGTTGCTGATTGGCCTGGCCGAGCAGATCGGGCTGGTCTATTTCCCCACCTATGGCATCGTCCTTACCTTCGTCATCATGGTCGTGACCCTGGCGTTGCGTCCGCAGGGGATCATGGGCAACGCCCGCACGCGCGATGCCGATCCGCTGCGGGCGGCTTCGCCCGGCGATATCGTCTCGCCCGAATTCACGCCGGCGACCGCCTGGCTCGGGCTCGCGCTCATCTTATTCCCGCTCGTCGTATCGCCATTCGTCGCCTTCCAGATTGGCGCGCAGACCTTGATCTTCGGCATGATCGCGCTCTCGCTGATGCTGCTTGCGGGCTATGGCGGGATGGTTTCTCTCGCCCAACTGACGGTAGCGGGCGTCGCCGGTTACAGCGTCGCTATTCTCGGCCCTAACGGAACCGGCGTACTCGGCTTCGGCTGGCCCTGGTGGCTTTACGTGCCGGCGGCGATCCTGATCGCGGGCGGCGTTTCGGCGTTGATTGGCATGATCGCCGTGCGCACTGCCGGCATCTACACGATCATGATCACGCTGGCGGTCGCGACGGCGTTCTACTATTTCGTGCAGCAGAACTACTCCCTGTTCAACGGACACTCAGGCTTTCGCGGCGTCGCGCCGCCGACGGTGTTCGGCGTCGAATGGCATCGGCAGATTCCCTTCTACTATCTGAGCCTTGGCATTGCCGCGCTCGCCTATAGCGCCGTCATCTATTGTGCTCGATCCACGTTTGGGCGGGCGCTGATGGCGACGCGCGACAACGCGCGCCGAGCGAGCGCGGTCGGCTACGATGTCACGTTGCATCGGGTGGTCGCCTATTTCTTCGCCGGAATCATCGCCGGCGCCGCGGGCGTACTGTACGTCTGGTTCAACGGCCGCATTTCTCCGGGCTCGGTGGGAGTTGGCCAGGTGATAGGCATCCTCGTCATCGCCGTGATCGGCGGTCTGCGCCATCCCATCGGGCCTTTCATCGGCGCGGCGGTCTATGTCTTCCTGAACACCTTCGCGATCAACATCGTTGGCGCCGACCGCTTCAACACGCTTATCGGACTGGTCTTTCTCGTGATTGTTTTCGCGTCGCCTGATGGCCTGCTCGGCCTCTGGCGTCGGCTCGCGCCGTACTTGGCCGCAAAACCTCTGCGCGAATCCTAGGGGTTGGCTTCACGTTCAACAAAGCCCAACATGGGCGTTCAAGGGAGGGAATGATGAAGGGTACTGCGAAGACTTTGCTGATGGCGGCTTTGTTGGGCGGTGTGGCGCTTATGCCGCACGCGGCTCTCGCCGACGGGACGATCAAGGTTGGCCTGTTGGCGACGCTGGAGGGCGCGTTCACCGTGCTCGGCCAGGACAGCATGCGCGGCGCGGAACTGGCGCTGAAAGAACACAATTACATGGCTGGCGGCAAGAAGATCGAAATCATCAAAGGCTCGTCCGACGCTTCACCGGACAGCGCCGTCAAAGCCGCGCGAAAGCTAGTCGAGCAGGATGGCGTGGCAATCCTGATCGGGCCGCTGTCCGGCGATGAGGGGTTGGCCATTAAAGACTACGCCAAGACCCAGCCGAACGTGACCTTTGTCAATGGCGTCTCTGCGGCGCAGGACACGACGCTTCGCGATCCCGCTCCCAACTTCTTCCGCTTCAACACCGATGGCGCTCAGTGGATGGCTGGGCTCGGCGACTACGTCTACAACGTGAAGAAATACAAGACGGTGGTCACCGTCGCCGAGGATTATTCCTTTCCTTATAGCCAGGTGTTTGGCTTCATGGCGTCGTTCTGCCGCGATGGCGGCCATGTGCCGAAGAAGTTCTGGGTGCCGATTGGCAACAAGGACTTCTCCTCGGTCATCGCCGCAATTCCCGACAATGTCGACGCGATTTATGTTGCGCTTGGCGGCGCCGATGGCGTGAATTTCCTCACGCAATACCAGCAGGCTGGCGGGACCGCGCCGCTGATTGGCGGTTCGATCACCGTCGATCAGACGGTGCTCAGCACCAAAGGCAAGCAGCGCGATTACATCGTCGGCACGCCGTCAGCCGGGCCGATCGCCGACAACGACCCTGGCGCGGCTTGGAAGAAGTTCGTCGCCGACTACAAGGCCGCCTTCAAGGACGGTTTCCCGTCGCCGTCGCTGTTTGCGCAAGGCTATTACATCAATACCGAGGCGGTGCTGCTCGCGCTCGACAAGATCCACGGCGACCTCTCCGGCGGCGAAAAGAAATTGCGCGATGCGCTCAGCACTCTCCAGTTCGAGACGCCGACCGGGCTCGTCAAGCTGGACAAGAACCGTCAGGCGATCGCCGACAATTATCTGACCGAAGTCGCCAAGGCCGACGATGGGCATCTCTACAACAGGGTCATCAAGGTGGTGCACAACGTCAACCAAACTTTGGGCATTCCCGAGGCGGACTTCCTCAAGCTCGGCAAAGCGAGCCGCGACAACCCCGACTGCAAGTAAGCCCCGCGCGAGATCCCACCATGGCAGGCGACAAAGCCGCTGAACGTCTTTCCTCCAACAGCGTTCATGCGCTGGAGTTGGCGGGCGTCGGGCGTCAATTTGGGGCGCTTGTCGCGCTCGCCGACATCAACCTCCGGGTTGACGCCGGCGAGCGGCGGGCTATTCTCGGCTCGAACGGCGCCGGCAAGACGACGCTGTTCAATGCCGTGACCGGAGATTTTCCGCCGACGTCGGGGCGGATTCGCTTCTTCGGCGAGGACATCACCGCTTTTCCGGTTCAGGAACGGATCCGGCGCGGACTGCGCCGGACCTATCAAATCAGCCAGTTGTTCGGCGGACTGACGGTGCTCGACAGCATCTTCGTCGCCTGCCGCGGCGTATCGCATCGCCGCCTCTCGCTTCTGCGCCCGTCGGCGAACGACGTCACCATGGCGCAAGCACGCTCGATCGCCCATTCCGTCCAACTCGACGACATTTTAGAGACGCCGGTTTCCGTTCTCAGCCATGGACAGCAGCGCCAGCTTGAGATCGCGCTGGCGCTGGCTGGCGCGCCGCGCTTCATCCTGTTTGACGAACCGGCGGCCGGCCTATCACCTTCCGAGCGGCGCGACCTGGTCGCGATCCTCAACGCGCTGCCGGCCTATATCGGCTATATTATTATTGAGCACGATCTCGACGTGGCGCTGCGCGTATCGACCTACGTCACTATGATGCACAATGGGCGTATTTTCACAGAAGGCACGCCCGAGCAGATCGAGAACGACCGCCAAGTGCAGGAGATCTATCTCGGAGCGGGTCATGGCTAAGCGACCCGCTTCCGCATCGGCGGCTCTGAAGCCGATCCTGCAAGTGCAGGATTTGCAAGTTTACTACGGCGAGTCGCACGCCTTGCAGGGCGTCTCGTTGACGCTTGAGCGCGGCGTGCTGTCGGTTGTCGGCCGCAATGGCATGGGCAAGACGACGCTTTGCAATACGATCGTCGGCCTGATGCACGCGCGCTCGGGCGGCGTGCGCTTCGATGGACGCGACATATCCAATCTGGAGCCATACCAGATCGTGCGCGCCGGCGTCGGCTTCGTGCCGCAGGGCCGTCGCCTGTGGCCAAGCCTCTCCGTCGACGAGACGCTTCGTCTCAGCGAACGGGACGGAGCGGCCGGACATTCCTGGACGGTTGAGCGCGTCTATTCCACCTTTCCGCGCCTAGCCGAGCGGCGAAGCAACGGCGGCGGGCAGCTATCCGGAGGCGAGCAGCAGATGCTGGCGATTTCGCGCGCCCTGCTGAGCAATCCGCGCCTCCTGGTCATGGACGAACCCACCGAAGGCTTGGCCCCTGTAATCGTTACGCAGGTCCGAGACCTGCTGCTTCGCCTCTCCAGCGAAGAGGACCTGTCGGTTCTCGTCGTCGAGCAGAATATCGGCGTCGCCACCTCCGTTTCCGACTCCGTCGCCATCATGGTCAATGGCCGCATCAACCGGATCATGGATGCGGGGGACCTGGCGCGAGACCGCGATCTCCAGCAGCGATTGCTCGGCGTCGGCCGCTTCGGCGAAGAGGCGGCGTCGACGCACGAAGCGGCGCCCGAGGCAATCGCGGGAGAGGCCAAGGTCTTCCGGGTGGCGCGCACAGGCGCCGCGAGCGCAGACGGCGCCTCGCCCGTCTACCGGGCCGACCGATTGCCCAATCGCTGGGGCGTGCGCAGCGCCTCCGCCAAGCCGATCACCGCCGAAACCGAGGTGAGCGCCGCCTCACCGCCGGCGTTCACGATTCCCTTTGCTGAACGCGTTGGACGGATCGCGCTGGTTGCTGGCACGTTCGACACCAAGAGCGCCGAGTTGCGCTTCATCGGCGACCGGTTGCGCGCGCTGAACATTGCCGTGCGCACCGTCGATCTCTCGACGTCGGGAAAGATTTCGCGCGCCGATGTGACGCCGGTGCAGGTCGCAGCGATGCATCCGCGCGGCTCCAGCGCAGTGTTTTCGGGCGATCGCGGCGCTTCCGTCACCGCCATGGCGGAAGCTTTCGGCCGCTGGATCGAGCGCGAGCGCGGCATTGGCGGCGTCATATCCGCAGGCGGCTCCGGGGGCACTTCGCTGGCGACGGCGGGCATGCGCAGGTTGCCGCTCGGCATTCCCAAGATCATGATCTCGACCGTCGCCTCGGGCGAAGTCGGCCGCTACGTGGGCGCCGCCGACATCTTGATGATGCATTCGGTCGCCGACGTTCAGGGCTTGAATGTCATCACCGAACAAATCCTCGGCAACGCCGCCAACGCGCTCGCCGGCATGATCTCGGGCCTGCCCACGGCCGAGGCGCGGGAGGCGCGGCGGCGCTTGGCGCGGCCCGCCGTTGGCATCACCATGTTCGGCGTGACGACGCCGGCAGTGCAGGCGATCACCAAGCGCCTCGAAGGCGACTTTGACTGTCTCGTGTTCCATGCGACCGGGACGGGCGGGCGTTCGATGGAGGCCCTCGGCGACTCCGGGCTGCTCGCCGGCTTCATCGACCTCACGACGACGGAGGTCGCTGATATGGTCGTCGGCGGCGTCTTCGCCGCCGATGCCGATCGCTTCGGCGCGCCGATCCGGACCGGCTTGCCTTATGTCGGATCGGTCGGCGCGATGGATATGGTCAATTTCGGACCGCGCGACACGATGCCCGAGCGTTTCCGCAACCGCCGCCTCGTTGTCCATAACGCAAACGTCACCCTCATGCGCACGACGCGCGACGAAAACAGGGCGATCGGCGAGTGGATGGGATCGCGCCTCAACCTGATGGACGGCCCTGTGCGGCTTCTGCTGCCGCTGGGCGGCGTGTCTGCGCTGGATGCCGCCGGCCAGCCGTTTCACGATCCGGAGGCCGATAGCGCGCTCTTCGAGGCGCTCGAAAGGACGGTGCGCCAAAACGCGCGGCGCAGCATCGAGCGCGTCGAGGCCAACATCAACGACGACAAATTCGTCGCGGCCGTCGTGGGTGCCTTCGCGGCGATCTCGCCGCGCCGCGAAAGGAGAGCTTGATGCCCAGGATCGAGCGCGAGGCCATCCTCGCCAAATTGCAGGCGATGAAGCGCCAGCGCATTCCGATCATCGGCGGCGGCGCCGGCACAGGTCTGTCGGCCAAATGCGAAGAAGCCGGCGGCATCGACCTCATCGTCATTTACAATTCGGGGCGCTACCGGATGGCGGGTCGCGGGTCGCTCGCCGGCCTCCTCGCCTATGGCAACGCCAATGAAATCGTCCGCGAGATGGCCTATGAGGTGCTGCCCGTCGTCACCCGCACACCGGTGCTCGCCGGCGTCAACGGCACCGATCCGTTCTGCCTCTTCGACTCCTTTCTCGACGATTTGAAACGCCTGGGCTTCTCCGGCGTGCAGAATTTCCCGACCGTGGGCCTCATCGACGGATTGTTTCGCGCCAACCTCGAAGAGACCGGCATGTCCTATGCCCTGGAGGTCGAGATGATCGCGTGCGCCCATGCCAAGGCCATGCTGACAACCCCTTACGTATTTTGCGCCGCAGACGCCGCAGCGATGGCGAGAGCCGGCGCCGACATCATTGTCTGCCACCTCGGCCTGACGACCGGCGGAACCATCGGCGCGCAGACCGGCCGCAAGCTTGCTGAGTGTCCCGCCCTTGTCGATGAATGGGCGGCAGCGGCGCTGGCGGTGAACCCCGAGGCGATCGTCCTGGTTCACGGCGGTCCGGTCGCGCAGCCGAGCGATGCGGAATTCATCCTTCGCAACACCAAGCATTGCCACGGCTTCTATGGCGCCTCCTCGATGGAGCGCCTGCCGACCGAACTGGCGATGACGGACCAGACAAAGAAGTTCAAGGCGATCGCCTTCGGGCGATCGGCCTAATCAGGAGCAAGGACCATGGTTGCGCAGACCTTGGGATCACTGATCCTTTGGCTCATCATTCTGGCGATCGCCATTGTAATCGCCGTTTATCTCTTGCGCTGGCTGTATCAGCGCTCGACGAAGGAAACGGCGTTCGTTCGCACCGGCTTCGGCGGCGAGAAAGTCGTCGTCAGCGGCGGCGCGTTCGTCATTCCGGTGCTGCACGACATTACGCCGGTCAACATGTCCGTGACGCGCATCGAGGTGGCGCGGCGCGAGACCCAGGCGCTCATCACCAAAAACCGAATGCGCGTCGACATCATCGCCGAGTTCTTCGTCAAGGTCGATTCGTCGAGGGAAGCCGTCAGCTTCGCCGCGCAAACGCTGGGGCGTCGCACTTTGCAGGCGGACGGCACGCGCGATCTTCTGGAAGGGCGCTTCGCCTCGGCGCTGCGGACGGTGGCGGCGCAAATGACGCTGGAGCAGATGCACGAGCAGCGGCAGGAATACGCGCAGCGCGTCAAGACCGTGGCGCTGGAGGGCCTCTCGCAGAACGGACTCCACCTGGAGAGCGTCGCGATTGTCGACCTCGACCAGACCCATCTCGAATTCTTCGACAGTTCGAACGCCTTCGACGCGGAAGGACTGACGCAGCTTACCGAGACCATCGAGTCGCGTCGCCGCATGCGCAACGAGATCGAACAGCGCACCCAAATCGAAATCCGCACCCAGAATCTCGACGCCCAGCGGAAGTCGCTCGAAATCGATCGCGAGGGGGAATATGCGCGGCTGGCGCAGGAACAGGACATCGAGGTGCGGCGCACGGCGCAACGCGTCGAACTCGCCCGCGACCGCGCCGTTCGCGATCAGGAAAGCGAACAGGCCCTGCTCGCCGCGCGCGAGGAGGTCGAAAAGTCAAAATTCGTCCAGGAACGCAATCTCGCCGAGGCGCGAATACAGAACCAGGAGGACATCGAGCAGCGCGAGATCGCCCGCCGTCGCCATGTCGACGAAGTCGAGATGAAGACGCGCGAGCTTACGGAGCGCGAGCAGATCGTTTTGGAACTGGCGCTGGAAAAGGCGCGGATTCAGCGTGAACGCGAGCAGAGCGAACTGGAGCTGGATCGCCGCCGCGTGCTGGAACTTGCGGAGATCAACCGCCAGATCGTCGTCGCCGCGAAGAACGCGGAACTGGCGCAGGCCGAATCCGAACGCAAGCGCACAGAGATCGTCGCCAACCAAGACGTGGAGTCGACCCGGATCGCGCAGGAGCGTGTTCTGGATCAAGCCCGCATAGAACGCGAACGGTTGCTCGACGCTCTCAATATCGCCAAACGTCAGGCTTTTGAGGAGGCCGAAATCAGCTCCGGCGAGGAAATCGAGCGGGCGCGGATCGCCACCGAACGCGGCCTCGCCGAAGCGCGCGTGGCGCGCGACGGCGACCTTCGTAAACTCGAAGTCGAGCGCGACAAATCGGTACAAGTGGCCGAAATCGATAGCGTCATCGAAATCGCCAAAAAGTCGGCGGAGCGTTCGGCGGCGATCGCGATTGCGGAAACGGCGCGAGCCCAAGCTGTCGCTCCCGAGGAACAAGCGTTCACCGTGCGGGAAACCGAGATCGCTCACCGCCGCAAAGCGACGGATCTCATCGCGGCGGCGCGGGAAACGGAGCGAGACGCGCTGCGTCTCACGGGCAAGGCGGAGGCCGAGAGGGCCGCGGCGACAAGCTTCGCTGACGCCGTCAGGATCGCCGCTCAGGGCGAAGCCGAGGCCGAAAAGATCAAAGCTCTCGCGGCGGCCGAACGTTACGAGGTTGACGCCAAGGGCGCGATGCAACTCAACGAGGCCGAGAACACACTTTCCGAATCCGCCCGTCTCTCGCGATTCCGCGGTAAGCTTCTGGAGCGCATCGAGGGCATCGTGCGCGAGAGCGTGCGGCCGATGGAGAAGATCGAAGGGATCAAAATATTGCATATCGACGGGGCCAACGGCGCGCCCGGCGCAAACCGCAATGTCACCGACGAAGTGATCGACTCCGCCCTGCGCTACCGCGTCCAGGCGCCGATGATCGACAGCCTGATGAAAGAGATCGGCATCGAGGGCGGCAGTCTTGGGCGCATGACTGAGGTGTTGCGCGACGCCAAGGACATCGAAAGCCTGGCCTCGAAGCGCACGAAGCCCGCGCATGGCGCCACGCCGGCGAACGGTAGCGACCGCGATGACGAACGCTGAGGGGCGGGGCTGAATGGCGAAGGTCTACGCCTCCATTGTAGTTCCGGCCAACGCCAGCGCCGTCTGGGACGTTATCCGGGATTTCAATGCGCTGCCAAAATGGACGCCGTTCGTCGCCGAGAGCCGCATCGAGCAGAATGCGGCCTCCGACAGAATCGGCTGCATCCGCAACTTTCGCTTGAAGAACGGCGGCCGCGTCCGCGAGCGGCTGCTGGCGCTGTCCGACTACGAAATGTCCTGTACCTACACGATCCTCGAAAGCCCGATGGGCGTGGAGAATTATCTGGCGACACTGCGTTTGATTCCGGTGACGGAAAGCGACCACACGTTCGCGGAGTGGAGCGCCGAATTCGACGCGGCGCCTGAGCGCGAGGATATCTTGGTTGAGGATGTCGGGCGCAACGTGTTCGCAGCCGGGCTGAGTGCGCTGAAGTCGCGGTTCTCGCGCTGAGCCATGGTCGATATTCGCCGCAGTACGATCGTCAATGCGCCTCTCGATGAGGTCTGGGCGATCCTGCGCGATTTCAACGGCCACGAGCGTTGGCACCCCAGCGTCACGTCGAGCGTCATCGAGGATGACGCCGATGCCGACCGCATCGGCGCGGTGCGCAATTTCCGGCTCAGCGACGGCGGGCGAATTCGCGAGCAGCTTTTAGCGCTCTCCGACGTCGCCAAGAGCTTTTCCTATTGCATCCTCGAAGCGCCGGTTTCGTTACGCAACTACGTCGCCCATGTGCGCCTTCGCGCGGTTACTGAGAACGATACCTGCCTTTGGCAATGGTCCGCCTCGTTCGACCCGCTGCCGGCCGAAAGAGAGCGACTCACGCGGTTTGTCGCGCAAGACATCATGGCCGCTGGCTTTCGCGCCGTGTCCGGCTTGTTAGTTGGCGAAGCCGGAGCGTCATCGCCGCCCGCCGACGCGCCGAAAGCGCTGTCGGCGCCCTCGGGCCTGGAGGCGACAGCGATCATTCTGACGCGCTACGGCGGCCCCGACGCGCTGGTTGCACAGAAAATCCTCGTCGCCAGCCCAGGTCCCGGCGAGGCCCGGATTCGACAGACCGCGATTGGCGTCAATTTTATTGACGTCTACTGCCGTCGGGGCAGCTTCCAGATAGTCGCGCCTCCCGGCATTATCGGCATGGAGGCCGCGGGCGTTGTCGAAAGCGTCGGTCCCGGCGTCACCAACGTGAAGCCTGGCGATCGCGTTGGCTATGCCTGCGCGCCGCCGGGATCCTATACATCGATCCGCACCATGCGAACCGATCTTCTTGTCCAACTGCCGGCCCTGCTGACCGACAACGCCGCGGCGTCGATGCTGTTGAAGGGAATAACGGCGGGGTTTCTCCTGCATGACGTCTATGCTGTGAGGCCGGGCGATGTCGTTGTCGTGCATGCGGCGGCAGGCGGCGTCGGGCAACTGCTCTGCCGCTGGGCGAAGGCGCTCGGCGCGACGGTGATTGGCGCAACATCGAGCGACGCAAAGGCCGAGCAGGCGAAGCGGGTTGGTTGCGATCACGTGATTATCACCACGCGGCAGGACATCGCGGAAGCGGTGATGCGGTTGACCGACGAGCGCGGCGCCGAAGTTGTCTACGATGCCGTCGGCAGAGACACGTTCGAGGCCTCGATCAACTGCCTTTCGC
>Ga0134126_10005559_pt1 | contig 15755 bp, 7 predicted proteins | sample KB31752_FD_96881 | JGI IMG/M metagenome (GOLD analysis project Ga0134126, IMG submission 96881) | Terrestrial soil microbial communities with excess Nitrogen fertilizer from Kellogg Biological Station, Michigan, USA - KB3-175-2 | ecosystem: Environmental > Terrestrial > Soil > Unclassified ...
CGGGGAAGGATGATGCATTAATTGCAACAAGGCATGCCTGCACGCCGTTTACGGAGCCATCGGTGTAATGTATTTCATTGGAAAATTTTTCGGCGTTGTCTTTGTCCGGATGAATATGCAGTACTTTTTTAACTGCCTTCACTGTAGCCTGGCTCGGTTTTCTTCCTGTAATTTTCATTTCTATTTTTTGGGAAATGGTCATTGCTATGGTGCCTGTGCAACCTGCAATTAATCCTTTACCAATTGCAGCACCCAATGCACCTAACGTTGTTGATTCATGTGATCTGTGCTTCATAATTTCATTTATGATTATTTGAGATTATTCTTCGTGTAACCAATAACGTTATAATTGCCAATGCTGCTCCGGCAAACAGTGTTCTTCTTATTTTTTGTTTTGAAGTCGCTTTTAATTTATTTTTTTTCAAATAATCTCTTTCAGGATTGGGTTCAAAATAAGTTTTGTGTTGCAAGCCCATATCCAGTATTTGCGCAAGATGCAGGCCTTTTCTGTTGGTGTTTTGTTCAATCTGTTCACGGCAGCTAAAACCATCTGCGATGATAAAGCCATTGCTGTCAAAATTTCTTACAGCAGGCAAAAGAACTCTTTCACCTGCTTTTACGGATACGTCATAATGATCACCTTTTTCATAACCAAAATAGCCGGCCATTCCACAACAACCTGAATCCAACACTTCATAATCCAAGCCTGTTTTCTTAAGTAAGCTCTTTTCGCAATCTAATTTCATAATTGCTTTATGATGGCAATGGCCTTGTATGATGGCTTTATTATTTATTTGCGGTACTTTAAAATCAGGCGCTTTTTTTTCAAGAAATTCTGCTAAGGTGAATACCTGTTTTTTTAGCCGGGTTGCTTCTTCACTGTGCGGAAATAAATTATGGAGTTCATCTCTGAAAACTGCTACGCAACTGGGCTCCAGGCCAACGATAGGCGTTCCGTTTTGTATATCATCTTTTAAAGTATGCATAATTTCAATCAGCATTTTTTTAGCCTGGTTCAGCATGCCAAAATCATACAATGGCCTTCCGCAACAAAGAATTTTTTTAGGAATCACTACATGAAAACCGGCGGCTTCTAAAACATGCACGCCTGCTACCAATGTTTCGGGTAAAAAGAAATTATTAAAAGTATCAGCCCATAAAATCACTTTTGATTTTTTGTCTTTCGATTGACCGCTGACCGTTGACCGTTGATCGCTAAAGAACCAATTGCGAAATGTGCGCTCTGCAAATTTAGGCATGGTACGTTGTGACGCTACACCTGCAATTGCTTTGGTAATATTTTTTATAATCGGTGCATGCATCATAAAGTTTGCAACGCCCGGCATAAGTGAAGCCAATCTTGACCACCAATAAACATAGCCAAAAGCATAGGCAGTTCTTGGTCTTAACCTCCCTTCATAATAATGTGATAAGAATTCTGATTTGTAGGTAGCCATATCCACATTCACCGGGCAATCTGCTTTGCATCCTTTACATGCAAGACATAGATCCAATGATTCTTTTACTTCTTTATTTTTCCAGCCTCCCTTCAATACATCGCCTTCCATCATTTCATATAACATGCGGGAACGTCCGCGGGTGCTGTGTTTTTCTTCACGTGTAACCATATAGCTTGGGCACATTGTTCCTTTTTCATGACGCCGGCATTCGCCCACTCCCACACATAAATTACTTGCATGTGCGAAGCTATATTTCTCATCAGGCAGTTGAAAATGTGTTTTTAAATGTGGCGGATTATAGGTTGTACCGAGACGCAAATCATTTGTTTGCCCATACGTATCAATAATTTTTCCGGGGTTCATTTTCCATTCAGGATCCCAAATTGTTTTAAATTCTCTGAAAGCATTTACCAATTCTTTTCCGTACATAATTTCCAGCAAATCGCCGCGTGCCTGTCCATCGCCGTGTTCACCAGAAAGTGAGCCGCCATGTTTTACCACAAGATGTGAAGCCTCGATTGTAAACTGTTTATACTTTTCAATACCTTCTTGAGTAAGAAAATCAAAACCCACACGGCAGTGGATACAGCCTTGACCAAAGTGACCATAAATAGATGGATATAATTTATATTTTGTAAACAAATCGCGAAGCTCTTTTAAATAAATGCCCACTTTATCTGGGGGCACCGCAGAATCTTCCCAACCCGGGCCGCCATTGGGTTCGCCGGGAACCCAGGCTGTTGCACCCAAACCGGATTCACGAACTTTCCAAAGTAATTCTTCTTGTTCAGGGTTATCAAACAAACTCATCGTTGGAACCGTTTTTTCTTTTTTTAAATCTTCCATTAAAGTTTTTGCCTGGTTATCAGAATCTTCTTTTGAATCGCCCCCAAATTCTACCAGCAGCCATGCATTTCCTTTTGGCAATAAATGAATATCTTCTACATTAAACTTCTTTCTTCTCATAAATTCAAGCAGTAAATCATCCATGCCTTCCAGGCCAATTGGTTTATATTTCATAATAAAAGGAACCGCATAGCCGGCATTGGGTAAACTATCGTAACCCAGTACCAGCAAGCTTCGTGCTTTAGGATTGGGAATCAATTTTAAAGTAGCTTCAGTGATAGTAACGAGCGTACTTTCAGAACCAATTAAAACATGCGCTACATTGAAACCATTTTCAGGAAGTAACGCCGTTAAATTATACCCTGATACGCGACGCGGAATGTTTGGAAATTTTCCGCGAATTAAATCTTCATATTTATCCCTGAAATCTCTTAGCTTTTTATAAATCTCACCACGCCTTCCGCCTTCATTAATTATTTGTTCGAGTTCTTCATCTGAAGTTGCACCTACTTTCATTTTCAGACCATCATACGTAATGATGGTAATTGATTCTGTGTTATCAGAAGTGCGGGCCCCGGCGCCGCGAAATTGAGCCATCACAGAATGAACGCCGCATGAATTATTGCCAAGCATCCCGCCAAGTGTGCAGTGGTCGTGGGTTGCAGGGTCGGGGCCAAAAGTTAAATCAACTTCTTTTTCTGTGGCATGACGCATTTCATCTAATACGATTCCCGGTTGTACGGTAACTATTTTTTTTTCTTTATCAATGCTTAAAATTCTGTTGTAGTATTTCGCCATGTCCATCATCACTGCAACATTGCAACACTGCCCTGCAAGGCTTGTTCCGCCACCACGAGATAGAACCGGCGCATGATATTTTTTACACAACGCTAATGTTTGCATAATATCATTCTCTGTTTTTGGAATCACAATCCCGATCGGTATCTGGCGATAGTTAGATGAATCAGTGGAATATAATGCCCGGCTACCCTTGTCAAAACGCACTTCTCCTTCAATGGTCTTTTTTAATTCCTTTTCAAGATTTTTTACATCGACATTGATGGAATCTTTGGTAACAAAACGGGTATCTGGTTTCGCTTGCCCGTTGCCGTTATGATGTTGATTTGGATTACCCTTATGCCGGGGATTAATATTATTTTGTTTTTTATCCGGGCTTATTGCTTTTGTTGAAACAGGTGTCATAGTGGTTATTAATTTTTAGGCCTTACCCAACCTCTCATGAAAGGAACGGACTCGGTTATTATTTTAAATTTTATATTTCAAAGCATCTTTACTTTTAAATGTTAAACCAAATCCTGGCTTAGCCATATCAGGTTTTAAAGCGCCATTTACAGGCAATGGATTTCCTTCAAACAGCATTTTTTCAATGCGCACATGATCATGAAAATATTCTGCTATGTAAAATGACGGCAAAGCCAGTGAAGCATGCAAATGCAGTGCAGGCGCACAATGTGAAGAAAACGGAATCTGATGCGCCTCCGCTAAACTTGCTGCTTTTAAAAAATTAGTAATACCGCCGCAGCGTGTTGCATCTGCCTGCAACACATCAACTGCATTTGCTTTTAGCATGTGATAGAAATACGGAAGATTATAACCATATTCACCTGCAGCAATATTTATTTTAGCCTGAACTTGTTTGCGAATAAATTGCAAGCCTTCAAGATTATCAGAGGTTACCGGCTCTTCAAACCAACTAACATTATATTCTTTGAATTGGTACGATTTTTCAATTGCCTGTTTAATGCTATAAGCGCCATTTGCGTCCACAAATAATTGAGCATTATCGCCGATAACTTTTCGCGCCGCTTTTACTCTGTCCACGTCTTTGCCAGGCTTGGCGCCAACCTTCATTTTAAAATGAGTAATGCTTTGCGATGCCCAGCTTTCAAATTGTTTCTTCGTTTGTGCATCACTGTAAGATGTAAAACCGCCGCTTCCATAAATAAGCATGGCATCTTTAACCTGGCCTAATAGCGTGCATAGGGGAAGGTTAAGAATTTTAGCTTTTAAATCCCACAAAGCATTGTCCACTGCAGACACAGCCATCATCGATATTCCGCATTGCCCGCTATTTCTTATAGCACGAATCATCGCATAAGAAATGGCAGATATGTTCATGGCATCTTTGCCAACAACTATTTCCTTTAATGTTTTTTCAATTACTACGGTGGTGGCTTCGTGTGCGTAAGTATAACCTATACCTGTTTTATTTTCAGCCATAAGCTCAACTAAAACTATTGTTGTGCTGTTCCATTCAATGGTTCCGTCTGCCTCTTGTGAATCTGTGGGTATTTTATAAGCTGAAACCTTTAAGCTTTTAACTGGTATGCTTTCATACTGTTTCACTTGTTTCTTTCTCTTTATGCGGAATGAAGTTTTCTATTACATCTTTCCATGATTGTTTTATCATATCCCAGGTATCTGAATCTCCTTTTGCCATAGAGGACATAAATGCTTTTGCCTGCTTAAATGAAATGTGCGGTGGCAATGGCGGAACAGAAGGATCAGTATAAGCTTCAAGAACAACAGGTTTTTTGCTTGCTATTGCCTCTTCAATTGCATGTATAATATCGTCCTCTCTGTCAACCTTAATGCCATCAAGCCCCAACATCTTTGCATATTCTGCGTAAGGAAAATCGGGCAGATCCTGGGATGCCTCAAATTTCGGATCTCCTTCCATTATGCGCTGCTCCCAGGTTACCTGGTTCAGATCCCGGTTATTGAGCACAACAATTATCATACGCGGATCGCTCCAGCGTTTCCAATATTTTGAAATGGTGATTAACCCATTATTTCCCAGCATTTGCATAGCGCCATCGCCAACAAGAGCTATAGATACTCTGTCGGGATAAGCAAATTTCGCTGAGATGGCATAAGGAACGCCTGGGCACATTGTAGCGAGATTGCCTGAAAGTGATGCCCTCATTCCCTTACGGATTTTGATATCGCGGGCAAACCAATCGGCAGATGTACCTGAGTCAGAAGATAAAATACAATTGTCAGGCAAACGCGATGATAGTTCCCAAAATATTCTTTGCGGATTGATTGGGTTTGCACTGTTCATGGCCCTTGCTTCAATAATTTTCCACCATTCTTTTATATTTTTTTCAATTCCTTCGCGCCAGCTTCTGTCTTCTTTTCTTTTTAATAATGGTATCAATGCTTTTAAAGTTTCGTGGCTATCGCCCTGCAGGTTTAATTCCATTGGATACCGTATGCCAAGCATCCTGCCATTAATATCAATTTGTATTCCTCTTGCCTGGCCTTCTTTGGGCAAAAATTCTGAATAAGGAAATGATGACCCCACCATTAATAATGTATCGCAGTCCATCATCAGGTCCCAGCTTGGTTTTGTGCCAAGCAAACCGATTGCGCCTGTGACATAAGAAATATCATCTGGCAACACGTCTTTACCCAGCAATGCTTTTGCAATACCTGCACCCAAAAGCTCTGCAACTTCAATTACTTCATCGGCTGCATTATAAGCGCCTGCACCAATAAGCATAGCAACTTTTTTTCCTTCATTTAAAATATCAGCTGCTTTTTGTAAATCTGATTTAGCAGGAACAATTTGCGGGTAAGCAAAATGTAAACTGGTATGAATTGAATTATGCATGCGTGCAGGCTCTTCATATTTTTCATCCTGCAAATTGTTTGGAATAATAATGCAAGTAACGGTGCGCTCAATTTTTGCAATGCGTATAGCCCGGTCAATAAGTGTGCGTGTTTGAGAAGGATCCATTAATGTATGGACATATTCATGCGCTACATCTTTGTATAAAGAATTCAAATCTACTTCCTGCTGAAAGCTGCCGCCCATTGCAGTTGTAGCCGATTGGCCAACGATGGCAACAACTGGCTGATGATCCATTTTTGCATCATACAAACCGTTTAATAAATGAATTGCGCCTGGCCCGGAAGTAGCCATGCATATACCTACCTCGCCGGTAAACTTTGCATGGGCACATGCCATAAACGCGGCATTTTCTTCGTGCCTGACTTGTATGAAATCTATTTTATTGTCTTTACCCTGGTTACGGTTTAATGCACCCATCAATCCATTTATACCATCTCCGGGAAAACCAAAAATTCTTTTTATTCCCCATTCGCTTAATCTTTCAACAAGGAAATCACCAACAGTGTTGCTCATAGTAAATTATATTAAAGGTTATGAATAATATTATAAAGCGCAGCAATGATTAGTTCTCAAAAGTCCTGCCATCATTGACGATACTTGTCATCGTGAAGTCTTTTATTTTCTTTATTAAACCAGCATTAAAGAAGTAAGGAGTTTTTTCCCCTTTGTGGTAAGATTGCCCCATTTTTTTGTGATATTAATTTTATTAACTTATTAAAATCGCAGATGGTGTACTATTAATAAGGTTTTGTGCAGCAAAAAAAGAACAACAAAGAAAATCTGGCATGTAAATTTATCCTTAACCTTAAAATCAATTTTATGCTTAAATATGCAGTTATATTTTTTATAATAGCTATCGTTGCAGCTATCTTTGGATTTAGCGGTATCGCAGCCGGTGCGGCTTCTATTGCAAAGGTGCTATTTTTTATTTTTATTGTGTTGTTCCTGTTAGCTATAATATTTGGTTCAAAAGTTTTTGGAAAATAATCAACGTTAAAAGAAAATGACTGATTGCGACAATGTAAATGAATATGTGAAATGTGCAGCTATCCTTGCTAGTTAGTACATAGTGTTGTATTGTACTTTAGTTGCACATCTGCAAAGAAAGTTATCGATGGCGCCGGCGATATAAATGTTTACTAAAGGGTAAAAGTATCCTATGGCTCTCGTGCCCTGCTAAATAATTTACTGGCATGTCAGCGACAAATGCGTTAGTAAAATAAATATTTATTATATGGCAAAATATTCTAAGAAAGCAGGTAAAAAAGTGGAAAAAGCCTTGCATGAAATGCATGAAGGCAAACTCAAAAGTGGTAACAGTAAAAAGAAAGTTACTAATCGGAAACAAGCAATTGCAATAGGACTTTCAGAAGCAAGAAAAGAAGGCGACAAAGTTCCAAAGAAATCTTCCACATAACTAATAACTAAATGAGAAAAGCATTTGAAAATTCAAGTAGGCCAAAAGTATTATCCCAATTCGGCATTTCGAAAATTAACCTGGCTCTTAACTGTTTAGGATGATTTATGCGTTATCTAAAAGAGGTATGCGTTATCATGTACTGGCAATTCATAGTCATTCCGATAAACCCGCCGTTGACCGTTGATAACATACCTGAAAACACTAAGACTCTCGCCGTTATTGTTGAAGACCCCGATGCCCCGCGAGGAACTTTTGATCATTGGCTGTTGTGGAATCTCCCGCCAGATCGAATTATAAAAGAAGACACAGTGTTGGGAGCAAGCGGAAAAAACAGTGCAGGGAAAGTGGGTTATTATCCTCCTTGTCGACATCAGGATCGCACCGGTATTATTTCATGGTGTTTGCTTTAGATACAAGCCTTTCTCTTGAAAAAGGTTCTGTTAAACAGAAACTAAAAGCCACGACGGAAAATCACATACTTGCCCAGGGCGCTTTAATGGGAAAGTATCAAAAGCAAGCCCGATAATATTTAACTAATACGTGTATCGCCCCTTCTAATGAGACGGTTAAATTAATGACAGCGTTACACATTACCGTGGTAAGTCATATGAAAGCAGGCACAGGTTAATCTTCAATATTCAAGATAATAACAAAATGACGCCGACATTATTTTGAAGTTCAAAATTCTAACGTTTCCGTGAATATTGTGCTTTATTTATTCGTTTATGCCTGGCTGTTATCCAGCTATTTTATTCAAGCCTGAATAGTGCATAAACCCAATATGAGATATGGTTATATTTCGCAATGTAAAACTCTTCAACGTTTTACGGCTATATTTTTGTATTATGTGCGATAGCAGATGTAAGTAATTCCCGAAATGAGTCTAATACAGAAGAAAAATAAGGCCAAAGGCGTGCTTAAGATATTGCCTGGAGCTATCGCTTCCTTAAAAAAAAATTTGCTGGAACCGGTTTTTGGTGATAGTACCAATGACAATGGGGAAGAAAAGCCACCATTGAGGTCAGAGCTATTTACCGAAGAACAACTTGATAAATATGCAATTTCACTTGCAGAGAGACATACATTGTTTTCTAAAACACCTTCGGAAAACCTGTTAAAAAGACTTGATGAAAATGAAAGGATATTGTTAGAGGTTCATGAAAATTTAACTGAAGCAGTAAAGTCAAATACCAGGATTGTTCCTGCAGCTGAATGGCTTCTTGACAACTTTTATCTTATTGAAGAACAAATTTATACCGCAAAAAAGCATCTTCCCAAAGGCTATAGTAAAGAACTACCAAAACTTATAAAAGGACCCTCGGCAGGATTTCCGCGGATTTATGATATAGCTGTGGAAATCATTTCGCATACGGATGGTCATGTTAACCTGAGTCGTCTTTCTAACTTTATTGCCTGCTATCAAACTGTCAACTTCCTCGATCTTGGAGAATTATGGGCAATGCCGATAATGTTCCGGCTTGCATTACTTGAAAATCTGCGTCGTATTTCGATCCAGATATCTATCGATATCGCCAATCAAAAACTGGCGGCTCAATGGGGCGAAGAGATGATGGAGACTATTGAAAATAATCCCAAAAACCTTGTATTGGTGATTGCGGATATGGCGCGATCAAAGCCTCCCATGGAAAGTTCCTTTGTTGCTGAACTATCAAGAAGACTGCAGGAAAAAGGAAGTGCGCTTACTCTTGCAATTAACTGGATGGAGCAACACCTTAACGAAGAAGGGCTGAGCGTTGGCACAATGGTACAATCGGAAAATCAAAAACAGGCTGCTGACCAGGTGTCGATAAGCAATAGCATAAATAGTCTGCGCTTTTTGAGTACGACCGATTGGCGCGAGTTTGTTGAAGAACATAGTATTGTTGAACAAACGCTATCGCAGGATGCTATCTATGGCCAAATGGATTTTAATACAAGAGATCAATACAGGCATGCAGTTGAAAGCATTTCTAAAAATAGTCTATTGTCGGAGCAGGAAGTAGCTGCCATGGCCATTGAACATGCTAAATCAAACCATCAAAACATCGACCCAAAGAAGAATCATGTGGGGTATTATCTCATTGGTAAGGGAGTGTTTGCGATTGAAAAAGTTGCTAAGATAGAAATCGGTGTAATTAAAGCTTGCAGAAGATTTGTAAATAAGATACCACTTTTCGTGTATGCTGGTTCGATATTAATTATAACAGCATTATTAACCTGGGAACTTTTGCTGAAAGCAAAAAGTGATGGTATGAAGCATTGGATATTATTATTTTTTGGTATCATTTTATTCGTTGCATTGAGTCAATTTATGACCTCAATCGTTAACTGGGTAACTACTTTGCTCACAAAGCCATGCTTACTGCCAAGAATGGATTTTTCAAAAGGTATTCCCGATGAATATCGGACAATGGTTGCCATACCTGTATTGCTCAACGACGAGGAGAACATTGATGATCTTGCTGACAGTCTTGAGTTACGCTTCCTGGCAAACCGGGATGCTAATTTATCCTTTGCACTCTTGACTGATTTTAAAGATGCCAGCAGCGAGACACTTCCGGAAGATGAATCGTTATTAAATGTTGTTAGAAGTAAGATAGTGGAACTTAACAGAAAATACGAACGGGTTGTTGATGATACTTTTTTTCTTTTTCACCGGCCACGGCGATGGAACGCACGCGATAAAATATGGATGGGATACGAACGCAAACGCGGAAAGCTCGGTGAATTAAATGCATTAATACTGGAAAATAAAAAATCTTCCTTTTCACTTATAGTAGGAGAAGAAAGCGTATATAGATCTATTAAATATATTATTACACTCGATGCCGATACCCAGTTTCCAAGAGATGTAGCCTGGAAGATGGCCGCTACTATGGCCCATCCCTTAAACCATCCTGTTTACAATGCAAAGAAAGGAAGAGTAACCGACGGATATAGTATTCTCCAGCCCAGGGTCTCGAGCAGCCTGCCCATAGGAAAGAGTTCTTTATATGCAAAAATACACGCCAACGATTCAGGCACGGATCCTTACACAAAAGCGACTTCTGATGTTTACCAGGATCTTTTTAATGAAGGTTCATTTATTGGAAAGGGAATTTATGACGTAGCCGCTTTTGAAAATGTAATTAAAAATAAATTTCCTGAAAATCGAATTTTAAGTCATGATCTTCTTGAAGGCGCTTATTCAAGAGCAGGATTAATTACGGATATCCAGTTATATGAAGAATACCCTTCCAATTATATAACGGACTTACAGCGGCGTCACCGTTGGATAAGGGGCGATTGGCAAATTGCAACCTGGATAATACCATTTGTTCCGGGCTTCGATAAAAAATTTCACCGAAATCCTATTTCTTTTGTTTCCGCGTGGAAGATATTTGACAATTTACGGCGAAGCCTTGTGCCTATTGCCTTTCTCTTAATGTTCCTGGCAGCATGGGCAATCTCAGGGGATGCTGCATTTTGGATGGATATTACACTGGGAATTATTTTTGTTCCAATTTTTGTTCAATTTGTTTGGGAGATATATAAAAAGCCTCCGGACGTTCTTTTTATACAAAATGTTTTATACACCGGCAGAACTTTTAAAGCAAACCTCCTGCAAAATATAATCGATCTTGCCTGCCTGCCTTATGAAGCTTTTATAAATGCTCATGCCATATTAATTACCTTATGGCGCCTTTTTGTTTCAAGGAAAAACTTTCTTCAGTGGACGCCATACAGCGGTTATCAGCATCATAAAAAAACCGTTATAAATACGTATCGGAAAGTGTGGTTCCCATCCGTTCTGTCTATTGCTTTGTTTGCATACCTGGGCATGTATGTTCCGTTTACACTCGTCTTGTCGTTCCCATTACTCATTGCATGGTTAGGTGCTCCAGTGATAGTATGGTACATAAGCCGCTCTATTCCTGAAAAAAAGATTCAGTTAGATGCTGTAGAAACCTTATATCTGCGCAATCTCGCCAGAAAAATTTGGGCATTCTTTGAAACATTTGTTGTGGAAGGAGATAACTGGTTGCCTCCCGATAATTACCAGGAACAGCCGGTAGAAAGGACTGCTCACCGCACGTCCCCTACTAATATTGGATTTTGCCTTTTGGCAAATCTTACGGCAATGGACTTCGGTTATATCACAAAGAGCGTTTTTATTGAACGTACCACTAACACAATCGACACGCTTACAAAGCTGGAAAAATACAGAGGGCATTTATACAATTGGTACGATACAGTTTCATTAAATCCTTTAATGCCCAAATACATTTCCACAGTGGACAGCGGTAATTTTGTTGGGCATATTTTAATCTTAAAACAATCTTTGTTCAGTATCCGGAACGAAAATATAATAGATGCGAAACTATTTGAAGGACTTTTGGACACAATCCGGATTTTTATCGAAAAATCGCCGGATAATTCTGCTGTTAGAAAGTTTAGGTCGCAGGTGGAGGCTTTTCCGAATAATTTTGATAAGCCATCATTAATAAGTTCTTATCTAAATGAGTTAACAACCTCTTTCAGAAAGATATTAGTGGATCTTGATCTCAACCCTGATGATGAAGATGACTGGTGGTCGCAAAAAATTGCGGAGCAATTACATGATATACAAAGCGAAGTTTCCATCTTTTTACCATGGCTTTCTTTGCCAGCCACTCCGGAAAAATTTGAACATTTGCTCATTGATCTTCCATCTTTGCCCACGTTATACCAGGTGGCAAAACTTGAAGAGTTATTACTTCAAAAAATCATTACCTCCTATCATATTGATAATACTTTTGAAGAGAATGAATGGCTGGATGCTTTTAGGGCTGCCATTACAGCACCTGCAAGGCGGGCAAAGGAAATGCTGTTAAAAATTAATTCTCTTCTTGTAAAATGCGTAGAACTTTCCACTATTGACTATAGTTTTTTATTTGATAAAACCCAGCACTTATTATCTATTGGGTATAATGCCGATGAACACCGGAAAGATAATAGTTATTATGACCTGCTTGCTTCTGAGGCGAGAGTAACAACTTTTATTGGAATTGCACAGGGAAAACTACCTCAGCAAAGTTGGTTTGCACTTGGCAGAAAACTTACCAGCCAGGGCACAACACCTGTTCTTCTGTCGTGGAGCGGCTCAATGTTCGAATACCTCATGCCTATGTTAATAATGCCATCATACGAAAATACTTTGCTTGATGAAACCAACAAGGGCATTGTTCAAAAGCAGATAGAATATGGAAAAAAACGCGGCGTCCCATGGGGTATTTCAGAATCAGGTTATAACTTATTAGATGCGGATCTCAATTATCAATATCGTGCTTTCGGCGTTCCTGGTCTGGGATTCAAAAGGGGGCTGGGTCAGGATCTCGTTATTGCACCTTATGCCACCGTTATGGCATTAATGGTAGCCCCGGAGGAAGCCTATGATAATTTAAAAAGACTAAAAGATCAGGATTTTGAGGGCAGATATGCTTTTTATGAAGCAATTGATTACACGCCGTCAAGGCTTCCAAGAAGAACTGCGTTTACAATTATTAAGTCTTTTATGGCTCATCACCAGGGTATGAGTTTTTTATCAATAAGTTACCTGCTTTTAAATAGACCTATGCAAAGGCGTTTTGAGGCAGATCTTCAATTGAGGTCTGCGCAATTATTGCTGGAGGAGAAAGTTCCAAGAGTAGTAACATTTTACTCACCCTCCGTTCATGAGGCAGACATTAATGTTACTCCGGGCGGCGGTGAATCAATAAGAGTAATTAACACACCTCAAACTCCAATTCCCGAAGTACAATTATTATCTAATGGCCGCTATCATGTAATGCTTACCAATTCCGGGGGTGGCTATAGCAGGTGGAAAAATATAGCGGTTACCCGTTGGCGTGAGGATTGCACCTCCGACAACTGGGGAACGTTCTGCTATATCCGGGATCTTGAAAATAACAACACCTGGTCTTCAGCATTTCAACCAATATTAAAACAGAGCGATAATTATGAAGCTGTTTTTTCACAGGGCAGGGCGGAATTTAGACGGAGGGATTCGGCAATAGATACGCATACTGAAATTGTAGTGTCTCCTGAAGATGATATAGAATTGAGGAGAGTGCACTTCACGAATCGTTCACGTAAGAGAAAATTTATTGAGGTAACGAGTTACGCTGAAGTAGTGTTAGCTTCTGCTATAGCAGATGAACTGCATCCTGCCTTTAGTAATCTTTTTGTTCAAACAGAAATTAATGAATCCCGCAATGCGATTATTTGTACCCGCAGGCCACGTTCGGAAGAAGAACAAAATCCATGGATGTTTCATGTAATGAAAGTCCATAATGCAGAAATTCAGCAGGTAACTTACGAAACATCAAGAGATAAATTTATTGGACGAGGCAATACCGTTAATAATCCTGTAGCGATAAATAATCCGAAGGGACTATTGGGTAATAGTGGCTCTGTATTGGATCCTATTGTTTCGATTCAATACCGCATTTACCTGGAACCATATCAATCAGCAAAGGTTGATATGATTTTTGGAATAGCAGAAACAAAAGATCTATGTTATAATCTTGTTGGAAAATACCAGGATAAAAATATTACGAATCGCGGGCTTGAACTTGCATGGACTCACGGCCAGGTAATACTTAAACAAATAAACGCAGTTGAGGCCGACGCACAATTATATAATAAGATTGCGGCGTCGATTATTTATGCCAACGCTTCTTTGCGTACCGACCCTGCCAATATAATAAAAAATCAACGGGGGCAATCCGGGTTATGGAGCTATGGCATTTCAGGAGATTTGCCTATCATTCTTTTGCAAATTGAAGATATTGATAACATTGAGATGGTACGCCAGCTAATTCAGGCGCATGCTTATTGGTCTTTGAAAGGGTTGAAAACCGATCTTGTAATTTGGAACAATGATCACGGCAGCTACCGGCAACTATTACAGGATAGAATACATGGATTGGTTGCTCCCGGCTTGTCGGGTAATTTAAAAGATCAGCCTGGAGGTATTTTTATAAGATCTGTTGATCAGATATCGAATGAAGACAGAATATTATTTCAATCTGTAGCTCATGTGGTTATTTCAGATTCACTTGGTTCCCTCGAAGAACAGGTTTACAGGACCAATAAATTGAAATCATCGATTCCTTATTTCAACCCAACTAAATTTTATGCATCATTGGATATCCCCCCGGCTAATGACCAGGCAGGAAATGATTTGCAATTTTTCAATGGCCTCGGAGGTTTCTCTAAGGACGGCAAAGAATATATTGTTACCACAACTCCCGGAAATCGAACACCGGCTCCATGGATTAATGTGTTGGCCAATCCTCAATTTGGCACTATCGTTTCTGAAAGCGGGCAATCTTATACGTGGATCGATAATGCGCATGAGATCAGGTTAACGCCATGGAACGATGACCCAATAACAGATTTAAAAGGGGAAGCGTTTTATATCAGGGATGAAGAGAGCGGTAAGTTTTGGTCTCCAACTTCGCTGCCGTGCGGTGGTAACGCACCTTATATAACAACGCATGGTTTTGGCTATAGCACTTTTGAACATTGGGAAGATGGGATTACATCTGAGATGACCGTTTTCGTTGATATTGAAGAGCCGGTTAAATTTATTGTTATAAAAATAAAAAATAATTCAGGCAGGCTGCGTCAGCTTTCGCTAACAGGTTATCTGGAATGGGTGCTGGGAGACACACGTTCAAAATCTCTCATGCATACTGTAACGGAAATGGATAAACGAAGCGGAGCTATTCTTGCGAGAAATTCTTATAATGTAGAGTTTGAAAGCAGGGTAGCTTTTTTTGATACCGATGATTCCGTAAGAACATTTACTGCAGATCGCTCTGAATTTTTAGGACGCAATGGAACCGTTAAAAATCCGGATGCCATGAACCGTGTAAGGCTATCGGGAAAAAGAGGTGCGGCTTTAGATCCATGTGGCGCTATCCAGGTTGCCTTTGATGTTCATGAAAAAGAAATAAGGGAAGTTATATTTCGTGTGGGAGCGGGCAGAAGCACAGAAGAAGCGCTTGCCCTCATCGAAAAATTCTCTGGCGGTGGCGCCGCTCAAAATGCACTGGAAAAAGTGAAAAGATTTTGGCACTATTCATTGAGTACCATTCAGATTCAAACACCGGATGCTGCCACCAATATATTGGCAAACGGCTGGTTAAATTATCAAACACTAAGTTGTCGTCTCTGGGCCAGAACCGGATTTTATCAATCTGGCGGGGCATTCGGATTCAGAGACCAGCTACAGGATGTGTTATCGCTGGTTCATTTGACACCATCACTCGTAAAAGAACAGATACTGCTTTGTGCATCGAGGCAGTTTATCGAGGGCGATGTGCAACACTGGTGGCATCCGCCC
>Ga0134126_10005560_pt1 | contig 15750 bp, 15 predicted proteins | sample KB31752_FD_96881 | JGI IMG/M metagenome (GOLD analysis project Ga0134126, IMG submission 96881) | Terrestrial soil microbial communities with excess Nitrogen fertilizer from Kellogg Biological Station, Michigan, USA - KB3-175-2 | ecosystem: Environmental > Terrestrial > Soil > Unclassified ...
AACCGCCTGGTCGGCATCCTCCACGGCTGCCTCAAGACCCACACCCCCTACGACGAGGACCTGGCCTGGGGCCACCGGGGGTCACTGGCTGCTTGACAATCTCAGACGTGGGATGTCTGATCCTCCGCCGGCCGGCTCGCTATGGTGCGGGCGACGACGGCAGCGGGGGGTTGGTGGGATGACGGAGCGACGGATGCGTCGGGCGGTGGTGATCGCGTGGTGCGCTCCGTGCCTCCTGGTGTCATGGGCCGGATCGGCAGTGGCGTCGGCCGCCGCCAAGTCCCCGGCGAAGCTGACGGTCATGGTCACCAACGACGACGGCGTCGGTGCCCCGGGGATCGACGCCGCAGTGCAGGCCCTGCGGACGCTGCCCCGGACCACCGTCACCGTGGTGGCCCCGGCCACAAACGAGAGCGGGTCCGGCGGAAAGACCACCGCCGGTCCGCTGACGGCCACCAAGGCCACCACCGCTTCGGGCTACCCCGCGGAAGCCGTCCACGGCTACCCGGCCGACACGGTGGTGTGGGCCGTGAAGGCCCATCACCTCCGTCCCGACCTGGTGGTGTCCGGGATCAACTTCGGGGAGAACGTCGGTCCGCTCGCCACAATCTCCGGCACCGTCGGCGCCGCCCGCCAGGCGGTGCGGCTCGGCGTCCCTGCCGTCGCCGTCAGCCAGGGTGTCGACAACGGCACCACACCCGACTTCTCCGAGGGGGCCGCCCAGTTGCTGGCCTGGGTGAAGTCCCACCGGGCCGCCTTGTCGGCTCACCGGTACGGCAAGCCTCCGTCCGCCGCCCTCAACGTTCCGACGTGCACCACAGGCCACGTCGGTGGTCCTGTCGGTGAACCACTGGCGTCGACGGTGACAGGGGTCAACCTCGGGGCCGTCAACTGCGCCAGCACCCTGTCGCCGTCGACCTTCACCAGCGACGTCGACGCCTTCGTCAACGGGTACGCGGCGCTGTCCCCGCTGTACCCCGCCAACTAGGTCAGTCCCTCCCGCTGGGCCATCATCGCCGCCTCCATCACCTGCACTGTCGACGGATCGATCGCCAGCGGGCCACCGGCCACGGGGACCTGCCACACGTGGGTCATGTACCCCGTCCGCCCCTGGTGGACCGATCCGGGAGCGCAGGGGGTGAACCCGTCGATCTGACCGGTCGACGTCGACCGGCAAAGGTTGGTGTGGGCGTGCCACTGCACCAGGCACCCGTACGGCATCGGCCCGCTGTCGTGGTTCGGCATCAGGTACATCGCTGCCACCAGCACCGGCCCCGTCGGCGTGAAGGCGTACACCAGCGAGTCCACGTGGTCCGGGTCCAGGACGTCGGCGGTCTTCAGGTAGGCCGGATCGACGTAGTGGACGATCGGGAACGCCGGGCTGGTCACCGGCACGTACCCGGCGGCCGTCGCCACGTTCAGTGTCTTGTACTTCGCCACCGCCGTCGTCGTCGCCTGGACGTACTGCACCGCGCCCAGCGTCTGGGCGGCCGTCGGCGGCGTGTTGCAGTCCGGCGTCTGCATGGCGTGGCCCTGGTCGGTGGCGTCCCCCACCGACGTCAGCATCTCCACCTCCGCCGCCGGCAGCGCCGGGCCGGTGTACTTCCACCCCGGCGCCGTCACCCCCAGCCCGGCCATCCCGGACATGTTCATGCCGCCGCCGCCGCCGCCGCTGCTGCTGCTGCTGGCGGCGCCGCTGACACCGCCGCCGCCGCTGCTGCTGCTGGCGCCGCTGCCCTTGCCGCTGTGGGTGTTCCCGCCGCTGCCGCCGGACATGGGCATGGACATGCCGTTGGAACTGGCACTGGCGCTGGCGGTGCTGGCCGCCGGGACCACCGCCACCGCCGCCGGGACCACCGCCAGGGCGACGATCGTCGCCGTGGCCGCCATGGGGTGGACGGCGAACAGTCGGGCGGCCGGTGCCGGCTGCTCCGCCGGGGCGGCCACCGTCGGCAACAGGGCCAGCCCGATTAGGGCGATGAGTGGGCCGTTGCTCGGGTCGGTGCCCATCCCGGTCAGCAGTTCGCCGGCGGCTTCGCCGGTGATCCAGTACAGCAAAGCCAGCGCGATGCCGAGGCCGATGAACGCCGACCCGCGGCGGCTCACCAATGGGCCGAGGGCGATGAGGAGGGAGGCGGCGGCGAAGATGACGGCCATCCAGATGCCGGCGCCGGTGAAGGCGTGGCCGAACGACCGGAGGAAGTGGGCGTACCAGCCGGGCTCCCCGCCGGCGGCGTCGGTCATCTGGTCGGCGATGCTGCCCGGGGTGCGGTTGGCCGGGAACATCCACAGGACGGCCTCGAACGCCCAGACCAGCGCCCAGGCGGCCAGGGCGCCGGACGGCCCCAGCTGGCTCCGCCCGGCCGCCGACGACCCGAAGCCGGTGGCGGTGTCGTCGCGGGTGGCCTTCGGCCAGATCATCACGGCCAGGAGGACGTAGAAGCACACCGCCCCCGGGGCGCCGGTCAGCGGGGAGGCCTGCCCGGTCAGCACCCCGCCGAACCCCTCCCCGAACCAGTAGATGCCGATCCCCCACACCACCGACGCCAGCAGGGCCGGCTTGGTGGTCCGTCGGAACAGCAGCCCGGCCCCGATGGCGATCTCCACCGCGCCGAAGATGACCACCCAGACGGCCACCTCGTTGTCCAAGAAGTTGGCCATGTGGGTGATCGACGACGCCACCGCCGACGGCTGCCCGGTGGCCATCGGCCGGACCACCATGTCCACGAAGCTGGTACCGAACATCTTCGGCTGGAACTTCAGCCCGCCGTCGACGATCCAGAACAGGCCCAGCACCACCTGGATGGTCCGGCGGTTGATGCGGAGACGGCCGGCCAACGGCTGCAGCGTGTCCATGATCTCCCCCAATTCCCCCCGGTACGGACCATCCGAATGGTACCGGCCATGCCGGCTGAACCGTCAGCGGGTACCGTGCCGGGCTACCGGGCACGAGGTGTCCCCCATTGCGGAGGGCGGAGGAGGAAAAACTGTCGCCATGGCGTTGCGCTCACCACTACGACGGCCCGGGCGGGTGGTCGCCGCCCTCCTGGCGACGACCCTGACCGGGGCCGTGGCGTTGGCCGTCCAGACCGGAGCGGCCGGGGCGGCGGGGCCCAACCTGTCGGGGGTCACCTTGAACGTGGCCGACCAGTTCAAGCAGTACCAGACCATCTTCAACGCCACCGGGGCGTTGAAGGGGGCCAAGTACACGGTCAACTGGAGCGACTTCCCCAGCGGTACCCAGATCATCGCCGCCGAGACCGGCGGGTCGGTCGACCTGGGCACCATGGCCGAGACCCCGACCATCTTCGCCCAGGCGGCCGGCGACCCGGTCAAGGTGGTGGCGGCCACCGTCGGGGCCAACCCGAAGGTGTCGCCGTTCGCCCTGCTGGTCCCCACCGGGTCGGCCGTCACCAAGGTGTCCCAGCTCCGTGGCAAGAGCATCGCCGTCCAGGAGGGCACCGTCGAGCAGTACCTGCTGATGCAGATGCTGGCCAAGGCCAAGGTGCCCTACGGCACAGTCACCATCGACAACCTCACACTCATCAACGGGTCGGCCGCCGTCCAGAACGGCAAGGTCGACGCCTACCTCGGCATCCAACCGCTGGTCGGCCTGGACGTCCAGTCCGGCAAGGCCCGGGTGCTGACCACCGCCGCCGGCTACGGCATGCTGCTCAACTACCTGACCGCCAGCCAGTCGGCGCTGGACAACCCGAAGAAGAAGGCCGCCATCGCCGACTTCGTTCAGCGGTTCTACAACGCCGGCAACTACCTCCGGCAGCACCGGGCGCTGGCCGCCCAGACCTACGTGAAGACCTACGGCGTGTCCCCGTCGGTGGCCACCGCCGCGGTGGCCTCGGTGCAGGTGAAGGGATCACCGATCACCAAGCAGATCATGACGTACCAGCAGAAGGAGGCCGCCACCTTCCTGCGCCTCGGCCTGCTGACCAGCAAGCTGAACACCACCGGGGTGTTCACACTGCCGTTCAACCGCCAGATCGCCGCGGCGGCGGGGCTCACCGGGTGACCGAGACCACCACCGCCACCGCCGGCCTGGTGGAGCCCCGGGTCGATCAGGTCCGACCGCGGAGCCGGCGGCGGTCGCTGGCCCTACGGGTGCTGGTCCCGCTGGCCCTGTTCGGCCTGTGGTGGTTGTTGACCGGCACCGGCATCGTGGCCCCCAACGTCCTGGCCAGCCCGTCGGCCACCGCCAGCGCCTTCTGGAACTTGGTGACCCACGACGACTTGCTGGGGGACATCGGGGTGTCGGTCCTCCGGTTGTTGGTCGGGGTGGCCATCGGTTCGGCTCTGGGTCTCCTCCTCGGGACCACCTCCGGGCTGTTCGCCCTCGGGGAGGAGCTCCTCGACTCCTCGTTGCAGATGCTCCGGACCATCCCGTTCCCGGCGGTCATCTTCTTCTTCATCGTCTGGTTCGGGATCGGCGAGACGGCCAAGGTGGCCCTCATCGCCCTGGCCACCCTGTTCCCCATGTACCTCCAAGCCAGCAACGGGGTTCGGAACGTCGACCGGCGGGTGGTCGAGGCGGCCCGGACGTTCGGGCTCCGCGGCGGCCGGCTGGTGGGCGGGGTCATCGTCCCCCTGGCGTCGCCCGCCATCCTCAACGGGCTCCGGTTCTCGTTCGGGGTCGGCATCCTGGCGCTGGTGATCGCCGAGACCGACAACGCCAACCAGGGGATAGGCGCCCTCCTCTACCAGGCGTACAGCCTGCAGCAGGTGGCCAACCTGATGGTCTGCATCATCCTCTACGCCCTCATCGGCATCCTCATCGACCTGATCGTCCGGCTGCTCGAACGGCAGCTGATGCCGTGGCGCCGGCAGGTGGCGGTCCGGTGACCGCCGCCGCCATGGTCGAGGGGGTGACCAAGGCGTTCGGGGACCACCAGGTCCTCCGAGACGTCGACCTCCGGGTGGACGCCGGCGAGTTCGTCGCCCTGCTGGGGGCGTCCGGCAGCGGCAAGACCACCCTGCTGCGTCTGCTGCTGGGCCTCGAAGCTCCTGATACCGGCCGGGCGTTGGTGCCGCCGGTGCGGACGACGGTGTTCCAGGAGCCGCGGTTGGTGGCCTCCAAGCGGGTGTGGCGGAACGTGGTCATCGGGCTGCCCAGGGCGACCGCCACCCGGCCGGTGGCCCTCGAAGCGTTGTCGGTGGTCGGGTTGGCCAAGCACGCCGACGCCTGGCCGGGGACGCTGTCCGGTGGGGAGGCCCAACGGGTCGCCCTCGCCCGGGCCCTGGTCCGCCGGCCGGACCTGTTGCTGCTCGACGAGCCGTTCGCCGCCCTGGACGCCCTGACGCGGTTGAAGATGCAGGGACTGGTGGCCGACCTCGTCGGTCGCTACCGGCCCGGCGTCCTCCTGGTCACCCACGACGTCGAAGAGGCGGTGCTGCTGGCCGACCGGGTGGCGGTCCTCAAAGACGGCCGCATCGCCGTCGACCAACCCGTCGACCTACCGAGACCGCGACGGGTCGGTGGTCCCGAGTTCGACGGCCTCCGCGACCGGTTCCTGGCCGACCTCGGCGTGGTGGTCGCGGACTAGGTCAGAACGCCCGGACGACCTCGACGACGACGCCGACGACGAGCAACCCGATCATGGTGCCGCGGCCGCTGTCGGATAGACGAAGGGCCCAGCCCGGCGACTGCACTTCGGCTCCCGGGGGGTCGCCGAGGATCCCCCAGGGGTACTCCGAGGTCAGCATCCAGTAGTACCCGATGTGCCGGGCCTGGTACCGGACGACGGCCCGGGTGACCTCGAAGAGGGGGCCGGGGAGCCGGCCGGTGAAGACCACCATGAACCAGCTGCCGATGGAGAAGACGCCCAACCCGGCGGTGGCGACCACCGTGACGATGGTGGCCGGGATGGCGATGAAGAACCTCAACAGCACCGCCAACCGGTTGAGCGGCGTGGCCTGGGGGACGGCGATCTGGATCGGGTACCCCGGCTCCTGGGTCAGGTTGAACGGGGGGTACTGGTCGGTGAGGAAGTAGAGGTAACTGTTCACCCGGATGTTCCACCGGAGGACGCCGGAGAGGAAGTCGACGGCGAACTCCGGGAGGCGGCCGGTCACCAGTGCGGCGAACCACCCGATGATCACGACGATCACGGCGGCGATGTTGACGAAGATCAACACGATCCACTGCGGGATCACCATGAGCACCCGGATCAGCGCGGTCAGGCGGTTCCGTTGGCCGGGCTCGGCCACGGCGAAATGCACCGGCAGGGGGACGGGTACGGCGGGGCTGGTGGCCACAGTCGACTCCTCTTGACGCCTCGGTTGGCCGCGAGCGTAGCGGTGGGTCCGGTGGCGCCGGAGGATGTCAGCGGGCGGTGATGTACTCCACCAGGATCTTGTGGTCGTCCTCCAGTTCCCGGATACGGCTCTTCACCACGTCGCCGATGCTGACCAAGCCGACCAGCACGTCGTCGCGGATCACCGGCAGGTGCCGAACCCGACGGTTGGTCATCGTGGCCATCACCGCCTCGACCTCGTCGCTGGGCCGGCAGGTGTGCACCGGCGACGACATGATCTGGCGCACCGGTTGGTCCGTCAGGGAGCGGTGGTCGCGATGCAACAAGCGGACGATGTCCCGTTCGGAGACGATGCCGTCGATGTGGAGGCCATCGGCGGTGACCACCAGCGCCCCGATGGAGCGGCGGGCCAATTCGGCGACGGCGTCGCCGACGGTGGCGTCGCCGTGGATGGTGGCCACTGTGGACCCCTTGGCTTCGAGGATGTCGACGATGTGCACGGCACCGACTCCTTCCGAGGCCACGTCTGGTGACGCTGCCCACCTACAGTGTACGAACCTCTCCCGCCCCCGCCTAGGGGTGGCGGCTGGTGATCGCGATCACGAGCGGACCGGTCAGACCGGTTCGACCCGGGCGAGGACGTTGCGCCGGCGGAGCTGCCGGACGGCCGCCCGGGCGGGCTGTTCGGCCATGATGGCGGCCACTGCCTCGCCGGCGGTGTGGACGCGCATGGACAGGGCGGCGGCCTCGTCGGCGGTGTAGCCGAACAGGGTCATGCAGGCCGTCTCCACCTCGGCGAAGGTGGTGAAGTCACTGTCCATGATGATCACGGCGTAGTGCCCGCCGAAGAGGTCCCGGATCTTCTCGGCGATCTCCTCGTCGACGTCCACGCTGGGCGACGAGTTGTGGGCCACCGTCGGCAGCTTACGCCGGACACGGCCGCCCACCTGTTGTAGAACGTGTTCTCGTGGTGTACCTGTTCGCGATCGCGTCGGCGCTGACCAGTGCCCTGGGAGGGGTGCTGCAACGGCTCGGGCTGGAGACGGCGCCGGCCGACAAGGCGATGCGGCTCGGCTTGCTCACCCACGCCCTCCGCCGCGGGGTGTGGCTGGGGGGCTTCGGGCTCTTGTTGGTCACCTTCGTCCTGCAGGCCATGGCCCTGCGGTTCGGCGACCTCAGCGTGGTCCAGCCCATCCTCACCCTGGACCTGCTGTTCGTCATCGGGATCCTGTCGGTGTTCTTCCACCACCGCCTCACCTGGCGGGAACTGGCCGGCGCCGGCGCGGTGGTCGCCGGCCTGGCCGGGTTCCTGGCTCTGGCCCACCCGGCAGAGGGAAAGGGCATCCCCGGGTCGGCGGGGTGGCTGGCCGTCACCGGCGTGGTGGTCGTGGTGGCGGCGGTCCTGGTGGTGACCGCCCGACGGGGACCGCGGTGGTGGCGGGCCGCCGCCTTCGGCGCGGCCGCCGCCATGCTGTTCGCCTACAACGCGTCACTCACCAAGGCCACCACCACCCTGATCACCCAGGGTTGGGGGCACGTGTTCGTCAACTGGGAGCCCTACGCCATCGGCATCACCGGGCTGGCCGGGTTCTTCCTCCTCCAGAACGCCCTTCACGCCGGCCCCATCGCCGCGTCACGGACCACCCTGGTGATCGTCAACCCGTTGGTCAGCATCCTCATCGGCATCACCGTGTTCGACGAGCACCTTCGGACCCGTTTCGCCGCCGGCGAGGTCGCCGCGCTGGTGGTGCTGTGCGCCGGGGTCTACGTGCTGGCGCAGTCGCCGATGGTCACCGGCACCGGCGCCGCTGGGGAGATGCTGCGCGCCGCGCCGCCCACTGTCGACTGAGCTACAACCCGCAGACGTACCGGGTGCTCCACGGCTGCCAGCCGTACTCGTTGTAGAGCTTGAGGGCCAGCGCGTTCTGGGTGGCCGCTGTCGATTCGTAGGGCCACCCGTTGTAGCCGAACGACCGCCACGTCTCTTCGATGATGCCGTAGGCGCCCGACGGAGCGGCGGGACTGTTGTACTGGTCACCGGACTCGTGCACCCGGATGCACTGCCAGTCAGCCGTTGTGGTGCTGGTGGCGTCCGTCGGCGGCGGCGGCGGCGGCGGTGGTGGTGGTGGTGCCGTGGTCGTCGTGGTGGTCGGCGCCGGGGCCGTCGGCGGCGGGGTGGTCGTGGTCGGCGCAGGGGCCGTGGTCGTCGTCGCTGGAGCGGCGGCCGTGGTCGCCGGAGTGGAAGTCGCCGCGGCCGGCGTGGTTGTCGCCTGGAGATTGGTGTCGAACAGCTGCTGGTCGGCGTTCAACAGCGCGGTGGTCAGCGGCTGGCCGTCGTCGGTGGTGCCGGCGGCGTGGTGGGTGATGTTCTGGTGGAACGCCGCCAGGCTGTAGTCGGCGGCACGGTGATGTTTCGCGCCGACGTGGTTGTTCAGCGAGACGGCGAAACTGATGATGAACGTGGCGGCCATGGCCACCGCGAGTGCAATGCGGATCCGCACGGCACCTCCCTTCGTCGGGCGCGTGAACGCGCCTCCCTCTGCTCGGTGTTGGCGGGCCCCGGCCATTGCATTCGCGCCCCGGACGGAGAGCGGGCAAGCTTCCTCCGTCCTGGCTTCACGCCGCAGGGTGTGCGGCCGGTTTGTCGTGCCCAGTTCGCTACGTCGTCGGTACGACCCTCTCTCGGGGTAGGCGCGTACCGCCTCCCCGTGGTGTGCGCACGAACGCGGCCATCCCCGGCGTCGTTCGGCAATCCCGGGCTCCGCCAGGGATGGGCCTCCGCGCCCACCGCCGACGACCGGCGTCCGCCGAGCCGGGAATGGGCACATTGTACGGCCGGCCTCTCCTGTACCGCGAATCAGACCGGCCGAAACCCCATATCTTTCCTGGAGCTTCGCAACGCCAGTCCCTGGTCAACGGGTTTTGTGAATTTTTTCCCGTGTCTCCCCATTGCAACGGTTTTGCAACCGAATTGTCGCCTTAGGAGTAGCGCCCGCCGGCAGTTCAGGGCAGCCTGATACCGGCCTGCCGGGCCGGGCGGACGTAGCCGTTGGCGACGAACCACCGGGCGGAGTCGGCGATGGCGTCGACCGCCGGACGGGAGGTGTAGCCGAGCTCCCGTCTCGCCCGGGAGTCGTCGAAGATCATGTTGGTGGTCGACATCCGGGCGGCTTCCATCGACACGAACGGTTCCCGGCCGAGGACCCGTCCCTCGACGAACGAAGACACTGCGGCGGCGGCCAACGGAAGGTAGCGGGGGAACCGACGCGTCGGGGCGGGCAGCCCGGTGACGGCGGCCACCATCCCGAGCAACTCGCCCATCGGCAGGTTCTGGCCGCCGGCGATGTAGCTGCGGCCGGTGCCGCCGCGCTCGAGGGCCAACAGGTGGGCCTCGGCGAGGTCGTCGACGTGGGCGACGTTGAGGGCGGTGTCGACGAACCCGGGGACCCTCCCGTTCAAGAAGTCGACGATGAGCTTGCCGGTGGGCGTCGGCCGGCGATCGCGTGGACCCAACGGGAACGTCGGTAACACCAGGGTCACCGGCGCACCTTGGCCGGCGGCGCGGAGCACCTCGTGCTCGGCGACGTACTTCGACCGCTTGTACAGACCGAAGAGATGAGCGATGTCGGCGAAGCAGTCCTCGTCGGCCGCCTCCCCCCGACGGGTGCCGTCCAACCCGACGGTGCCGACGGTGCTGGTGTACACCATCCGCTCACAGCCGGCGCGGGCGGCCGCCTGCAGCACGTTCCGGGTGCCGTTCACGTTGACGTCGTAGAACAGTTGGGGGTTGGGGGCCCAGAACCCGTAGAGGGCGGCGGTGTGGAACACGAACCGGCAACCCTTCACCGCCGCGTGCAGTCCTTCGGCGTCACGGACGTCGACGGTGCGACGCTCCACCTCGACGCCGTCGAGGTTGGCGTCGTCCCCACCCGGTTCGGTGGTGGCCACCACCGTCGCGCCCCGGGCGATGAGGGCCCGGGTGATCGCAGAACCGATGAACCCGGCCGCACCGGTGACCGCCACCCGGTCGCCCGGTGCCAGGGTCACCACTGCGTCGTTCACGACGCCATCGAGCCCGGGGCCATCGACTTCGGCACGCCGCGACGCAAGGCGCTCTTGGCCATGGTGGTGCCGAATTCGAACAGCAACCCCGACCCACGGTGGGCGTCGCGCATCACGTCGTCGAGGGCGTCGACGAAGTAGTCGACCTCGTCTTGGCCGGCCACCAACGGCGGGAGCAGCTTGACCACGTTCATGTTGTCGGCGGCCACCTGGGTGAGGATGCGGTGCCGGTGGAACAGCGGCACCACCACCATCTGGGAGAACAGCGCCGTCCGCATCGACTCGAGGGCGTTCCACTGCATCCGCAGTCCACGGCTGGTCGGCTTCCCGAACTCCACCCCGATCATCAGCCCCTTGCCGCGGACGGTGTGGACCATCTCGTACTTCTCCACCAGCGGCGCCAGCCCCTTCTCGAAGGCCTCCCCGGTGCGACGGGCCCGGTCGACGATGTCCTCGTCGTCGAACGCCGCCAGGGTGGCCAGTCCCGCCACCATCGCCAGCTGGTTGCGGCCGAACGTGGTGGAGTGGACCAGCGCCCGGTCCATCGAGCTGTACACGCTCATGAACACCCGGTCGGTGCACAGCACGGCGCCCACCGGGACGTACCCACCGGAGAGGGCCTTCGACATCGTGATGATGTCCGGCCGCAGCCCCCAGTGCTCGTGGGCGAAGAACTTCCCGGTGCGCCCCATCCCCACCTGCACCTCGTCGGCCACGAACAGGGTGCCGTGGCGCCGGCACAGCTCCTGTAGCGCCGGCCAGTAGTCGTCGGGGGCCATGTTGACCCCCTTGCCCTGGATCGGCTCCACCACCACCGCGGCGACGTCGCCGCGCCGTAGGGCCTTGGCCATGGCGTCGATGTCGCCGAACGGCACCTCCACCGTCCCTGGGAGGTGCGGGCCGAACCCCTTGCGGAACTCCTTGCCGCCGTTCAACGCCAGCGCCCCCGTGGTGAGGCCGTGGAAGGCGTGGTCGGCGTACACCACCTTCGACCGGCCGGTGGCGTGGCGGGCGAACTTGATGGCCGTCTCGGTGGCCTCCGCGCCGGAGTTGCAGAAGTACACCCGCCCGATGCCGGGGTGGGCCCGCTGCACCAACTGTTCGGCCAGCAGACCCGGCAGCAGTGCACAGTCGATCTGCACCATGTTGGGGAGGTCGAGGTCGATGGCCTGGTGCAACGCCTGCTTCAACGCCGGGTGACTGCGGCCGAGGGCGTACACCCCGAACCCGGATAGCAGGTCGAGGTACCGGTCACCCTGGTCGTCGTAGAGGTAGCACCCCTCGCCGCGGACGTAGAAGCGGTCGAACCCCAGCGTTTTCAGCACTCTGGCCAGCTGCGGGTTCATCAGGTCCATGTGCAGCTGGAAGTTCTCGCCGTGGCGGTCCCGCAGCGCCTGGGCGACGTCGAATGGCATCGGATCAGGGTACTGGGTGCCGGCCGCGACCAACACCTCGGCCATCAGAGCAGGTCCAACGCAACTTCGCCGAACCTTGTGACGCCGCCGCCGTTCGACCGACATATGAGGAGATGCGCCGCTTGGCGCACACCGGCGGAGGCCCCTCCGCCAGCACCCCCCGCCGTTCCCTGAGGGAGTCATGCGTACCATGCCTCACGCCCGCGCCGTCGGCGCCGCCACCATCGCCTTAGTCGTCGTCGGCTCGGCGGCCATCGCCGCCGTCGGCCTCTCCGTCCTCGGCGGCCCCGGCCAACACCCGACGGCCACCGTCATGGCCGCGCCGTCGGCGACCGCCACACCGCCCACCATCACCGGGTCCCTGGCCAAGAGCCGAACGGGCGTGGCGACGTCACCGCCAACCACAGCCGCACCGCCTACGACAACCACACCGGCCGGGGCGTTCACACCGGCTACGACAACGACACTGGCTGCGACAACGACATCGGCTGGGGCGTTCACAACACCCATGACAACGACACCGACACCCACACTGGCCGGGGCGTCCACACCGGCTACGACAACGACACCGGCTATGACAACGACACCGGCTGGGGCGTCCGCACCTCCTACGGCTACGACAACGACACCGGTTGGATCGTCCACAGCACATAGGACAATGACGCCGCCTGCGACAACCACGCCGCCCGGGGCGTCCACGCCGCCCGGGGCGTCCACCGCCGCGGTGACTCCAATGCCACCTGCACCGTCGCCGCCGCCGGCCATCGCCTCGGCTCCGGCCCCCACGACCACGTCGCCGCCCGGACCGGCTCCCCAGCCGGCGGCACTCCCGGCCCAGCAGGGTTCGGGGTCCGGAACGGGCTATGGCTACGGCGGCCCGCCGGCGGGCGATGGGAATTGGTCCGGCGATGACTCCGGCGGCGGCGGTGGCTGGTCCGATGGCCCCGGTGTGACAGGCCCCAGCGCGAGAGCCCCCGGCCCCAGCGCGGGAGCCCCCAGCCCCAGCACGGGAGCCCCCAGCATGGGACCGGGAGCCCCCAGCATGGGACCGGGAGCCCCCAGCACGGGAGCGGGAGCCCCCAGCGGGGGAGGTCCCCGTGCGGCAGCCCCCAGCGGGGGAGCCCCTAATAGGGGAGGCCCCAGCTCGGGAAACCCCGGTGGTCGGTCCCATTCGCACTGACCCCGAGGAGGCCGACATGCGAGTCGACATCATCATCCCGGCCTTCAACGAGGAGCGGCGGATCGACCGGACCCTGCAGGCCTACCGGTCGGGGGTCACCGAGCCGAAGGCCAGGTTCCTGGTGGCCCTCGACTCCTGCACCGACCGGACCGCCGAGGTGGTCCGCAGCCACGTCGACGTGGACTCGCGGGTGGAGCTCCACGAGTTCCCGAAGCTGGGGAAGGGCGGGGTGATCATGGAGTCGTTCCGCCGGTGCGACGCCGACGTGGTCGGGTTCGTCGACGCCGACTGCGCCACCCCACCGGCGGAGTTCCTGCGACTGGTCGCCATGACCGGCGACGCCGACGGGGCCATCGCCAGCCGGGCCCACCCGGCGTCCGTGCTGCCCGGTCAGCGGTCCACCGGCCGACGGATGGCCAGCTGGTCGTTCGCCCGGCTGACCCGGGCGCTGTTCGACCTGCCGTACCTCGACACCCAGTGCGGGGCCAAGGTGGTCCGCCACCGGGTGGTCGAGCAGGTGCTCCCCCTCCTTTCGTCGCGGGACTTCCTGTTCGACGTCGACCTCCTCGTCACCGCCGAGCGGATGGGGTTCCGGATCGTGGAGGTGCCGACGGTGTGGGTGGACCAGGCCGGGTCGCACGTCGACGTCGGCATCGACGCCCGCCGGATGGCGGCGTCGTCGCTACGGCTGTGGCTGCACCATCGGGTGTTGCCCGTGCCGTCGGCGGACCGGCCCGTGCCGTCGGCGGACCGGGCGGTGCCGTCCCCGGACCACGCCGCGTGACGGCCGCCGACGTGGCGCTCATCGCGCCCTACCCCAGCCGTCGATCGACGCTGCCCAGCGGGGTGGCGTGGTACACCGAGCGGTTGTCGACGGCCCTGGCCGACCAGGGGGTGGCCGTCGAGGTGGTGGCCCCCACGCTCGCCGACGAGCCGACGAAGGCGTCGTTCGGCGACGTCGCCGTCCACCGCGCCTTTCGACGCGGCGGCCCGGCCGCCCTGCCGGCGGCGGCCCGGGCCGCCCGCCGGTGCGGCGCCCCGGTGGTCCACCTGCAGTACGAGACCTTCCTGTACGGCGGCCCGGCGTCGGTGGTCGGCGTCGCCCCGGCGTTGGCCGGCCTCCGGCGGCACGGCCCGGTGGTCACCCTCCACCAGGTCGTCGACCCGGCGTCGGTCGACGGCGACTTCACCCGGGTCCACCGGGTGCCGGTGCCCCCGTCCTTGGCCCGGGCCGGGCTGGCCACCCTGCAGCGCACCGTCAGCACCCTGGCCGCCACCACCGTGGTCCACGAGCGGGCCTTCGAGCGCCTGGTCCCCGACGCCGTCGTCGTCCCCCACGGCCTCGACACCGGCCGCCTCCCCGCCGACCGCACCGCCCTGAAGTCCGCCCTCGGCCTCGACCCGACCCGGTTCACCGCACTGTGCTTCGGGTTCCTGTCCCCCTACAAGGGCCTCGAGGCCGCCCTCGACGCCGCCGTCGTCGCCGGCGACGCCGTCCGGCTGGTGGTGGCCGGTGGCACCCACCCGCGGTTGGCCGGCCGCGACCCGTACGCCGCCGACCTGCGGCACCGGTACGGCGGCACCGCCCGGTTCGTCGGCTACGTCCCCGACGACGCGGTGGCCGACTGGTTCGGGGCCGCCGACGTCCTCCTGCTGCCGTACCCCCGGCCGTTCGCCAGCAGCGGACCGTTCGCCCTGGCCCTCGGCTACGGCACCCCGGTGCTCTGCTCGACGGCGTTCGCCCGCTGCGTCGGCGCCCCCGACCTGCTGGGCGCCCCGATCGACCCGGCTGGGTTGGGGGCCCGGCTCCTCCGGCTGGCCACCGACCCCACCCACCGGCAGGCCGTGGCGTCGGCCACCGCCGCCCTGGCCGACGGCCGCACCTGGGCCGACGTCGCCCGGCGCCACATCGCCATCTACGAGGAGGTGACTCATGCCCACCGCTCTGCTGGCCGGCGCGTTCGGCCAGGGAAACCTGGGTGACGACGCCCTCCTCGAGGCGTTCGTCCGCGGGTTGCCGGGGTGGCAGCTGGCGGTGACCACCGCCGACCCCGCCGCCGCCGACCGTCACGGCTGCGACCCGGTGCCGGCCCGCCAGTCCGGCGAGGTGGCCCGGCGGGCGTACGCCGCCGACGCCGTCGTCGTCGGGGGCGGCACCGTGTTCAAGACCCTGCATCCCCTGTCGGCCCGGTGGCCGCAGGCCCTGCTGGCCAACACCTCCGCCCTCGTCGCCCTGTCGTCCGCCGTCCGTCGGCCGGTGGCCATGGTCGGCGTCGGGTCCGGACGGTTGGTGGCCCGGCCGGCCCGGGCGATGACGCGGTTCATCGTCCGCCACGCCGACCTCCTGGTGCTCCGAGACGAGGAATCGGCGACGGAGATGGCCCGGGCCGGCGTTCGCGGCCCGTTCCGGGTCGGGGCCGACCCCGCCTGGACGCTGCTCGACGCCCCCGACCGGGCCGGGGCCAATCGGGACCGGTCGGTCCGGGTGATCCCGTCGGTGATGGCCAGCGGACCCGACGGCTGGCCGGCCATGGTGGACCACCTCGCCGACACCGTCCGCCGGCTCACCGCCGCCGGCACCGTCGTCCAGCTGCAGCCCTGGCAACGCGGCGATCGGTCCCTGCGGCGCACCGACGACGCCACCGTCGACGAACTGGCCCGCCGGGCCGGGCCGTCCGTCGAGGTGCTCCCCCCGCCGACGTCGTTGCGGGCCGCCGCCGAGTCCATGGCCGGCGTCGGCGCGGTCCTGTCGTACCGGTTCCACGGCCTCGTCGCCGCGGCCGCCGCCGGGGTGCCGTCGGTGGCGGTGGCCCACGAGGCCAAGCTC
>Ga0134126_10005562_pt1 | contig 15748 bp, 13 predicted proteins | sample KB31752_FD_96881 | JGI IMG/M metagenome (GOLD analysis project Ga0134126, IMG submission 96881) | Terrestrial soil microbial communities with excess Nitrogen fertilizer from Kellogg Biological Station, Michigan, USA - KB3-175-2 | ecosystem: Environmental > Terrestrial > Soil > Unclassified ...
AGGGTGCGTAGCGGGCGTGGGTGACCGATAGGTGAGACGCCGCCGATTGCAACACCAGCGTGCTCACGGACGAAGTCCGCGTCGGCGCGGCTGACCTTGGTCACGCCCACTAGCTCAGCCACCTTCGAGGTATCGACCCGATGACGGCCGCTGGTCAAGACGAGCAACGGTTCGCCGTCCGCTACAAAGATCAGGCTGTTGGTGATCTGCCCTACCTCGACGCCCAACGCGGCGGCTGCTTCGGCGGCGGTACGGGCCGAATCATCGAGCATCCGCACACTGCCCTTTGCGCCCGCTGCGAGAAGCGCGTCTTGAACACGTACGGCATTGGGGTGCAGGTCGCTCACGTGGTTCCTCCAGGATCCATCGCCACCCCGCCGATCCTAGAGATCTGCTAGGTGACCCTGCATTGACGGCGTTCGAACATATGTTCGATACTCGAGGGATGCTCCGCTCCGCCGCATCGTCACTTGAGGGCCTGTCGCCAGACCTCCTCGAGCAGCTACGCACGACTGGCAGCAAGGAGCTTTTGCCGGTACCGCAGGCGTTGGCCGAGCTTTTCCCCGAGGGGGGAGTGCGGCGCGGTTCAACCATCACCGTGAGCGGCTCGTCGTCCCTGGTGCTGGCGGTGCTGGCGGAGGTTTCTCAGCGTCAGGGCTGGTGTGCCGAGGTCGGTTCGCCATTGCTGGGCAGTGCCGCAGCGGCGGAGGCCGGCGTCGATCTTGAAAGGTTCGTCCGGGTAGCCGAGCCGGGGGAGCAGTGGCCCTCAGTCGTTGCCAGCCTGCTCGAGGCGTTCGACATCGTGGTCATCCATCCCCCCGCCCGCGCTCGCGAAGCAGATATGCGCCGGCTAAGTGCCAGGGCCCGCGAACGCTCGGCGGTGTTACTGACAACCGGCAAGTGGGAGGGAGCGGTGCTCGCGCTCACCGTCATCGAGCAGCGCTGGCACGGGCTCGGGTCAGGGCATGGGTATCTGCAGGCCCACGAACTTGAGGTGCAATCGCTTGGTCGGGGGGCGGCGGTCCGGCCGCGGCGTGCCACGGTCTGGTTGCCGCAGGCTTCAGATCAGTTGCCGCAGGCTTCAGATCAGTTGCCGCAGGCTTTATGACAGCGGTTCGTGCACTTGCTGTTTGGTGTCCTGACTGGCCGGTGATCGCTGCCGGCGGCAGCGCCGAGTTGCCTGGTGCCGTCATGCACGCGAATCGCGTCGTTGCTTGCTCAGCTGCTGCCCGTCTCGACGGAGTGCGTCGCGGTCAGCGACGTCGTGATGCGCAGTCGAAGTGTCCTGAGCTCACGGTCTACAACCATGACCCTGCTCGTGACGCTCGGCTTTTCGAGTCGGTGGCAGTGGCAGTCGAAGCGATCGTTCCCGGCATCGAGATCATCCGGCCTGGATTGCTGGTGGTGGCTGCGCGGGGTGCGGCCCGTTACTACCAAGGGGAATTGCCGTTGCTCGCCACCATTGCGCGAGCTGTTTCCAACGCGACCAGGTACGACGTCCAACTCGGTATTGCTGATGGCATTTTTGCTGCTACTCAGGCTGCCTATGCGGCGTCCATCGTGCCTGCCGGTGAAGCGGCGGCTTTCCTTGCGCCACTGCCGATCCGGGTTCTCGACCGGCCTGAACTCGCCGATCTGCTGATCAGGCTCGGCATCCATACGCTCGGTGATTTTGCCGACTTGCCGCACACCGACGTGCTTGCCAGGTTCGGGCCTGACGGTGCTTACGTGCACGATCTCGCCCGCGGTATCGAGATACGACCACCGTCGGCTCGCGTCGCGCCGCCCGATCTTGATGTCGAGATGACGCTTGACCCTCCGATCGACCGCGTCGACACCGCCACCTTCGTTGCCAAGACGCTGGCCGAACAGTTGCATGAGCGGCTTGCGGCGCGAGGTCTTGCTTGCATCCGCATCAGCATCGAAGCCTGTACCGAAAACGGTGAACAACTGTCGCGCAGTTGGCGGCACGGCACCACATCTCCTGCAGTGTCCGCCCCAGGTTTTACCGCGAATGCCATTGCCGATCGCACCCGCTGGCAACTCGACGGCTGGTTGTCGGGAACCATCCGATCCGATGACGGGCAGCCGTCGAGCGGCCTGGTGTTCTTGCGGTTGGTGCCCGACGAAGTCATCCATGACGACGGCCAACAGCTTTCTTTGTGGGGCGCTGAAGCGGGGTGGGCTGCCGAGGCGGGCAGTGCGAGTGGTCCTGGTGGCGACCTCGAGCAGATCGACCGTGCGCTTGCTCGCGTTCAAGGCATGCTCGGGCCTGACGCGGTGGTCACTGCGGTTGTTGGTGCCGGCCGTGATGTCGCCGAACAGATCAGGCTGGTGTCGTGGGGTGAGCCTCGCGACGTACTGCCCGCCGATGCGTGGCCATGGCCGGGCCGGTTGCCCGCACCGTCGCCTGCCACGGTGCTGAAGTCAGCACAACCGGCCACAGTCACCGACCTAGGTGGCAACCCCGTGGTGGTGACTGGTCGGTGTGTCGTCTCCGCCGCCCCCGGTTGGTTGCGTATCGGGCAGCAACCACCGGTGGCGATCGCCGGTTGGGCCGGACCTTGGCCCCTCGACGTCCGCTGGTGGGACCGCCTGACTGCGCGCCGCCGTACACGTTTCCAGATCGCGACTATCGATGGCGCTGGTCTGCTGATGGTGTGCGAGAACGGCCGCTGGTTTATCGAGGCCCTCTATGACTAGGGCGGGCATGACTAGGGCGCGCTGTGGGCTTCAATAATCCCGATATCCCGTGGCGTGAGCTCGAACGCCAGCTGTCGGGACGACCTAAGCCGGCAGCCAATCCTGGGTACATGCCGGTCGAGGGCGATGGCGGCGACAGTCCGGCCTGGTCGCGCAAACGCGAGCGTTATCAGCGGGTGGAGTCACCACCAACCACTGGGCCAACGCAGCCAGCAGTGCCATATGCCGAACTGCACTGCCATTCCAACTTCAGCTTTCTTGACGGCGCGAGTGAACCCGAAGAACTTGCCGAAGAGGCGGCCCGACTCGGGATCGAAACCCTCGCCATCACCGACCACGACGGGTTCTACGGTGTGGTGCGCTTCGCCGAGGCCGCCGGTGAACTCGGCGTCCGCACGGTGTTCGGTGCCGAACTCAGTCTCGGTCTACGCACACCGCAAAACGGCATCGCCGATCCTGAAGGTGACCATCTGCTCGTTCTCGCGCGTGACCCCGAGGGGTACCGCCGTCTCTCGATGGCTATCAGCGCAGCGCAACTCGCCGGCAAGGAGAAAGGTCGGCCCCTTTACGACCTCGAAGAACTAGCCGAGTCGCCCGACGGTCATTGGGTCGTTCTCACCGGGTGCCGCAAAGGCAGTGTCCCTAAAACTCTTGTCACAGAAGGGTTTCCCGCTGCGGCGGCTGAACTCGACCGGCTTGCTGCATTGTTCGGTCGCGACAATGTGTTCGTCGAACTGACTGATCACGGCAACCCGCTCGACTCCACTCGCAACGAGGCGCTCTTCGATCTAGCCGGACGCCGAAAGATGGGCGTGGTTGCCACCACCAACGCGCATTACGCGACTCCTAGCGGAGGGCGACTCGCTGCGGCACTGGCCGCCGTCCGCGGTCGTCGTGGTCTTGATGACATGGACGGTTGGCTGCCTGCTGCCGGTACTGCACACCTGCGCTCAGGTGCTGAGATGGCGGCGCGGTTCGCGCGTTACCCGGGTGCGGTCGACCTCGCCGCCGAGATCGGTCGTACTTGTGCCTTTGACCTGCGCCTCGTTGCCCCACGTTTGCCGGATTTCCCGGTGCCCGCCGGACATTGCGAGATGAGCTATCTGCGCGAGCTGGCTATGCAGGGGGCGCTGAAAAAGTACGGACCTCCTGATGCTGAACGGCAGCCCGGTGCTTACCGGCAGCTTGAACACGAACTCGAAGTGATCGAGCAACTCAACTTCCCCGGCTACTTCCTGATCGTCTGGGAGATCGTGGAGTTTTGTCGCGCCAACGACATCTTGTGCCAAGGCCGTGGGTCGGCAGCGAACTCGGCAGTGTGTTACGCGATCGGTATCGCCAAAGCCGATCCGGTGGCCTTCCACTTGCTGTTCGAACGGTTCCTCTCACCCGAGCGAGACGGCCCGCCCGACATTGATCTCGACATCGAGAGCGGACGCCGCGAAGAAGTCATCCAGCACGTCTATACGCGCTATGGGCGTACGAATACGGCGCAGGTCGCCAACGTGATCAGCTACCGGCCGAAGTCCGCCGTGCGCGACATGGCAAAGGCGCTCGGGTACTCCACGGGGCAACAAGATGCGTGGTCGAAACAGATCGACAGCTGGGGATCTGTCACCTCCGACGCGAGTGGCACCGGTGCGGGCACTGACTACGACATCCCCGGTAATGTCATCGAACTCGCTGAGCAAATCCTGCGCTTTCCCAGGCATCTCGGCATTCATTCGGGCGGCATGGTCATCTGTGACCGGCCGGTCACCGAGGTGTGTCCTGTCGAGTGGGGCCGCATGGAGAACCGCACGGTATTGCAGTGGGACAAAGATGATTGTGCGCGCACCGGTCTAGTGAAGTTTGACTTGCTGGGTCTTGGCATGTTGTCCGCGTTGCATGGCGCATTCGATTTGCTGCGCGAGCACTACGGCCTCGACCTACAACTCGACACGATTCCAACCGAAGATCCCAAGGTTTACGACATGTTGTGCGCCGCCGACTCGGTCGGTGTGTTCCAAGTCGAGAGCCGTGCGCAGATGGCCACCTTGCCCCGCTTGAAACCGCGTAAGTTCTACGACCTGGTCACCGAAGTCGCCATCATCAGGCCAGGACCCATCCAGGGCGGCTCCGTGCATCCCTACATCCGCCGGCGCAACGGGCTCGAAAAAGCTACCTATGCCCATCCACTGCTGAAGAACTCACTCGAACGCACCTACGGTGTTCCGCTCTTTCAGGAGCAAGTGATGCAGATGGCGATCGATGTCGCCGGCTTCACGGCTGCCGAGTCAGATGAGTTGCGACAGGCGATGAGTTCGAAGCGATCGACGGCTCGCATGGAACGACTGCGCGGCAAGCTCTACAGCGGGATGGCGCAGCGTGGCATTACCGGCGCGGTTGCCGACGAGATCTACGAGAAGCTCACCGCATTCGCACACTTCGGGTTTCCCGAGAGTCACTCGATCAGCTTCGCCTATCTTGTGTACGCCAGTTCGTGGTTGAAGTTGCACTACCCAGCGGCCTTTTGCGCCGCACTGCTCAATGCGCAGCCGATGGGTTTCTACTCACCTCAGTCGTTGGTTGCTGACGCGCGTCGGCACGGCGTTGAAGTGCGACGTCCCGACATCAATGCCAGTGCAGCCCAGACCACTCTCGAACCAGTCGATGCGGCGGCGCCGGAGATGCTCGCGGTTCGGCTCGGCCTGACATCCGTGCGCGGCATCACCGATCCTCTTGGCGAGCGCATCGCGGCGGGCCGGCCCTACGCCGACATGACCGACTTGGTGCATCGGATCGGGCTTTCGGCTGCTCAGATCGAGGCGCTGGCGACGGCCGGAGCCTTCGACTGTTTCGGGATGAGCCGGCGGGTGGCGTTGTGGGCCGCTGGCGCGGCAGCAGAAGGGTCGCCTGATCGGCTTGCCGGCGCGGTGCTCGGAACGCACGCTCCTACTCTTCCCGTGATGAGCGACGTCGAGGTCACGGTGGCCGACCTGTGGGCGACCGCAATCACGACCGACGGCTATCCGACCCAACACGTACGCGATCGGCTCGATGAACTCGGTGTTCTCACGGCCAGCGCGCTGCGGACTGCAAAGGCCGGACGCCGTGTCCTGGTCGGGGGAGTCGTCACCCACTGGCAACGACCGGCCACCGCGGGTGGAACCACCTTCCTCAACCTCGAAGACGAGACCGGCATGGTGAACGTGATTTGTTCGCGCGGCGTCTGGATCCACTACCGGCGGGTGGCGCGCACCGCCGCTGCTCTCTTGGTGCGAGGTCGTCTCGAGCGTGAGCAGGGTGTCGTCAATGTGGTTGCCGAGCGTTTCGAGCGGCTGCCGCTGGCGGTCCGTCGGACCTCACGTGACTTTCGCTGAATGGGCTTGACGAATCCTCGAGGGGGCGCTTACTGTGGGACGTGTTCGAACATATGTTCGAATAAGTCAGTCGGGCGAGGCGGGTGGGGTCCCGCGAAGCTCGCTGGGGGCGCCGCCATTGCCCGGGCCACGGTCCTCGACCCGCCGTCGGCCCGGGCGCCGGTGGCGCTGACATGCGGGTAGCACCCACATGAGGAGGGTGACGTCATGGTGTCGACGATGTTGCCGGAGAAGCCGCAGCAGAACAAGCCGCTGCCCGCCGCGCTGGGCCTGCTCGCTGCCGCCCGCCACGGCCTCGACGAAGCCGCCACAAGCTCACGACCGGCGCAGCGCTACGCGAGTGCGCACCTTGCCGCGCTTCGCTGCGCGGCCGCGGTGTTGGCCGCACGTGCCCGGCCCGAGGTTCCTGGGGTTCGGCGGATCCGTCGCTCCCGCAACGCCTGGGTCTTACTGACCCAGGTTGCGCCCGAGCTTGCCGAGTGGGCAGCATTTTTCGCCGCCGGCGCGACGAAGCGCGCAGCAGCCGAGGCCGGTCTTGATGGATCGGTAAGTGCCCGCGAGGCCGACGACCTCCTGCGCGACAGCGCGACCTTCCTTGCGCTCGCCGAAACCACGATCGGCGTTACCCATCAACCGGCACTGCCAGTCGAGGCCGCTCGAGCGAGCTGACGAGCTAGGCCGGTGGGCGGCTCGAGCCTGAGTTACCCATCCGCGGCCGGTAGGGTGCGCCCCATGGCTGCTGACCGACTGCGCACCCGCGGCTCGGTCCGAACGGCTGTCGTCTGGCGCAGCGTCCGAACGCTGCTTGTCGACCTCATTGACACGACCGGCCGTGAACAACTTGACGTCCTCGATGCAGGCGGTGGTACCGGCGGTTTCGCGGTGCCCTTGGCCGACCTCGGCCACCGGGTCACTGTCGTCGACGCCAGCCCCGACTCACTTGCCGCGCTTGTTCGGCGCGCGGCAGATGCGGGCGTGACGGATCGGGTCCGCAGTGTCCAGGGTGATGCCGCAAGCCTGCTCGACGTCGTTGCGCCTGCCTCCTTCGACCTCGTGGTCCTGCACAGCGTTCTTGAGATCGTCGACGACCCGGCAGCCGCGCTCGCGGCTGTCGCTGGGGTCTTGCGGCCCGGCGGCATCGTGAGCGTCGTAGCGGCGAACCGAATAGCGGCAGTCCTGCACCGGGCAGCCGCTGGTCGTTTCGATGAGGCGCTACATGCCCTGCGTGATCCGCTCGGGCGGTATTCGGCCACAGATCCGGCGCCTCGCCGGTTCGCCCTCGCCGACCTCGAGGCGCTGCTCGACAGTGCGGGACTGACCGTGATCGCCACCCACGGCTCCAGGGTCTTTGCCGACCTGGTGCCCGGTGGATCACTGGATGCTGACCCAGCCGCGGTCGAGGCTTTGATTGCCTTGGAATTCGAGGCCTCTGAGCTGCCGGCCTTCCGGGACATCGCGACGCAATTGCACGTCGTCGGCCGACGTAGCTAATGGTTCTCCAGCCGCGGCGTTGGGCGCCCGATACTCACACTGGGGAGTCTCAGGCGCCTCTAGTTTGGTGCCCTAGTTTGGTGTCGTGTCCGACCTGGGTAAGGCCGTGCTAGGCCCTGAACGGACCTGGTTCATGCAGTCTCTTTGTCATCGCTTGCCCAACCGGCTTTCGCCGCTCACGGCAGGCTCGTATCCTGAAAGCGCGACGACCGGCCCGGTCGTCGCTCGGCTAGCCGGTTCCACTCGGATCATGTTGCACACTGTGAGGCAGCAGCGGTCCGGAACGAGTCGGATGCAGGGTTGGTCGGGGGCATGGTGGGGATGTCGTTGGGAGGGCAAAGTGCCGCTCTCTGAGCACGAGCAGCGAGTGCTCGAGCAGATCGAGCGAGCCCTCTACGCCGACGACCCGAAGTTCGCCGCCACAGTGCGCGGCATCGATCCTCGTACGTTGCACCGCCGCCGCTACGTGCGCGCCGCCCTTGGGGCCATCGTCGGGGTCGTCTTACTCCCTGTTGGTATTGCGGTGGAGCAGCTCGAACTGAGCGTCGCAGGATTTGTCTTGATGTTGCTGGCCTTCCTGTACGGGGCATCGACCTGGCGTCAGCGTCGTGAGGCTACTGAGGTCAGCGAACCCGGCGTTGGGCGAGCCACCGATATCCCGACGAGCCGTCGCGGGCGCGCCAAGAAACTGAGCACGCCGCCCACGCCAAAGCGCAGCATCGTCAAGCGTTTCGAAGAGCGCTGGGACCGCCGTCGCGACGGCTTTGGCGGCGGCGCGACCGGACAGGACGACGACCGCTAGTCCTGCAGTAGACGATCGCTACTCCTCCAGGTCGTCGCGCTCGCGGCCCGGAAGACGTCCGCTGACCCACCTCCGAACGCCGAGTGTGAAGCCGCGCCAAGTATCAGAGACCCAGGCTGTTGCGGACACGGCGATCCGGCTCGATGACGACGGAGCCATCCGCGCGCGCAGGCGGCGGCCACGTGAAACCGAGCCGAACAGCGCCTTGCGAACCGTGGTCTCGTCGGCGCGCGGATCCTGATCGACCCATCGCAACTCGTCGGGGCGCGCCGCATATCGAGCCAGTTCTTCGGCTCGAGTCAGCCGCGAGAGGGCCTGTTCGGCTGCGACGTCCGTCGCCAGTCTTCGAGTTGCCACCAAAGTAGCGGCAGCTCTTCGCGGCGTATCGGTCTGACCGCGCCAGTCCAACCCAAGGTCGCGCATGTCGTCGCCGAGTTCCGCCCAGGCGGCGTGCGCGCGTGCGGCTTCCGTGTCGGCGGAGGTCCATCGACGCCGTCGCGTGATCCAGCGCGCGAGCGGCGCAAGGGCGATCCCGACGATGACGATCACCAGAAGCGAGAGCCAACCCACGGGCAGCTTCTTCAGAACCGGGAGCGACTTACCGTTCTTGTGGATCGTCGCGACCGGAGGCTTCGCGAGCCCTTGAATATCCAGTGGCGCGCGTGCCCCGTTCGCTCCGGGGGACACCGACGCGGCGGGCTGTGTCCCCGCGCTCAACGGGGCGTAGCCGGGGGTCGTCGTCTGGCCGTCGGACCGCGGAGTCGGTTCGAACCGCAACCACCCGGCCTCCGGGAAGTACAACTCGGGCCACGCATGAGCGTCGGCCGTCGTGACGAGATAGGAGTTGGTGTTTGCGACCGGCGAGCCCGGCGTGAAGCCGACATCGACCCTGGCCGGAATTCCCTCGACGCGGGCCATCAATGCCATCGTCGCAGCGAACTGCTCGCAATAGCCGCGGCGGTCGTTGAGGAACGTGATCAAGGCGTTCTCGTCGGTGCCGGTCTTGATCGTGATGTCGTAGGTGCCGGCTTGGAACCACGCTTGTAGGGCGAGCGCCTTCTGGTACGGAGTCACCGCGTGCGCTGCCGCGATGATCTGGTCGGCGACCGTGCGAACCTGTGAAGGCAAGTTCGTCGGCATTTCGAGGTCGGTGGCGAGACTGGCATCTGCGTCGACGGCCGGAAGCGAGTTGAGCATCGCGGCGGTCGGCTGATAGATCGCGCTCGTGACGGTGTAGTTCTGGTGTGGCGTCGCCGTGTTGATTCCGTAAATCGCGGGATTCACCGGGTTGTAGCGCCAGTCACCGTGCGCTGTCACCGCGGTCACGGTCGAGGGCGCCGGCAGGTATGCCTGTCGAAGTCCAGTGATCGAGACACTTGTGGTCGCGCTACCGGTCGGGTGCAGCGTGACGCCCGCGGGTGGCGGGATGCCGTTGGAGATCTTCGTGTCGTCAGGCGACGTGACCGATGACACGCTCCACACGGTGCCGTCGAAGTTGTCGAGCGTCAGTAGCCGCAAGTAGGTCGGCGTCCCCGTTGTGGTGTAGGTGAACAACGACGTCGGCGTCGGCTCGTTGAGTTCTTGCCGGATGCTCACGATGGGGCTGATCGTCGCCGATCCACCATTCTTGTCGGCCGAGAAACCGCCGACACCGTTGGTGCGATGGGTGCCGAACCAGCCGGAGTGCAGCCCGGGGATGATCACCGGCAGTACAACCGCGATGATGACCGCCTCGAACCCAACTCGTCGTCCGACCTGGGTCAACTGGATGGTGGTTGCCTGCCCACGCTCGACCTAGCCGCAAATGACTCGCACGGGGCGTCCCCACCGGCCGACGCGATCGCGTCCTTCGGCAAGCAGCAGCGCCAGGTATCCCGCGGCGGCGAATACGAACGGACGCCATCCGACACCGGACGACAGAGTCGCGGCCGACACGGTGAATATCGCCAGCAGCGGGAGTCCGGCGACGGCCGGTCGCCTAAGTCCGCTTGCCAGTGTCTCGACGACGACTGCAACGAGTCCGATGCCGGCAGTGGTCAGCAGACTCAGCCCGCGAGTGACCTCGACCGGCGAGGAGAGTTGGACCGTGTCGGTGAACCCCGACGACATCGTGGCGTGTAGCAGCCGCAGCGCTGCCGGGCCCGGTATGAAACCGGCCGGGGCAACCGAGTGCGCGTAGAGCGCAGTGACCAGGAAGGCCCAGACGGCAATCATGGCCAACGGGATGACCGCGGTCACTACGCGGATGCGTTGCAACGCTGCCGACGTCGCGGCGATCGCCGCCACCATCAAGACAACGCGCGGCACCCATGCCATCGAGCTGAACACGGGCAGCAAGCTGAGCGACCCAAGGATCGTCGCCAATGCGGCGAACACGGTGACGCGAAGTCGTGGATTCATCGGCTCGCCAAGACCTGCGAGTTACTCGCCGCGCTGCCCCACATCGTGCGCATGTCGGTGCGTGCGTTGACGGAGACAACGCGCCAGCCGGCACCGGCGAGGAGTGCGCATGACTGCGCGTGGTCACGTTGGCGTACGGCCGGTTGGCCTGGCAGCGATGCCTGCGCCCAGCTGGACGTGTCGAGCATGATCGCTACGCAGGCAGACGCGTGATGCCTGAAGCGGGTCAGCGCGTCAAGGTCGGCGTCGGTCAGGCTGCCGAGCGCAGCGATGACGAGTCCGCCGCCACCGCCGCGGCGAACACCGGCCAGGCCGGCGTTCAGTGAATGCGCGTTCGACATCGACACCAGCGCGAGGGTGTCGAGCAGCACCGCCTCGAATGGTGTGCCGGCCATCGCGTCGGCCGAATAGCCCGAGACCTCGCTGCCAGATTCGGTGGTGAACCTCAGCCCGAATCCGTCGCGAGCCAAGTGCGAACCGATCGACGCGATCGCGCTGACTGCCCATTCGAACGACGAGCCAGGACCTTCGCCACGATGGGCCGTCACCCGGCTGTCGAGCAGCAATACACCTCGGTTCTGCCATGGCTGTTCTTCACGCCGCACCATGAGTTCGCCGTACCGAGCCGTTGATCGCCAATGCACGCGCCGCAGGTCGTCGCCGTGGCGGTACTCGCGGGTGGTGACGTCGTCCTCGCCCATCGTCGAGATCGAACGCGCTCTGCTGTCGCCGCCGCCAGCCCAGTCGCCGCCCAGTCGGATTGCCGGCAGCGGCACCACGGTGGGTGTCACGACAAGCGCATCGGTCGTCGTGAACGATCGAGTCAGCTCGACGAGCCCGAAGAGGTCGGCGAACCGCAGCGACAGCGGGCCGACCACGAAGCGGCCGCGCACATCACTGCGCACCGGATAGGAAACTTCGCGCACCCCCAGTGATTCGATCCGGTTCACCACAAAGCGTGGACGGCCGCCGAGGCTGTAAGGCAACCGATCCTCAAGCAGCAAGATGCCGGTTGCCACGCGCGACAGGTTCTCGACGCGCAACACAACTTGGGCCGTTTCGCCGACGGGCACGCGCTGTGGCTCGATGCGGCGAACACAAGAGAGCCGATAACGCGTGCGCGCCACAACGATTGCCGTCGCGATTGGTAACGCACACAAGAAGATGCCAACGCGCAACAGGTCCATCTCGCGAAGGACAAGGCCGCACAGGCACGCAGCGATGCCAGCCGCGAGAAAACTCCTGCCGCGGGTGGTGAGTCCGGAAAGCGCCGCCCGCATTAGTGCGGTGTTGCTCGGGAACGCTGGGCGGACGACGGAACCGCAACTCTTGCCACGATGTCGGACAAGATGTCTGACGCAGTACGGCGCGAGATCTGTGCCTCGGCGGTGATGAGGAGCCGGTGCGTCAAGACAGGCTGTGTGAGCATGCGGACGTCGTCAGGAAGCACGTAATCGCGATCGTCGAGCGCGGCCGCGGCGCGGGCCGCCCGCAGCAGCTGCAATGTCGCGCGCGGCGACGCACCGAGTCGTAGTTCCAGTGAGGCGCGGGTAGCGGAGACGAGGTCGACGGTGTACCGGCGAACGTCGGGCGCGACATAGACGGTGCGAATGAGCTCGATCGCATTTGCGACTTCGACGGCGTCCGCGACGGGACGCAGGTCGTCGAGCGGATCGTGGCTGCCGTGCGAATCGAGCATCTCCAGTTCAGCGCTGGCTGACGGGTAACCCATCGACAAGCGTGCGGTGAAGCGGTCGCGCTGGGCCTCGGGCAGCGGGTAGGTGCCCTCCATCTCGATCGGGTTCTGGGTGGCCACCACCATGAACGGGGCCGCAAGTCGGTAGGTCGTGCCGTCAACGGTCGCCTGCCGTTCTTCCATGCTCTCCAGCAGCGCCGACTGCGTCTTTGGCGACGCGCGGTTGATCTCGTCGCCAACGACGATGTTGGCGAAAACCGGGCCGGGCTTGAACTCGAATTCTCGAGTGTCCTGGCTGAAGACCGACACACCCGTGATGTCGCTCGGGAGCAAGTCGGGGGTGAACTGAATCCGCTTCACCGAACAGTCGATGGCCTTGGCCAACGCCTTGGCCAGCATCGTCTTGCCGACGCCGGGCACGTCCTCGATGAGGAGATGACCTTCGGCGAACAGCACGGTGACGGCGAGCTGCACGACGTCCGGCTTACCTTCGATCACCTGCTCGACGGCAGCGCAGATACGCCGACCGGTTTCTGCGACCTCTTTAAGGTCGCCCCCCTCTGTCCCCGGAAACGCGGCCACCCGTCCTCCTTGCTCGTGGTCTGGCAATCGAGCATGCCTGTCGTCTCGCGCCCGATCTTGCTCGGGGTCTGAAAAGAGCCTGCTCGTGGTCTGCGTTCCAACTCGCTCGCAAGCTCGCCGTTCCAACTCGCTCGCAAGCTCGCACTGAGTCTCTCAGGTCACGAGCGTGCAAACGAGTGATCTCGGTACTCGAACGCATGGCACGACCGATCGGTTCGCTTCGTCTCGGCACCTCCTAGGGGAGCGATTGACACCGATCCATGCCTCCAGGTTGCTTGAAAGTGGGGGAGTGTGGAGTATGGTGGCGCGAAATGGAGAGCAAGGGTACGGGTCGGCGGGCGGCCAGCGCGGGGCGAGCGGAGGTGGCGGGTGTTTCTCGGAACCCACGCCCCTCGTCTTGATGAGAAGGGCCGACTCTTCCTACCGGCGAAGTTCCGCGACGAGCTTGCGGCCGGTCTGGTGATCACCAAGGGCCAGGAGCGCTGCCTTTACGTCTTTCCCGCCGTCGAGTTCGGCCGCCTGACCGAGGCGCTTCGGACATCTCCGGTCACGCACAAAGGGGTGCGCGACTACTCCCGGGTGTTCTTCGCCAGCGCGTCCGACGACATCCCCGACAAGCAAGGGCGCATCACCATCCCGCCCGCGCTACGCGAATACGCAGGCCTGAGTCGCGAGTGCGCGGTCATCGGCGCGAACACCCGGGTCGAGATCTGGGACGCCGCGGCCTGGGAGACCTACCTCGCGGCGCAGGAGCCGGTCTTCTCCGAACTCGGCGAGGAGGTGCTGCCCGGCGTCCTCTGACACCACGGCGAGCGCCTCCCGCGCTCGGCGTTGAGCACTTCGTGCTACGAGGCCTCCGGCCGCTCGCTCTCCTGGCACACCTTCCCCGGCGCCAGGCGAACGGGAACCTCCGGTGAGCGGCTGGGAACCCCGACGCACGAGGCGCTCCACTTCGCACCACCACATCGAAGGGTCGAGAAGAGCAGATGGACGACGTCAGCGGGCGCTACCGGCATGTGCCGGTTCTGCTCGGCCGGGTGCTCGAACTGCTCGCACCCGCGTTGGCTGCTCCCGGCGCGGTTGTCGTCGATGCGACGCTCGGCATGGGCGGCCACGCAGAAGCGCTCCTGATCGCGCATCCGCACGCACGGTTGATCGGGATCGACCGCGACACGGACGCACTCGCCCTCGCGACGGCGCGACTGGCCCCCTTCGAGACGCGGATCACGCTCGTCCACGCTGTCTACGACCAACTGCCGATTGTGCTCGCCGAGCTCGGACTCTCCACGGTCGACGGGATCCTCTTCGATCTCGGCGTCTCGTCGCTTCAGCTCGACGAGTCCGAGCGCGGGTTTTCCTACGCACACGACGCGCCGCTCGACATGCGGATGGACCGCAGTACCGGCAAGACCGCTGCGGATGTCGTCAATTCGTACTCGGCCGCGGAGATCGCCCACGTGCTGCGGGTGTACGGCGAGGAGCGTTTCGCCTCGCGTATCGCCAACGCGATCGTTCAGGAGCGCGCTCGCCAGCCGCTCGTGTCCGCTTCGCGGTTGGCGGAGTTGGTACGTGACTCGATCCCGGCCGCGACCAGGCGTACCGGCGGCCACCCGGCGAAGCGCACGTTCCAGGCCCTGCGTATCGAGGTCAACGCCGAGCTTGCGGCGCTCGGACGGGCAGTTCCCGCCGCCGTCGCCGCGGTCCGGGTCGGCGGTCGGGTGGTGGTGTTGTCGTACCAGTCACTCGAAGACCGTCTGGTGAAGCAGGTGTTTGCTGCGGGCGCCGCCAGCACATCGCCGTCCGAGCTGCCTGTTGAACTACCCGACCACGCGCCGAGGTTGCGGCTCCTCACCCGCGGAGCCGATCAGGCGACCCCTGCTGAGATCGCGACGAATCCGCGGGCCGCGTCTGTGCGGTTGCGCGCAATTGAGCGCATCAGGCAGGCCGCGTGAGCGCGCTCCCATTCGTCGAGGCGGCGGCTGACGAAGTCGCGATCGACGGCGTTCTCATCTCACCGGCTACGACGGCACCGGTCCGCACCTCCCCGGTGAGTGCGCCCGCCAGCCGGCCGCCGGAGCTTCGCGTCGTGCGGCCGCGAAATGCACGCCCGCGTGCCCCGTTCGTGTTGTTGGTCTCGGCGCTGCTGGCGGCCGGCCTGGTCGGGGTACTGATGATCAACACGAAGCTCGCACAGGGCTCATTCACGGTCGACCAGCTGCAGCGCCAGCAATCGGCCAACGCCGATCAGGTGCAGGCACTTAGTCAGTCCGTTGCCGACCAGGGGGCGCCGCAGGCGTTGGCCGCGCGGGCGGTCGCACTCGGCATGGTCGCGGCGCCGAACCCGGTCTTCAAGCGAACGTCGGACGGCGCGGTGCTGGGCGCGGCGACGAAGGCTTTGCGTCCGCCGCCGCCACCTGCTCCGAAGCCGTCCCCGACGCCGCAAGCGTCTGCGTCGGTCAGCCCGTCACCGTCAGTGACGCCGTCGGCATCGGTCTCGCCGTCGCCCTCGGGCAAGCCGAGTATGAGTCCCAGTGCCAAGCCGAGTACGAGTGCGAAGCCGAGTACGAGTCCGACGGCGAAGGCAACGACGAAGCCTTCGCCAACTGCCGGACCAACCGCGAAGCCCACGACTAAGCCCACGACTAAGCCCACGACTAAGCCCACGACTAAGCCCACGACTAAGCCCACGACTAAGCCCACGACGAAGGCCAC
>Ga0134126_10005565_pt1 | contig 15744 bp, 11 predicted proteins | sample KB31752_FD_96881 | JGI IMG/M metagenome (GOLD analysis project Ga0134126, IMG submission 96881) | Terrestrial soil microbial communities with excess Nitrogen fertilizer from Kellogg Biological Station, Michigan, USA - KB3-175-2 | ecosystem: Environmental > Terrestrial > Soil > Unclassified ...
CCGTTAGGCGCGGCAAGGGAGGCCGGACTCCTTTGGGCTACCACGGGCCCCGAGGTAGGAGCCAGGGCCGCCATACTGGGAGGCAGCGCCACCGCGCGACTGACCTGCACGGTCGGAGCGCCGCCGCTCCGGGGCGGCGAGGAAGCAGTATCCCCTCCAGTGAGATCGCCGAACGCCAGCATGGTCGAGGCCGCCGTCGCGCGTTGCGTCATGTCGGGCAAGCCGGGAACCGGAGTTCCCAGGGGCCCCGCCGCGCCCGGCGTTTGATCGCTGGTCATCGCGCCGCCGATCGGCTGCCCGCTCCACATCCTGCTTACCATCACCGCCCCTGGCCCGGAGGCCAGTGCCGCCCCGCCTGCCGGTGCCCTCCCGACCAGATTCGCGGTAGACACCAAGCGTTCGGTGGCCCCGGCGGCCGCCTGACCAATAGCGGCCGCGGTGGCGAACCGATTGAGCAGGCCGCCGGTGGCGCCCATCCGCTGGGCCACCGGCCAGTTCCCCATGACAGATCGAACCGATCCGCCAGATCCGTCCGATCCGATTGATCGGGCGGATTCTACCGAACCCCCGAGGTGGATCCGACCCAGCAGGCCCCCAGCCGAGCCCATTCGCTGCACTGCCGGCCAACTGCCCATGGCGGGGCCGCCAGATCGAACCGATCCGACCGATCTGGCCGATCCGACCGATCTGGCCGATCCGACTGATCCGACCGATCTGGCCGATCCGTCTGAACCGCCGAAGGGGAGTTGCCCCAGCCAACTACCGGCCGCGCCGGCCAGACCATCGGCCACGCCCATCCGCTGCATGACCGGCCAGCCGCCCGCGGCGGTCCAGCCAGATCGATCCGATCCGACCGATCCGACCGATCCGCCGGATGGGAATTGGCCCAGCAGACTACTGGCCGCGCCGGCCACACCCATCCGTTGCATCACCGGCCAGCTCCCCATGGCGGACATGTCCGATCCGACTGATCGGTCGGATCCGACCGATCCAACCAATCCCCACTGGGCGGGTGCTTCCGCGTTGCCGCGTGATCCTCCCAGGTCGGCGCCGGTCGCCAGGCGCTGAATCACCGTTGCCCCCAGGGCACGCGCGGCCAGGCCGCCGGTCATGGCCGCCAGACCATGGCCCTGCCCACTCCAGGTCATGGCTCCCGGCGCGGCGGTCGAATAGACAGGGGCGCGTTGCACCGATGATGTGGCGCCGGCTCCCAGGCCGAAGCTTTGCCGGAGACCAGGCCCGAAGCCGGTCAGTGGATTGGATGCCAAGGTCGCCGGCTGGCTGGACCAACCGTACGCGGCTCCCGGCGTGCTGCCGGACGCGGCAGTCTGTACGGGCGAAACCGCCATTCCCGAGGCCGGGACGGAAGCACCCATTACGGAAGCACCCGTTACGGAACCAAGATCCGTCGAACCGCGCGTGGCACGCTGCACCTGATGCGGCATCCCGCCCGCCGCGGCGCCAGGAATACTGCCCAACTCGGCAGCTCCTCGCGAACGCTGCACCTGATGCAACATCCCGCCCGCCGCGGTCCAGCCCGCACCGCCCTGCCCGGCGAAGGCGAGGGGACCGGCGCCGGTCCATAGGTCGCCGCCCGCCTGGTTAGCCAAGCCACCGAGTAAGCCGAACTCCGCCGTGCTCATCCGGGCCAGCACGGGCAATGAAAGGCCCTCGGAGCCGGCGGGGAAGGCCGGCGCTTGAAAGCCGTGGGCCGCCAGTCCGTCCAGAATCGGGATGGTAGCGGGTCCGGGCACCGCTGGAGCGGCGCTTGTGCTCGCCCAGGCGGAGCCGGCAAACAACGGCACCCCATCCGTGGCCGTCCCTGCTGGACCGGTTGCCGTCGATCCAGAACCCGTGCCGGGCAATGGCCCGGAGCCTGCCGAAGGCATCCCTGAAACTGGCGCGGCGCGCTGGATCGGGAACGCGCCGGATAGGCTGCCGGCCGTCCCTGGCGCCGTGAACCCAGCCGTCGGCGGCTCGCCATGGCTCACCTGGCTCGGCACCCCACCGGCCGCTGATCGCTGAACCATGGGCTCGACATAACTCTGCCCGCCCGGGGAAATGGATCGCGCCCCTCCCGCCCGCGCCGCCATGCTGCCCGCGAACGCGGCCAGTCCCGGTGCTCCCGCTCCCAGGGTATAGGACGCGGAAGATCGCCCGGAAGCCTGGCGCTGCACCGGCGTCGCCCCGTCGGAACCCGCCGAACCGAAGATCGGCGAGAGGGCAATGGCGCCGGGCGCCACATGCGTCCCACGCCGGCGCGCCAGATCGCCGAGCAAGGTGCCGCCGGCCGCGAATCGCTGGACGAACGAGCCGGAGCCGCCTACTTCCGGGCGCGATTGGGCCGCGAATCCAGAGGATGCTGAGACCGAGGTGCCGTCACGGACGGCAGCCTCGATCCCTGCCGTCCCGACACCCGGAAGACCAGGGGTCGTTTTCCGCTGCACCGCTGGCCCCGCGGGGCCGGCCGCGCTACTGACTGCCGGCGCGCTCAACGCCGAGGACGAGGTAGCGGCCTCGATCGCGCTCGATGGCGTGGTCAAGAGGCCCGCGGGCGGAAGGGGAAAAGCGGCAGCCGGGATGGCCGCGCCAGGGGCCACTGAAGCTGGGCTTGCGGTTGGGGTTGCCCCCGTGGGGGACGGAGCGGCGGCTGGGGGATTGGCGATTGAAGGAGCGGCAATCGAGGAACCGGCGATCGAGGGGGAATGGGCGGTTGTAGGCGCGGCAATTGAGGAACCGGCGGCTGCGGGACTGGATACGCCCGCGACCGCCGCCTGCCGCTGTATGGGAGCGCCGCCGGCGGTCAGGGAGGCACGGGAGGCGCGGGAACTCCAGGCAGCCAACCCTTCCGCCATGGCCCCGCTCGATCCGCCGCCGCTCAGGGCTGGGCGTGGGCTGAAGCCAGACCAGATGCTCTCCGAGCCTGGCTCGCGCTCGGAGCCGAGCGCGTCGTAGCTCCCAGCCACCATCCTGGCAAGCACTGGGATCGGCGCCGGCCCCGAGAAAGCCCGCAACACCGCGGCCTCCGTCCCCAGCGCTTCCGCTTCCAGGTGCGCCGGCTCGACTTCGCCCGGCTCCAGCGCCGGAGCACCGGGCGCCGCTTTCCGCAAGGGGACGGCGGCTCGCTGGCGGGTGTGAGTCAACTCGTGCGCCAGGAGAGCGAGACCGGCGGGCGCCGCCGGATCGAACTTGCCGGGAGCAAAATAGATGTCGCTCCCCATGGTAAATGCCTGCGCGCCCAGCGCCTGGGCGGCCCCACCCGCCGTACTGCCGGTATGCACGCGCACGTCGGCAAAGGTCGCCCCAAGCGCCCTTTCCATCATTCGCCGCACCACCGGCGCCATGGGCTGCCCGGCGCTGCTCGCGATCTGACGGAGGACGGCCTGGCGGGGCGCTGGAGGCGGGAGGATCGTCTCGCTTGGTCCGTGATCCCGATCCAGGGAGGTCTCCGGGCCGGTGAACTCGCGCGAACGCGGCACGGAACCGCGAGTGGCACCGGCCGGGGTCGCCGTCGCCCGATCGTTGGCGGGCGACAGGCCGATGCCTGCCATCGCCGCCGCCATGGCCCGATCAATGGCCGCCCGCTCCTGATGCGCGGTAAGCTGCCGATTGGCGGCGGCCAGGGCGCGGAAGGGGATCGCGGCGGCGAGCAGGGAAGCAGGCGAAGCGGCAAGGCTCCGCTGGCCAGGCGCCACCGATAACCGCGGCCCCGCCAGGGCCGCGGTTTGGGCTGATGCCAGAGCGCCGACCATGCCTCCGCCTGATAGGACAGATCCGACTGATCCGTCCGATCCGCTTGCTCCACCCGCTTGGATCCGGCCAAGCATGCCGCCGACGCCGGTCCTGCCGCTCGCCGCGCCCAGTAGCCGCGCCGCCTGTACGGTCCCGATTGCCGGGGTACCCCTCAGTTGGGACAGGCTGGAGGGAAGACGCGAGGCCCAGCCGCCCAGCGCGGAAGCATGAATCGGCTCCTCGACGGTTCGCGTGATTGCCGCGTGCACCGGGGCAAGCGACGGGCTCATCGCCGCCGCCGCCGCCAGTCCCGGCAAGGCTGGATTGCCAAAGGGCAGGCTGGTGAGCAGGGGAGGGGCGGACACACTGCTCACGGCTTGCTTGGCCGCGGGCTGAGGAGCGCTCGCGGCTGCCTGCCGGGCGGTCGCCCTTCTCGTAAACTGGGTCAGGGCGGCCAGCAGGCTGAGCGACCGCAGGAGTTCACGATTAGCGGCCAGGGCGCCCGAGAAGTCCTCCCCACCGGCGGACTCCGCGGCATAACGGGCCAGCAAATCCTCCCACAGGCGGCGGGCCAGCGGGGTAATGGGCGAGAGGAGCGGCGCGACGGGTCGCGCCGGCGCGTGCGCCAGGGACAGGAGGCTGGGCGCCTGAATCGCCTGGCGGCGCAAGACAGTCTCCACGAAGCGCGGATGGCGGGCGGCAAGCGCTGCGGCCCGCGCCCGCCCGGTCGGCGAAAGCCCATGCCGCCCGCGAGGCGGCGCGGTCGTACCGGGTTTCTTGGGCCCGGCTCCCTTCGCCCTAGTCACCGGCCACTCGAGTGAGGGCGCCACAGGCAAACTCAAGCGCCTCGACCGCGATCGCGTTGTCGGTCGCCTTGAACGAAGGTCCGGTCCACTTTATGGGGAGAGCATCGGCCAGACTCCAGCTAATCTTGCTTGCGCTGGTGGTAGTCGCGGTCTGGTTATAGGCATTAATCGTGATCGATTTCCGGTTGATCGACCCGTCAAGGACGGCACTGTACCATAGCCAGAGGGTATCCGTCTCCATCGAGCCGTGGCGGAGGGTAATGTTTCCGACCTTGGTCCGAACCGGCAACTTATGGGTATAGCCGTTCAGGCCGCCTTCCGCGTATTCAAAGACTTCCGTATTCAACTCCAGGCCGGAGCATTCGGTGAAATACGCGACCTCAAGCCCCTGGATTTCCACCGAGAATTTCTGCGTGACAATATATTCTTTATACGAATCGTAGCTGGTACTCGCCATGCTGGGCATAATCTACACTCCTTGGGCCCCAGAGCCGGCCCCCGCCATTCGGCGGGAGACCGGCGATTCCGAGAGGGGGGAAGCGGCGCCCTAGCGAAGATCCTTGAACGCCGAAGTGATTCGTTGTTCATCCTCCGCGTTGCGCCGCCGATTGATCTGATCTATTTCCTCTACCCAGCGCCGGCGATCTTGATGAGACATCCGCAGAATCGCCTCGTCCGGCCAGTGGAAATGGTACGCGATGTATGCTACCTCCTCATAGATCCGATCGAGGGGGTAGCGAGCTACCCCCCCAACTCGGTAATATCCACCTCCACCTCGGTGGAGCAATTGGGGCATACGACCTTGATCGGTTCGCCGCCTTCCGAGTTGATCCGCCGGTAGAACCCCTGCAGATAGGCCAGGTCGGTGGAGAACATCCCTTCGATCACCGCCGTGGAAACCGAATGGAGCGTGCCCAGCTTGGTGATCACCTCGCTGAGCAAGATGACCACCAGATAGGCTGGATTCTGCTTAACCCGAGGGTCGCGCAGCGGCACGATTTCATCACCCGCCGTGGCCAGCCGCATGGTGCCTTCACGATGCAGATTGCCCTCGAAGTCGACAAACCCCTTGGGTAAAACGAACGGAAACTCGGTTTGCAGCTTCGTCATACGATCCGCGTCAGGCCTTCGTGAGTAAGCGTCACTTCCTCGGTCAGCACTTCGTTGCCCTTGGCGGAAAGGCCGCTGCTCTTCCAGCTACTGAGCCAGCCATTGATGAAATCGAACTGGATCACCGGCGTGGCCTGATCGGCCGCGAGACCGATGATCGAGCCGTTCTTCCTTGCCTCCGAGTGCTTCCCCTGAATCACCTTCTCGCGCAGGTTCCAGAGGGTCTTGTCGGAGTTAAAGCCGCGCTTGAGGGTAATGTCACCCCACTTCACGTTGCCGATCTGCTTGATGAAGATATTCTTGCCGCTCTTATCGACCTGCTGATGGTCGATCACCTGGTTGTTGTTATCGAAGCCGGAGGCTTCGGTAAAATCAATCGTGTCCATGCCCTGGATTTTGAGCTGGAACGAAAAAACCGCGATCGGATCGTTTCGGTCTGGCATTGCTCTCCCCTGTTCTACGAACTACTCCGGCCTACTCAGCCCCAGGCGCCCACTGGCTAATGCGGAAGATCACGAATTCGGCGGGCTTCGTGGGGGCGATCCCGATCTCCACGATTACCTGCCCGGCATCAATGGTCTCCCGTGTATTGTTCTCGGCATCGCACTTGACGTAGAACGCATCCTTGGCCGTGGCCCCGAAGAGCGCGCCGGTCATGTAGACGCGGGTCAAGAACGCGGACGAGTCACGGCGAAGCTGCATCCACAGCGTCTGGTCGTTGGGCTCGAATACCGACCACTGGGTGCCGCCCGCGATGCTCTCGCGGACGAAATTGAACAGACGCCGCACGTTCAGATACCGCCATTCGGGGTCGCTGGACATGGTGCGGGCGCCCCAGATGCGGATGCCGCGGCCGGGGAAGGCGCGGATGCAGTTGATACCGACCGGATTGAGCAGGGTCTGCTCCATCTGGTTGGTCTGGTACTCCAGGCCGATGCAGCCGGCGATCGTCTCGTTGGCGGGCGCCTTGTGCACCCCGCGCGAGTTGTCGGTTCGGGCCCACACACCAGCCAGGTGGCCGCTGGGGGGCAGGTTCATCGTCTTGCCGGTCACGGGATCGTTCACCTGGATCCAGGGATAGTAGAAGGCGGCGTACGACGAGTCGTACCGCGCCTCGTTCAGGCGCCAATCCTTGATTTGCTGGGGCTTCATCCCGGGAGGAGCATCGAGAATAGCCACCCGGTCGCCATTGCGCTCGCAATGGTCGATCATGGCCGTCTGCACGGCGCGCAGGCCGTCGCCGTCGATCAGGCCCTTCTGATAGGCGCTCATCAGGTCGGGCGCGCAGAGAATGGTCAACTCATCCACCGCGTCCAGGCCGCCCAGACCCGTGCGGTCGGCGGAGTCACCGATATAGTCGCTGGGGGCCAGGCTGGTCAGGGCCACCACGGGCGGCGCGCTCTCCAGGTTGAAGAGCCCGAGCTGCGGCGGCACCATCAGAGACGTTTCATCCGTGGCCTCGAGCATGGCGCGGACCAGTTTGGAGGCAACTTTCCCCTGATTGACCACGGTCTCCACGAAGCGGGCGTCTCCGCGCTTCAGGGTCACGTTGTCGTATCGTTCCTGGGTATCGCCAGAGCGGACGGTCATATTGAAGCGAGGGGTCGTATCGGCTTCCGCGGCTGCGCCGGCGCCTTCCGCCTTGTCCTTGCCTTCGGGCTTCTTCTCACCAGCCACCGGTGCCGCCGGGGCCTCGGGGGTGGCGTTGGCGATTTCCACCACTACATTGGCGGCTGCCCCCGGCAGCGCGGTCAAACGAAGCGCTCCGCTGCCGGTGCCCGAGCGGGACGGAAGCAGGCGTTGCGCGGGTTGCGCGGCCACCTGGCCATTACCGCCGCCGGACCCATTCCCCTCGGAGCCCAGGCGCACGACATAGCATACGCCCCCACCATTGTTGAAATAGCCGTAGACGCTGTGCGCCAGGTAGGCGCCCTCGATAAAGTCGCCAAACGTGGTCTTGTACTGGGTCCAGTTAGTGATCAGGGTAGCCTGGTTGAACGGGCCGCGTTCGGCGAACCCGATGAAACCGGCAACCGCCGTACCAACGCCCTCAATCGGCTTACTACCGCCGGCAACTTCCTCGACATAGACACCAGGCGCGAGATAGCTTGTGGCCATCGAGACTTTTCCCTTCCCTCTTCAACGAGCTACAGGTCCGACCAGCTTCGTACCGTGCGCTCCTCCCGTCCCGCGGGCGACCGGGCCCGGCGGCGCCATGCGCTGCCCATCTTTACACCTCCAGATCGTAGTTTCGACCAGGAACCACCAGTTCGCGTTCCACCACCGCCCCACCGTCCTGGGTGATCCGCACCTGATGCTTCCCCTCGGGCACCCCCGAGGCGACATAGCGCCCATCATCGCCGGTGCGCACGCTGATTCCCAGATCCGGAAAGGAGACCCCCGCTCCGGAAATCGGCGCTCCCCGCCCCTTCCCCTTGGCCTTCGCGTGTACGAGACCGCCAACCGCCAGCCGATGACTCACTCGCTGTTTCCGGGCGTCCATAATATCGGTGATCGTGGTGAGCACCAAGGGGGCTTCCTGCATCATATTCAGATCCACCGGCAAGGTCACGGCATAAACCACGGCCGGCTTCAAGTCATTATCGAGGGCGTTCCAGAACTCCCCTGGATTCCGCAACACGCCTTCCGCTTGAGCGACCATGATGTTCACCGGCCAGTCATCCTTCACGGTTCCCTGAAGGAGATCCTTGCCTAACTCGCTCTCGCGCATCATGGTGGTCATCGCGCGCCAGAGCAGCGTGTGCTCATCCGCGACCTCGCGGGCCCAGGTGGTGACAAAGTAGGAGAGATCCACGTAGACGGGGGGCCGCAGCCTGCCGGTTCGCCCCTCGGACCCATTCACGGTGCGATAATTCCGGGTGCGTAACGAGACGTTCTCCCGCACATCGAAGAGGTAGAGATTCACCGTCGGTTTGATCACCTTGGCGGACCACTCACGTTTGGGGCAATCAAAGCTGATCTCGACTTCATTGGGATCCAGCGGCACTCGTTTCACCAAGAGCTGCTTGAGCGTGGCGTTGAAGTCGGTCAACATCGTCATGACGCGGCGCTTTCGGCAACGGGAGCGGGCGCGCTTTTGTCATCCCGCTTGGGGAACTGTGGGCGGAGCCGCCCGTTCGACATGGTGACGAACAGGTCCGGATTAATGATCCGCTTCTCGAAATCCACCCACACCCGCGCGTCTTTCCGGCAATCATAGACCCGGCACACACCGGGCCGCTTCTCGTACACCCCACAGTGAAAGGTATCGGGATCCTGATGCACGCACCGGCCCATCTCTGGATTATGGCGGATCAAATAGGGCTGTCCATATTCCCATCGCACCACCCCTTCGTCGAGATCCTGGGTGGACAACGCGAAGCGCATCGAGCAGCAGGCGGCGCGGCACAGGGGTAAACGGGCCTCGCAGTCGATCTCCGGCAGCTTGTCGGATGAAATCGTATACTTGTCGGGAAATTCCGTGGTGACCGCGACTCCGAAGTCCTCGCGATCCAGCTCGGACTTTAGACGCTTCAACTCCGCGCCCTGCCGTGCATCGAGTTCTTCCTGGGTGAGAAGCCCGCGTTCCGCGAGCAGGGAGGCAAGCGCTCCCACTTGGCTGCTTGCCACCACCACCTGGCGGGCGAGCGTATTGATCTCGTTATGGCAAAAGCCGAATCCCACCGCCAGTTGCCGCTCATCGTCACCCATGGGCTCGTTATGCCTTGGGGATACCATGGGAAGATCAATCATGAACGCATCCTTCTTGGTGGAATAGTGTAATCCTCGGTTCGCGCCGGTGAGTCTGGTCGGGCTGCATTTCTAACCTGAGGTGAACCGGGAGTGTAGCCACTTGGAGCCCTTCTGGCAACCGACTTGCACAATTCAGGGTTCGCCAACCGGTAGCGACGATTGAGGGATCGTCGCCGCCAACGACGCATGGCAGTGGCTAGTATACTCGCTCTCTGGTAATTTCTCTAGTCCCCCAGCACAGTTTCCCGCACATTTTGCCAGGCAATCGAGAGAAAACGTTGCTCCTTACCGCCCCGCCCGGTCGGATGAAGGAAGAAGCGCGTCCAGGGTATCACTCCCCATCAAGCGTCCGGCTTTCTGCTGCTCCCAGCGCACGGCCCGGATCAGCAGCTCGCTGGAGACCGCGCATCCGGCCTCGGCGGCCAGATAGGCGGCGGCCAGGGCGGCGCTGACAATCGAGCCTCCCGCCAACTCCAGGCGCTCGGACACTTCCGCCAGCACCAAATCAGGCTCGCATGGCGCCTCGGCCAGGGCGCGTTGCCAGAGACGCAGCCGATCGGCGGCCCCAGGAAGGGGAAAGTCGATGCTCACCCCAATGCGGCGGATGAATGCCTCGTCCAGGTTGGCGCGCAGGTTAGTGGTCAGAATGGCCAATCCGCGATACCGCTCCATGCGCTGCAGAAGATAGGAGGTCTCCACGTTGGCATAGCGATCGTGGCTGTCCTTGACGTCCGATCGCTTCCCGAACAGGGCGTCCGCCTCGTCAAACACCAGGACCACCCCGCATCGCTCCGATTCGTCGAAGATTTTGGCCAGGTTCTTTTCCGTCTCGCCAATATATTTGCTGATCACCTGGGCCAGATCGATCTTGCACACGTCCAGACCGAGGTCATTGGCGATCACCTCGGCGGCCATGCTCTTCCCCGTCCCCGGCTGGCCCGCGAAAAGCGCGGTCACGCCCGGCATCACCCCGCGTCCCATCCCCCAGTCATGCTGCACCCGCGAGCGGTAGCGGACCCGGCTGCAGAGGTGCCGGAGAATCCGCAATCGGTCCTCCGGGAGCACAATGTCCTCCCAGACGAAGCGGGGGGCGATCAGGGTGAGCGAGGGGCCGTTGTGACGCAGGGCGGCGCGGGCCGCTTGCAGCACATGGCGGACCTCGGGTGTCTCGCCGATCGCCGCCGCGCCGGCCTTGGCCACCAACGCCACTTCCTCGATCAGCGCCCCGCTGAGCCCGTCGGTTTCCGAGAGAGCCAGGAACGCGCGCTCATCCAGGACGATCCCATGCAACTCCGCCACTTCATGCCAGCGGATCAGCCGATCTTGCGAGCGCGGCGGCGGCACGGCGACCGGAAGCACCCCGGTCCCCCCGTAGGCGACGCCGCCCTGCTCCTCCTGACTAATGAGGATCGGCGCGATGGGGCAACGCAAGAGCCGCTGCCGGCAGTTTTCTCCGTGCGCTGGGTGCCGTAGCAACGCGGCCGCCCCGGTGACACAGGGAGTGAAACCCTTGAGCACCGCCTCGCGGAGGCATCGCTGCAATAGCGGTTCGAAGTCCTCGCGTTCGATCAAGCGGGCCCCATCGATCACCAGCACCGGCCGCTGGGCTCGGCCGGCCACCGCCGCCGCCACGGCCAGGCAGGTTTGCTCATCCTCGCCATGCAAGAAGGGCGGCGTACCGCCGTTCAGGCCCTCGCTCACCATGGCCAGCACGTTTGAGGGGAGGGGAAGGTGCTGATCCTCGGTCAATGTGCGGGCTAGGCCGCTAATGCTGGGATGCATGGTGGTATCGCCCAGGAGATACCAGAGAAACCCACGCTCCAGGGCGATATGCTGCTTGACCAGGGGATCGTCCCCCGGCGTTTTGAGCAACTGCCAGTACTGCAGTCGCCCGCCCGCCGCGAACGAACTGAGATACTCAAGCTGATCGGCGCCCCCAGGAGCGAAGAGGGCGAGGGCAAGCTCCACCGACGGTTCCTTCCGGGTAATGTCGTCGTGCAAAAACCCGAAAAGCTGGCCATAGCGGGCATCGACTTCCGGTAGGAGCGAGAAGCCAAGCACAGCTATCTCGAACGACGATAAACCAAGGAGGCGGCACGTCACTCCGAGTGGCGAGCCTTCCGCCTCCGGTGGAAGCACCCAGGGCGCCTGATCCTCCACCTCGGCGGCCGGGGTGAGGAGCGTCGGCCCGGCCAGTACCTGCTCGATCTGGCCGGGATCCACATGCAAGCCCCGGAAGGCATCCGGAGCTTGCATCCCGCCCGAGAGCCGTTCCTCGGCCAGGGCGCGCACCCGGTCGCCTATCCGCGTGAGCGCGATGAGCAGACCAGGATGAATATGCTTTGGCCGCACCGCCGTCATGGCACGGCGCTGACCAAGGTATCGCAGAGATGATTCGCCGCCGACTCCGTCTCAGCGGGATCCCCAGCCGCTGCCTGATCGAGCCCATCCAGCGCCTGAGCCACGGCGGGCGTGGAAAGGATCTTTCCCCGTTCCTCGAGTACCTTCACGGCGCGGCGCGCGGTCCCAGGCAGCACCTCGCCATGGCCGGCATGGACGAACGCGATCAGCCAGCCGCGGAGCACATCGACACCAGGCTGGATCGCGAACGCGGCGGCATACGCCTGACCGGCCAGGTCCGGCGCCTCGGTTGCCGCTTCATCCCCCAGGGTCTGGAGAGCAGCGGAGTCGCCGCTGGCCCCGGCAAGCCGGGTGGGCCACCGGGCCCGCAGCCGGGCTTTGGCGATCCCCGCCAGGGCCCCCTTATGGTCCGGTTCCTCGGAGAGGATCCGCTCGTAATGGTCAACCGCGGCCCAGTAATCCTGGTCCTTGAACGAGCGATCGGCCTGCTCCAGGAGCGCCGTCAGTTGGGCTGAGTTGTCCCCGCCTCCCTGAGCGCCCTCGAGGCGGGTCCGGAGATCCCGGACCCGTGGATGTTCGGGCGCTTCCCGTTCGGCTTGCTCCAGGAGGCGGAGCGCCGCTTCATGGTCCGCCCACTGCGGCAAGAGATAGAGTTCGGCCTCGTCCAGCACGGCGGCCAACGCGGCCGGCAAAGGCGGCGCGGGAGGGGCGGGGGGCGCGGCGGGAACCGGAGGGGCGACGGGAACCGGGGGTGCCGAGTGAAAGAGCGGATCGATGATGATCGGTGGCACGGGCTCATCCTGAGCCGCCGGCGCTTCGGTTTCCGGCGGCCCGGCGAATCCCCGTTCCCAGATCGCTCGCGGCGTCACCACGGCGGCTGGTGACTCCTCGGCTTCTCCGCTCGCCAGGGCGGCGCCTTCGCCGGCTGCACCGAACCCCCTCGGCGCCGACTCGGGCTCAACCACTGGCTCCCCTTGCCGATCCGAACCCTCCCCGACGGCCGAGGCGGCATCCGCCCGAGACGCGGCCATCCCTTCCACCGCCGGCGTGGGAGGCGTGCTCACCGGAGCCTCCAGGGCCGGGGTCGCGGCGGAAGCGAACGGTTCCGCCCAGGCGGACGTGACATCTAGCTCGTCAGGAACAGCGGTGGTTGGCGACCCGGCCTCGGCGGTCAGTTCGGCTGGATTCACGGTCGTTGGCGGCTCCAGGCCGGCGCTAGGCTCGGCGGGGACTTCCGCCGCCGGTGGCTCGTAGCGTGGCGCCGGCTCCGCCTGGATTGGAGGCTCGGCGGGGTATTCTGGCGCTGGGGGCTCGTAGCGGGGTGCCGGCTCCACGGGAAGCTGGGCCGCCTCAGCCTCGTAGCGGGCGGTAGAAGTCGGAGCGGGGCTGCTAGTGGGCGTGGGTGGTGGTTCCAGCGCCGCCGGTTGGCTGAGGACGTCCCACGGATCGTAGGGGGCCGGCGTGTGGGTGGTACTTGGGCTGGAGACTGGGGAGGGCACGGTAAAGCTGGGAGCGTCCGCTGGGGGAGCCGGCGCCGCGAAACTGGTCGCCGACCCATGCGCCGGCGCGTTCGTGGCTTCCAGGGCACTCCAGGGATCGTTGGGATCCGCTTGCTGGGAGGACGGAGTGGGGGGATTGGGATCCACCAGGGCCGGCGGGACCACCGCGTGATACTCGCGATCGCGGGGGGCGCTCCGCGCCGGATGAATATGCAACGAGGGCACGGCAAGAATCTCCCCATCATTCCGATAGGCCACCATGCCGAACTGGCGGGTCTCGCCGGGCGGAGTGCCGATATCGACCGCGCCGGTAAAGCGCGAGGGGACGCCGACGATGGCGAATTGCTGAGTCTGCCCGCGCATGATGACGTCCAATTCGGGCATGGACGCCCCAGGCACGCCGATAATCAGGCCATAGCGAATGGCCCCGGGAACCTCGAACCAGGTAAGGGCCAACCCTTCATCCGGCCGCGTTTCCGTCTGCAAGGGAACCGCTAGCATCTGCATGATTACACCTCGTTCTGGCCGCACTGAAGCGACGGGGAAAGGAGACCCTCGCGAACGCATCCGCGGTGAAGCTGCCACACAGCCCTAAAATGGGACAATGATAGGAGTAGCACGCCTGGGGCCTGAGGTCAAGCGGCTGGCGCGCGGCGACACCGCGCGGCTTGGCAAACAGGGTTAACAATCCGTTGACGTGTCCTTCACGGTGACTTAACTCTCCCGTGGTAAAGTCAATTTGTTTTGGGGTGCGTATAAGACTCCCGCCCGGCGGATCGTCACGGTGGGCCCGGCATGGCGCCAGAGCGTTCGTGGGTAGGAGTGAGTCCAGGTCGCGTTCGTTGGCCCGGCGCGAGGTTTTGTTGTATAGTGCGGGGATTATGTGGGTTTCGAGGAATCCATACCGCGCGAGCCGCTAGATTGAGGTGCAAGAGGAGGGATACATGATCAAGATCCCTGGGCCCTGCCAGTCATACCAGCGCTGGTGGTGCGGACGGCACCGTTGCCGGTGCTGCCGACTTTTCTTCGCCCGTCGGGATGGAGTCTGGCTGACGGTGGGCAAGCCCTACCATATGTGCTTTTACTGCAACCGGTGTCAGCGCGCGGCGCGGGAGGAACTGCTAGGGAGCAGGGCGCCGGAAGTGACCCAGACTCCGATACGGAGCGGGAGCGGCTAGTTCCCGCAAGGTTTGGGCACATCGACATCTGGCGTGCCGGAATCCTTACCGCCTCCGCGACCGTCCTTACTCTGGGCGGTACCGTCGACGGCGGAGACGTGCTCCCCGGCTGTACCTTTCCCGGCGACGACCGGTTTCTGGACCCCCCGCACCCAGAGTGGTAGAAACTCCACGCATGCCCCGCTCCCCGCCTCCGAGCGCCGCAGCCAGCCCAACAATTCCCCCAGCCCTTCCCTCACCCCTACCCGCGGCGCCCAACCGGTCGCGGCGGCGAACTTCCGCGTGTCCGAGACAAAAAACCGTTGATCCCCGAGCCGCCAGGGCGCGAACTCCACCTCCGGCCGCCGCCCCAGGCACCCAGAAATCGTCTCCAGCACCTCCAGCAGACTGACCGCGCGGCATGTCCCGCCGCCAATGTTAAATGCCTGCCCAGACAGCGCCGCCCGCTTGCTCCCTTCCGCGCCCGAAAGGCCCGCGTGGACCAGCCGGAAGGCCCGCACCAGATCATCCACATAGAGACAATCGCGTACCTGGCAACCGTCGCCATACAATGTGATTGGCGCTCCACGGAGGGCAGAGATCAGGAAGTGCGCCACCCACCCCTGATCCTCGGTGCCGAACTGCCGCGGACCATAGATGCAACTCATCCGGAACACCGCCGCCGGCACCCCAAAGGTCCGCGCGTACTCCAGCACGTACTGATCCGCCGCCCCCTTCGAGCAGCCATAGGGACTACGGAAATCCAACCCCTGCTCCTCACTCACCCCATGGTCGGCTATCATCTGGTCCACCGGCACATAGCGATCCCCCACCCGCCGGGTCTCCAGCCCCGCCAACTCTCCATAAACTTTGTTGGTGGAGGTCGAGACGAGCGGTGGGGGGCTCGGCAGGTGCCGGAGCGCCTCGAGCAGGTTGATCGTTCCGCCAACGTTGACCGAAAAATCGTGCAGGGGATCTCGCAGGCTTGAGGTGACGGCGACCTGGGCCGCGAAGTGGAAGACCCCGGCCACCCGCCCGCCCGCCGATTCCCCGCGGCACAGCGCCTCCTGAATCGCCGCGCTGTCGCGAGTATCCCCCGCCACGATCTCGATCCGGTCGCCGTGGGTCTCCCGCAACCACGCGGCATTCCGGTCTACTCCCGCGCGGGAGAAGTTATCGAGCACCACTACCGGCCAGCCATCGGTGAGGAGGGCATGGGCCAGGTTGCTCCCGACGAATCCCGCGCCGCCCGTGATCAGCATGGCGCCCTGCGTCTCGGTGTCATCGATGCGCATCAAGAGATCTCCTGTTGGGTCGCGATCACTA
>Ga0134126_10005566_pt1 | contig 15738 bp, 26 predicted proteins | sample KB31752_FD_96881 | JGI IMG/M metagenome (GOLD analysis project Ga0134126, IMG submission 96881) | Terrestrial soil microbial communities with excess Nitrogen fertilizer from Kellogg Biological Station, Michigan, USA - KB3-175-2 | ecosystem: Environmental > Terrestrial > Soil > Unclassified ...
CAAGTGTCACCGCACCTTCGAGGAAATGCAGAGTCTCGTCGAAGGCGTAGTGCCAATGAAACTTTCCGGCGGTGCACTCCCAGATGGCGGTGAACGACTGTCCATCTGCGCTTGTCGATATAATTGCCGCCTTTACCTTCGGATCGCCCGAAATGATCCAATCGCTATTGATAGGGCTTGGTTGCAACGCTTCCTTCGTCGATAGGTACTCGACCCCACAACCTTTCATTGAAACCCCCTTCAATTCCAAGCGCGACTTTCTAACGTATTACACATGCTATGCAATCGCCTCTTCACATATCTCTCGTACTAACTCCTTTGCATTAATCTGGCGTGTTCGTGTGGGATGCGGCGAATACATCACCCGGCGAAGACATCGCAGTCGTGCGCATTCGTACGCCGAACCGTGCGGCCGGTGCTTTCATTATGGGGGCGTCCATGGTTGAGCTAAAGCTCCGTGCAATTATTACCCTCATACAAGGATAGATCGTTCTACGCGCGTCGACTTTTGGATGAATTTTGGTTTGCAGGTTTTCTCATTTCTCGCCGCGATCTACACTACGGCGTACGCACTTCAGCTCTCCCTCGAAATCAGGTTCCGGGCGGCGGACGCGCCATCCAAGTTGACCGTAGTCCACTGCGTCGAGCGGCTTAGGCCGGTTTGTCACAATGAACTGAATCAACTTGTGAGTAAGCCGACATTGCCGGCGTCGATAGAGTCAGCGTCCTTGCGGCGACGGCCCGTAGGTAAACGGCCGCTCCGGCGGTTTGTCGGGATGCGGCAGCGGTTGTCCGCGCGGCTCAACGGTCCTGCCGATCCCGGAGGTATCGGCCCATCGCTGGAACGCCGCGGCCTGGTCAGCGGGCCTTGAAGCCGAAGACCGAGAAGCTCGGTCGAGGACGCGGCGGCGATGCAGAAGCCTGGTCCGGATGACGCTCTCGAGGTGGGGCCGCCGATGAAGGCGGAAAAGAAGGTGGCGCAGGAACGCGGAGGCCAGGGGCGAGCTCTCTTAGCTTCTATTCGGGGGGCACTCCTCGAACCTGCAGCGACTAACGAGCTCGCTTTCTAATGTTCTCCGCAGCATCGCGAAGGGCGCCTGCGAGCCGGTCCAGCATCGGCGCGTCAAACAAGAAGTCGTAGTGGGGTCCCGCTCGGGAGCTAGAAAGACGAACGACCACGTTTGACAGATCGTCTTCAGAGCCACCGATGCGGAAGCCCCGGACGATTAGGGCGGCCTGAGGGGCGTCGTCATCTGACTTGGACATAGGCCGACCGCATCATCGACATTATTTTCCGGCTTTCCGGCGCTGATCTGACCAACTGAGCAACAACAGGCCGGGCAGCAGCGTCAGCACAGTCACCATCCAATTGATGACGTTAAACGGCGAGAGGAACTCGGTCAGTTTCCAGAGGCCCTCGAACCACAAGATGAGCCCATAGTTGGCGGTGATGTACAGGCAGCCCAGTACGAGATAACCCGTACCGACCACCTTCAAAAGGTTTGTCACATGGCCGTTCTCAATGAAGCCTGATCGTAGGGCGCTGCTGTGGGGGTAACAAGCGCCGGGGAACTACTTTTGAGAAGCTATCCTTTTGGGCCGATTGCGCTACCTCCCCAATCATCTACCGCCTCCGCTTGCCAGGGTGTGAGACAAGGCGGAGGCTGTGTTTAAGAATGGTCCGGGTCGCTACTGGCTCGAGTTGCTGCTAGGCGCTGGTGTTCTCATTGGCAGCTTTGTCTACCATCAGAAGTTGGCCGCAGCGGCCCCGAAGATGAACTTGCGCTCTGTTCCGTCACTCGGCGTGACGGTGCTGTGGGCGCCCCCTGGACGACCACCTCGCGCCGGACGGTTCCCGACACAATAGCCGTTGAGCACGGGGGATGCGGGGTACCGCCCGGGAGCAGCTACTTGCGGGTATCGTCCTAACCTAAGGTCCGGTTGGCCTTCTCTTCGATCTCGATGCGCCTGTCGATCAGGCGCAGCAGTTCTTTTTCAAAACGCTGGCGCGCATCGGAGGCCAAGTCCTTATTTTCGAGCGCCTCCATCAGTTGGATTATAGCGTTGTTGAGTATTGCCAAGCGCTGGTCCTCATTCTGAGCCATGGTCAGGGACGTGTGATGCGTCTGCGTCATCTACTGCTTGCCGCGGCGATGCTTACGATTGGCTTGGCGGTCCACCTTGGGTACCACCCTCTGACTGACTTGGAGTAAGAGCATTCAGGGCGATGGACCAGAAGTCTTCCAGACTGCGACACGTGCTCCAACCATCGGTAGCCTCCAGAATTCGCATAATTGGCTTAAGGTCTCGACGCCCTCGCGGGCACGCAATCAGCCGAAGTGGAGAAGTGAAGCGGCCCACCAAAAGAGGCTCGTTATCGTCGACCGCTTGGAAAATGAGGCATCCGTGCGGACTAAGCCTGCGCCGCCACCGCTGACGGCGCCAGGCTTCGGCAAAGCGTCTCGGTCGTTGGCACCGGGCGTTGCGACTCTTACTTGATCGTGCTCGCGGCATTGCCCAGCACGGCATTGGTCTTGGTGCCGACGCTGCTCATGATGGCAATGGCGGCGTCGGAAATCAGCGAGTTTGATCACAGCGTACCCGATGGCGGTCGCGCCATGCTCGTTCTTCATCACACCGTGAAAAATGAGAAACATGCGAAGCCTCGAGCAAATGTTTTCTGCACAGGTTCGCGCGGTGGGGCGCGCCGACGATCCAGACCGATTGGTTTGCAGCGGAAACGCCTTCTAGTTCCTTAATGTCGTGTTTGGGATCAAGGCCTCGATCTCCAGTCGCCGCGCATATTGATCGAGTTCGAAAGCTTGGCGCAGGAGACGCTTTTGATCCTCGTCCGAGACTGTCTGAGCGAGCGCGCGGGTGCGTCCAGCGAGGCCTCGCAATCCCTCGGCATGGAACATCAGCTCGGCCCGCACTGACTTACCGGTGCTCCCAATGACCGGTTTACCTGCGAATATCCAACCTGAGCTGGTGCACGTGGCACAATGCCTCGAAGGATCAGGGTCCGACTCGCAATCTGGGCATTCGATCCAGTCGCTGGGTCGCAACGCGCATCGCAGGATGCCGCGGCAAAAGCCAGTCGAGATTCGATTTCCGCAGGTTGTGTTCAACAGCTCGACGTCCGTGGTAATCGCTTCGCATTTGCTGCAGCGAGCGACCGGGCGAGGATGGAACACCTTCTGGTGCGAGGTCTTCATGGGGCCTCCTTCTTCGACCGACATTTCATGACCGAGCTGCTGTCACGGAGTGCGCGCAAGCAGTCAGTTCCCGCAATTGCAAGATCCAAACTTCCCATGGCTCTTCCCGTCGCCTACCCGGTGTGTCCACAGAGCTAAGAAAGCGTCCAACCCTCATACGACTGCCCAGCCCACTTTTCGCAAAGGTTCGGCTGCGATTGCGCTCGCCGTTGGGCAACCCGACTTCTGCTGTCGTCGTCAGCGAACCAGCGAGTGGAAGTGACGCTCGAGCACATCAGGATCGACGTGAGGTTGGGAGTCGCCATCTTCCTCGGCACCGAGCGCCGAGGGCCCCCAACTGCGCTCGGCCAGCTTCTCCTCCATCTGGCTGACGGTGGCGAGGGCCTGCGTCAGCACTGCTGAGACCTCGCCGGACAGGGGTACAAGGTTGTCCAATTCTGCGAGTAGCAGCGCTATGCGATCGACTCGCGCCCTGATCTGCGACGGTCGCTTTCGGCGGCTGGGGTGAACCTTTTTCGTCCTGGCACCAGCTCTGTTCTTAGGAAATGCAATCACGATTCCAGTCATGACCAATCCCCTTTGCCCACATAATGCCTTGAAAAATATGAAGAATTATCTGTGGTAATTTTGTGGCTATACTAAAGGCGGGATGTAATTCGGTCGAGCCTATTCGTCCGACTACCCCTTAGTAGTTCGACTACTTCTTAGTAGTTAGTAGGTAACAGCTCCCTCGATGCCGTTCCCGACCATGTGCAGAGTGGGCAGGCGAAGAGCCATGGACACGCGCTCCCTCGAGCGCGGTGCATCTCCTTTGCACCTAGTTGACGACGGCGGCACCCCACGCGCCGCGGCTGGCCTCCCTAGCCCCATCGGGCGGCCGGGGTCAAACCATCTTCTTGGCCATCACCAAGGGAAGACTGCACGGCGCTGGCTATCGATTGCAGGGCCATGCTTCCTGTAGGGCATCTCTGGCAAGGCCCGCCGCGCCCGTGTGGCGCTTCTCCGGATGATCTTGGAGATAGCGGACAATGACATCACGAATTTGAAGACGTGTGACGTCCGTCGGAAAGCAATGCTGCTTTGGCATTGCGCCGCCCGCTTCAAGCATAGCGATCATGTCGTAGATAGCCGCCGTGTAACCTGCGCAAACTAATTGAAGCTCTGGAGGGCCGACACATTTCACCAGCAGAGTGTTTCCGCTTTCGAGACTTTCGTAGGTGTCGCCAGCCCATCCACTCCTCACACTGGCCAGAACCAACAAAAGCGATGCCATCAGGGTCTTCATTTACCGCCCCTAGCTGCTGCAAGCATGGTGACTCGCACAGCCTGTGGCAGCAAGAAACTAAGCTCCCGCTTCGCCTGATGGTGGGATGTGAAGAGATGGCTTCGGGATCTTTCCCTCTCGCCCCCAATCGCTCGGGCCGTGGGCGCCAACAAGCTGTTCGTGCGCCGCAATGCCCGCGGCACTTCGTTCAAGAAGTTCGTAGACACGGGCAAGTCGATCGCCGCCGACAAGCGCCGGAAGGCCAAGCGGAAAGTCCCATCCGGCCAAGGTGACCGTGGCGACCGTGCTTACGCATTGCTAGCGAGGCTTCGGTGGCGTCACAGATTTTGCCGAAAGGGTGCATCCCTTAGGAGCTCCGCGACGACGGAAAGCAGTTCGCTACGGCCGAATGGCTTCTCGAGCCGCGGATGTTCTCGAAGGCCGACTGGAAACAAGGATGCGGCATATCCCGTAATAAACGCCACGGGGATGCGCTGCGCTTTCAGCATTTCGGCGAGCTGCAAACCGACAGGGACGCCCCCCAAGTTGACGTCCAAGAGGGCCATATCGGCTCCTTTGTTCGCAAGTTCCCGCAAGGCGATTTCGACATCGGCTGCGGGGCCGATGACCCTGTGGCCGACCTCGCCGAGCCATTCTGCCACGACCGCGGCAATCGTGGGCTCATCTTCGACGACCAATATCCGTGCCATGTTCGAGTATAGGCCCTGATAGAGCAGGGGTCGCCCCGTTGGGTCAGTTTGACCGAGCCCGCTGAAGCGCATCCGCTTGAGCCTCCAATTCGCTCACGCCCTTCGTGTTCCGCCTGTCAGTTCCTCGTAGCCTTGTCTTTGAAGCGGTCGCGCCGTCTGCCGCTGGCTGAGCGGCAACTCGGTCGAGGACGCCCTAGCGACGCAGAAGCCAGCGCCGGACGATGCTTTAGAAGTCGGACCGCCCGTGAAACCAGCGAAGACCGCGGCCTAGTCGATGCCGGCCGGCAGCCGCTGCGCTGCTCTGCACGAAGGGCAGGAAGCTCGCGCTGATCCCGAGTCGGTCGCGATCCCGACAGGCACTGCTCTTGCGGATTTGATGACGCGTTATTCGCGCCGACCGGATGCCCAAGGCTAGAATGACATGGGACGGGCGGACCGAGCCAGGGTTGTGGGGCCGTTCCTTCGGGGCCGTCGCCTCCTGCCTTGCGCACTCGGGCGACGGCCCGCCCTGTCTAGGAACAAGCTCAATCGGACAGTCCAACCGTCTGAGGAAACCCGCGAATCCATGGACCTTGTGCTGATCGCCGTTGGGCTGCCGAGTCCAATTTGAGGCCGCTTACGTGGCTGTGACCGCGATCACAACCGCCTCTCGGCGCGTGTGCTGTCGTCCTGCTGCCCTCCCGGTGCCCCCAACACCGGAGAGGTGGGCGGCCCGACCGTCTTTAGACAGTCGGGTTAGCCGGCGGCGGACGCCCCGACCCACCCCGCGGTCGCCGCCGGCCGCCTGCCCTTAACTTGCAGTGTGCTGCGAGCTTGCAGGCACCCGCTCTGTTGAAGGCCGCGCTAGTGCAGATCGCGGATGGGAGCTCGGTCAGCCGTACTTACCGGCGAAGGTTTGGCGCGGCACTAGGCTGACACCGGCGGCCGTCAAGAGTCGGCGCCCCGCCGCCGATCGGCGACACGCTCAGCCCCTTCAACCAGGCCTCGGCTTGGCCGGCGCGCACGAAAACAGTCGCGCGCGCCGCAGCCGGGTCGTAGCGCCGACGGCGTTCGTGCTCCAACTCAGATGACCCCAATGAGGTGCATCACCACGCCAAGCGCGATCAAAACGAGTAGGAGATTAAGGAGCTGTCGCTTGTGGCTCATCTCGACTTCTCTCTCGAGCTGTCTCGATTCGCTTGCGGAGTGGCTATAGGGCTCGTGCCACGTGTCGGGGCCGACTCCTAGCGCTGACCGTGGTTGGCTGCCGAGTCCAATTTGAGGCCGATTGGGTCGCCATGACTAAAATCACGGTCGCCTCGGCAGCCAGAGCCGCGATGTACAGCCCCGGCGCCTTTTTCGACCGGCCAACTTTCGAGACGCGCGCGGTGCTACTTCGCTCCTTACGCTGGCTGCGTCAGCCCATGCTCCGCGAGTTCGATTGGCTGCCGGTACTGCTTCTCATGGTCTCATGGAGCCATGCCCGCGCTTGCTCGACTGCCACGAACAGCTTGATTGGCCGGTCTCCGGCGGCGAGGTTTGCGAACCGGCTCATGTATCCAATCATCTCGAGGCTGGCAGCGACGATGGCGACTGGCCCTCGCGGATCATAGACGGCGTAAGCTTGGGCGCGTGCACCCATCGTCATGATATCGTCGTCACTGAAGCAGGCGCCTGCTTCCCGGGTGTCGATCAGCTTTGGATAACCCATGGCGTCCTGCGCCACGACGGCATCCATGCAGTCCAGGATATCCTTGAGAACGACGTCACCGCGGCCGGTAATCGTGACGAACCGCACATCGTGATCAATCTGATATTCGACAGGCAACGGGCGAAAGCTCCTCAAACGCACCCTTTGGCCCCAAAAGCCCAACTGTTTGTACTTCGGTGCGTGGATCGGCTCACGCCGGTTTGTCACAGCGAATGCGCTTATGGCCGACAACACCGCCTGACGCATTGAGGGTCACCAGCGTATCTGCCAGGAGCGCTCCCCGAGCGGGCCTACTACCCCAGCGGTGAGGACGCCATGATTTGGGGCGAGTGGGATTTCGCGTCGCGTTTCCCCGGCCGGCCGAGCCGCCGCCGATGGGCAAGCTTATCGAGCGCTTCGAGCGGCTGCGGGCAGAGGAGTAGCGGGATTCACGCTTCGAAGGTTCCGCCAGCGCCCTGGCCCCCCTGCCCTTCGTTCAGGATCTGCCGAAACGATTCCACTTCGGATCGAAACAATTCGACCGACATTTGGGCAAACTCATCTGTCGGATCGGCAAAGAGAAGGCGCTCAGCCTCCACCAGATCGTCCAGCGCCTGCTGAATCGCGCGATCAAGTCGCTCCATCTGCACTTGTGACATTGCTCTACCCCCCAAAGGCATGCACGCTTCGGACTATGCCGACACGATAGCCGTTGCGCATGGGGGATTGCGGGGTACTGCGGCCGGGTGAATGAACAGGTGGACCTAGACCGGGCACCGGCCCGGCAGTTCGGGCCCGTCGTGGTCGGTCAGCTTGGCGTGATATCCTGTGGCGGCGCCATTCACATGCCGAGTCAAACGCTGCGGCCAGCGAACTGGCTGCAGGCTACCTCCTTTCCTCCATGCCGATCGCCCACTTCGAAGCCGGCAAGGGTGTGCCTCGCCGTCTACGCCCTGACGCGCGGCAGGCCGCCGCAGGGCCGTATGCTGGCGACGGTCGCCGGGGGCTTGGCATCACCTTTGACGAGGCGCAGTGAGTTCTTTCTGGGGGCGAATGTGACGAACCGGCTTAGCGCCGAGGCGCCAGTAGCCTACTTTGGGATGGTCAGACTTTGTCTTAGCCAATGGGTACTGGGATCATGTACCGACAAATGCTCCGCGATTGCCTCGCGCAAACCGACGATCACATTTATCAAGCGACCGAGCGATTGGAGTGCCACTCCCGCACAATCGAACAGCTCAAACTCGCTGGACACGATACGGCAGCAGCCGAAGATTTGATGGCTCGTTTCGAGCGGGCCATCGAGGGCCTCCGTTCTCGTCGGGCCATCCTCGCCTTACTCTAAGCTGGACGCTCAATGAGCCTAAGCCGCCTCTTCACCTAGGCCATAGGCGGCTGGTTTGTAAGGTTCTCGGTCCCCCCCACGCGCTCGCTGCCGCGTGGACAATGTCTCCTGCTCCTTGAAGCCCTCCCTGCCGAGCATCGACTTGCGGTCATCTTCGCAGCGGTCGGAGCGGTGCTGTGGCTCGGGCATTAGCTCTTCGACGAATGGCTGCTCACAGATGTGACTGAAATCACGGTCGGGGCGCTTGTTGTCACGGTACTTGTCGGTGTGTCTGCGCTGTTGATCGGAATGCCGGTAGCCGCCACCGTCCGAGACATCATCAGGACGGTTCGCCGCCATCGTGAGGGTTGTCAATATCTTGCCGAGAAGACACACCGCGTCGGACCCCAGCGCTGCGACCCAGCGGTCGAGGCGAGGCGGTGATGCACGCTGGATGCGCCGAAGATTGGGCGACATGGACGATCCGGTCGTTCCTCTTGTCGTGCGGCGGCTGCTTCATCGCCGCTTTCTGGATCACCTTGTCATGGTGGTGGCAGTGGCTTGTCGCGCTGTTGGCGCTGACGGCGGGCCTCACGGTTGCGTTCGCCCTGATCGCGATGCTGGCTCCGTCTGTGATGGTATTCGTTCGCAACGTCTACGGGGCCAGTCGCGGGCAAATCCCGGAAGTGAAAAAGGCGATGCGGAGAAAGAAGCTGCTGATGGTGGGCGCGAAGATCACGGTCGTTTGGGGAGACGAGCCACGCACCATCGTCCTGAGCCCGGGGGACTGGCAGCGGGTGAAGGCGGGCGCCCCCGTGACCGTCCGGGGCGACGGTTACATCTACCACGAGCAATGGTTCGGCGACATCTGGCGCTTCAACGGCGCGATGCACGAGTTGGTCGTCGACTACGATTACAGCGACGGCGAGACGGGCGTCGGCTACAACGGCTCGCTCAGCGGCGTGCACATCATCGAGGGACCCTGAAATGCACGCAAGATCAAGCGAGGGCGTGCAAGATGACTGCCGCCGGCGCTGTGGCCTTCAGCAGCCCATCCGATCTTCAATTCGATCACGGATGCGGTCCAGCGGCCGACGTATATCGACGATGGGCGAAAGTGCACTCCGAAGCCGTGACTTGATGACGTTGCGACGTCTCCGGTAGCTGGCGAGCGGGGCGCATACTGCCGGCAGGATGGCTCCGTGGATTTCCTCGCCGCGATCAACCGATGGGGCGACATGATCGACGGCCTCCCAAAAGGTGTCGCACAACGCCCCCTCGGCATCGATCACGTCATGCTGGTCGAGGACGATGTGAAAGTACTCGATCTCATCGAGATGCTGTGCATCGTCTCGCGTGATGGACGTTCCATTGACCAGATTCCAGGCCGGCACCAGGACACCGTCGATGTACAATGAATGCGGGGCGGACACGTACAGGTCCGCGCGAGGAATGTTGTCCTCGATGGCGGAAGCCCGGATACGAACAGGCAGGACGCCAGGCGGCCATGGCTCGTTGCGATCCTGCCTTTCGTGGCGGAAGTGCCGGATCTCGCGAACCGGCGAAGGACCTGCGAAAACCGTAGGAAGGACATCGCCGACGGACAGGCTCTCGACAGGGCGGTAGCCCGTCAGTGTGCGGATCTTCGTGCCGCGCAGGAAGCATCGGACGCCACCGCCTTTGCCCTTGCCTCCCTGACTGTTGCCCCCGTTTCCGTTGGCGTTGCCATTTCCGTTGCCGTTGCCGTTGCCGCCCGGACCGTTGCCGTTCCCACCGAAAGCTCCCCGAGAGACCAGCGCTAGAGCGGGAATAGATCCAAGGAGCATCGCTGTGGCTTTGGCAAAGCTGCGGCGGCTTCTTGCAAATTTGCTTGGCTCGCGACGTGGATCAGGCATTGCACGGGCTCCTGCTCGACAACAGGACGCGAGAATAAATGTGGAGTGAAAAAATGCCCGTGACGCTCGTCACACCTTCAATGGCAGCGGAGATATGCGTCGACGCACAGGGCGGCCCGTATCGCTACTGCGTGGTTTATGCCGCTCGCGCCAACTGCAGCCCGCGCTCTTCCAAATCGTCCCGAATGACGTCGAGAGGCTGGCGTCGATCCACCACGATGGAAGCCATGCTGCGTAACCGTGAGCGAAGTTCGTTCCGGCCACCGTGGAAACCGAGCAACGGCACGCAGGCTTGTGCCCCGGGCTCGCGGCGCGACTCGCAGGCCGCGCCCTCCGCATCCAGTACGTCATGGCTGCGCAGCTCGACATGGAAAAAGTCCAGCGTGTCATGACCTTCCGCCATCTCGAGCACAATGCTGGTGCCGTTGACCAGATTGCCCACAGGAACGAGAAAGCCGTCCATGAACACTGCATGCGAGGCGGTCAGGCAAATGTCTGCCGCCGGAAGGTTTTCGCCAAGCGCTCCGCGCTTCACGCGGACAGGCCGAGCAGCGCCGCCCCACGTTCCAGCCGGCCCGGTTCGGCTCAGCGTGAAGCTGCTGATGTCCGTTATAGGCGCCTGACCAGCAAAATGCGCCGCCACCCGATCGCCAACCGACAGAGTCTCGATCGGGCGATAGCCGTCGGCCGTGCGGATCCGAGTGCCGCGCAAGAAGCAGCTTCCGTTTTCTTCATCGTGCTTTGCCGCGGCCGGCTTGTACGACCCGGCCGTCCCCGCGAAAGCAGCTGCCGTGATGCCAACTGCCTTGAGGAAGCTGCGGCGCGCGCGACTGATTTTCATGCCCTGAGGCATTCCACACTCCCCGATAGACGCGGGGATTATTGCACACTGACTGCCAAAGGAGTCGAGGCGAGATTCGCCCCGCCCCCGGTTCAATTGCCCAGACGGTTGCGGACCTCGAGAGACTGATTGCGTCGTGTCCAGGAGTGGCGGTCGGTGGGCTTCGCAGATCTTCACTTTTGTTCAGCTCGCTCGTTCCGCCGGCATGAGCCTTGGTGAAGTGCGTTTCTACAGGGACGGCGGGCTCCCACCGCCGGCTCGACGGCGACGCAGCCATACTCTGGTCAAGCGGGCGTCCGGCGGGTTGCATGCCGGAAAAGCCGCGAGTTGGCTACCCGCCATAATGCGCGGACTGCCGATAGCGGGAAGCAATATCAAGTGGCTCGTGGACCACGACTGCGGATCCCGACGTTCAATTCGTGCACCTTAGCAGCGTGGCCGAAGGGATTAATCCCACTCCACTGATGCGCGTACGCGCAATACCGTGAGACCCTGCCCTCTGCGATGACGTGGTGATCGCAGGGGCAAGGACCACCTTCAGGTCTGGCATCCACCTGAGTTGGAATAGGCACGGTGGAAAAATATCGACTGCTCTCGGTTTGGAGGTGGACGTCGCGGCTACTGTCACTCCTGGCGCTCGCAGTGCTGTGTGCGACGATGGTAACTGTCTGGCCGGATGGCCGCGATCTCGAGCCTACAGAGTTTGCAGCGCTCGCCATACTGTTGGTCTCGACGGGAGGGGTTGCCTTGTGGACCATGGGCGTATGGATCGGCGACCCTCACGGGCTTTCGCACGAACGACCAGAGGCGGAGCAGAGCTACAAATCCAAGGACTAGCAAATCTGACGTAACCTGTTGAGGAGCGATCTGAAGCTCCTTGGCAGGTGATCGACGACTTCCGTAGACCTGGCACCTCCGCCAGTCCCAAGCCTTCATGCAGTCGTGCGCGGCCAAGCCCAGCGCGACGACTAATGCGCAGATACCCCGAAAGTGCATTTTGTTTGCCCTGCGCCTTCAGGTGGTATGTCTAGCGCGCAGAACGACCGACTGGGGAAGACATGGCGGCGACACTGCGGCTTTGTGTCGGGAGGGTGTGGCCTTGCCGAAAATGGACTGGGGCGTCTTTCACGCTGCTCACTTTCGACCTCATCTCGTCGTGGTGCACTTGCCGGACATCGAGCCGAAATCCGCCGCATCGGCCCTCGACGATTGGCTAACCGGCTGCTCAGGAAACTACACTCTGCAGGAGAGTCGCCGGCTGGATATCCTTGTGGCATTCGAACTCGACACTGACGCTGCACAGCTCTCACGCGTGCTTGGAGCAATCCCTGGGAAGCGCGACAATCAGTGGGCATCGAAGGCGAAGGGGCGGCTCAATGATGCTGCCAAGAAAAGAATCGCAAAATCCGGTCGCGGGGACCGGGCAAAGCGGGCTTCACTAGGGACCTAGCGTGCCCGTATCGGCCTGCCGCGCGGCCATATCCCCGAAAGCAGGATGCGCGAGCTCTTCATCCCGGTGTGCCCGCAGAGCGGGGCTTTCGAGCCCGAGCGCGCGCGTGAAGACGGGCGGACGCCCGGGCCTATTGGAAAGCGAACAGGCTGCAGAGCCAGCCGCGCGCTGAGCGGCCCCCACTTTGCTCCGATCTCATCGCCCCTCGTAAGCCGTGGTGGACGTTCGAAAGTCCTGGAGCTGGTTAGCCGCGAAATCGACGATGACGAGCGCGACGAGTATAGCAACGACGAGGCTGACGATGATCCGAAGTGGACTCATCCGATATCCTCGAAAGGCGCGTCGCCGCGATCGGCGCAGTTCAAGCGACGCGAGACCTTGCAGGCGGGTGGCAGGAACCTGCAAGAGGCAACCTGACGCCGGGTGTCGAGCAGCGTCAACCTCATAAGCATGATGGAAGCGAGCAGCTGCAGGCCACCCGAAAAATGCGCCGCCCGATATGCTCGATACAACTTTTGCTGGCGATGTATTGACTGCAACAAAGATCTTGAGAAATTGCACGGAAAAATCGGCCTGGCATCGAGCGCTGAAATTTGTTGAACCGCCTCCGACCGAGACAGGAACGCGCGCAGGAGCAAAGGGAGTATATCCGAAATGATTAGTGCAAGTTCAGGCCCCAGGGCCGACGCTTGCCGCCGTCATCGAAGCAATAGCCAATTGCTTCGTGCGTTTCACCTGAGGCTGTCTTGGTCTCCCATTTTGGGAATGGGTGTCAGATGAAAGCAAGCTCGATAGGGATTGAAGCCTTTGCGCCTTCCAAGGCCCATCATCGGTCGAACCTAACCTGGTACAGCTACCTTGATCGGCTGTTCATGGCTTTTGGAACTGGCTTCCTCATTGGCGCTGGGCTGATGCTGCTGCTCTAAGGTCAACCGATCGGCAGGAGGCGACGTGTCTGCCCTGGACAGGTGATCTCGGGTCCGCTGCCTATGTCCGACGGGGGGCCGGAAGATCTGCCCGAAATCGGCTGGTCGAGCCGAGCGGGCAACAAAGACGAGACGGTTGAATTGCCCCTTCAATCGGCTACCGTTCGGGGTGCGGGACCCACGGGCGAGGTGGTGGCATGGCCCAAGAACCGTCGGACATGGAACAGCGCACGTTTTGGGTGGTCGTGGAGGACTATCAAGCCAAGCTCTTTTCGGTGTTCGGCCCGCTGAGTGAAGATAGCGAATGGACGTCCAGGGTTAGGCTTGCGCGCCAGCAAGGTAGGGATGTGACGATCAGCACTGTCGCATCCGAGTTGGACGCCAAAGCGATAATGCGCCAGCTCACTACACATGGTTTCACGGAGAGTAAGCTTCCAGTCCTATGAGGATGGCTCCGGCGGGTTCATTGCCGTCGAGGCGATCGATGCAATTACACATCGCGGAATCGTTACGCGGCCGTAAGTACGGTAACGTTCTTATATATGTGCACATCCCCAGAATTGTGGGATTCGATTCTTGGGTATGAGTTTCGCCTTTGGGGGGCGGCAATTTGGGCGTTGATTGCGGCAGTGGGTCTCCGCTTGACCTGAAACTGAAAAGCTTGGGAGCTCAGGCTGAGGACCGGGATGTCCTTCACCAGGCGATGACACGTCGTGTGAGCGTCGCTGTGCACGACAATGTCATTCGCGAAGCCGATGCCGGCGGACAGGTCAAGGTCCTCCTCTCCGGGACAACCTGTTCCTATCAAAGGAAAGAGGATGGTGGCCGGAGCATCCTTTCCTTTCAGCACGCCGGTGATTTCTGCAACCTGCAGCATTACGTCCTACCGAACTCCCGGATAGCGATTGGCGTCCAGGCGCTAACGGATTGCTCGGTTGCCGTCATCGAGTTCCGAGACATGGACCGGCTTCTGTCCCATCCCACACTGGCCTCCGCGTTCTGGCGAGCATCGATGCTCGAGGCCGCCTTTTGTCGTGAGTGCCTCAGCAACACGGGCCGCGGGACAGCACTTGAACGCGTGGCGCACCTGCTTTGCGAGCAGGTGGCGCGCCGAGAAGCAGTTGGTCTCCGCTCCCAGCGGCTGCCTTTCTCACAGATCGACGTCGCCGACGCCGTCGCCCTTTCCATCGTGCACGTCAATCGCACGGTCCAGACACTGCGAAGCCTGAACGTATTGTCCCAGGCCACCCATGCCATAGAGGTGGTTGATCGGAAGCAACTCGAGAAAATCGCCGGATTCGAGGACCGCTATCTCGGAATGCCGGACTCTATCTCCAAGTGGGCTGTGCAGATCGAAGAAACAGCACCAGTTAAGCCGGCTCAAGAAAAGCCGGGCCTGCACCGTACAGAGCGCCAATGTGGCCGCCCTTTGGGTCGAGTCGAAAAGAGCCTCGATCCGCGTTCGGAAGGTCGTCGTTGATCCCGAAAACACCAGCTGACTATCGCGGAGGTAAATTTCCCAAATGAACGAACCGGCGGCACGCCTGGTGCAGCGCATCGATCGGTTCGTGAGGCGCATCCAGACCGAGGGCTTGCAGCCGGGTCCCGACTGCCAACTTCGAGGTCGCCCTCGAATGCCTCGAGCGGGCCGGCTACCCGGCGGCGAGGACGCCATGATCTGGGCGAGTGCGGCTTAGCACCGCGTTTTCCCGGTCGGCAACGAGGTAGGCAACGCCTGCGGTCATTTACCAGACTGCTGGGCGACCCAATCGCGATAAGTCGACCCGCCACACGAGGCAAAGCTGGTCACCTCCCCTACGGCCGCCGATCGCTCCCCGGTACGGCGGCCATTCGTGTTCGCTGCAAAGAGAAGCCCGCCTCAAGCGGGAGCGAGAAGGCGGGCTTCGTGCCGCGCCCTATCGTGGGGAAAGGGCGGAGAGAGATCGGCGGCCCCACCATGCCGGTACAATGGCCGTTGCGCACGGGGACTTGAGGGGTAACGCTTTGGGTAAATGAAGCGGCCGGCCACCGGCTGCATGTTACGCGCATGAAAACCTTAACTTCCCAGTCGCGTGCGCCGCGGCTCGAGCAGACCAGCCGCAGGAAGTGGATCTCGCGCGTCGCCCTTGCAACCGTGAGTCAATTTTTGGTGCCGATCGGGCCGGCGACGACCTCGAGTGCCGCGCCGGGAGGCTAACGATCTGATCGCCTCGCTCCGCTGCAGTTCAAGGTATCCGAAGGAAAGGTCCCTTGAGCACTGGTCATGGACCGGTGTCGTACTAGTGCCAGCGCTGGCGTTCTTCGCGCATCCAATCCTTGAATTCATGATTGACCGGTATTGAGCTGAGAGGCCAGTCCCGCCAGGGGAACCTCATCTTTCGATCCCCGCAATGCTACCTTCAGGGAGCGCAGCAAGCTGATGGTAGTTCCGATCGGGGCAGGGA
>Ga0134126_10005567_pt1 | contig 15736 bp, 13 predicted proteins | sample KB31752_FD_96881 | JGI IMG/M metagenome (GOLD analysis project Ga0134126, IMG submission 96881) | Terrestrial soil microbial communities with excess Nitrogen fertilizer from Kellogg Biological Station, Michigan, USA - KB3-175-2 | ecosystem: Environmental > Terrestrial > Soil > Unclassified ...
CATCTCGAACTGCATCGGCTCGATTGCAGTTCGAGCCACGGCAGCCTGACGAACTACGATTTTGTGCAGGCGAAGCAACGCGAGGTTCCTCCGGAAGACCTGCGTCCGGTGCCTCTGGTCAACGGCCGCGATCTCATCGAAGCTGGATTCAAGCCCGGCCCCGCCTTCAGTGCGGCGCTTCATGAAGCCGAAGATGCGCAGCTTGATGGGCGTGTTCGCACCAAAGAAGAAGCGCTCCGCGTCGCTTCAGACAAGGTGCGCGAATTGCGACAAAACGCACAAAAGTAGGCTCTAATTGCTCCCTCGAAACCCCTTGGATCTCACTGCAATTACTGCGGTTTAAAAACTCCTAGTACCCTCCAGGGTAAACGTCCAACTTAGTTAAGGTCTGTGCCGGATAGCCCAACTCGGTCGATACCCAGTAACCTAGAATTGCTCCCTGATTGAGTCGATTCGCACGACGTAATCCAGTGTTCGTGCAATTCTCACATTTTCAATGAAGATGAAGTCACGCCTATTCCTGCTCGTGCTCCCAATCCTCGCCTCCGCGCAGCCGCTCGTATGGACCACTTCCTCTCTCATCCGCACCGGCCCGAATGACGCAGCGGGCACCGGCACAACGGCGACGATCTCGGCAGCCAGAGGCGAATATGAATCCTTCCAGATCGCCATTCAGGCTCCCGCGAGCGGTCTCACCAACGTGAACGCCGGCGTTTCCGATCTCATCGGCCCCGGCGGCGCCACCATCGCGAAGTCGAATTTCTCCCTCTTCCGCGAACAGTACGTCTACGTCAGCCGGTCGAGCCCGAACTGGAATGGCTCCAACCAGCCACTCGGCGCAGGCTGGTATCCCGATGGCCTCATCCCGTTCAACGATCCTTCCACCGGGCAGGCACTCTCCGGAGCCGCAATTCAGGCTGTTCCGTTCAATCTGAACGCGGCAAAGAACCAGCCCATCTGGGTCGATCTCTTCATTCCGCGCAATGCCGCCGCCGGTCAGTACACAGGCACCTGGACAATCGCCAGCGATCAGGGCAGCGCAACCGGCCCGATTACGCTGACAGTCTGGAACTTCACTCTTCCCGAACAATCGAGCCTGAAATCCACCTTCCTCTTCTGGAACGCTTCGAGCCTTGCGAGCGACGAAGAATTGCTCCGCAACAAAATTTCCCCACTCCACGCCGCCCCCTCTATCCAGAGCAATCTGATGAATAACTTCGGTCTCAGCACGGTGGGCCTGTCCTACTGGAGCGGCGCCGACATCGGCAATTGTGTAATGTCCGGGGCGCCTTCGGTCAGCGATCTCCAGGCGACAGCCGCGCAACAGCAGGCAGGACTCACTCAGATCATCTACAGCGCTGACGAAATTCAGAGCTGCCCGTCGCTCTTCCCGACGGTGAAACAGTGGGCGAAGAACATGCATCAGGCCGGAATCGAGAATCTGGTGACCATCGCGCCCAATCCCCTGCTCTTTGACGATGGCTCCGGTTCGGGCCGCTCCGCCGTCGACATCTGGACCATGCTCCCGATCGCCTACGACGGAGCCGGCAGTGCGAACGCACAGGCGCTGGCGAAGGGCGATTCGCTCTGGTCCTACAACACCGTCGTGCAGGATTCCTACTCTCCAAAATGGGAGATCGATTTCGCGCCCATCAACTACCGCATCCAGCCCGGCTTCATCAGTCAGAGTCTCGGACTTACGGGCCTTCTCTACTGGAAGGTCGATGGCTGGTCATCCGACCCGTGGAATCAGATCAACAACACAGGGACATACTCCGCCGCTAACTATCCAGGTGAAGGCATGCTGGTCTATCCAGGCGCGCAGGTCGGCATCGACGGCGTCGCACCTTCCATGCGGTTGAAGTGGCTGCGCGATGGCGTGGAAGATTACGAATATGTGCAGATGTTGAAGAATGCGGGCCAGGCCGCATCCGCTCTCCAAAGCGCGGCGAGCGTGGGCGCGAGCTGGTCCAGTTGGACGAAGGATACAAATCTCCTCCTCAGTGTCCGCGCCCAGCTTGGTTCGCAACTCGATCAACTGGGCTCCAGCGGGGCGCTCGCAACGCCATCCGCGACCGCCAACGCGACCGCCAACTCGACCATTGCATCGTGCAGCCCCGCAAGCCTTTCTCTGAATATTTCTCAGCCGTCTGTTTGGGCAACCGCGCAAATCGGCAAGCCACAAACCATCCAGATCAAACTAACGGATAACTGTGGCAACGTGATCACCGCGGCCAATGGAGGGAATGCTGCCGCCGCATTCGATAGCGGAGACAGCTCGGTGAGCCTGCAGGATCAGGGCAGCGGAATCTGGTCCGCGACCTGGACCCCCGCCAATCCTGCCGCGCAAGTCACTCTTACGATCACAGCAAACGGCGCGAGTTTTTCCGCGACATCGCAAATCGCCATTCCTGTAGTCGCAAATTCCGGATCCATCGTCGCGAGCACGGTCGTCAACGCAGCGGCTGGCGGACAGGCTACGCCGCAGGTCGTGACGCCCGGCTACATCTCGATCTTCGGAACGAATCTCTCCTCGCAATCCGCCGCCAACGATCCGAACGCGCCGATGCCGACCGCGCTGAACGGAACCCAAGTCTACGTTGGCTCGCAACCGTTGCAGTTGCTCTATGTCAGTCCGGGACAGATCAACGCTTTACTGCCGTCAACACTTAAGGCAGGCCAGTCGTATTCACTCATCGTCGGCGTCGGCATCTCGCAATCCGCCCCGCTCTCGTTTACGGTGACGGACGCGCAGCCCGCCCTCTACGCGATCGATGGTTCCGGATCTGGCCAGGGCGTCATTGAAATTGCAGGGACCGGGAGTCTCGCCGCAACGGCGTTGAGCGGGTCTCGTCCGGCGAAGCCCGGCGAGTACCTCACGATTTACTGCGATGGTCTCGGTCCTGTCGCAGCCGCTAACGGCCAGGCTCTCCCGGCATCCGGTATCGCGACGCCGGCCAACACAACTTTCAACACGACCGGCAATGTGAGCGTGAGCATCGGCGGAATCGTGCAGCCAGTGCAGTTCTCAGGGCTCGCGCCCGCCATGACGTCTGTTTATCAGGTAAACGTACAGGTTCCGGACGGAGTCGCGGGCGACGCCGTTCCCGTGATTGTCACGGTAACCGACCCCGCGAGCGGCAACGTGCTGCAATCGAACACCGTCACGGTCGCAGTGCAGTAACAAGTTCGCCTGGAGGAAGCGAAGACAGAGGCCCTGGAGGAACCGGAAGATCGGTGAGGCCTCTGTCACCCTCAACGCGCCGCCCGCGCCTGCTGATTCCGAAACTGCTCCTTCAGCAGCGGCCTGTCGGCTTTTCCGTTGCCGTTCCGCGGCATTCGCTCCAGTTGCATCCAGCAAGCCGGGATCATGTATTTCGGCAGCACCTTTGTGAGCTGTTCCTTCAGCGAGATCGCGTTCAGCTCAGATCCCTCCGCCGGCACATAAGCGCAGCAGATCGCAGCGCCTTCGAACCCCGATTCCACCGCCACCACCGCGGCTTCCTGCACGCCCGGCGTCGCATGTACTGCTGTCTCGATCTCACCGAGCTCGATCCGATACCCCCGGCTCTTGATCTGCGAATCCGAACGCCCCAGCAGATAAATCGCGCCGTCTTCGCCGATCTTCGCCAGATCGCCGGTCTTGTAAATCCGATCTCCACTCGGCCCTTTGACGAAAACCTGGGCCGTTTTCTCCGGATCTTTCCAGTACCCCGGGCTCAGTCCCACCCCACCGATGTAGAGATCGCCCGTTTCACTCGACGCTACCGGCTGAAGACTTTCATCGAGCACCAGCAACTCTTCGCCCGCGCAAGCGGCTCCGATCGGAATCTCCGCTGTCTCACTTTCCGGGCACTTCGCCACACGATAGAAGCTGCTCGCAATCGTTGCCTCCGTGGGCCCGTAAAGATTGACAAACTCCGCGTGCGGCAACCGCTGCATCCAGTGAATCAGCGGCGGAGTCGGAAATTTTTCGCCGCACCAGAGTAATCGCTTCAGTTCCGGAAAGTCATTCTGCTGAATTACGTCGAACTTAGCCATGTAATTCAGCACGGAAGGCACAGAGAACCACTGCGTCAGCCGATGATCGCGAATAAACCCCGCGAGCTTGTGCGGCATGAGATTCAACTCCGGCGGCACCAGGTGGAGCTGCGCCCCCACCGCAATTGTCCCGTAAATGTCGAACGTCGATAAATCGAAATGCAGCGGCGGATGCGAAGAATTCCGGTCCGTCGACCGCATCCCGAAATAACTGTTCGCCCACTGCACGAAATGAATCACGTTCGAATGCGTGATCACAACGCCCTTCGGCAATCCCGTCGATCCCGACGTAAACAGAATATGCGCCGCGTCCGATTCGCCGTTCATCGATTCAACAGGCGCATCGGGCAACCCACGCAGATCGTTGCGGCAGAAACCCGTTCCAACCGCATGTTCGAGCGAACTGCCATCATCCAGCCAGCCCACCTGAATCGACGCCGCGAGCTCCGCGTCGCTCACGATCTCATCGAGCAGTCGCGCCGTCGACTGAACCGCCAGCACGCACACACTCTCGGAAATACGAAGAATCCGCTCCAGACGGGTCGCCGGACTTGTCGTGTCCATCGGAACATAAACGCAGTCTGCCTTCAAAACGGCGAACATGGCGGTGAGCGCCTCAATCGATTTCGGCAGCAGCAGCGCCACGCGGTCGCCGCGCGCGCATCCGGCATCTTTGAGCGCTCGCGCGAGCCGGTTGCTCTCCGCCTCGAATTCGCCATAGGAAATGGACCGGCGCCCATCGACAATCGCAATTGCCTCCGGCCTCCGCTTCGCCTGATAACTCAGCCAGTCAGGCAAACGCCGGACTGCGTGGGATTCCTTCCTCTCGATGAGCACCCTTGCGAATCCGCAAATCGGGTGCCAAACAATACCGTGTCAAACGTGAGAGAAATTACTTCGCGACGACTTTCACGACGAAATAAGTGACATTTTTGCCCGGCACGACTTTCATAAGGTGCGGGGTCTGAGGCGGGATGTGCAGCACGTCGCCCGGCCCGAGTTCCGCTTCCTTGCCGCCCTCGATCGACGGTCCCCGAATCTCGTCCGGCGTCGTGTTCCTGGGATGAACCACAGTGCCACCGTAAACCACCGTCACGGCACCCGAAGTAATCATGAGGATGTCGGCCTGTTTCCGGTGCCATTCTGCCTGGCCGGAACCTTCGCGGTGCGCAATCATGAACTCGCGATTGCCAATTGTGGCCAGAACGTCGGACGCGACTTTGTTAGCGTCTACTTTCGAAGCCAGCGCGTTCCCCTTTGCCTGTATTTCGCTGGCCTTCCAGATGTGAAAGTCGACGGGGACCGACGGAGCGGCAGCGGGCAGCGCGGTAGCCGCCGCGATAAGAATCAAACCAATCGTTTTGATCATGCCCGCAGCTTATCATCACTCCGCGGTCACGCCCGCGGATTATCATCAAAGCTTGTTCGCTCATTTGACTCAAATCCTCGTCGCGTGGGGTCCCGTCGGCATTCTGCTGCTGTCGATTCTCGATTCGTGCGGCATTCCGGTCGGCCCGCTCCTCGATGTGGCATTGGTCGCGGATGCTATCGCGAGCCCGCGGGTTGGCTGGTGGTGCGCGGGCGCGGCTGTCGCCGGCTCAACGGTGGGGAACGTCATTCTCTTCCAGATTGCGCGGAAAGGCGGGCAGCGATTCCTCGCAAAGTCCACCTCCAAAGAGCGTGCATCGCGCTTTCGCGCTTGGTTCCTTCGCTACGGTCTGCTGACAGTCTTTGTCCCCGCCCTGCTTCCGATTCCGCTGCCGATGAAGCTGTTCGTCATCACAGCGGGAGTGCTCGGGACGCCACTCTCCCGATTTCTGAGCGTCGTGATTTCCGCGCGATTCATCCGCTATTTCGGAGAAGCGTGGTTCAGCGCCACGCTTGGCAATGACCCCGCCGGTTATCTCAGAACCCACGTCTGGCAATTCACGATCTATGCGGTCGCACTGTTCGCCGTGCTCTATGCAATCGTTGCCTGGAGATTTCGCAACGCAGCGGCCCGCTCCGAACAGTGAGTGCTTTCGAACCCTGGCGCTGCATTTGCCTGTTAGGCCGTCATGCCCGCGGCGGTGAACGAGCACAACCCTGACCTACCCGAACTGGACGAAAAGCAGGAGCAGGAAGCTCGCGACCGAACCTCGGTCCAGGCCGTTGTCGTCCACGAAGCCATCCGCAGAGACGGCGAAGATGAGTTGTGCCGAAGCTGGTCAGCACTCGCCTGGTCCGGATTTGCAGCCGGGTTGTCGATGGGCTTTTCTTTCGTTGGAGAAGGAATAATCGCAGCTCATCTGCCCGACGCACAATGGCGTCCGCTCATCGTGAGCCTCGGATATCCGCTGGGATTTCTCATCGTCATCATCGGACGCCAGCAGCTCTTCACAGAGAACACGCTCACCGCCGTCATTCCCCTGCTCTCGGAACGAACAATCGGGAAAGTCTTTGCCGTGCTGCGGCTCTGGATCATCGTGCTCATCGCGAATCTCGCGGGAGCCCACCTCTTCGCCTGGGGAATCGCCGCAGGTCCGGTCTTCGGCGCCCCGGTGATGGACGCCTTCCACACCATCGCCATGCAGGCCGTGGATCTCACATTCGGAGCCGCGCTCATCCGCGGAGTCTTCGCGGGATGGCTGATCGCGATGGTCGTCTGGATGAACGCCGCCGTCCAAACCGGCCGCTTCGTCATCATCGTGACGCTGACCTACGTCGTCGGGCTCGCAGGCCTGACGCACGTCGTCGCCGGAGCCACGGAAGTTCTCTTCCTTGCGATGACAGGCGTCCGATCCTGGATTTCAGTCGTCACCGGCTATATCCTCCCGGCGCTGCTGGGCAACATCCTGGGGGGAGTCTCTCTTGTCTCGCTGCTCAATCACGCCCAGGTGATTACAGACAGGCAACACAAACACTGAAGATTTGTAGCCCCTGAGGCCCCGACCTAATTCTCCGTGGGCGTCTGTTCCAGATGATCGATCACTAACACCTGCACCGGCCGCTTCTGCAGCTCCATCTTGATCCCGAGCTGCTTCTCCATCGCATCGGGAAGCGAGATCGCGCCATTCGGATCGTCCACCGCTTCCGGCCTGGCTCCCGGCATTGGCGGTCCGCTCTGCTTGCCCGCCTGTAGTTGCTCGGTCGTGCTGAAGTTGATCGTGAAATCGTAGCCGCCCTCCAGCCCGGTGGAATCCTGTATCGGGCTCAGTACATATCCATTGGCCAGAGTCCGGAGGCGGTCCGCCAGCAACGCCATCGAGGTGTTGTAGCAGGTCAGCAATCTTCCCCGTACTGGATTCGCATCGCGCGCGTCTGTCTTCGTGATCGTCGCCACGCCTTCCAGGCAGCGGGTGCGCTCCGCCGGATCAGCCTGCTTCATCTTCGGATGCGATCGCCGTCATCGTATATGCCGGCATCGGCCGTTCTTCAGTGTGCACTGCCAGCTTGAATCGGTCCACCAGCAGCGTCTTCACCATCTCGAGCAGATCCTGGGCATCCACCGGCATTTCGCTCTGCGCATTGTCTACAAGAATCACTGCGGCCGCCGGCGCCTTTGCCACGATGTCCCATCGATCCGATTCCGAGAACTTTGGCGCATTGAAGACCATATCTTCGCTGAATCCCCACAGGTCCGCGATAATCGGCTTCAGCGGTATTCCCCGGATTTCAAGGCGCCCGCCCGGCAGCGGGCGGAAGCTCTCTCGTTTGTAATCGGGATCGGTCGGCTTGATCGTCGCGACTTCGAATTCCTCTCGTTGCGTCGGGAATGCTCCGTCCACCTCCGGCGAATTCGGCGTCGGCTTCTCATTCACGCTGTCGATCACGAGCACCGGAGTCGGCAGCGTCGAAGGCTGCACAACAATTCCGAGCTGCTTCTCCAGCGCATCGAACATGGTGACGATCGGCGCGCCCGCCTTCGTCACTCGCGCGCGAATGCTGTAGTGAAAGCTGAAGTCCCAGGTGCCTTCGAGACCCATCTGATCCGCCACCATTCGGTCGCCGACATATTGGTCCGACGCCGGAAATGTCCCCAGCGCATCCGCGAACTGATCCATCGACATGTTGTGACAGTTGATAATTACGGTCGGAACTGAATCCGGGCCGTCGTTTTGTCTGTCCACCTTGCAATCTGCATCTTCCGCGCCGTCCGATTTTTTCAGTTGCGTTTTCCCCGCCGTCAGCGCGAAAGCAGGCAGAGGCTTCTTGTCGTTATGAACAACGAGCGCAAATCGTTCGGCCAGCAGCGAGCGCAGCATCAGTTTCGCGTTGGCCGACGTCGCGTCTGCCGGCGTTTTCGCAATAATGTCGTATCGGTTCATCTCGACCCAGTTCGGCCCGCCCACGATTTTGTCCGCAGAAATGCCGTACGCTGTCTGAATCAGATCGATCATCGTTGCGCGCCGAAGCTCATACCGGCCGCCATGCATAAGCCCGCCGTCCATCTGCTCCAGATTTCCATTTGCATTGAAAAAGGGCGGCGTCGGATGAACGTCCGCGATCTCGAACTTAGGCGCCTCACCGGCCGCGACAAACCCGGCAAAAAGCAGCGTGCACAAAAGAAACTTCATGAGGAAACTCCTTGAGAAGGCTGAATGCCGCGAACGTCACGTTATTGTCCAGCAGATTGTACGTTTCAGATGCGCAGAAGTTAGCGCAATTTTCGCTCCGATTTGTTGCGATGTCGGATACGTGCCTGGCCACTTCGTAAACTAACAATTTATGGAAAAACTCGAGTTCCAGACCGAAGTCAACCAGCTCCTCCAGCTGATCATCCACTCCCTCTATTCGCATAAGGAAATCTTCCTGCGCGAGCTCATCTCGAACGCCTCTGACGCGCTCGACAAACTCAAATACCTGAACCTTACCGAGGAACCATACAAGTCCCTCCCCTTCGATCCCCGGATCGATCTCGAGCTCGATGAAACCGCGAACACGCTGACCATCAGCGACACCGGTATCGGCATGAATCATGACGATCTCATCGCCCACCTTGGCACCATCGCCCGCTCCGGCACGAAGAACTTTCTCGCCGGCCTCTCGGGCGATGCCAAACGCGATTCGAACCTCATCGGACAGTTCGGTGTCGGCTTCTACAGCGCCTTCATGGTCGCCGACAAAGTGGAGGTCATCTCCCGCAAAGCGGCTGAATCCGAAGCATGGAAGTGGACCAGCGACGGCAAGACCGGTTTCGAAATCGAGCCCGCCGAGCGAGCCGTCGCCGGCACCACGGTCACGCTCTACTTCAACGACGAAGGCAAAGAATTCGCCAACAGCTGGAAGCTCCGCGACGTCGTCAAGAAATATTCCAACCACATCGCGTTCCCCATCTTCCTCACCGCCGATAAAAGCGATTGGGACAGCGAGAAAAAGGAATCGGTCAAGACCCGCGCCACCGAGCAGATCAATTCCGCGAGTGCCCTCTGGACTCGCCCAAAGTCCGAACTCAAAGACGAAGACTACAAAGAGCTCTACAAAACCATCTCCGGCGATCCGGAAGATCCGCTCTTCTGGTTCCACACCAAAGCCGAAGGCACGCAGGAATACACCACCCTCTTCTACGTCCCGCAGCACGCGCCGCTCGACATGTATCAGGCGGATTACCGCCCCGGTGTGAAGCTCTTCGTCAAACGCGTCTTCATCACGGACGATTCGAAGGAGTTGATGCCCGGCTATCTGCGTTTCCTGCGCGGCATCATCGATAGCGAAGATCTCCCGCTCAACGTCAGCCGTGAAATCCTGCAGCAGAACAAAATCCTGAACGGCATCCGCACCGCCAGCGTGAAGAAGGTGCTCTCCGAGCTGAAGTCCATCGCAACGGAAAAGCCCGAGGACTATCTCAAATTCATCGAGCAGTTCAATCGCCCCCTGAAAGAAGGACTCTACGGCGACTACCTCAACCGCGACACGCTGCTCGATCTGATCCGCGTGAAGTCCACCAAAGTCGAAGGCTTCACGAGCCTCGCCGACGTCAAATCGCGGATGCAGGAAGGCCAGAAAGCACTGTATTACATTCTCGGCGGATCGGAATCCGTCCTCCGCACCTCGCCGCTTCTCGAGATCTACAGGAAGAAAGACATCGAAGTCATCATCCTCGACGACGAGATCGACGAAATCGTTTTCGGCGGTATCGAGAAGTATCAGGACACCGAACTCAAAGCCGTCAACAAAACTTCGGCCAGCGACGATTTCAAAGACGAATCCACGCCCGATAAGTCCGACGCCGTCAAACCGCTGATCGAAAAAATGAAATCGGTCCTCGGCGCCAGCGTGAAGGACGTGCGCGTCTCTGTGCGACTGGCCGACAGCCCGTCCTGTATCGTGCTCGATGAAGACGAGCCGTCACTGAAGATGCAGCAGATGCTGAAAGCGATGGGGCAGAAGCAAATGCCCGACATCAAGCCGGTTCTCGAAATCAACCCCGATCACGACATCGTAAAAAAGCTCGAAGGCTCAACCGATGACTCGTTAATCAACGACGCGTCCTGGCTCCTGTTAGAGCAAGCTCTTCTGATCGAAGGGGTACCAGTCGACAACCCAAGCCAATTCGTCCAGCGCCTGAACCGAGTCCTGAACCGAGCCGTCTGAGCGGCTGCGGCCCGGGGCTTCACTCGAAAGGGATGTCCACCTCGGCGAAGCTGCCTGGCGTCGCCGCATCCACCGCCGCCACCACTCTGTCAACGTAACGGCGCAACACAGGCCATTGCGCATTTCCCAAAACAATGACGGCGATTTTTCGCCCCTGCAGATTTTGCTGATACCGCATGTTCTTGTCAGGCGTCACGAACAGTTCGAAGCCCGCCGTCTCTGCCGAATGCAGCAACTCGCCGTTGACGAGTCTGTCCCATCCCGCCTCTTTCGCCTTAGTGATGGCGTGGCCTTCCAGAAAAGCGGAAGAGGCGCGGGTGTTCCGTGGTCAAAGAGTATGCGCATCGGCCGTGTGGGCGGGCGGATGCATTGTCGGAGGCGCATCCAGACTCCGCGCCGCGAATTCCAGCACCGCTGCCACCTGTTCCCGCGTCACGTCGAACCACTCCATGATTTCGTCGATGGTGGCCCCCGCTTCAAGGTTTTCAAAAACAATCGAAACCGGCATACGGGTATCTCGAAAAAGCCATGCCCCGCTCACCTTGCCGGGAATGCTCTCCACAGCAGGGCACTGTGCCCAATCCAGACGACTTGCCATGTTTGTTACTCCTCTTTCAGGTTATCGAGACGGCGGGTCGCCATCGGCCCTTCCCCGAACGTTTCACTACGTCAACGCGAACAAAGGCAGTTCGAGCACACCAGTCGCCTCATACCGTTGCAGCGCGCGGATCTGCGGTTCCATAAGCTGACCAACCGCTTCAATCACAGGCACAACCACACTATTCCCGAATTGCTTATACGCCTGCATATCGGAAACAGGAATGCGAAATGTATCCGGAAACCCCATGAGTCTGGCGCACTCACGCGGCGTCAGACGCCGCGGATTCTGGCCCTCTCCACGGCTCACAAGAATCTCCGATCCGTCTTTGTAATACCGCGCCGAAAGCGTACGCGCAACAGAATCGCGATTGACTAACCCAAAACCAAATCCATTGCCGGCCTTCCGGTGCTTCTCGGCGTAAGCCTGTAAATACTCCCACAACTTCGTGGTCAGCACGTACTTGGAATTCACCGTGCCCAGTGGACCAGTCGTGAATCGCTCGTCAACAGGTTCGGTGCCATCTTCCGGATGCAGAATCGAAGCGAGTCGCGGTCCGGACGCTGGCAATCGAAGTTGTCCGAAATCAAATGCGACAGGCTCCCGAAAGCCCACGATCAGAATACGCTCCCGATGCTGTGGAACGAAATGGCCACCATCGATGACCTTGTAATGAATGTCGTACCCGAGTTCCTGCCTGAGCGTCTCCCGAATGACCCGGAACGTATTCCCGCCATCGTGACTGCGCAGGTTCTTGACGTTTTCCAGCAGGAATGCCTTCGGGCGCTTCTCAGCGATAATCCGTGCCACCTCAAAAAACAAAGTCCCCTGCGTCGCACATTCGAAACCGTGGGGTCGCCCGAGTGAATTCTTCTTACTCACCCCCGCAATGGAAAAAGGCTGGCATGGAAACCCGGCGAGAAGCACGTCATGATCCGGAATATCGTCTGCGGCGACTTGAACAATATCGCCGGCAAACCGATCCTCTTCAAATCCGAAATTCTCAACGTAAGTTTTCCGGGCCCACAGATTCCACTCGCTGGTAAAAACGCACCTCCCTCCGGCTCGCTCGAATCCAGTTCGCATGCCTCCGATTCCGGCGAACAGATCGACGAAAGTAAATGAGCCGACTGTACTGTGCTGCGAATTCGCGCTGATGATTTCCCGAAGCGCAGCGCTGACAAACGCCGGACACTCCGTCTCGCGACTCTCCCACCGGGCAATCGTCCGTCGGCTGACGTCGAGTTTCGAAGCCAGTTCCTGTTGTGAGAGAAATTCCCGGGCGCGCGAAAGCAGCGCCATCGGTGATGAAAATGATTCCAGCGGACCAGCGCTAGGCATATACAGGGACAGTATGTCTCATCTTTGTCCCTAAATCCAGTGCCCTACTGCCGGTAAGAATTCCGGCGCTTGAGAAGAGTCCCGGGATTGCCTTCGACGGAGAGTATCAAACCAGTCTTGCTGACTGTGCCGGAATATTTGGTAATTTCAGCCGGGGCTGGTTCCCCGGTACTGAACTGCAATGGCATGCTGGTTGTGAATTTCACTCGGTTGCCGGAAACCTCAACAGGGACAACCACTGGCGGATCCGGCTCGCCTTCGGCTACCTGGACTGTAGCCCAGAACTTATCCCGTGCATAGACGATCCAGACTTCGGTCCCCACAACATCGTCGGCTTCGGGAATGTAGTGCGCATATCGGTAAAAAAACCTGTGATCCTCGGCCGCTGCTGCGCGCTCGAAGTCGTCAGCGAGAGTAGGCAAAGAATGCCCGCCGCGAACCAAAATCTCACGACTGGCGCGTCCTGGGGTGGCTTGTTCGACCGACATCCGAACCTCGCTTCATTATCCCTTCACGGCGATGCGCCAATCCTACTTTCGAACAGGCGTCCCCGGCGGCGGAGCCCCGCCACCCGAAGCCCCACTCGCTCCCACCGCCCCAGCCGTAATCTGCGGCGTCAGATGATCCTTCAACTCCTTCATCCGTGCATCCACCTTCTTCGCCTCCAGCGCGCGTCCGTTCGCTTTCAACATCTTCGAATACTCAGCCATCACATCAAGCACTTCCGGATGGTCCCCGCCCAACCCCTTATCCCCTATCAGAATCGCGCGCTGAAAATAATCGTCCGCCTTCTTCAGATCGTTGATCGCCTCATAAAGCAGCCCAAGATTCGAAAGGCTGTCGACATCCTGCGACTCCCGAATCGCCAGTGCCTTCTTGAAATACGGCTCCGCATCCTGATATCGGGTCTGCTTCGAATAGAGCGCGCCAAGATTATCCAGCGCGCGCGCCACCAGTGGACTCCCCTCGCCCTGCGTCGCCGTCCAAACCTGCAGCGCGCGCTGGAACAGCGGCTCCGCCTCGACGTATTTCGCATCGAAGTAATAAGTCAGCGCCAGATTCTCGAGCGCCGGAGCCACATCGGAATGCTTTGAGCCGAGCAGCTTCTCGCGAATCGCGAGCGACCGCTGAAACACCGGCTCCGCGTCGCTATATTGCTTCTTATCGCTGAACAGTTTTCCCAGCCGGTCCAGAATCCCCGTAATCCCGTAGCTTTCCGGCCCCAGATTTTTCTCGGAAATCGCCAGCGCCGTTTCGAAATCCTTCCGCGCGGCTCTGGCCTGTGCATCCATTCCGGGGCTTTCCGAGTTGCGCTGTTCCAGAATGCCGAGATTCACCCAACTCGTCGCCACGTCCAGTTGGTCCGGCCCCAGACGGCTGATGCGCGTATCGAGAGCGTGCTGATACGATGCTCGCGCCTCATCGATAATCCCCATCTCCATATAGATGCTGCCCAGCTTGTCGTAATCGACCGACACTTTTGGATCGTCGGGCCCGAGCTTCAGGTCGATCGTCAGCGCGCGCTCCAGCAGCGGAATCCCCAGATTCGTCTTCCCCGACGATCGATAAGCTCCCGCCAGCCGTTGCAAATATGCCGGAAGGTCGGGACTCGGCGCGTCGGGAGTATCCAGAATCGCCACCGCCTTTTCGCCCATCGAGATTGCTTCATCGAACCGGCTCATCAGCAGATCGAGATCGCAAAGCGTGCCGTACGCCGCGGCCACGCGAGCCGGCGCACGATTCGGGTCGGGCTGGGCGGCTTCCGCGATTGCAGCGCGCAACTCCGTATCGGCCACGGTGTACCTGCTCTGCTGCAACGCGGTGTCTGCCGCTATCAGATGCGAGTCGAAAGCGGACGGCGATGTGACCCCCTGGGCCGAAACCGTAATCGCAGATACGAAAAATATGAAAAGGGAAGTTAGTCGCATAGGCTCATGGAATCGACGCTCCGCGCGCCGGATTTGTTCCTTTCTCGTACTAGAAATTTAGCACAACCGCGGGCTCTCCAAAACGCTGAACGGGAAACTTTCCTCCGCCAGCCGGCGTCTCATCGTCGAAGTGCCGGTCTCAAACGTTTCACCCGGAATAAGATTTCTGCTTACTTCAGCGCTGAGCGCCATCGCAGTCTCTGCTCAGCCCCAATCGACTTCCGCACGTACCAAATTCGAAGTCGCATCGGTGAAGCCAGGGGCCAGCGCTGGCGGCAGATCGTTGCTTCAGGCCGTTCCCGGGCGTCTTCTGCTGAGGAATCTGACGCTGCGTCGGCTCATACTGATTGCCTGGGATATTCAGGACGATCGACTCGTGGGAGACGCTCCCTGGATAGATTCCGGGCACTACGACATTCAGGCCACCGCAAGCCCGGACACAACTGTCCGGCAGATGGAGGGACCGATGCTCCAGGCGCTTCTCGAAGAAAGATTTCATCTGAAGATCCATCGCGAGATACGGCAGCTTCCCGTATACAGGTTGACCGTCGCGAAGGGCGGCCCGAAACTACAGCCCTCGAAAGACGGCAGTTGCATTCCCCGGCCGGTAAATTCGCCGCCAGCGTCGACACCGGCATCGACAGAGGGAGCCCCGCGGCCGAATTTCTGCGGTTTCCATAACGTGCCTGACGACGGGTTGAATCGGGCGCTCGAAGGAACGGGAATCACGACGGCGGCATTGGCCGAAACCCTGTCGCGCAATTACGTCTCGTCGCTGGGAAAAAATATTATCGATGCGACGGGTCTGTCTGGAGCATTCGACGTCCATCTGAGATGGGCCATGGATCCTCTGTCGTCACCAACTGGTCCGGACGCCGGCTCATCCATCTTCGCCGCCCTGCAGGATCAACTCGGACTAAAACTCGAATCGGCCAAAGCCTCCGTCGAAGTCCTGGTGATCGACCATGTCGAGAAGCCATCGGCGAACTAACTGTTTCCACCTCCCCTGCGAGGCCAGTCACAAGAAAGTTAAAAAAAATTTTAGGGCCGCCTAACCCTTTTTGGGTCTTTAGCTTACGCGTAAAATCCAATCGAAAAAGCCCTCTTTTTTACGCCCGAAATTTGGAGGCCCTGTGGTAACTTTTGGTCGTGATTAAATTTCCTGGCCAGGAAACGTCGATTGAAGTGAAGCTGGACTCTCGGGTCCCTGTGAATGGGTAACGGCGCTTGTCATTAAGATGCACGCCGACGAGAG
>Ga0134126_10005568_pt1 | contig 15735 bp, 15 predicted proteins | sample KB31752_FD_96881 | JGI IMG/M metagenome (GOLD analysis project Ga0134126, IMG submission 96881) | Terrestrial soil microbial communities with excess Nitrogen fertilizer from Kellogg Biological Station, Michigan, USA - KB3-175-2 | ecosystem: Environmental > Terrestrial > Soil > Unclassified ...
ATTTTATTAAATATTAAGTGGTTCAAAAAACAATTTGATAGGCTAAAATTACAAAAAAATCAGGAGCAGTTTGAAAGGCATCTTATAAAAAAAATGGCCAGTGATAAAAATCACCGGCCTTTCTTACCTCTGAAACCACAAGAAAAAGTTGGCCTTCCTGCTAATTTTTTTTAAAAGGTAATTTATAATCCTACAATTGATTTATAATTAATAACCCTGCTATTGGTATTATTGGAAAGTAACCGGTCTTTTTAAAGATAGGAAAAGGAAAAAAGGATGGGACAGCTAAATTAATATATAATTATTGATTAAAGCAATTTTTATTATGGTTAATTTGAAAATTTATTTATTTCCCGGATTGCCGATTTGTTAAGTTTTTTAATTTTATAGCTATACCACCATTTTGGCGCAGTTTTTTTTAAAATGGTATCAATGCTCCTCATACCAAATAGATTCCAGGCACCCTTTGCCTTACCGGGAAGTGAGTTTTGAAGTGCCCTTAAACTCATCGCAAAACCACTGTCAATATATTCCATATGGTGCCAATATCCCGCAGGCATAAATAAAGTATCACCAGGATTTAAAATAAGATCGTAACCAACGGCATATTTCAAGGCCGGGAATTTCTCATAATCCGGCGTACCATTATTGCTGCTGTAATTAGAAAAATCGGCAAGGCTTAACACTTCAAAAGGTTTTCTGTAAAGCTTATATTGTTCATCATGGCGAAACAATAGCACTCTTTTTCTTCCGGCAAATTGTGTATGCAAAATATGGGAAAGGTCAATATCAAAATGCATGTGTGTGATAGAAGTAGCGCCGCCGGTAAACAGCATCGGGTATTTTTTCACAAATCCTGTCATCAGGTTTTCCGGCCAGGTAAAATCATTTATCAACTGTGGTGCATGGTCAAAAATATTGAAGAGAAAAATCCTCCACGCCGCTTGCCCCTTTTGTATCATATCAATATATTCTCCAAAGGTTTTGTAATCATCTGCCGTATTAATTGGCGTATATGCATCGCTTTTTACATTATTATAAAGGCCTACTTTTTTATCCCCTACAATTTCTTTAAAGTAATCCCACGACCATTTTTTATAAGCCGGCCATTCTTTTGCCAAACCGGTTATCACAAGAGGCTTTTGAGGCTGGTAATAATTTTTTTTAAAATCCTCGGGTGAAATATTTTCCACTTTATCTACTGAATGTAATTCCATTTACATAATTTTTTCAACGCGAAAGTAGCCAATCTTGGTTTTTTTATGGCATCAAGTATTTCTTAGTTGCCCGTTTTAAAATTTTTGAGAATATATTTCCTTTACGGTTGGCGTACCTTTGGAAATAATCAAAACAATATCTCTTGGCCATACATTTTCATAAATTACAAATAAAAGATGTCAGGAAAGAATCACCTGATTGTGTCTCTATTGCTTTTAACGTTCCCGAAGAACTGGAAAAAGAATTTCACTTTATACCTGGCCAAAACATTACCCTGAGAAAGTTTTTTGAAAATGAAGAAATCAGGCGCTCTTATTCTATTTGCGCCAGCCCTTTAGAAAATGAATTAAGGATAGCCGTTAAAAAGGCAGAAAATGGCTTGTTCTCTACGTTTGCTAATGCAGAACTCAAAAAAGGAGAAATAATTGAAGTGCTTCCCCCAACAGGAAATTTTTATACAGAAATATTACCATTACAAAAACAAGAATATCTTTTTATTGCCGCTGGCAGCGGAATTACGCCGGTTATTTCGATTATTAAAACGATATTATCTACCCAGCAAAATAGTAATGTGGCTTTGTTTTATGGCAATAAAAACCTGGCGTCTATCATTTTTAAAAGCCAATTAGAATCCCTAAAAGATAAATATTTAGAACGGTTTTCTTTGCATCACATTTTTAGCCGCGAAAAAACGGAGTCAGATTTTAATTATGGCAGAATTGACGCCGGAAAATTAAACTACATTTCTAAATTTATTAATTTAAAAACAATAGATCATTTTTTCATCTGCGGCCCTGAAGCGTTGATATTTACTGTAAAAGATTTTTTTTTAGAAAAAGGCATCGACGCCGATAAAATTCATTTTGAATTATTTACGACCCCTGTGCGCGAACATACAGTAATTTATAAACCACTTGAAGAAAATAAACAGGAAGGCAGTGATGTTACATTGAAAATTGATGGGCGAAGTTTTGAGTTTAACCTGGAATATGATGGCCAAACCATTTTGGAAGCCGGGCTGGATCAGGGTGCTGATTTGCCGTTTGCCTGCAAAGGTGGAGTTTGCTGCACTTGTAAGGCCAAATTAGTTGAAGGAGAAGTGGAAATGGAAGCCAATTATGGCCTTGAAAAAAGTGAAATTAAAGACGGGTTTATTCTCACCTGCCAATCGCATCCCCGAAGTAAAAAAGTGATTGTTGATTATGACCAGGCTTGATAATCGCCCCTATTTCTCCGTCCTTCATTTTAACCACTCCTTTATATTAGAACCTTTTAAAAACAGTAACTTTGAGAATAAAATTTCAAAGAGATGAATACAGAAAAAAATTTAGAAACCTTTGATAATAAAGTTGATAACGAAATAAGAATTGAACCTAAAGACTGGATGCCCGATGATTATAGAAAAATGCTCATCAGGCAAATAAGCCAGCATGCACATAGTGAAATTGTCGGCATGTTACCTGAAGCCAACTGGATAACGCGTGCTCCATCTTTAAGAAGAAAAGCAATATTATTAGCAAAGGTTCAGGATGAAGCAGGGCATGGTTTGTATTTGTATTGCGCAGGTGAAACTTTAAATATTTCAAGGGATGAAATGGTTGATCAACTTTTGAGTGGGATCGCAAAATATTCTTCTATTTTTAATTATCCAACTATCTCATGGGCTGATATGGGCGCTATTGGCTGGTTGGTAGATGGAGCAGCAATTATGAACCAGGTTCCACTTTGCCGCGCTTCTTATGGGCCTTATGCGAGAGCGATGGTTAGGATTTGCAAAGAAGAAAGCTTTCATCAAAGGCAGGGTTATGAAATATTATTAACGCTTTGCAGAGGTACCAAAGAACAAAAGGAAATGGCGCAGGATTCTTTGAATCGTTGGTGGTGGCCCAGCCTGATGATGTTTGGGCCAAATGATGATGCTTCCCCGCATACAGCTAAAAGTATGAAGTGGAAAATCAAAAGGTTTTCAAATGACGAATTAAGGCAAAAGTTTGTGGATGTCTGTAAGGAACAGGCAGATATTTTGGGAATCACGATTCCAGACCCTGATCTTAAATTTAATGAAGAAAGGGGCCATTATGATTTTGGGGAAATCAACTGGGATGAATTTTGGAATGTGGTAAAAGGGAATGGGCCATGCAATAAGGAACGATTAGAAGCAAGAATTAAAGCACATGAAGAAGGCGCCTGGGTCAGGAAAGCAGCGGTAGCTCATGCTGAAAAGAGAAAAAAGGTATTGGTTTGAATCAATAATAAATAATCAATAATGGAAACCACAGAACCACTTTGGGAAATTTTTATCCGAAGCAAACAAGGGCTTGATCATAAACACGTCGGAAGCCTACACGCTGCCGATGCAGAAACCGCGATTGAAAACGCGCGTGATGTGTATACGCGCCGCATGGAAGGTGTTAGTATTTGGGTTGTAGAGTCAAAATACATTCATGCAACTAACCCTGACGAAGCGGAAAGCCTTTTTGATCCGGCTGAAGATAAAATTTACCGCCATCCGACTTTTTATAATTTGCCTGACGAATTAAAATACATGTAGGGATTTCTATTTATCAAAATCTTTAAAATGGATAGTAAACCAACAAATAATGCAAAAATTAATTTAGTAAATTATATACTTTACCTCGCAGATTCTTCTTTGATAATGGGGCACAGGCTGAGTGAATGGGCCGGTCATGGGCCAATGCTTGAGCAGGATATTGCTATTACTAATATTGCGCTGGACCTGATAGGGCAAGCCAGAAACTTTTACCAGTATGCTGCAGAAATTTCTAACTCCTCTGATCCTGAAAAGAAAAGAATTACGGAAGATGATTTGGCTTATTTGAGAAATGCTGATGAGTTTAAAAATCTATTATTAACCGAATTGCCTAATGGCGATTGGGCGGTGACCGTCGGTAAAATATTTTTCTTTAGTACATGGCAATTTTATTTTTACCAAAAATTAATTTATTCTTCTGACAATCAGTTATCTGCAATAGCGGAGAAATCCCTGAAAGAAGTTACCTATCACGAAAAGTGGAGTAGCGATTGGGTAATAAGGCTGGGCGATGGAACAGAAGAAAGTAAAAGAAGAATGCAAAAAGCAATTGATAACCTTTGGCCTTATACCGGCGAAATGTTCGTTGCTGCTGGGTTTGAAATAAATTTAGAAAACAGTGTGACCATAAACGTTAGCAGTATCAAAAATGATTGGCGTGATAAAATAAGAGATGTTTTAAAAGGAGCTACTCTTGAGATGCCTGAAGATGGCTGGATGCAAAGTGGCGGCAAAAATGGAACCCATACTGAACACCTTGGTTACATTCTTGCAGAAATGCAATTTATGCAAAGAGCTTATCCTGGTTTGGAATGGTAAAGTTGAAATCAATAAAATGAATGAACTCAAACAAAATATTATTCCTAAATTTTTTAAAGAAAACACAAAAAGAAAGATTTGGAATATTTTAAGTGAAATAAATGATCCTGAAATCCCTGTTTTGTCTATTATCGATTTAGGGATTTTGCGTGAGGTAAAAATAGGTGATGAAAATGTAGAAGTGATTATCACACCCACTTACAGCGGTTGCCCGGCAATGGATTTTATTGGAATAAATATTAGAAAAGCGCTTTTGGAAAATGGGCTTGATAATATAAAAATCACTCACCAACTTTCACCTGCATGGACAACGGATTGGATGACAGAAGAAGGAAAAAAGAAATTAAAAATATATGGAATTGCGCCACCGGTTGCCAAATCTTTTGATAAAAATTATTTGGAAAACCTTGAAGTGGAATGCCCACATTGCAATTCTATAAATACCGTTCTCGTCAGCCAGTTTGGATCAACAGCCTGCAAAGCGCTTTACAAATGCAATGATTGCGGAGAACCCTTCGATTATTTTAAATGCCATTAAAACATTTACCTTTCAAAATATCTTTCTTCCTAATTTATTTTATGACATCCATTCTTTTTGAAATAAAAAATTCTATTGCATTCATTACCTTAAACCGGCCTGAAAAATACAATGCTTTTAATCGTGAAATGGCTTTGGATTTACAGGAAAAATTAGATCAATGCGAAAAAAATATTGCTGTCCGCTGCGTCTCAATTACTGGCGCCGGAAAAGCATTTAGTGCAGGGCAGGATTTGGCAGAAGTAATTGATCCAAATGGGCCGGGAATGGAAAAAATTCTATCACAACATTATAATCCAATCATAAAAAAGATAAGAGATCTAAGCAAACCTGTCCTGGCAGCTATAAACGGCGTTGCCGCGGGTGCCGGCGCCAATATCGCTTTGTCCTGTGACGTGGTTATTGCCTCAGAAAATGCTTCTTTTATCCAGGCTTTCAGTAAAATTGGTTTGATTCCTGACAGCGGCGGAACATTTTTTTTACCTCGATTGGTTGGATTGCAAAAAGCTTCAGCCATCATGATGTTGGGAGATAAAATTTCTGCTGCGGAAGCAGAAAGAATAGGTATGATCTATAAATTTTTCCCGGCAACAACTTTTGTTTCAGAAGCAGAAAAAATGGCTGTTATTCTTTCACAATTACCAACGCGTGCTTTAGCTTTTACCAAGGAAGCGCTTAATAAAAGCTTTCAACAAAATTTAGTTCAGCAATTGCAAACAGAAGATACGCTTCAGCAAAGAGCGGCAGCTACTAATGATTTTAAAGAAGGAGTTGCCGCGTTTATAGAAAAAAGAAAGGCAGAATTTAAAGGAGATTGAGAATAGAAATCTTTAATAAAACTTCGTTTACTGCAAGGTTATATAAGGCTGCTTCTCTAAAATGTAAAATTCATAAAGACTTTTTAATCCGCCATCAATATTTTTTTCTGGGTGGCAAAAATTGATACCACTTAGTGTTAAAATAAAGGTATGCATAGAGCAAACGCCGTAAATTTTTTGATATTTATTTCTTGCAATCTGGCTAAGAAATCGCCATTCATACTTTTTTTTATCCTTTTATAATTATTTTTTATTTTTTTTATCCTGATTAAATTCCTTCCAAATGCTTATCTATAAAGCATTTGAGGGAAATTTCTTTCAATTAAAAAAATTGCTACCATAAAAAAACAGGTATTATGCATTGCATAGTATTATAAAACGAATTATCTTTGTATAAGAAATTTAAAATTTCCAGATTTAAAACCAATAAAATGAATATTGATAACACAGCAAGCCAGATGCGAAAAGGGGTTTTGGAGTTTTGCATTTTGTCTATAATAAAATTGGGGGAAGCATACCCGAGTGATATTATTGATATAATGAAATCGGCCAACCTTAATATACTGGAAGGAACATTATACCCTTTGCTTACAAGATTAAAAAATGCTGAGTTTCTTACTTACCGCTGGGTGGAAAGCAACAGCGGGCCGCCAAGAAAGTATTTTTCATTGACAGAAAAAGGGGCAAAATTTTATGAAGAACTGGAAACTACCTGGCTGGAACTCGCGGGGGCTGTGGAAACTATCACCGGCAAAAACAAAGAACAATAAACAACTTAACAACCAATAAATAGAATTAAAATGAAAAAGGTAATCAATATAAATTTTCAGGGTACGATAGTGCCGATAGAAGAAAGTTCTTATGAATTGCTGCAACAATATATAGAGAGCCTGCGCCGCTATTTTGCTAATGAAGAAGGAAGGGACGAAATCATCAATGACATTGAAAGCCGCTTCAGCGAGCTGTTCCAGGAGAGATTAAAAGGCGGAAGCACATGCATTACGGATGACGATGTAAACGCGATTATCCGCAACATGGGGCGCCCTGAAGATTTTGAAGAAGCAGAAAAAGGCGAGCCAATGGAAAGTGGAAATGCTCAATCAGGCGATTCAAAAAAAGAAAAAAATGAAAACTATTTCCAGGGTGACTGGAGTTGGAAAGGCAAACGCCTTTACCGGGATGAGAATCATAAAATTTTAGGTGGAGTTTGTAGCGGTATTGCTGCTTACTTTGGAATAGACCCGGTAATTGTAAGAATTGTATTCCTTATTTCTGGAGTCGGGTTCCTGGCCTATATTCTTCTTTGGATGTTTGTGCCCGGAAGCAGCCTGGTTGAAAATGGTGTTCGTAAAAGGCTGTACAGAAATCCTGATGGAAAAATATTAGGTGGCGTTTGCAACGGAATGGGAAGTTATTTTGATGTAAATCCGTGGCTGCCCAGGTTCATATTTCTAATTCCTTTTATCACTTTCTTTTTTAGGTGGGGACATTTTGGGCCACTTAGTTTTCCTAATTTTCTAAGTTTTTCGTTTAGCCCGGGCAGTTTTATCATCTACATTGTTTTATGGTTGGTAATTCCGGAAGCAACTACGACCTCTGAAAAGCTGGAGATGAAAGGTGAAAAAGTAGATATGAATTCTATAAAAAATTCTGTATTAAAAGAAATGCAGGAAGTAGGGGAAAGAGTGGGCAAGATGGGAAAAGAAATGGGCCAAAAAATCGGGAAAATGGGGATGGAAGCAGGGCATGCTGCTGGAGAAAAAGGGGCTGAAATTGGGAAAGACATTCACTATGCCGCTACTCGTTCATCAGGTACGTTAGGAAATATACTAACTACGCTTTTTAAAATATTCATGTATTTCATTCTTGGCTGTATGGCTTTATCGATTATCGTTGCCTTGTTTTCAATTGCAACGGTCGCTATCGGAATATTTCCGTTAAAAGATTTTGTATTAACTCAAGGATGGCAAACTGTTTTTGCCTGGGGCACATTAATCTTCTTTATTGCGGTTCCTGTTATCGGCATCATCAATTTTATCATAAGAAGGTTTGCGCGCATTAAAAAATCTAATAAATTAATGCGCTGGTCATTTGTTGGCCTGTGGGTATTGGGTATCGTGTGTTTTGTTTCATTAATAGTTTCTGTAGGCCAGGATTTCAGAAACATCAGCTCTCTAAATGAAGACGTGGTGAACCTGCAAAACCCCACCGTAAAAAGCCTTGAAGTAATGCCATTTCAAAATTTAAATTACCGCAGAATAGGCTGGTTTAATTTTCAACCTTTCGGAACATATGGATCAACTGACACTGCTTTTATCGGAAATGTCAGAATAAAAATTACAAAATCACCAACCGATAGTTTTATGGTAAGTGTTTTAAAAATGGCTAATGGAAGAACAAGAAGAGCAGCGGATACTTTACTTCCACGAATCAATTTTAACATCAGCCAAAATGATTCTCTATTAATGCTTGACAAAGCCATTACTATCAATACAACGGATAAGTTCCGTAACCAATATGTGGAAGTTACCATTGCAGTTCCGGTTGGGCATTATATTAAAATAGATAAGAATTTTGAATACGGAAACCGCATCAGGTTTGGAGGATTTTGGGGTGGAAGTGATTGGTATTATTATAATAACAATGTTGAAAATGATTATGATTTTACTTACGGAGAAAAATATATAATGAAAGATGATGGCCTGTACACACTTTTTGGCAAGCGTTCAGACAGAAATAATGATGACTGGAATGACAATTCAAATGGTGATGATAACAATTCAGTTTCTCCCAATACAAATGATAGCAATGGCAGCTACCGTTATAATCAGAATATTGATTCTTTAAAAAATGTTCAGGAAAAGCAAATTCAAACCATGCAACAAAAAGTGGACTCATTAAAATCCGTGCACGAAAAAGATGTCAACAGGATGAAGGATTCACTTCAAAAAGAAAAAGACGAAATCAATCAAAAGATAGAAAAATTGAACAAGGGTACTGCATTATATCAAAATAATTGTATACCAAAAATCCCCGGTGATTTCACGTTTATCATGTACATCTGAATCTTTTTGGATGTTTAGTTGGGGCCTTCATGCAGATGCATGGGGCCTTTTCTTTTTAAGTTTATTACAGCTTCAAAAAATTGCAATTAACTTTGTTTACTGTAGTTTCAATTTTTTAAAATAATATAATGGATCCAGAAAGAACAGAAGTTTCCTCGCTTGGCGAGTTTGGGCTGATAGATCACCTCACAAAAAATAATGAAATAAGAAATGCATCCACGATTTTGTCGGTAGGTGATGATGCAGCTGTGCTGGACCATTTTGGTAAGCAAACTGTAATTACTACAGATATGTTGGTAGAAGGAATTCATTTTGATTTGATGTATACTCCGCTAAAACACCTGGGTTATAAAAGCGTAATCGTAAACCTTAGCGACGTATATGCGATGAATGCTTCTCCTGCCCAAATAACGATGAGCATTGCATTCAGCAACCGCTTCAGTGTAGAAGCGTTGGATGAATTTTACGAAGGCGTATATGCGGCTTGTGATAAATACAATGTCGACCTCGTGGGCGGCGACACTACTTCTTCCCAAAAAGGTTTTATTATTTGTGTTACTGCCATTGGAGAGGTAACCCCAGATAAATTTGTAACAAGAAGTGGCGCTAAAAAAGGCGACCTTATTTGTGTAAGCGGCGAACTGGGCGGGGCTTTTTTAGGTTTGACTCTACTTGAAAGGGAAAAAAAAGTCTTCCTGGAAACTAAAGGTGTTCAACCCGATCTTGAAAACCAGGATTATATCGTAGGAAAAATTTTAAAACCAGAGGCACGAAAGGACATTATAGAATTTTTTGCAGAAAAAGAAATTACACCTACATCGATGATTGATATCAGCGATGGCCTTAGCAGCGAACTTTTGCATATTTGTAAAAAAAGTGAAGCAGGTTGCGTGTTATATGAAGAAAAGATTCCGGTAAATGAAATGGCGCGGCAATTTGCTTACAAACTCGAGCTTGACCCAACAGCCTGCGCATTAAGCGGCGGCGAAGATTATGAATTGCTTTTTACGATTGATCAAAAAGATTTCGACAAAGTATCTGAAAACCCTCAAATAAGTGTTGTTGGCTACATTACTGAAAAAGAAGAAGGCTCAATCATAATCACCAAAGGAGGAAACAAACACCCCCTGACTGCACAAGGGTGGAATGCACTGAAATGATTTTTAATTATTAACCTATTTTTATCGTAACAATTTTATCTGGATCATAAATCATGAGGCGACATTATCTTTTGCTTTTCCTACCGTTATTATTCTCTTGCTCGGCCTCCAGAAATTATAATCCAAACAAAAAATTTTCAAAGCAACAGCTGCAACAGGATTATACTTTGCTCCGCAATATTTTAGAAAAAAAACACCCTTCACTTTATTGGTACACTTCCAAAGACAGCATGGATTATTATTTTAACGCCGGCTACAATGCTATCCAGGATTCAATGACAGAGCTTCAGTTTGGCTGGAAAATAATAGCTCCACTTACTTCTGTAATTCATTGTGGGCACACTAGTTTTAATATGAGTAAAGGCTGGAACCATTTTATAAAAAATAAAACCATCCCTTCCTTTCCTCTTTTTACGAAAGTGTGGAAAGATACCATGATGGTTATCGGGAACCTTAACCGTAAAAACAGGCTGATCAATGATGGCTCGTTTATTACTTCCATCAATGGAATTAAAAATCAGGAAATGATAAATTACATGTTCCATTTTATGGTGGAAGATGGCTACTCTGAAAATGTAAATTATATCAGGCTCAGCGCAGATTTTCCTTATTTTCACCGAAATATATTCGGCCTTTATAAAACCTATGATGTTAGTTATACAGATAGTAATGGTGCCTCAAAAAATACATTAATCCCCTATTTTGCGCCTCCTGCAGATACACCTGTAAATAAAAAAATTATTCAAAAAGGCCAGCTTATAAAATATACCCATTTTCAAAAAATGGAAAATTTACGTTCGTTGCAATACGACTCCTCTTTTGCTTTAATGACAATAAATGCTTTTTCAAAGGGGCATTTAAAGAAATTTTTTCGCCAGTCTTTTAGAGAAATAAGAAAAAATAAAACAAAAAATTTAGTAATTGATATCAGGGCAAACGGCGGCGGCGACATGATAAAATCAGTTTTTCTTGCACGGTTTCTAAAAAGAACTTCGTTTAAAGTTGCTGATACTGCAGAAGCTGTCAGCAAATCTTTGAAGCCTTATACAAAATATATTTCCAGTGGTTTTTTTAATAACATCGGGCTATTTTTTGTTACCCATAAGGAAAAAGACGGGCGTTATCATTTTGGGTATTGGGAACGCCATACTTTCAAGCCAAAACGTAAAAATCATTTTAATGGAAACGTTTTCGTTCTAACCAACGGGCTTACTTTTTCTGCTTCCTCTATTTTTTGCAGTTCCCTAAAAGGGCAACAAAACATTAAATTGGTAGGCGAAGAAACCGGCGGTGGATGGTATGGCAATTCAGGGATTATGATTCCCCATATTTCACTTCCAAATACTAAAATCAGGGTTAGGCTTCCGTTTTTCAGGCTGGTTCAATATCAGCACCTTCCTGTAAAAGGATCAGGTGTAATACCAGATATTTATGTAGGCCCAAACTGGCGTGATATACTTCACGGCGTAGATACTAAAATTCAAAAAGTAAGGGAGCTGATTGCTAATAATGATAATAAACTATCAAAATAAGAATCTTCGAAATAAGTTGGTTTACTGTTGCCGATATTCCATTATTGAAGTTGAATCACCGAGTTTTCGACAAGCGCGAAAACATGGCCTGTTGGTGAGGGCTTTATTTTTGCAAGCCCGGTAAAAGCGCTGAACGCCGGTAGGACCGCATGTTTTTCAGCAAAATAAAAACAAGGGAGCATCAGCGATTGATGGCCCAGCCCGTTCATTTTTATTCCCGGGTGAATGTGCCCTGAAAATGTAAATAATTTTTTTTCGGCCTCTTCGCAATAAGTAGAAATATCATGAGTGAAGCAAAAGCTGCTTATTGACAACTTATTTTCAAACACTTTAATGTTTGCCTCTATGTAGGTTTTTTTGGCTAAAATATCATGGTTTCCGCGCACCAAAATAAATTCCACGCTGGAGATATCATTTCTCCATTTCAGAAAAAAATCTACTTCTTTATTAGTTTTGCTATGAAACATATCTCCCGTAATTAAAACAGTTTTTGGTTTAAAAAACTGTATTTGGGAAAATAATCTTTGAAGGTCTTCTTTAAAAATATTTTGTGGAATTCCAATTCCTGATTTTCTGAAATGGCCTGATTTTCCCAAATGCAAATCTGAAAGAATCAATATGCTTTCTTCTTCCCAAAAAATACAACGTGCAGCGGAAAGCCAGAGAGTTTGTTTTTCAAATTTAAAACGAAGGGGTGGAGACAATTTTTTTATCAGCAAGATAAATAAAAAGGTAAAATGAATGATGTTCTGTTTCGCCCAACAGTAAACAAACAAATAGGGAAGATTCTTATTTTGCAGGAAGGGAATGAAATCAATAACCGCTGAAATGCCTGTTATTTACGCCGCGGTTGTGTTGTGCGCTCGACGGGTTTCGTGAGCTGCTGCAAGATGAAAAAATAGTTGCCAATCCGAGGATTACTAAAAAAAGTGTTAAAAATTTTTTCATATAATGAGATTTAAATTATCGGTTAAATAAAATTTAAGCCCTCACGCTCACCTGCTGATTCAACATCTTTGAAAACATCACACACCAATATTCGGCCTTTGCTTTCAGCAATGCAAACTCCCTTTTTGATTTCATCAAACCATTATTAAAAGTGATAGAAGCAGCTTCGTGATGGTTGCTGAATTCAAACTGGAGTTCTAAAACACCCATACTGATTTGTTGGCTCACACTTTTAAAATCATTAGAATCAAAAACCCCTTCCTCGGTTAATAGCTGGCAATGATGAACCTGATCGAGTGAAATGATTGAAGAGGTAAATGAATTTTTATTTCGTTCAAGAACAAGGATTTTACGATGAATGCCATCAAATCCAATTACTTTATTATCTAGTATTTCCTGGCTGCAAAAAATAAGATTGTTGTTTGCACCTTCCTTGCTCAATTGGCGAAACAATTTTTCTTTTTTCTTTTTAGTATGAATTGAAATAAATGGTAGAGACCCAAAAAAGAGTAACCCAATAATGAAGATAAAAAATGTAATGGTAATGATCATAGATGGATATTTTTACGAATTAAAAAGCAGCTTCCGCTAATACGCTAACAACTAAAACGGATTAATTTGAAAATAATTGTGCCAGGAAAAATATTTTACTAATATCAGCGGAAATAATAATGAATTTTTGGAATTAATATAAACTGCTGTTCATTTAGCGTTTAGAACCGTATCGATTTCTTTAATTACTCGTTCTGATTCCGCAGTGTTTGCTTTCATCTCTAAACGACGATTTTCAAGCATGTGTATTTTTTGTAATTCACTACCTAAAACTGCCAACTTACAAAAGAAAATAATATCTGAAGGAGCTGGGATGCTTTTCAAATCTGTTTTTAAATGTTTTTCGAATTCCTTTTGAAATTCAGTGCTGTACAGAATCGCATACAGATAATCTAACACGTCTTTTGAAGTAAATGTCAATCTAAACTCCGGGCGGACTTCCGGGCTGTTTGCAAAACAAACTTCTCCCAATCGTTGCATTTCTTCATCATTGATAAAACTCAGTTGTAATTTTTCCGAAATTTGTTTGAGGATTTCCGGGTTGATAAAAATTGCCCGTTCGGTTTTTGTTGGCACACCACGTTTAAAATTTTGGGAAATTATCTCAATAAATTTATTAATATCCATAAGAATCTATTCGGTTAACAGATACCAGATTTAATAAGCAAAAATAAGATGGAAAGAAATCGAATTTAATATTACACTTGCATTAAATTAAAATCCCATTCTTCAATTAAAAACTATTACCATTACTTTTGATATTCATTAACAAATCAAACAAACATTCCATGAAAATTAAAAAACTAATTGCGGCAGCCGCTATTTGTTTTCTCGCCGCCAAATCTTCGGCGCAGGATACGGCTTACCTTCATCCGGATACTTCCGGAAATGGTTGGGTAAATATGTTTAACAGTAACCTCACCGATGCTGATTATCCCGCCGGAGTGTGGAGCGATAGCGCCGGTATTATTACGGCTACAAAAGATGAAGCCATCTGGAGCAAAGATGAATTTGATAATTTTGTATTGGACCTCGATTTCATGAACGCAGACGGAACTAACAGCGGTGTTATGGTACATGCTACCGATAAAAATGACTGGATTCCTCATTCTGTAGAAATACAAATAGCAGACGATTATAGTAAAGAATGGAGCAAAGCTCCGGCTACATGGCAATGTGGCGCTATTTTTGGCCACCAGGCTGCTACAAATAAATCATTAAACAAGCCGGGAGAATGGAACCATTACACCATTACCTGCATTGGAAAAAAAATATGGGTGGTACTTAATGGTACACTGGTAAATACTTGCGACATGAGCCAATTCACTTCTGCGAAAACCAATCCGGATGGATCAGAAATTCCTTCATGGCTCAGCAACCCAATGGCTTCTCTTCCTTTGCATGGTTATATTGGTTTCCAGGGAAAACATGCTGGTGCACCGATTTGGTTTAAGAACATAAAAGTGAAAAGACTGGGATAATTGGGGACATTTATTAAAGCGCCCTCAGTTTTCAAAAGATTTACAGTAAAGCAACAAATACTTCGCATTCTTATTTTTCAAGTTGAAGTTGCATTCTTTTCACCCGCTCTTCCAGTTTTTCTGAAGAAAGGTCTTCGCGCATACTATCTACTTTTATCGGAAAACAAAAAGGTGTTAACCGTCTTGGAAAAGTAATAATAATTTTTCCTTTTTGAATTCTTTCCAGCATATCGCGCAGGCGCTGTTCTTCCATTTGCTGTTCCATCACTTCGTTGTAAGCCTGCCGTAGCAAGAGATTATTGGGTTCATATTCTGAAAACACATTGAATAATAAGGAAGCGGAAGATTGCAGATGACGTGCTTTTTTTTGCTCCCCGGGAAAACCCTGGAATATTAATCCGCCAATTACGGCAATGTCACGAAATTTTCTCTTTGCCATTTCTACGCTGTTCAGGCTTCTTTGAATATCCTCTAAAAGATTTTCAGGTGAAAAAAGGGTGTAGGCATTGGTGTCATCTATCGGTATTGGCTGGTCGCTTAATAATTCAAATCCGTAGTCATTCATTGCAAATGAAAAAGTAATTGGCGTAATACGGCTGATACGATACGCAAGAATGGCGGCCATGGCTTCATGCACCAATCTTCCTTCAAACGGAAAAACAAAAAGGTGAAATCCATCCCTGGTTTCAATATGTTCAATTAATAATTCGTTACGCTTTGGAATGTGAGAAAGATATTGCTGCAATTCAAAGAGTGGTTTTAAAATTTTCAGTTCTTCATCTTTTTCCATTTTCCATTTTCCATTTTCAATCAGCAATCCCGCCTCATCAAATTTTCTTCTGAGCATAAATCCTAAATTCGCTGAAAGCGGCATCCTGCCTCCCTGCCAGCTCGGTATCATTGATTTTTTCGCATTGGATTTTTTGACGATACATGTCATCTCTTTTATCATCACAAATTCCAATGTTCTTCCGGCCAGGGTAAAAACATCTCCAGGACTCATTCTTGCGATAAACCATTCTTCAATTACACCAATGAATCCACCACTTAAAA
>Ga0134126_10005569_pt1 | contig 15733 bp, 15 predicted proteins | sample KB31752_FD_96881 | JGI IMG/M metagenome (GOLD analysis project Ga0134126, IMG submission 96881) | Terrestrial soil microbial communities with excess Nitrogen fertilizer from Kellogg Biological Station, Michigan, USA - KB3-175-2 | ecosystem: Environmental > Terrestrial > Soil > Unclassified ...
CTGGTGTTTTGCGCGTGGATGCCATTAGAGAGCGCCCGGTGAAGAAGCAATCGCTCCTTCCGATTCTTTGACGATGTTGACACCGGCGCTCGATCCGATCCGGGTTGCGCCAGCGGCAAGCATTTCCCGCGCAGACGCCAACGTGCGAATCCCTCCGGACGCCTTCACGCCCGCCCGGTCGCCTACAGTTTGCCGCATCAGCCGGACATCCGCAGCCGTGGCGCCGCCTCCTGAAAATCCAGTAGAGGTCTTGACGAAGTCTGCTCCAGCGTCCACTGCAAGCCGGCAGGCGCGCACTTTCTGCTGGTCGTTGAGCAGGCTTGTTTCTAGGATCACTTTTAACAAACCGCCATTGCCCCGCACCACTTCGGCAACGTCCGATATGTCCTTGTGAACGAAATGGTGCGCGCCGTCACGTAGCGCGCCGATGTTCAGAACCATGTCGATCTCGATGGCCCCCTGCTCGCCGGCACTTCCGGCCTCATAGACCTTCGTTCGCGTAGTGTTGGCGCCCAGTGGGAACCCCACCACGGTACAAACACGCGCTCCCGATCCCGCAAGCAGGTTTGCGGCGAGCGTAACCCAGCACGGGTTGACGCAGACCGCGGCAAAACCGAACTCCGCCGCCTCTTCGCAGACGCGTGTTATATCCTCCGCCATGGCGTCAGGCTTCAGTAACGTGTGATCGATGACCGCTGCAAGGCTGCGCGCTTCAGAAAGAATTGGTTGGGTCACAAGATCCGGCAGGTGCGTGGAGAACAAGACGGCAGCCCGTATTCCCCACGGTTCCACAAGAATATCATGCGGCGCCGCCCTGCGCGCCGCAGTGGACGTTATTGTAAAAGCGTGATCGCCCCTCCTCTTGCGGCAACCCCGTACCTTGAAGATGCCTCGGGTTACCGAGGCGAAGCCGAGCAGGCGTTCGCTCCCTCCGATGTGCAGCAACTTCAGGAAATCGTGCTGGCTGCCTCAGCAAACAAGATCCCGCTGACCGTCGCCGGAGCGGGCACCGGCCTCACCGGAGCGCGCGTCCCGCATGGTGGATGGATTGTTTCGATGGAGCGCTTCCGCCAGCTCAAAATCGAAAATGGGAAAGCGATCTGCGGAGCCGCCGTTTCTCTACAGGAAATGCAGCAGGCAGCGAACAAGACCGGGCAGTTCTTCGGCCCGAATCCAACGGAATACTCGGCCTCCATTGGCGGCATTATTGCCACAAACGCAGGAGGCGCTCGCGGCTTCCGCTTCGGGTCGGTGCGCCGGCATGTGCTCTCGCTGGAGGTGACGTTTGCCGACGGACGCACGGTCCGCTTCCGGCGCGGCGAACGCGTGAACTTCCCCATTCAAACGATACGCAGCCCCGCCACTACGAAGAACTCGGCTGGCTATTTTCTCGAGCCGGACGTGCAATGGGTGGATTTGCTCGCCGGCAGCGAAGGAACGCTCGGCATCATCAGCGAGGCTGAGTTGCAGCTTTTTGCCGTTCCGCCCGCAATTCTTGGAGGCGTCGTCTTCTTCCCAACCGACGAAGATGCACTCAATGCCGTGGATGCCTGGAGAACTGCGCCGGGCCTGCGCCTTCTCGAATATATGGACGGGCCATCGCTCGATTTATTGAGGCCGCTGCAGACCGGTATTCCGGCGAAAGCTCAAGCCGCGCTGCTGATTGAGCAGGATCTCCAATCGCAAAACGATGAAGAAGTAGACCGCTGGGTGGAGAGGCTTGCGCAACACCACGCGTTCGAAAACGAATCCTGGTTCGGCTTCTCGGCAGCCGAGCGCGAGCGTTTCGCCGAGTTCCGCCATATGCTGCCGGCGATGATCGTCGATCGCGTCCGCCGCAACGGCTGGCCGAAGTTCGGAAGCGATTTTGCGGCGCCCATCGACCGCGGCCGCGATCTGCTTGCCTATTACCGGCAGCGCGGCGATGAAGTGTTGCCTGGGCAGTACGTCATTTTCGGCCACATCGGGGATGCGAATGTTCACGTGAATCTGCTGCCGGCGACCGCTGAGCAGGCACAGCGGGGAGAGGAGATGATGACCGATTTCGCGCGTTACGCGGTGTCGCTCGGAGGAACTGTAGCCGCCGAGCACGGCATCGGCAAGACGAAAATCGATCTGCTGAAGTTGATGTACAGCGAGGCCGAGATTGGGGCGATGCGCGATGTCAAGCGCCGCCTTGATCCGATTGTCTGTTGGGGCGAGGAACGATTTTCCCGGTGTGAGTTCAGCACGCGTTATGCTACCGCGCAGGTTCAATCCTCGTCTCTGTGCAGGATGTGATCGAGTTGCAGGATATCCCCACGAAACGCGCACTCGTCTTCGGCCTCGCCCACATCAGTTTGCCAGGACCGCGTAATCTCCCCTCGCAATTCGTTCTCGCCGTCAAGAAGGCCGTCAAGTTCGCCGCTGTGCGCCTTCAGTGCTGCGCCGAGGGCAAGCAAATCTCTGCCCCCGCGATCCAGGTCTTTCGGAATCAAATCACCCGGATCGAAATCCTCATCGTCCTGGCTGGGAAATAGCAACCCATCCAAGGAATCGTCGAAGGAATCCGACGCCATATATTATTGGCGAGAAAAGAATCTGCGCCATTCATCTTAATTTATAGCGTGTTTCGAAATATTTCAATCTTTGCGCTGCCCATAATACGCCGCGCTGCCATGTTTACGAAGGAAGTGCTTATCGCGCAAATGGTCCGGCAGCGGCTCGGCATGGGCATTGATCGACACAGTGAGGTACGCCATGTGCGCAATCTCCTCCACAATCACAGCCGTGTGCGCGGCATCCGCCGGCGTAGGTCCCCAGCAGAATGGGGCATGGCCGGCGACAAGGATGGCCGGCGTTTCGATTGGATTCAGATTCGCGAAGCGCCGGACGATCGCGGCCCCGGTATTTAATTCGTAGTCGCTTTGAATTTCTTCGACCGGCATCGGATCGGTAACCGGAATGGGCCCGCGGATGTAATCGGCGTGGGTGGTGCCCAGACAGGGAATGTCCCTTCCAGCTTGCGCCCAAGCCGTCGCAAACCGGGAATGCGTGTGGATAATGCCGCCTATTGTTGGAAAACCGCGATACAGCGCAAGATGCGTAGGCAGGTCGGAGGACGGCCGCAGCGCGCCTTCCACGATTTTCCCGTTGAGATCGGTAACGACAAGCTGATCCGGCATCATCGCATCATAAGGGACTCCGCTCGGTTTGATCACGCACAATCCGCGCTCCCGATCGAAGCCGCTCGCATTCCCAAACGTATAAAGCACCAGCCCGCGGCGAACAATCTCGAGGTTGGCCTCCAGGACCTCTTCCCGTAGCGCTTTCAAATTCATTGCGAATTTCTCACTTGATGAGCGATCCTGCGCAGCTCAGGCAGGACATCGCCAACTGCCACCGGCTCCGATCCCTTGCAGCCAAAACCGAAGTAGAGCTTGCGGTAGAGCGCGTACAACTCGTTATAAACTTTGATGCTACCGATCTCTGGCTGAAATACGCGGTGCGGCGGACAGAGCTTCTTTTGTGCCTCTTCGATTGTTTTGAACGCGCCGGCCGCGAGGAACGCGAAAATCGCCGAACCCAGGCTAGTCACGTCGCCCTGTGGCACGAGGATGGGCTTGTTCAGCACGTTGGCGTAGACCTGATTCAACGTCTCGTTGCGCTTTGGAATGCCGCCGCCGTTAATGAGCCGGTTGATCAACGCCCCATGCTTTTCCATTCGATCGAGAATGATGCGTGTGTGGAACGCGGTGCCTTCAATTGCCGCGAATAGCTCATCTTCCGCGGTATGCGCCAGATTCCAGCCGAGCGTGACGCCGCCCAGCTCAGGGTTCACTAACACCGTGCGGTCACCGTTGTCCCAGGTCAGCCGCAGCAGGCCAGTTTCGCCGGCGCGGAATTTATCGAGTTCGCCCGCAAGCTGTCCGGCGTTGGTTCCGGCGCGGCGCGCGATCGCTTCGAACATGTCGCCGACCGCCGAAAGCCCGGCTTCGACGCCGGTGTACTCGGGATGCACCGAACCCGGAACCACGCCGCAAACGCCGGGGATCAATTCCGGTCTCGCGCTGACGCCGATGATGCAAGTTGAGGTGCCGATCACGTTAACCAGATCGCCCAGAGCCACGCCTGCGCCCACGGCGTCCCAATGCGCATCGAATGCGCCGACGGGAATCGGAATCCCCGCGGATAATCCAAGCTGCTCCGCCCATTCCGGCGACAGGTGGCCGGCAATTTGATCGGAGGTCTGATACCGCCCCTGCAGCTTTTCTCGAACGCCCTTGAACAGCGGATCTACCTTGACCAGAAACTCTTCGGGCGGCAAGCCGCCTAGAGACTCGTTCCAAAGCCATTTGTGTCCCATCGCGCAGACACTTCGCGGCGCCTGCGCCGGGTCTTTGATGCCGCAAAGCACGGCCGCCACCAGATCGCAGTGCTCGAACGCCGAAACAAGGCGATCGCGCTTCTCAGGGTTGTGCCGCAACCAGTGCAGCAGTTTCGAGAAGCCCCACTCGGACGAATACGCTCCGCCGCACCATTCAATCGCCTGCAGCCCGTATTCGTGCGCCTTCCGTGTGATCTCCGCCGCTTCGCGCCAGGAGCGATGGTCGCACCACAGGTAATATTCATCGAGCGGAACAAGATTTTCGCCAACAGGCACAACACTCGACCCGGTTGTATCGAGCGCGATGGCGGCAATCTTTTTACCATCCACTTTGGCGTCCGAAAGAGCGCGCCGGGTGGCGGCCATTAACGCCTGCATATGGTCGTCGTGGCTCTGGGTCGCGTGGTCCGGATCGCCTTTTTTGCGATGCAACGGGTATTCGGCGACGCCCGCGCCGAGCCTTCCCTTATCGCTATCGAAAATCGAGACGCGAACGTTAAGAGTTCCGAAATCGACGCCGGCGACGATGGTTCCCATGTTGAAGTCCGTTATTGGTGCCAATAAATGTCCCAATCCAGGTAACGTGTTGCCGCTTCATAGACAACGCCGCTGACGGGAGCTAAATTCGCAGCGACGTGATGCTCAAAGCCGCGTTCGCAGATGAACCGGAGTAAATCCTGCATTTTCGGGATCTCCACGACTCCGGCGCCACCAAAGGTTTCGAGCGGATCGTTCGTGAATTGGCCGTCGCCCACATACCCGCGAATCCTGCCGGTCAGATCGTCGGTAGAGAAACGCGCGTAACTCATCGGCGCCGCTTTCACACGGCCGACGCAGGTGCCAAACGTATTCTCTTTACCCACCGTCCCGGCGATAATCTGCTGAAAGTCCATCTTTACGTCCGCGAAAAAGTGCTTCGGCAGGTTACTGCAGTGGAAGCACACGGCCTTATTAGGATCGTCGCCATAGTTGTTGTTCCAATCGAGCAAAGCACTCGGCGTGCCGGAGGCGAGACGCAGCGCATGCATTCCGACCACGCCGCAAATGTCTACCTCGCAGGCGCTCGACATCAACTCGTTACTCATCATGCTCATCAGCGTGCATGGTACGACGCCGAAGTATTCTTCGAGCGAAGTCCAGCACTGAACCGCGCTGATGGCGACTTCCGTTTCCTCCATCCAGCCGTCGACCACCGCTCCGAGCTTCGCCATCTTCATCAATGCCGATGATGGCGTGCTGCCGGTATCCACGTATGCCTTGATCGCGGAGAGCTTGCCTTGCGCGGCAGGATCGTCGTCCTTCATGCGATCGATGCGGCCCAGAATTTCAGAGAGGTCAATCGGAATGATGGAAATTCCGGAATTCTCCAGCAGTTTCTCGCTGTAGCGGACCGTGTTGAATGCCGCGGGCCGGGCGCCGATGGAGCCGACGCGCAGATTTCTCATGCCGCGAACCACACGACACACGCTGATGAACCACGTCAGGTCTTTCGCGAATTCTTCAGACTTCGGCGCTTCCGTGTGCAACGTCGTCAGCGAATATGGGATGCCGTATTGCCGGAGATTGTTGCAGGCCGACATCTTGCCGCAAAAGCTGTCGCGGCGGTCGCGGATCGACATGCGTGACGGCGTATCCGGGGTAGCCTGGATCAATACCGGAACGCGCAGATCCGCGAGCCGCAGCGTGTCGGCGATGGCGCGTTCGTCGCCGAAGTTCGGCAGGGTCACGACCACCCCATCGATGTCGTCGCGATGAGCGCGAAACAGTTGGGCACATTTCCTAGCTTCTTCGTGCGTTTCCACGGCGCCGAATTTCGAATCGCCCGGCGAGAGCGCGACCACCTTCACTCCAGCGGCCTCGAGCACCGCAATCATTTCCGCGCGGCCCTCGGCGGCCAAATGGTCGGGGAAAAAGCCACGGTTACCGACAATCAGACCGAATGTCGTTTTCTTTTGCTTAGTAGGCATTTATTTATTCCTTCGCGGAAAGAAGCGAAAAGTGTAGAAAGCTCCCATTAGCAAGACAAACGCCCCCCACCAGATGGCCGCATGCAAATTCGCGAGCACCACCGGATGCGCCGGAGGATGGAACAGGTGATAGACGCCCGCGCTCAGAATGATAATTCCGTAAACGAGCAGCAGCACGCCAATGAAGAACCAGATTGAGATCAGACCTTTGCCTTCAACCATTGTTTTTCTACCGAGTCATCGCTTCTACCAAAAAATAATGTTCAAAGCCACAAAGAGCACGGCGACCGCTCCGGCCCAGAAAACCGGCCGTTGATAAAGCCGCAGATGCCCCTCGGATGGCAATTTTGTACAGCCATACACCAGCCCCTCCAACTCCGCTTCGAGCATGGGTTTCGTCAGCAGGCTGATCACAACCGTGACGATCACGCAAATGAGCCAGGACCATAACGCGCGATACATATCCTCCGCCATCGTTTTTGCGTAAGGAGACAGGGCTATGTACCGAAGCGCGGACGGATCGATTTTCACCCACAGCCACATGCTGAACGACGAAACTGTGCCGCACAGCAGCCCCCAGAAACCTGCCGGGCCGGTGGTTCGCTTCCAAAGCATTCCCAGAATCACGGTTCCAAACAGCGGGGCAATGAAGATACTGAACAGCGCCTGCACATAATCCATGATGCTCGCGGACTGCATCACCATGTACGCGGTTCCGATGCTGACCAGAACGCCGATCACGGTCGTCCACCGGCCCATCTTCACGTAATGCTCATCCGTCGCGTTCTTATTCATCAGGGCGCGATAGATGTCATAGGTCCACACCGTCGTGAAGGCGCTGACATTGCCCGCCATACCGGACATAAAGCCCGCGATCAGCGCCGTAATACCGAGTCCGAGCAGCCCCGGCCCACAATAACGTGCCAGCATCAGCGGCAGAACTTCGTTATAAGAATGCAAATTTCCGGTGGCCTGCGCCGCTCCCACCAGATGCTCCGGCAGCACGGCCAAACCGAGGAGACCCGGCAAAATCACAATAAACGGAATGCAGATCTTGAAGGCGGCGCCAATGATCGGGGCCATCTTGGACGAACGTAGATCGCGCGCGGTCAACACCCGCTGCACAACGAGGAAGTCCGTCGTCCAATAGCCAAACGAAATCACGCATCCCAGGCCGAAAACAATGCCGGTCCAGTGAATGCCCATCGGGTTGCTCCGGAAAGAGCCGAGGCCACTCCACAGATGCGTGTAATCCTGCGCCGGAAAATTGGCATGAATGCGCTGCACCATGCCGCTCCAGCCGCCCGCCTCGATCAGCCCGACAACCGAAGTGACAATCGCCCCAAGCCAGATGAGAAAAAATTGCAGGACTTCGTTAAATATGGCGGAGCGCAAGCCGCCCAACACAACGTAGACCGCAACCGTGAGCGACGAAACCCATACGCTGAAGTTGATATCCCAGCCGAGGATGACCTTCAGCACAATTGCCATCGCGTACATATTGACGCCGCTCATTAACACGGTCATGAAGCCGAAGGTGATGGCGGAAAGCGCCCGCGCTGGTTCCCCGAAGCGCAATTTGAGATAGCCTGGCACCGAATGCGTCTTCGAAATGTAATAAAACGGCATCATGATGAGACCGAGAAACAGCATGGCGGGGATAGCGCCGATCCAGTACCAATGCGTCGCGAGAATGCCGTATTGATAGGCGGAAGCCGCCCAGCCCATCATTTCGAGCGAACCGAGGTTTGCCGCTACAAAACTCAGTCCCGCGATCCACGCCGTCATCTCGCGGCCGGCCAGAAAGAAGTCTTCTCCGGTGCCTGAAAAGCGCTTCAAATAGAAGCCGATACCGATCACCATCGCGAAGTACAGAACGATGATGGCGATATCGACTGGGCTTAAGGAGATCAGCTTCCCTGAAGCGGCCTGAAACAAAAGGGCGGCGGGTGCGAGCATATTGGTTTCGAAGTCTTTCCTGGAAGCATACAGCACGGCCTTTTGAAGCCTCTGTAATCGCTTGCAGCCTAGACGATAATAGGGGCGGGCACAACACGCTGTCAAGCAATGCCACGCGCGGGAGCTAGCTATTCTTTCGCCGGACCGGTCGATTCCCTGAGGACAAATTCCGGTTCAATCACGATTTCGCGACCCGCCTGGCGCTGTTTCCCCGTCTCCGGCGCCAAGGTCTGGAAAACCATGCGGCCAATGGCGTCGCGTGGAATATGCAAGGTTGTCAGCGCCGGTGAGCAGTATTCCGACAGCTTGATATTGTCGAAACCCGTCACGGAAACATCCTGAGGGACGCGGAGTTTTTGCTCACGCAACTCGCGCAGGACGCCCAGGGCCATGAAGTCGTTCACGCAGACAATGGCGGTCGGGTCGAAACTGGAAGCCAGAATTTCTCTCGCCGCCTCGCGGCCACCTTCCAGCCCGTCGACATTCGCCGCAATGGTCCATTTGACCTGCGCATGACGCGCGACCGCTTTCCGGAACGCCTTCTCCCTCACGCTGATTGGCCCCAGCCTTGAATGGTGGCTGACGAAAGCCATCCGGCGGTGGCGCAAGTCATTGAGGTAATCCACAGCTTTTTCGATGCCCCGCGCGTAATCCACTTTAATGTTCGATATGTTCTGTCTGGGCGTGCCGACGTCGTAGAAAACAATCGGTATTTTGCTGTCCGTCAGCTCGGCGATCAGGTCGGAATCCATCTCCGAAACAATGACGGCCAAGCCCGCCACCCGCCGCCCGATCATCAAGCGAATGCTGTTGACAAGATGGTCGGCGCGGTAATCCGTATTGGCGATAACCATTTCGAAACCATTGCTCCGGGCATCCCGTTCGGCGGCTTTATAGATGTCGAAGAAGAACGGATTCTCCATGTTCGAAACGATCATTCCGATCGTGCGGTTCTGGCCGCCCGCCAGGCTGCGGGCGTGCAAATTGGGATGATATTTCAGCTCCTCGACGGCCTTCAGCACCCTGGTCCGGGTAGAGTTCTTCACGGGACCGACGTTGTTCAGTACGCGAGAGACGGTTGCGGTTGACACCTTCGCGCGCTTTGCCACTACTTCCAAGTTCATGAGCCGAAAGGCACTCCTTGTGGAATGGTTCTTGTATTATCGCGTCTGGAGCAAATCGTGTCAGTAACAGGACAGTGACTGGAGCCCCCGGAGATCAGGGGTTCGTTTGGGCAAACCAATGAGAGACCACAGGGCTCCGCAAGCATCTTACTCCTCTTCAAAACGGGTAGAGAATGGATAAGGAGTTGCAATGCAAATTGAACTGCTCGTCAATGGACGGATCCATCGGGTCGATACCGATCTCGAACGCAGTCTGCTGAACGTCCTTCGGGAAGATCTGGACCTCACCGGTACGAAGTATGGCTGCGGCGAAGGAGAATGCGGCGCCTGCACGGTCCTGCTAGACGGGCAGCCGGCGCGATCCTGCCTTACCCCCGCCAACGCCGCCGCCGGCAAACCCATCACGACCATCGAGGGGCTGGAAAAGGATGGAGCGCTGCACCCGCTTCAGCAGGCATTCCTCGACGCAGACGCGCTGCAATGTGGATATTGCACGTCCGGAATGATTCTCGCCGGCGCGGCCCTTCTCCAAAAGAATTCTTCACCCCAACCGGATGACATTATTCACGCTATGCAGGGAAACATCTGCCGCTGCGGGACATACCCAAGAATTATTCACGCGATCCAATCGGCTGCGGCTTCGATGAAACGAGGCGAACATGTCTGACGCTGTGTTCGAAAAACTTGCGGCGCTCACACCCGATCGCCGGTCCTTTTTAAAGGCACTCGGCGGCGGACTCACATTTCTGCTAACCTTCGAGGCGGATGCTCAGGAATCCGGTGCAAACGGCCACCACGGCCGGGGCCATTCACTGCCGGAGAACATCTCCGCCTGGCTGCATATCGGCGAGGACAATACCATCACGGTATTCACCGGTAAGGTCGAAGTGGGACAGAACGCCCGGACGGCGCTGACCCAAGCAGTCTCCGAAGAATTACGTACGCCGCCGCAGGCCATTCGCCTCGTGATGGGCGACACGGATCGAACGCCCTTCGACATGGGCACATTCGGCAGCCGGACAACCCCAACGATGGCGCCGCAACTACGGCGCGCGGCTGTTGCGGCGCGCGAAGCTCTTCTCGACCTCGCTGCCCAGCGATGGAAGTCGGATGCGTCGAGCCTTGAAGCGGGAAACGGTTGCGTACGCAATCGCGCAACCGGCAAGACCCTCAGCTTCGGCGAGTTAACCAAAGGCCAGAATCTGGTCCAGACCATTGGCGCGGTTAAGGTGGACAAACCACTCAGCCGGTCTCTTGCAAAGGTCGACGGACGCGATTTCGTCACTGGCAAGCATCGGTTCACGGCGGATCTGAACCGCCCAGGAATGCTCTATGGAGGAATTCTACGCCCGTCTGCATTTCACGCGACGATCTCCTCGCTTGATACGTCCGCCGCGGAGAAGCTACCAGGTGTTCGTGTGGTGCGCGAGGGAGAGCTAGTAGGGGTCACCGCTCCGAACACGCTGGCTGTTACGCACGCGCTGGCGGCCATCAAAGCCACCTGGAAAACCGAGCCGCAACCGTCGAATAAGAACCTCTTTGAATATTTGAAGGCGAACCCCGACGGAGACGCGGCGGGTGAGGTTGTCCGCACAAGCGGTTCAGCTGGGACCGGATTGGAAGCCGCCGGACATCGCCTCAACGCTGTCTACCACATTTCTTATATCGCTCACGTGCCGCTCGAGCCTCGCGCGGCGGTGGCGGAGTGGAACGGCCGCAAGCTCACCGTTTGGACAGGCACGCAGCGCCCCTTCGGCGTTCGAAGCGAGCTGGCGCAGGCGTTTCATCTGCCCGAAGAGTCCGTGCGGGTTCTCGTCCCGGACACCGGCTCTGCGTACGGCGGGAAGCATAGCGGCGAATGCGCGGTAGAAGCCGCCACTCTCGCGAAAGCCGTGGGCCGCCCGGTCAAGCTTATGTGGACTCGCGAAGAGGAATTCACGTGGGCGTATTTTCGTCCGGCTGGCGTCATCGAAATCCGCAGCGCAGCGGGCAAAGATGGAAAGCTGGCTGCCTGGGAGTTTCACAACTACAATTCCGGCGCGTCCGGCATCACCATGCCCTACGATGTTCCGAACCAGCAAATCGTCTATCACCCGGCGCGTTCGCCCCTGCGGCAAGGCTCGTACCGTGGACTTGCCTCAACTGCCAACAATTTCGCCAGGGAATCGCACATGGACGATCTGGCTCGGACGGCCGGCTTCGACCCGCTTGCCTTTCGCTTGAAGAACCTCAGCAACGAGCGCTTACGTGCGGTCCTCAGCGCCGCGACGGAGCGTTTCGGCTGGGGCCGGACGAAAATCGGGGCAAATCGAGGAGCCGGGCTTGCCTGCGGAACGGAAAAAGGCGGCTACGTTGCGACTTGCGCCGAGATTTCCATCGATCCTCAGTCCAGGAACGTGAAAGTGGAGCGTCTCGTAACCGCTTTTGAATGCGGCGCCATCGTCAACCCGGATCAATTGAAAAATCAGGTGGAGGGAGCGGGCCTTATGGGGCTCGGCGGCGCACTATTCGAGGCTATCCAGTTCGCGAACGGAAGAATCCTGAACCCGAAGCTCTCTGAATACCGAGTGCCCCGTTTTTCGGATCTGCCAGCCCTCGAAACGATACTTCTCAACCGCCGCGATCTCGATTCGTCCGGCGCCGGCGAGACTCCCATTATGGCGATTGCCCCCGCCATCGGAAACGCCATCTATGACGCCCTGCAGATCAGGGTGCGGGCCCTACCCATGGCTCCGCATCTTGTGCGTGGATAACGCGCTAGTGGGAAGCCCCCCAGAAACCGTATCGGATGAACGGATCGCACATGAGGCGATTAAAATCTTGAGTCTGAGCCGGAGGCGTAAGCGACCCACCGGCGAAGCTCGAATATCGAAGCGAACCATGGCGGTTCGCCTGGAGTCGCTCACGCTCCCTGCTCAGTTTCGCGGTTGCAGCCGCCGGGAGCTACATGGCTTTAATCAGCGTGGAGACTTGGGTGTTCTCCCAGGACATCGTCAACGTCGCCGAGTTCCCAGACGCCGGCTTCAGCGAGATGGTGAACTCTTCCACCGGCGAGCTCAATTTCGTGACTTTCATCTGCGTGCGGCCGAGATCTTTAGAGGAATCGTAGCTGAACGCGCCCCATTGATCGGCAGTCTTGTTGACGATCAGGGTCCAGTGGTCGTTCTCCGGAATCGTGAAGAGCGCATAGCTGCCTTTCGGTACTTTCAGATCGCCGATCGTCAGATCGGCGCCGGTGGTCAGCTTAGTCGCTTCATCCGCTCCCGTGCGCCAAACTTGTCCGAACGGCGCCAAACTACCGCCGACCGCTTTCCGCCCGCGAAGAGAGGGGCGACCATAGGTAATCGTAATCTTATTTCCGTTGAGCGTGATGGACGTGCTCTCGTGCGGGCTCTTCCGCTGCTCTTGTTGGGCGCTCAACCCAAAACTCGCGGCGGCCAGCAATCCCAGAATCGCCAGAAAATTTCTTTTGGACATAATTCCTCCCGAAGCTTCTCAAGTGTATTACGTTCAAGCGATGCCGACGTACCGAACCGGCTCGCGATTCCAACGCCCCAGCCTCCGATGGTAAACTGTGAATTCCTGCTAGTGGGCTCTTAGCTCAGTTGGTTAGAGCGCCTCCCTGACACGGAGGAGGTCGGATGTTCGAGTCATCTAGAGCCCACCATTCACCCCTCGGGCCTTCGCAAAATCCCGCATCGTTCTCCGAACTTCTGTTAGTCTTTAGATAATTCAGGGGCAAATGCAGATCCGAATCCGTATTCGGTGGACGAAGCCGGGTGAGGCCTATCGGCGGCGAAAGCAACTGATCGCTCTGGGCTTGGCCACGCTGCTGGCGCCAGCAGCTCTTACCGCGTTCACAATGGCTTTCTGGCGAGTTGCCGCGGACATGCGCTGGACCGGCGCATTCGTCATTTCGAGCGGCTTATTCTCCCATTGGCAAGTCTGGCTCGCCACGGCCGCGATCCTTCTGTTGTTTGCGTCGGCGCTGAACCGCTTTGGCGGCGGCAGCGGCGAAACAATTTCCCAATAGTTTTCTCTTGCATCGGGGCATTTTGTCGATAAGGAAATTTCCTCCCCCGGCGCTTCGGTAACTTTCGGCATTCCGAGTGCATCAAAATTCCCAGAGAACAGGGGTACAAATCATGTCGGAGCCTCGTACAGTGGTGAAAGTCGAACATGTCCATCCGGTGAGCGCCTGGATGGCGGCTTTTTCGCAGAGCAGCGCCGCTGGACTGTCGCGCACGGGCGCTTGGGCGGCCAATACGGCCCAGCAATTCGGTTCGATCGTTGCGGTCCTGATGGGACCGGCGGTCCTTTCCGTGTATGCGTTCGCGCTTTGGAGTCTCACGTCCGAACTAGGCTGGACCGATTCGTTCCCCTTCAGCGCCGGCCCTCTATCCAACTGGATAATCTGGCTCTCTCTTGCGATTCTGCTTCACCTGGCCGCACATATTCTGCGCCGTCAGATGAACCGCGAGTAAATTCGCCCGGCCGCAAACGGCTCGTTGCGATCGCCGTTCACTCCTCCACGCCGGGCGCCGCCAGCGGCTAGTTCACCCGGCGCCTCATTCTTGACGGCAAATCCTCCGAACTTTGCTATTCTCGGAGTCAGAGGACCCCCCTCCAGCGATGGCTTTCAGTTCGCGCTCTTATGCGAGTCGGTATATCCCGTCGAATCGCTTCCCTGTTGGTCTGAAATGGCTGCTGATCACCAATGTCGGCATTTTCGTCATTTGGTATTTCGCAGTCACGGCGGGAACTGGCGGTTTCTTCCGTAATTTCTATCTGATACCGTCGCAAGTCGTTACGACGTTTGCCCTTTGGCAGGTCGTGACTTACATGTTTTTCCACGCCGGCTTCGGCCACATCCTGTGGAACATGTTCACGCTCTGGATGTTCGGCGTTGAACTGGAGCGGCTCTGGGGAACTCGCAAATTTCTCCGTTTCTATTTCGCATGCGGCATCGGCGCGGCCGTTACGGTCATCATCATCAATTACCTGTTCGGGGATCCGAACGTCGCCACCCTCGGATCGTCGGGAGCGATCTACGGAATCTTGATGGCCTATGCCCTGTTATTTCCCGACAGTATTGTACTCTTCGGGTTCCTGATTCCCATCAAAGTAAAGTATTTCGTTCTCATCATGGGCGCGATCGTGTTCATGAGCTCGTTCCACAGTTTCGGATCGGGCATAAGCGAGGTTGCCCATCTGGGAGGCCTGGTTGTCGGCTTTTTCATGCTGCGCGGCCGCTGGCTGCAAGGTAGGATTCAGAAACCGATTGAGCGGGAATTTAAAGATTGGAAGCTGCGCCGGGCTCGTAAGAAGTTTGAGGTTTATCTACGCAAGCAGGACTCCGATCGTGATCGCTGGACACACTAACGGTTCCGACCGGAGCTAAGGATACATGGCCATGAAAAGTCGTAATTTGATCAGTGGCATTCTGGCGGTGGCGCTTGCCGCCGGCCTGCTCCCGGTTGCCGGCGCATTCGCGCAGGAGGGCCCGCAGTCACCGTCATCGGAAACCGTCGCAAAGCCGAAAAAGCAACCGCCGTCGCAGAATCCGGACCAGCAACAGCAGAACCAGGGCGAAATTCCCTCTCAGTACAAGAAAGAGAAGGACAAAGCCGACGAAGGGTCTCCCACATTCCGGGCGGACGCCACCACCGTCACTGTTCCGGTATCTGTTCTGGATCAGAAGGGGCGATTCATTCCGAACATTCCGCAGGGATACTTCCGCGTTCTCGAGGACGGCGTGCCGCAGCACATCAGCGGATTCGCCAAAGGCGAGGCGCCCCTGACGGTTTGCATGCTAATCGAATTCAGCGGGCAATTCCAGCAGTATTGGAGCTGGGGCTGGTCCGATACCCTGAATGCGGCGTATGGATTCATCAGCACATTGAAACCGGACGACAACATTGCCGTCGTGGCTTACGATCTGAAGGAAACCATTCTCTCCGACTTCACCACCGACCGGCGTAAAACTCAGGAAGCACTGGCGCGGCTGAGAATCCCCGGATTCAGCGAATCGAACGAGTATGATGCCGTAACGGACATGGCGGATCGCATGTCGGGCATCGACGGGCGCAAGGCGATTCTTCTCATTACATCCGGAATCGACACGTTCAGCAAGCTCACCTACGACAAGGCCCGCAGGTCGTTGCAATCGTCCGGAGTGCCAGTCTATTCGATCAGAATTCTTCAGGTTGCCCGGGAACTCGCCGATGCCAGAGGCGCAATGGGCCCCATCGCGCGGCTGGATTTTCTGCAGGCCGACAATGTTTTGCGGACATTCGCGAAGGAGACGGGCGGCGAAG
>Ga0134126_10005570_pt1 | contig 15732 bp, 13 predicted proteins | sample KB31752_FD_96881 | JGI IMG/M metagenome (GOLD analysis project Ga0134126, IMG submission 96881) | Terrestrial soil microbial communities with excess Nitrogen fertilizer from Kellogg Biological Station, Michigan, USA - KB3-175-2 | ecosystem: Environmental > Terrestrial > Soil > Unclassified ...
AGGTCTTTCGCTGGGAAGCGCTGGCCGGAGTGTACAGTTCGCACCGCAACAGCACGATGCCGCGCAACGCCAGCCCATGCGGCGTGTGCATCGACCGCAACGCCACACAACTAATGTCGTTGGCGGATCGCTGTTTCCCGGCGCTTCGGGCCGACCCGCAATTTGTCGAGGTGCTTTTGATCCCGTTCCACGACCATGGAATACCGGTCGGGACGATCTGGATCGTCGCCCACAGCAACGAACGAAAGTTCGATCGCGAAGACGAGCGCATCGTCCGATCGCTGGCGCAGTTTGCTTCGGCGGGATGGCAAATGGTGAAGGCTTCCGAGGCCGCGAAGGAGTTGAATCGCAGCAAGGATGAGTTTATCGCCGTGCTTAGTCACGAGTTGCGCAATCCGATCGGATCGATCCGGCTGATTGTCGATACACTTGCGCGGCGGGCGCTCGACGAAGCAAGACTGCAAACTTGCGTCAAAAGGCTAGATCGGCAGACCACGTCGATCACGCGAATCGTCGATGACATCCGCGATCTTTCACGATTGGTGCATCGGAAGCTTTCGATAGTTCCCGAGAAGATTGATTTGCGGATGGTGCTCGGGGAAGTGCTCGAAGAATGCCGAGACCGGATCGACGCAGCGAAACTGGTCGCACGGACGGAACTCCCCGCAGGCTCGGTCACCGTGCTTACCGATCGAATCCGCCTGAAGCAGGTATTGGACAACCTGCTGTCCAACGCGATCAAGTTCAGCTATGCCGGCGGGATGATCACAGTCTGTCTGAAGACCGGTGACAAGCGAGCGATTGTAGAGATCAGCGACAACGGCCGAGGATTTGACGCCACCTCGAGCGAAGCGATATTCGAGCCGTTTGTGCAGATCGGGTTGGCTGACGCTCGCGAGCACGAAGGCCTGGGACTCGGCCTGGCCATCAGCAAACAGCTCCTGGCATTGCTCGGCGGCACCATTGGAGCACATAGCGACGGGCTTGGCCAAGGAGCTACCTTCATGGTCAGTTTACCGAGCAGCGGAGAGCCGCCTGGTTATCAGAAAGGCGCGAGATGAGACGCGCGCATGCGAGTATGCGTCGGTAAAGCTTTCGCATTCCCGATCAATCGACGCCCGAAGCCACGGTTGCAGTTGCGGTAATCCATTGGCTCATTTTTTGCGCTCTTAGAGAACGACTTAGCTGGTATCTCAGATCGCATTTGGGCGCGAGACACAGGAATGCGCGAGAGCGAACTATCGCGATTGATTGAGAGTAGGGTCGAAGGTCTGCATCAGCTTGGCCCTGACGGAACCATATTATGGGCCAGCCAAGACCAACTGCGGCTGCTGGGATACAGGTCCGATGAATTTGTCGGCCACGATGCATCCAAGTTCTACGTACCACCCGAACGCTTCGGGGAATTATGGCAAAAGGTCATGCTGAATGAGGATGTGGATGACTTTCAGGCGCTCCTTCGATGTAAGGACGGTTCCGTCAAGCGGGTGGTGATCCACCTCATAGGGCTGTGGCAAGGCGAACAATTTCTTTCGGCGCGGTGCTTTATTCGCGACGTATCGGATTTTATGAAGATGGCAGATGAGCTTGATCTGCGGCTTTGTCAGATCCAGAACGCCGAATTACGCAAGAATGAATTCCTGGCCATGTTGGCGCACGAACTAAACAATCCCTTATCTGCAGTTCTACACTCGATCACGACCGCTCAGGTCGATGAAACGCATCGGGAGCAGGCACTGAATATTGCCAGGCGACAGGCAGAACACCTAGCGCGAATTGTCAACGACCTTTTGGAGGTAGGACGGGCAACGCAAGGCAGCATTTCATTGCGAAAGCAATCGGTCTTCATCCGGAGCATCGTCGAGCAGGTGGTCGAAGAGGGTGATTGGCTTTTGAAATCCGGCCAGCGTCAATTGACAGTTTCGATATCTCCCGCGGCTGAGACCGCTCAGATATTCGCTGATCCGTTACGTATGCGACAAGTAATTACCAATCTGCTACACAACGCAGCGCAATTCACTCCAGCAGACGGCTCGATCAAGGTGGTGGTCGATTGCACAGACGATAAGGTAACGCTTCGCGTGGTTGATTCCGGAATCGGAATTGCCCCGGACACTCTGCCTCATGTCTTCGATCTGTTCATGCAAGCCGAACATCCTGTGAGTAGTCTGTCCGGCGGCCTCGGCATTGGACTGACACTGGTTAAACGGCTCATCGACTTGCATGGCGGCAGCGTTGAAGCGCGAAGCGCCGGCCTCGGCATGGGATGCGAATTCGCGATCTGCCTGCCGGCATTGCCCCGCGCCACGACATTCGTCCAGTCACCCGAGCGCACGACGCAGACGCTCGCATCCTTGCGGGTCCTTATTGTCGAGGACAACGACGACGCCGCCGAAGCGCTAAGGCTGTTAATGGAACTCTTCGGTCATGTGGCGACGGTCGTAGCTAACGGTCCTGCGGCAATTGACGCGGTGCAGAACCGAGAATATAACGCAGCCCTGGTCGATATCGGGCTTCCGGGTATCGATGGCTACGAAGTCGCGCGCCAGATTCCCCGTCTACCAAACGCGGGAACAATCGTTCTCGCCGCCTTGACTGGATATGGACAAGACACCGACAAGCGGCGAGCGATTGCGGCAGGCTTTGACGAACACCTTACCAAGCCGGTCACGCTTGAGCGCCTGCAGGCTTTTCTCAGTCGGGTCGACTAGACGTCGCCCCCGCCATGTACTCGAAACCTGCGCCATGAGATCCGGAGCGCGGGTACATCTTCCACTTCCACCCAGACCCCGCACTACGCTCATCCGCGGAGTCAATTTCGTTGATGCGCGCGGCGTATCCACGCGTCAATTGTCTCACGATCGAACCGCCAGTCCGAACCCACTCGGAAAGCTGGGAGTTCCCGTGACTTCAAGAGCCGATAAATCGTCGCTTGGTGAACCCGCAAATAATTCGCGAGCTCGCTCACGGTAAGTATATTCGTCCCATTACTGCTGGTTGCTGCGTGACTTCTCATTATCATCTGGCCTCTGGGCGTTCGGGATTGTGGCGTCGGTTTTCGCTGCAGGCGAACCTTAAGTAACTATCAACTGTTGGGGAGATTTTATCGACTCCGGTTCGTGCTCGTCCGCTAGCCAACAAAGTACGTGACCCCACTGGCCATTTCACGGTAGAACCGTGGCGGCGTGCCACGCTCGTGCATGAATCATGTTACCAATGGCGACGAACTGGCCGCCCTGAAACAATTCCGCAGTGTTCTGGGCCTGGAAAGCGCCCTTCGCCGATATGCCAAAACCGCCGGCAATCAAGACCGCCCCATTCGCAAGCGTCGTCGCGGTGTCAAAAAGGCGTTGCGAGTTCATACTCGGCTGGCACGGTCCGCCAACGGATCCGCCCACGCAGGCAAAGCTATGGGACAGTGGATTATAGATCTCGGAGTTGTTGACCGGACCGCCGGAAGTAAACGATATTTTGAGACCTCGGGAGATAGCGACCAGAGCGTTCCCATTAGCACCCCCGGCGATGAGTACCGTCCCGTCATTAAGCAATGACGCGGTGTGGAAGGTGCGATTGTCATACAGATTACCCACAGAGCTGAATACCTGTGTAGTAGGGTTGTAGATTTCAGCCGACGCTACCGCCTTCAGCGATCCTCCGGGCCCCGAAAGACCACCCGTAATAAGCACGTTTCCGTCATTCAGAAGCGTCGCCGTATGTCCAGCGCGCGCAGTTGTCATTGTGGACGACAATGCTACATAGTCGAAACTGACTGGATCGAAGAGTTCAGCCGAGTCGGTTACGTCACCCGCTTGATCAATGATACCTCCAGTAACCAGGATCGTTCCGTCATTGAGCAGTGTACCGGTTGCGAATAATCTCGGAGAATTCAATTCGCCGGTTATATCCTCAATATTCGTCGGATCAACCGCCTCGCCGAACGCGGTAATAATACCTTTACTCATTCCTCCTATAACAAGAATGTGACCGTCCAGGTCCTCGGCTGGAAAATTTCCTGGAAACGGAACGGACTCGAACTGTGAACGCATTTTCACCAGATGCGCTTTATAAATTGTAAACGCGCCACGGCTTTCAATGTACTTCTCGATAATCAAGGCGTCGTTAGCATTCTGAGACAGTGACAACCCAGTCGATTTTACCAACGCCTTGGAGCCCCCAAAGACAAAGGTTTGTGGCACGGTAGTTTCAGGAGTTATGCCCACGGTCTGAGCCTGGAGAGCCGATCGAGCGACATGCATCGCGCCAGTCTTAATGAACTGGTTGCGGCTCACACTGTAGAACTCTGCGCTCGCCGTGGGGGCACCTCGGCTCGATATCCCGCCGGATATGAGAACGTCGCCCGAGACCGGCAATACAGGCGGAGTCTTCGCAGACGCGACCAACGGGGACAACTGTGCCATCAAAGCAAGCGTTAGTATTGATACTAACGAACGATTCACTGTAGCGCAAAATAGTGCCTTCATGGACGCTCCGCCGAACACGTCGAAACAGTTTCTGCCCAGCACGGATGTCGCGCGACTCCTATAGCTACTTTGCTGCGCTTCTTCCATGTGCGAGTTACGCACTCCTACTTAATACTCTTTCGAAGCTTCATTCGCCCCAACTATGCGGTTTCTTGAGAAGCAACTATAATACCGTGGCAAACATCAGCTATATCGTCATTTCCATAGTAGATTATCGTATCCTCTTACTACAATTTTTACTCGTTTCAGGTACAAGCGTTGCGGCATGTACCGGCGAAAGGTCGCGACTGGACGGTGACTGGCGCGCGGGGACTCTTTCCACTTGAAAGTCGATCGGCATACCTAATCAAGCGGCGCTTCCGCTGCTATTTCCTCCAGCGACATGGGCCGCAGCGATTTCTCGGCCGCGAATTTGAGCACGGGATCGAAATATGTCGCCGCCGCCGCATCCCGTCGCGCGAACCGCCGCAGAGCTAAATCGCAAGGGTGCGCCAATGCGATTATCGGCATCCCAAGCGTAGCCAAGGCGAGCATCCGATCGCGGTTCAGATTATCGGTTGAATCGCGGAGCATTATGCTCAACGAGTCCGATGACCTTTCATGCTGAAGTGCGCGCAGACGGTAGGGACTCGGCGATTGACCACCGCTGTGATCACATTGGACTTTTGCTACGAAATCGGCGCGCCGGAGTAGTTCATGTGCATGCGGCGTGTCCTTTTCGAAGGGGAAGATCATCACGGGCTGAAACCGCACCTCGTAGGCTCGCGAAATTTTATTCACATGCGCGAGGCCCGCCTGCAACTCAGATTCGCAGTCCGCGATCATTCGATGGTCGATATGTCGCAGGAAGCCATGCCAGACAAACCCGGTATTATAGCGGCGCAGCATTTCGATGTAGCGGCGGTCCGGATGGGTATGAAGCGGCGTCCAGGCGAAATCTATATGGATATCGACGTACTGGGTTTTAAGGTAATCCAGAAAGTCTTTGAGATTGCCCAGGCTGAAGTAGTCAAAATTTATCGGCCGGTCATCAATAACCAGATTAACTGCTGCGGGTGTCTTGAAGCTTCGCCCGGCCGCCCAATCAACCGCGGCCAAAGCACCCATGGCGGCGCCTCGCCTTGCAGGCTCCTCGATTTCCGTCAAGAGCGCGGTTCCATGGGTGTCATCATCGTCGTGAAGGTCGAAAATCGCTGCGCCGGCACCGATCTTGATCTCAAAAATGACGGGCCATTCGTTCCCTTGTCGGTCTCTGCTTGACAGCAGCGTCGGAAAGCGATCGTCAAGGCCGGCAGCATGCGGCATGTCCATCTGTGTCGTTACCAGCTCACCGGCGATTGCAGCGGGGAGCATGCGATGCGTCGAAAACTGATAGCCCTCGGCTAGTTCAACCGAGAACCCGAAGCGCTGATTTGAAAACGGCATCAAGGAATATGTAGATCCATGTCTGAGCGCTCCTCGCACATATATTGTCGCGCCGTCCTCGGCCCATTTTCGGAGACGGTGCCGCTCCCCCGGCGTAAGTCGAGCCAACGTTTCAAAGTTCAGCGCGATTAGCTGGTTCGGTGCCGCCACGAGACCTGATAGTGCCGCTCCTTCAATGGTACAGCACTCGACATCGAGACCGCGCAAGTGCGCAATCCTCGCGCAAGCAGAAGTATCCTTTTCGTCTGACGAATTACCGATTAACCAACACTTTGGCCTCACCGGATTCGCATGACCCCACGCCGACGGGGGTCGCTGGCTTGGAAGAAGGCTCGCATTCATATTCACGTCGCTCATTGGATTCAACGATGGCCTCGAGCACCGGCGACGGCGCGACCTGGAGTAGCAACTGGATGTTCGGCATTACGCAATGACCGCCGATGACGCCGGGGAAGTATTGCGTGCGTGGCAGAAATTCGACCTCATCGAAGAACTCTACTGCTTCCCGGTAATCGCCTCCGACCCGTTGGGCGTACCGGTTGAGTTCTTGAGCGAAAGCTATACAAACGCCGAAGTATGTAGTCTCCGCCAGCTTGGCTAACTCGAGCGTCTCGACCTCAGCCATTCTGCGGGTCTTCATCCCTGTACTTTGCAAGTGCTCCTCGGCACGCACTGCGTCGGACACATTCACAGCCGCGACAAACTTGACATAGCGCAGAAGGTCTTCTTGCATACGCACGTGCTTCCCGCGCACCGGACTGTACACAAGCGACGCCCCGGTTTTTTGACCGATTGCGCGTGTTGTACCGGGTAAGACTGTACTGTGCAGAATCGTCAACGCCGGCCGAAAACGCTCAATATACTCGAGCGCAGAGTTCTCGAATTGGCTGCTTGACTTAAACGGGATGCAGAGGTGCATCACGCCAATTGAAGCCGATATTTCAACGCGTTCAACATCATGTCGCAAGACCGCCTGAGTTTTGTCCAATATCGCAGCGACAGCCGCGCCGACCTCGCCCAGCCCGACCACCAAAGTCATAGCCTCGTTTGACCTGGCGATTGAATTTAAATCCACAGCCATCAGCGTCTATCTCCTCACTGAGCGATTTTCCGGTGCAGCCATTTCCAGCACACAATTATGCAGTAACGAGTGAATCGATCGTCCGTAGATACTCTTGTCGCTGGTTTTTCCAATTGAGCGCATCGAGTGCGACATGAGCGCGGTCGGCGAGTCGATGACGCAAGAGAGGGTCGCGGTACAGACGCAAGATCGCTCGCGCCAGATCATCGATATTTGCCGGCTCGAAGAATTCCACAGCGCCGTTGCCGAAGTAGTATTCGATTGTGCGCAACCGTGCGGCTATTACTGGTATTCCAATTGTTGCATAATCAAGGAGTTTCACCGGCAACATCAGATGCGTGGCACTGCTCGGCCGGTATGGGACCACTCCCACATCGGCGACGGCCAGCAGCGCGGGCAGTTCCTCGACCGGCACCAGTTTCATGAAGCCGACCTGGTCAACGAGTTCCAGCCGATCGACAAGAGCGCGTGCTTTGGCCAGGTGGTCGCCCTCGCCAATCACCTTGAGTCGCAGTCCCGGAATTGTTTCACGCAACGAAGCGACCGCCGCGATGAGCAAATCAAGACCGAGACGAGCGGTCACCGTTCCGTGACATACAAGAGTGAATTCCCCCGGCCGAGGATTGCCACATTTGCGCTCGGCAAAGATTCCAGTATCGGGAGCATTCATCACCACATGGATTTTACGCTCCGGGACCCCGGCCTCCTGTAACCGCTTGCTGTGCAGATCGTGCACTGCGAGAACGGAATCTGCCCACCACGAGCTCATACGTTCCTCGAGCATCAGCAACTTTGCACCTACGGCACCCCGAGCACCGCCAAACTTGTCGCGATACAACTCCGGCATAGTGTCATGAATGTCGAGCACTACTTTGCTTCCCAGAAACTTCGGCAGAATTGCGCATACGATCACGGCATCCGGCATCGTACAGACGATTACTACGTCATGGCGCTCTTTCAAGGACAGACGAACGGCCTTCGCCGACGCCATCGCAAAGAATCGAATGTAACTTCGCAGGTATGCGGATTTGCTCGAACCTCGATAGCGCGGCATCTGCAAACCGATTACGTTCACGCCACTACTGGCGAGGGGCGGTTCCGCGCTGGCAAGGCAAATCACGTCAAGATGGTCGCCGCGTTCGGCCAACGCCTCGGCGTGCCGTTTGACGCGGCCGTCGTGCATGTAGGTGGTATATGCAATCATGAGAAAGCGAGCCACGACAATTACCTCAGTACGCCAAGGACGTTTCAATCGACCCTTCGAGCGGTACGATATGAGTGCCGCCAATCACTTCCGCGGTCAACGCCACAGCGATTCTCGCAGCATCAATCTGCGGATCTGGTGCTTGCGTATAAATTTGACCAACTCTGGTGATGCGATACGCCGCCGGCGTTGCCAGTATCCTTGTAAATAGCCTATGACCATTAAGGCTCCCGCGAAGGGAACGGGTGGCGAGAACGATTGACGTATTGCTCGCGCCCCCAGAAACAGCGGTGAGTAGCCGACATTGTAGGCCGACAGGCCAGCTGCCATCCGAGCTTTCCAGCCCGACGCGGCGCCTTGTGGACGGTGATGTTTTGCCCGGATGTGACGGAAGTTGCGAGTCTGGAATCCAAGCATCATAGCGTGCGCTTCGTCGAGGGTGTCCCATCCGAGGTTGGCGTCCAGCCCTCCGATCGCGGTTAAGCATGCGCTCGAATACATCTTCGCGGCGCCCCGGGTGTGAAACTGAGGTTGAGGAATTTCACGCCAACCGACGCTGTCCGGCTCATAAAGTGTCGGGCCTGCGATTCCCAGCGTTGAATCCCGCGTAAACTCAGCGAACAACATCTCGCAAAACTGAGGTTCAAAACTGATGTCCGAGTCGAGACGAAGAATATAATCGAATTGCGACACGGCATTACTTGGCAGAAACCGAGTAATCACCGATTCCCCGCCGGCAGTGCGCGGCCGATTTCGGGGCAAGTGATAAACTTCAATCCATCGAAACTTGTCCGCAGCGGCGGAGGCTATTGAGCCAGTGGCGTCCTCCGAACCATCGTCGATTATGAGCCAATGGTCGGGACGCTGCGTCTGCGCCGCGATCGACTCAATCAGCCGCGGGAGGAACAATCCTTCGTCGCGAGCCGGCGTAATCACCAGGTATCGGTTCATGCTATTGCTGCGTCTCGTTTCACGATCGACACGAAGACACGGTGGCTTTTCGCACAGGGATACGGTAGCGGCTTGATCAAGGTGCTTCCTCGGCCATTATCGGGCTTATCTGACTACGACCAAACGCATCGGAAATCATCTTCAAGGCGCTTGATGACTCGAGCCAGGCGTACACTAATGCCGGCGGCATCACGATCATGACCAACATCAGCGGACCTTCGATACCGCTCATGCTTGCGATGGTTTTTCCTGCTACGACTGCGAGGCCGCAAAGCAAAGCAAGCCGGACTCCGGGGAGCAGCGCAAACGCGAGATCGCGAATTCCAACGCCGATCAGGAGGCACGCGAGCCATTGGCCGACGACACTGATTACTACTTCGATCACGCTCCGGCCCATGCACACGCCTACCAGGCCAGTCGAAGCCAATGCACACACTGTTACAACGACCAACACCAGCCGCGTGGCGTGTATATAGAAATCGAACTCAGGATGATTTTTCGCGTAATAAACTGACCCGATCGCCAGTCGAAGCCCAACGAGGAGCAATCCACACGCGAGCAATTGCATCGGCACGGCCGCCGGCACCCATTTGGGCCCGTATATCGTCCTGAGCAGTTCTGGTGCGACGATAGCAGCGCATAAGACGATGGGCAGAACGAGCCTTGAAAGATAGCCGCAGAAATTGAGATAGGCGCGTGAAAGTTCATCCGGCTGGTCTTGCAAAAGGCAAAAAGCCGGAAAGGTGACGCGTCCCGCGATCCTGAATACGCGATCGGGAACAAAGCGGAGCAGGTCCCACGCCATCGAATAGAAGCCCAGCGCTGAACTACCAAGGAAACGACCTATCAGCAGGAAATCCACGTTGGATGAGAGCGCATCGACCATCCGCCCTCCGAAAACCTTGCCGGCGAAATTGACGAGATCTCGCGCCGCCCGCACGCGCGGCAATCCGCGCGGCACCTGGCCGCCGGCGATCAACACGCTCAGCGCGTGGACGCCATAGCGCGCCGCGAGGCCGGCAGCCAGGCTCCATTGTGGTAGCCCATGCCACAGCAGAAAGAGCGCGACGATAAGAAATGCCATCTCGCCGAGGACGTCAGCGGTCGCGAGCATGCCGAATCGCAGATCGCGCCGCAGTTGAGCGTTTGCAGTGACGGCTGCCCCCTCGAGAAGAAAGGGGATGCATAACAGGCGGACCCCTTCGCGCAACTCCGGTATCTTCATCACTCTGGCGAGGCCGGGTGCGCCACCATACAAAATGCATGACGTCAACAGCGCCAGACCTATACTCATCCACCAAGCGGTCCACTGATGCTGAGGTGTGAGGTCTTTTCGTTGAATCAGGGCGTCGGGGATTCCGGCTTCGTTTGCCAGCGTGGCGAAGGTCGCTACCACGACGAGGATTTTGAGTAAGCCGAAATCATGGGGCGAAAGCGCGCGTGCCAGTATCACCATTCCACCGATCCGTAGCGCCTGAACCACGAATTCCGCCATCATGTTGTCGCGAATCGACCGAGCGAACGCACTCCACAGCCAGCGATTTGGTTCGGCCGGTGGCGGAGGTCCTGCGTAATCCTCGACGACGCCGGTCACAAACCCTCCCCCCGCAGCAGCACTGGGATCGTGTGCAGCAGGATTCGGATGTCGGAAGTAAGCGACCAGTCTTCCAGATACTTGACGTCAAGACGGACCATATCGTCGAAGGAAACCCGGTTGCGCCCACTCACCTGCCACAATCCCGTGATCCCCGGCATTCCTTCGAGTCTTCGGCGATGCCATTCCTGGTAGAGCTCAACCTCATAGGGAAGGGCCGGACGCGGACCGATTAGGCTCATGTCTCCGCGCAATACGTTCCAGAGTTGCGGTAACTCATCCAGGCTGAAGCGACGCAAGAACTTGCCGATTTTGGTGATCCTGGGATCGTCGCAAAGTTTGAATACCTCTCGATCTGTGGCACTCGTTCGATCGTAGTCTGTACCCGGATCCTGACTATCGCGAATCCAATGCTGTACGTATTCGCGATGCACCAAATCTGCCGTCCGGTTTTCCATTGTGCGCAATTTCAACATCTCAAAAGCGCGACCGTGCACTCCGATTCGCTCCTGGCGGAACAGCACTCCCCGGCCATCGAAAATCAGCACCGCGAAGCCCGCCAAGAGCATAATCGGAAAAAGGAATGCCACCAGAATTGCACTGCAAAGGATATCGAACGCGCGCTTGAGAAAATAATTGAAGCCTTCTATATTCGAACCACGATGGCCTTCCGGCGCATCTTGTCTTCTGCATTCGCGCGCAAACATCCGCATCCACTCGCTTGCTAGGCATTCGCGCGTATAGGAATTGAAGTCGAATCGCCAATAAAGGTTTTGCGTTCCGACGCGAGCGTCTCGGCCACGACCTCAACCGTTCGCGCTATTTCGACTTCGGTCAACGCCGGATGCATGGGAAGGGACACGGCGGTATCAGCCAACTCCTCGCTGTTCGGAAAGTCACCGGATCGATGGCCCAGATAACTCAGTGCAGGTTGCAGATGAAGCGGGACAGGGTAATGAATACCGCAGCCAATGTCATTCTGGATTAGCGCGCTCCGGATTGCGTCGCGCTTTGAGCTTCGAATCACGAAAAGATGAAAGCTCGATTCCAGACCTTCGAATTCCGGGATCGGACGAACATTTAGCGGCGCCAACATTTCGCGATACGTTGTAGCAATTGCGCGACGCCGACCATTCCATTCATCAAGCTTTTCCAGTTTGGCGCGCAATACAGCAGCCTGAATTGAATCCAGCCTTGAATTGTAGCCGCACAACTCGTGGGCGTAATGCGATAGTCGGCCGTGGTTGCCTAGCAGCGATATGCGCTGTGCGATCTCCTCGTTGTTAGTAGCCACCGCACCGCCATCGCCCCATGCGCCCAGATTTTTGCCTGGGTAAAAGCTGAAACACCCTGCTTCTCCGATGGTACCCGCCCTGGCCCAGCTATCGCGCACTCGCACCCGTGCGCCGTGTGCCTGGCATGCATCCTCGACGATCTTCAGATGAAACTCATCGGCGATATCCTTCAACTCATCCATTGGAGCCGGCATTCCGTAAAGGTGAACCGGCACGATCGCTTTGATCGCAGTGCGCTTGTTGTGCGAGTCCGCTTCGAGCATTCGGCGGAGCGCGCGCATACTGATATTGCAGGTGTCCGGATCTATATCCACGAAGACCGGCTGTGCCCCGGTTTGTACAATTGCCGCAGCAGTCGCGATGAATGTCATCGGGACAGTAACCACTTCGTCGTCGCGTCCGATCCCGAGCGCAAGCAAAGACAGGCGCAATGCGTCAGTTCCGTTCGCCAGCCCGATGACTCGCTTGACACCCAGGTACTTTGCGAATTCCTGCTCGAAAGACTCGACCTGCTGACCACCCACATATGCTGTACGTGTATGGATCTGTTCGAGCTCATACCTCATGCGTTCCGCGATTTCCCGGTTTTGTGCATCCAAATCAATAAACTTTATGCCCATTCGATTTCTCCTCTCCCACCGCACGAGCTCGAATACGCACGCGTGCGGGACTGCCGGCGACGATCGCGCCCGACGGTACGTCGTGTATGACCAGCGCTCCTGCGCCAATCAGCGCACCGGCACCGATGTCAACACCGCACATGATGATGGCTCCACTTCCGATCGATGCGCCCTGCCTGACTACCGTGGTTTCCATCTTCCAATCGCTCGCGCTTTGCGGTATCCCGTCGGCCGCGGTTGCCCGCGGATAGCGATCGTTAATGAAGATGACGCCGTGGCCAATAAACACCTCGTCATCTATGGTCACTCCCGAACAGATAAAGGTATGACTTGATATTTTGCAGCGCTCGCCGATGCTGGCATCGCTTTGCACCTCGACGAACGCACCGATCCGCGTGTCATTGCCGATCACGCAGCCGTAAAGATTTACGAACGGTGAGAGGCGCACCCGCTCGCCCAACCGCACATCGTCAGCGACAGATAAATACTGCGGCATCGACCCAGCAATCCCCGTTAGGCTCATCGCAGTGCGCTCCCCAGCGGAACCATCAGCCCACCTCTGCGCAATGACCAGTTAGCGGCCTCCAGTACGCTTACCACTCGCAAGCCGTTGACCCCGTCGGTGTCCGGCGTCACTCCGTTACGAATGCAATTGACAAAGTGTTCGCACTCATTGCGTAGCGGCTCCTTTTCCTCGATGCGCGGAATCTTGATGTCTCCGTAGCGATAGGAGAACTGGAAATCGCCGAAGGTGTCATAATACTTTTGTGCCGTGACCCCCTTGTCGTAGATGCGAATTTTTTCCTGCGGCGCCATATCGTCGTACACCAGCATCTTCCGCGAACCGACGACCGTAGTCCGTCGGATTTTGTCGGGATCGAGCCAACTGACATGGACAAAAGCGATGATGTTCCGCTCGAAGCGCAGCGTCAGCATCGCGACATCTTCGACCCCGTTGCCATAGTGACTCTCGCCTTGGCAACTAACCGCCTCGGGCATGCGTCCGCCCATCAGGTTCAGGATGATCGAGATATCGTGTGTCGCCAGGTCCCAGGTCACATTTACGTCACGCTGAAAAAGGCCGAGGTTGGCGCGGACCGAACTGACGTAAAACACATCACCGAGTTCGCCGGAGGCGATTACTTCACGCATTTTCTGAACGGGCGCACTATACTCGAAGGTATGTCCGACCATGAGTGTCTTCTTGTGCGTGCGCGCGACTTGTATCAGTTCCTGCGCCTCCTGCGACGAAGTAGCTAATGGCTTTTCCACCAGCACAGACTTGCCGGCTTCGAGTGCGCGCCTTGCCATCACATAATGCGAGCTGACCGGAGTCGCCACGACGATGCCTTCGATATCCGGATCGCTCAGCAGGTCTTCGAAGCGGCTAGTGGTCTCCAACTCAGAGTATAATTGGCTGACGTGATTGCGCCGTTTTTCATCGAGATCGCACGCAATGATTCGGCTCGCGTACTGTCCTTGCTGAAAATTGCGCACCCAATTCGGACCCCAATATCCCAACCCCACCACACCAACGCCGCGGAGCGCCTTGCCCGATTGTTTGATGACGCCCTTAGTATGGCCATTCGTCGAAACACTGACATTAATTGTGTCAGCAGCGTTCAGTTCATTCATTAACCGGTTGCTCTCCTGAGTATGTATGGAAGTGAGATGGTTTTGCATTGAGAATTACACCTGCAACTGTTCGATCGGCGGAACGCAGCGCGGCGGTCGTGGTCTCCAGCTCCTTGCGTTGGGTGTATCCGTAGCGAATCACCAGCATGATCGGATCGGTAGGCCGCACTAATGGCAGGATCCGCGAATCGAGGCGCGCGACCCCAAGGTCAATAACCACAGCCGGAAAGGAATCAAGAGCCGTCTCGAGTTCCGCGATGGTTAGGTTGCGAACGAGGCCATCGCTATCAGCATAAACCGTCGCGAGAGTCAGCCGCGAATATCGGGTCGCGCGCAGTTCGTATGAACACTCAACCGAGATCTCGCTAGTTTGTCTCGTTCCTGGAAAAAGCACCCGTTCAAGGTTAGGTGCGCGTAGGTTCCCATCTACAAGAATAGTACGGACGGAGAGTCGTTGGCTCAGGTCGATCGCGAACGCCAGCGCGAGCGATGACGCTCCATCGCCGGATCGGCATCCCGCAACGGCCACGCGGCAGGATCTTCCTACCACCGCCCTCGGGGCAATTCGTTCACACAACTGGCGGATTGCCGGCTGAGCGGCAAGTCCTCCGGGAGGGTCCTGCGGCGCCGGCACTCCCCCTGATCGCTCGGGAATGGATAGCCCAAGCAGCGAAGTCCGGGTCCTGCTAAGTTCCGCCTCTCCCAAATCCTTTCGCGACAGTGAAGAAAGCCATTGCGTCTTCGCAACAATCGCACGAGGGCCTTTTTCACATCGGACTCGTTCTGCGTCCCGCGAGTTCCGATCAAGCGCATCATAGTAACTACTCATTGGCTAACATCCGGTTCAATACACCTGGTATCGAAGAGAGGCAGACAGTATTGCGACCATCGGTACATTCCGATCAGACCCTCTCATTCACGACCGCAATGATCGGTAGCCCGCTTGCCTCCTTCACTGCGGATGCGGAAAATATTTTTGGATCGCGTTCCTCTTCCCAATAGGCAGCCGCCAACCCGAATGCGCCAGCCAGTAGGAGCCCGACCGTCAAATTCATAGGAACATTCGGCGAGACCGGCTGGACCGGCACGATCGGTGGCTGGGCGATGCTTACATTCATAAGTTTGTTACTATTCAGGGCTTCCGAGGTTCGCGCCTCTTCGGTCTTCTGGACGTAGGTTGAATACGCACTTTGATCCGCATTTACTTGTCGCTGCAGACGTTCGAGATCCACGCCGTTCGAAACCAACGCCGCTAATTGTTCTTTCGCAGCCACGATATCTTTGTCGAATTGATCGCGCATCGCCCTCTGCGCTGCGGCGTTTCCGTTGGCCTGCTTCATTTCAGTCTGCATCGTGATCCACACCGGGTTCGAATCAACGGTTTGCTCATTCACCTCGAGGTGATTTTCACGGTCGAGTATCTCTTCTTCGGACGCCAGCTTCGCG
>Ga0134126_10005571_pt1 | contig 15728 bp, 10 predicted proteins | sample KB31752_FD_96881 | JGI IMG/M metagenome (GOLD analysis project Ga0134126, IMG submission 96881) | Terrestrial soil microbial communities with excess Nitrogen fertilizer from Kellogg Biological Station, Michigan, USA - KB3-175-2 | ecosystem: Environmental > Terrestrial > Soil > Unclassified ...
ATCTTTGCGATTAATTCAGCTTTGTTCATAGTGTGATATTTTGTTTATTAGCAGCAACAAATATACCCGCTTTTTGCATGCAACAAAATTTTTTTACCTGTTGTCGCGAGAGCATGAAGCCGCGCTAAACCGCGCCTGACAAGGATTAGCGGGAACAGCAGCTGGTAAATATACGATGCAGGAAATACGCACGTGCGGCTGAAACTCGCTGTGGTGGCTCATTTCAGCGTGCGTCGGCTGGAATCCTTGCCAGTACAGGCTTTTATCCACAATTAGTGCACAGATCATATAGATTCCATCACTGTGCGAAAAGCAATAAACCCATCGCCCCATTTCTCCCGGCCACGCTGCTGCATCGCAGGAGCATATTCTATCATATATTGCTGATAGCGGTCGGCAGAAGAAGTTTGGAATTGAGTAACGAAGGTCGGTCCTTCCTCTTCGTCCTGATCCAGCAAACGAAAAAGCTGGTGGTTATCGAAACAATTTTTCGACAGGATGGCGGGGATCTGTTCTTCCAGGTGCCAGGTCAGCCAGGCCTCGAGGATATTCCATCGAACCTTTGTAGTCACATTATATACGATCATGTGCGTCCTTTTTACCGATGGCCTTTACCATCCGGACACTAAAATAGACTAAAAAGAGCAGGACCGCCAACAAGCACGACCAAAGCAGGATACCTGAATGGTCTTTACCGGTGGCCGTTTTCTCTCCGGCGCCAAACCCCGGTGTTTGGACCACAGGCTGATCCTGGCTGCCGATCCGCTGCAAGGAATGCGCGAAAAGCAATTGCGGTGTTGCCTTGAGGCTATCGGTAAAATATTTGATGTCGTAGTCCGGGGATGTGGCCTGCGCATTGCCCATATATAATCGATAAGCTTCGCCTGCCCGCAGCCAGGCTACGAGATAACGGTTCGTTTGATAACAGCTTACCTTGTTGATCTCGAGTGGAGCATTGTCTGCGTTAGCGACGGCGATGTCGAGCCGGCGGGTTTTTACTGTCGGGATCCTGAACATCTTTTTTTCCGGGTCGAGTTCGGCATCGCAGATAATAGTCCACTCACCCGGGTTCTTCCCCTGCGCCAGGATCTGAAGACTTCTTTTGAAAAATGCCGGTTTACGGATAGCAAACCCGACCCAATCGATAGAATAAGCCTCGGGGAAGGTCATGGTGAGATAGGAGTGCCGGTCGTTGCTGTCTTTTTGCACTATTTGGACATCGCGTATCGCCATTCCGGGGGAGGGCTTACGAGCCTCCTGGGAGTCTTTTAATGCGTAGGAGACAAACCTTTTGTCGGGACCCGAGATTCGCAGATCACCCATATCGGCTCTGCACTTCGCAACGATTTCCGGCGTCAGGACGATCTCATAGAAGCCATCCTTGCTAACAGTATCCATGTTTGCCGCATACATAAACGTCCCCTGCGCCGCTGCCCGCGAGCGCGGTAGGGTGATGGCGATGACGACGAATAACAAAAATCTAAATGGGTTTCTTTTCTTCATCTTCGATGATGATCTTTTTCAGTCGTTGATACATGAAAGATACGATCAATAACAACACGCCCAGGCAGAAGAAGGCCGCGATCTTCCCTGCAATGGGTATGTTCCGGATGTCGAATAAAAATAATTTTACCAGCGTCAGGGAGAATAGCGTCAGGGAGACGATGCGCAGCGGTTTGAACTTATGACGCATGCCCAGCCACATGAAGGCGAAAGAGCATAGGCCCCAGAGGATCGGCAGCCCCGTTTTGTTGTAGACCCGCGACAGCTCTTCCAGGTCATGATCATGCGAATACCAGATTGTATTCACGAGCAGCTGGCCTTCGGCGCTCAGCAGCGTTACGATGATGATGCTGATCAGCCAGGTAAAGGCGGCCGGCGCGATCTTTATTCTGCCGGTACGTTCTGCTGCTAGTAATTGCGCCAGGATCACGAGAACGAGAATAGCGCCGATCCAATGAACGAGGAAATGTCCAGGGTAGTGTCCTGTTTCAAGCATAGTTTTCTGAAGCTCGAAGAGGTCCGGCAGCGAGACCAGGTACAGCAGGACGCCGGCGGTGAGCAACGCTGCGGCTATCAGGCGGTACGGCTGCAACAAAGAAGCCCGGCCGCTGAGCCAATTGACTGTCCAGACAAAAAGATAAGTATAACCCGAGAGATAGATCAGCGTGAGATCGACGGCGGGTAAGCGATAGGTGATCTGGTAATCGATCTCGAGCGCGCCGGAAACGTAAAGGACGATGACGGCAGCGGCCAGCGAGGCTTTGCCCCGGGCAGTCGCGCGTTGCAGGAAGAACAGCGCACCACAGCATGTGGCCACATAGATGCCCGTCATGAGTCCTTTATTGAAAATGATCGGCAGCGTTGGCACATGGAGCCGGGCGTTGGGCACGTCGTAAAAGCTTACTGCATAGACATTCACCCAATCCATAAAAAGGCTAGCGAGCATGGCGCCCCAAATGATCAGCGAGGATAACCGGATAAGCCTGATCTGAGATCGCATAAAAAGCCAGTAGAGCAATACGGCTTCGGAAGCCCAGAACAGCGTGATATAATGCCCATGCAATTGAAGCGGAGCGGTGAGCGAGACGAAAGACAACGTGATTCCGACCAGCAGGTAGAGGATGTTCTTGTCAACCTTGCTTCTGCGGAACAGGAACCACGTAGCGCCCAGGTTGAAAATGCCCATACTGGCGGAGAACAATCCTTTGTACCGGTCGAGTCCGAGCCGTTCGATAAGATACAGGCCCGCAGCAAAGTACAAGCAGGTATTTAGAAGCAGCAAAATGAAGTCCGAGGCCACAAGCGGTTTGCGGGCGCGGATGGTATAGGCGATATTGATGACGAAGAACAGGAGATAAAAGATCGTCGCGAAGACCCAGCCGCCGCGATAAGTAGCGGCGGGTGCGTCATAGGGCAGGCTGATCAGCCAGGAGGCATAAAGCAGCGCCGTAAAGCCAAAGGCCAGGATGTTGAGCAGCCGCCAGGCCTTGTTGTAAGCGATCACGAGCAAACCGCCGTTGAGGATCAGCAAGTAGGTAAACAATACTTCGTAATTGCTCTTGCCGTTACTTACGAGAAAAGGCGTGATAAAACCGCCCACCAGGGCGATGATGGCCAGCTCCTCACGGTCATACAAAAGGGATAGCAGCACCGAAAAGGCCGTTATCACCAGCATGACGATGAATGCCGTGGTTTGTCCGAAGAGTTGATATTGATGATAGGCGAGGGCAATGGTGCAATACAACACGGCAAGACCGCCGCCCACCAATACCGAGCTGAAAGCTTTGTATTGTTTCCTCAGCCAGTGAGCGATACCGATGAGGACGCCGCCGCAGAGGATGCCGACGCCGACCCTTCCCACGGGGCCGATCCAATTGTTATCGATGGCATATTTGACGAAGAAACCTATGGCCAGCACGAGGATAGCGATGCCGATCTTGCTCATGAGATTTTCGCCGATGAATTTTTCGAGATCGGGATGGCGTTCGAAAAAGCCGGGTTCGGGCATACGCTGGAAGTGCGGTTGGAATTGCGGCTGTGGCTCACGGCGCACCTCGGGATGCGGCGCCGGCTCGGGCTGCTGTGCACCGGGCAGACGTTGGAGCGGATCTGCGTGCTGGACGGGTCGGGATGGCTGCGGCTGCGGCTGCGGTGGCTGGGGCTGCGGCTGCGGCGGCTGAGGCGGCGGCGCCGGCGTTGGCTGGCGCACGGGCTCGGGTTGTTTCGGCTCCACTGGTACATCCCGCAACTTCCGGATCTCCCGCTCGAGGCGGTCGAATCGCGCCATGATACTGTTGCGGACCTCTACCAGGATTATCCCAAGGACGATAAACAGGCATGCTATAATGAATAATTCCATATGGTCAGTTAGTTGACCAATAAAGATAATCGGCAAATTCGGTATTTCAAATGCGTCCCGGCAGCTGGAGAGGCGGTTGCGCGCAGCGGCTATCTCGCCAACTCGATGAAGATGGGACAGTGGTCGCTTTGTTTGACATCGGGATAAATGGCGGCCTTCAATAAATTTCCCTTCAGGGGATCGGTGACGCTGATATAGTCGATCCGCCAGCCTTTGTTCTGCTGTCTCACGGAAGGAAAGCGCTGGCTCCACCACGTGTAGTGATGCGGGTCGGGATTCAGATGTCGAAAACTATCGGTCCAGCCGTTGCCCATAAATTTATCCATCCAGTCCCGTTCTTCCCGGAGAAAACCGGAGTTGTCTTTGTTCCCTTTGGGGTCGTGGATATCGATCTCGTTATGCGCTATGTTGTAGTCGCCACAAAGTACGAGCCTGGGATGCGTCTTTCTCAGGTCCTGCAGATAGCTATAGAATTCGTCCAGCCATTGATACTTGTAAGTTTGCCGTTCTTCGCGTGATGTGCCGCTGGGGAAATAGGCATTGATAAGCCGGAGATCACCAAATTCCAGTTGGAGAACCCGGCCCTCATCGTCGCTTACCTCGTGACCGGTACCATAATGCACGTGGTCGGGTTTTACCTTGGTGAATACGGCAACGCCGCTGTAACCTTTTTTCCGGGCAGAGAACCAGTAATCATGGAAACCCAGATCGGTGAACAAGGTGTGTGCGACGTTGTCTTTATGGGCCTTCGTCTCCTGTACGCAGATGATATCGGCGGGATCGGTCTTCAGCCAATCGATGAGCCCTTTGGTCATGGCGCTCCGAATTCCGTTAACGTTGTAGCTGACGATGCGTAATGTAGACATATGCCTTATATTAGTGGTGCAATATACGCCCGATAGCGAAAAATCAGCACAAGCATGGAACAGCTCAACCGAATCATACCCGCAAAGGATTCCGTTTTTCTCGACGGCCCCAAGAGCCGCACTTATGAATTAAACTTCGCCTGGAGGATCTTTCGCGAGTTTATCCGCGGATTCCGCACCCTTCATTTTGTAGGGCCTTGCATCACCGTTTTTGGTTCCGCGAGATTTAAAGAGGATCATCCGTATTATCAGAGTGCCCGGGAGATGGGCAGGCAGATCGCCGGAATAGGTTTAACCACGGTCACAGGTGGTGGTCCCGGAACGATGGAAGCCGCCAACCGTGGCGCTTTTGAAGCGGGCGGGACATCGGTGGGTTTGAACGTCAAGCTGCCTTTCGAACAGAAACCCAACCCTTATGTTCAGACCTCCATCACGTTCGAACATTTCTTCGTGCGCAAGGTGATGCTGGTCAAATATTCCTATGCCTTCGTCATCATGCCGGGTGGTTTTGGGACCATGGATGAGTTCTTCGAGACGCTCACGCTTGTACAAACGAAGACACTGGTCCAGTTCCCTATAGTGCTTTTTGGCGTGGAGTATTACCGCGAGCTATTCGAATATATGGAATACATGGCCCGGCAGGGAACGATCTCGAAGGAAGACCTCTCGCTGGTCCTGCTCACCGATAGCCATGCCGAAGCCATTGCGCATATCGAAACCTTCATCAAAAAGAATTACAAGGAAAAACCCCGTCGCCGCAAATGGTGGTTATTCGAAACAGATCCTATCTCTTCGAAGAAGTAGGGAGCACGAAACCGAGGCTCAGGATCATCTCATAGGTTCCAAAGGCCTGGTGCGCCGCACCCATATAGACATTCAGGTTGTGATAGCGTGCGTAGTCTATTTTATTGGAGGCCTCCAGATAGAGATATCGCCCGAAGGTAGCCCGTAAAGAGGCTTCAGCGCCCGTATTCCAACCCCCGACCTGAAAGCCCTGGTCGTTCTTCTCGCCAAAGAGCATATTCTGGGTATGCGGGATAAGGGGGCCTACGCCGAATTTACCCAGCAGATCCAGCTTGAAATTCTCATTTCTGGTTTTCGCCAGATGCCATTTCTTGGTGATATTGAAAAGGAGGAAGTTGGCGCCGTTATTCAGATAATAATAAAACCCATGGACCGCATCAAAAGTGACCACCGTATCGACCTGGTGATGATTCAATTCTCCTTTGATATGCGCATCCTGGTTGGCAAAGATGTATTTCGTGTGATCGAAGTTGATCTCGAACCCCAGTCCCTTATCCTCGTCGAGCAAAAAACCCAGCCGGTAGTTGTATTGTGGGATAGACAACGCCTCCTGGAACAAGCCTGCATTCCAGCCCGGATGGTCATGGGCTTTGACGTGTACGAAATTATAATCGTTGCCCAATGCGGACTGTGAGACGTGGATGGTACTATGTGTATAGAACTCGCCGTTATACCCCCAGGAAGCGTACACTTCTTTGATGAATTTCTTCTTTTTCTTGGGAGGTTGCTGCTGTTGAGCAAAGCTCAAAAACGGGAGGACGACGGTCATAAACACGATAGTAGCACGATACCCTAAGCCAAACTTTTTCATAACTGCCTAATGCTCTTAATATTATTGAATTCGACCGGCAAAATTAACTAAATTTTGTTATCTTATCTCGTCTTAACAACTCTATTGCAATGGAACAGAACCCCCACCGCCATAAGCATATCCGTAATGCGCGCATCATGTTATTCGTCGTAGCGTTCGCCGCTGTCTAAGCATCGTATTCGAGCACCGGCCGGAGCCATCTTTCGACTTCCTCGATAGACATTCCTTTGCGCGCAGCATAATCGATCACCTGGTCTTTTTCTATCTTGCCTATACCGAAGTATTTGCTCTGCGGATGTGCAAGATACCAGCCACTCACCGAGCTTGCAGGGAACATGGCCAGCGACTCCGTGAGGATGGTGCCCGTTTGTTTCGTAGCATCCAGCATAGCGAAGAGCTTTCTTTTCTCCGTGTGATCGGGGCAGGCAGGATAACCGGGGGCAGGGCGGATACCCAGGTATTCTTCCTTTATCAGCTGTTCACCCGTCAGGTGCTCTTCTTTCGCATAGCCCCAGAATTCCTTACGCACCCTTTCGTGCAGGAGTTCGGTGAAGGCTTCGGCGAGCCGGTCCGCAAGCGCCTGCAGCATGATCTTGTTATAATCGTCGAAGGCTTCCTGAAAGCGTTTGAGATGCGGCTCGATGCCTTCGATGCTCACTACGAAGGCGCCGATATGATCGGTTTTGCCGGTTGCAGCGGGTGCGACGAAATCGGCAAGCGAGATATTGGGCTGCCCCGGCGCTTTCTTGACCTGCTGACGAAGGTGTTCGAGGTTGACATCTCCGGCTCCGGTGTGAGCGGTTATGGTGTCTTTCCCATCGGAGTTGGCGGGCCAGAAGCCGATCACCGCGCGGGGTTTCAACCATTTTTCCTTTATGATCTTATCGAGCAGCGCTTTTGCGTCGTTGTGAAGTTTCGTCGCCTCCACACCCACAACCGGATCGGTGAGGATCTGCGGATATTTGCCATGCAGTTCCCAGGCGATAAAGAATGGACCCCAGTCGAGGAATTCGGCGATGGCCGCGAGGTCATAGCCATCGAATGTCTTTGTCCCTATGAAGGTGGGCGTCACCGGTTGGAAGTTTGCCCAATCGATGGGCACCTTGTTCTCCTGTGCCTGCGGGAAGGTCAAATATTGTTTTAACGTCTTCTTGCTGTTGAAATCGTCTTTCAGCTTTTTGTATTCGGTCTTTATCGATTGGAGGAAACCGGGCTTTTGATCAGCATTCAGCAGCGAGCCAACCACGGTGACACTCCGGGAAGCATCCAACACGTGGACTACGCCTTTATCGAATTCCGGTGCGATCTTGACGGCGGTATGCATCCGCGAGGTCGTTGCACCGCCGATCAGCAGCGGCAGCTCAAAATCCTGCCGTTTCATCTCCCTGGCTACATGCACCATCTCGTCCAGAGAAGGCGTGATCAGTCCGCTGAGACCGATGGCAGCTACTTTCTCTCTTTTGGCTGTCTCCAGGATCTTGTCGGCCGGCACCATGACGCCAAGATCGATGATGTCATAACCATTGCACCCTAATACCACGCCGACGATGTTCTTGCCGATATCGTGTACATCGCCTTTGACGGTGGCGAGCAATATTTTTGCGGCGCCGGCATCCTCTATGCCATTGGCACCCGCGGCTTTCCGGCGTTCTTCTTTTTCGAGCTCGATATAAGGAGTAAGGATAGCTACCGATTTCTTCATCACCCGGGCGCTTTTTACTACCTGGGGAAGGAACATCTTGCCGCTGCCAAAGAGATCGCCGACCACATCCATCCCGGCCATCAGCGGCCCTTCGATCACGTCCAGCGGTTTGGGATATTTCAAGCGGGCCTCTTCGGTATCGCCGTCGATGTAATCGGTGATGCCATTGACGAGGGCATGTTTCAGCCGCTCCTCCACGGTACCGCGGCGCCAGGCCTCGTCTTTAACCTCTTCCTTGCCCTTGGCTTTTACCGTTTCTGCGAAGGCCAGCAGCTTATCGGTGGCCTCGGGGTTACGGTTCAGGATCACGTCCTCGCAGAGCTGCTTCAACCTCGGCTCGATCTCGTCGTAGACCACGAGCTGGCCGGCGTTGACGATGCCCATGTCCATGCCTGCCTTGATCGCGTAATAGAGAAATACGCTGTGCATGGCCTCGCGGACGGTCTCGTTCCCGCGGAAGGAGAATGACATATTGCTGACGCCGCCGCTGATGCGCGTCAGGGGCATCTTTTGTTTGATCTCTTTGATCGCTTCGATGAAATCGACGGCGTAGTTGTTGTGCTCTTCGATGCCCGTTGCGATGGCGAAGATATTCGGGTCGAAGATGATGTCTTCCGGCGAGAAGCCTAAACGCTCCGTGAGGATCTTATAGGCGCGTTCGCTGATGTCCACCTTTTTTCGAAGCGTGTCCGCCTGCCCGTTCTCATCGAATGCCATCACGATCACGGCGGCGCCATAGCTCTGGCAGACGATTGCCTGTTCGATGAATTTTTCTTCTCCTTCTTTCATCGAGATGGAGTTGACGATACATTTCCCCTGTACACATTTCAGACCGGCTTCGATGATCGAGAATTTGGAAGAGTCGATCATGATGGGGATCTTGGCGATATCGGGTTCGGCTTGCAGAAGATTGAGAAAGGTCTGCATGGCCTTTTCGCCGTCGAGCAGGGCGTCGTCCATATTGACGTCGAGGATCTGGGCGCCGTTCTCGACCTGCTGGCGGGCGACGCTCAGGGCCTCCTCGTATTTGTTATCGCGGATCAGCCGGGCGAATTTCTTCGAGCCGGTAACGTTCGTGCGTTCTCCTACGTTGACAAAATTAGTCAGGGGACGCAATACCAGCGGTTCGAGACCGGAAAGACGCAAAAAGGGTTTTATCGAAGCAACTTCCATCTTTTAAGCTATTTCTTTTTCAATTACAGGGAGCGGCCTTGGTTTGATGGTCGCTACATGTTCGGCGATATGCCGGATATGGTCGGGGGTCGTGCCGCAACAGCCGCCGACGATGTTGACGAATCCGTTTTCGGCCCAGTCCTCGATAAAGTGCGCTGTGTCTTCGGGTTGTTCGTCGTATTCACCCATGGCGTTCGGCAAACCCGCATTGGGATAGGCCGAAGTATAACAGGCGGCTATCTGGCTCAATTCTTCTATATGTGCCCGCATTTCCTGTGCCCCAAGCGCGCAATTGAGTCCGATGCTCAGCGGTCGGGCGTGCATTACCGATACATAAAATGCCTCTAACGTTTGCCCGCTCAACGTTCGTCCGCTGGCGTCCGTGATGGTGCCGCTAATGGAAACCGGCAGCTCAGGCTTTTTAGAGTCGCGGAAATACTTCTTAATGGCGAAGATGGCTGCTTTGGCGTTGAGCGTATCGAAGATCGTTTCAACCAGCAGCAAGTCGACACCACCTTCCACAAGCCCTTTGACCTGCTCATAATAGGCCGACATCACTTCGTCGAAGGTCACGGCACGGAAGCCCGGATTGTTCACATCCGGCGAAAGCGAGAGGGTCTTGTTCATCGGCCCAATAGCGCCGGCGACGAAACGCGGTTTATCGGGATTCCTGGCGGTGTATTCGGCTGCGGCTTTTTTTGCGATCGACGCGGCGGCCACATTGATCTCGAAGGCCAGGTCTTCCATATGGTAGTCGGCCATGCTGATCCGCTGGGAGTTGAAGGTATTGGTCTCGATGATATCGGCGCCGGCATCGAGATATTGCCGGTGAATGTCTTCGATGATGGCGGGTTGGGTCAGACACAGCAGGTCATTATTGCCTTTGAGGTCCGACGGCCAGTCTTTGAAACGTTCGCCGCGATAGTCTTTTTCTTCCAGCTTATGCCGCTGGATCATGGTGCCCATGGCGCCATCGATAACAAGGATGCGCTCTTTCAATACGTCGTAGATCGTCTTTTTGCTCATGATTATTCCTCCTCTTTTTTTTGAGGCCGTCCGGAGGAACTCTAACTTGCTAATAACGAGGGAAATAACCAAAAAAAGGTGGGATATCTCAGTCGTTTATTAGTTCAATATAGCGCCGTCCATCGGGCCTGCCAGGCTGAACAATAAACAAATCCGCCTGTGCAGCCACAAAAGTACATAAAAAATGCATAGGGACAAGGTCGGCAAGGCGACGTTCCCGGCATTTTACCCGCTGGACGCAGCCTACCCGACGAACGTTTATCCGCCGGCCCGATAACTTTCTACCGGCAAGCGGTTCGTGATCGACCGTGCAAGGGTCATCTCGTCGGCGTACTCGAGTTCGCCGCCGAAGGCGATCCCCCTGGCGATTGTCGTGATCCGTACGGGCGTGTCCTGCAGCTTCTTTTGAATATAATAGATCGTTGTATCTCCCTGTATAGTGGGGTTGAGGGCGAAGATCAGCTCCTGGGTCTGTTCCTTGCGGACCCGGTTTACCAGGGTCTCGATGTTCAGTTGATCCGGTCCCACCCCATCCAAAGGCGAAATCACCCCCCCTAGCACATGATAGATCCCATTAAATTGTTGAGTGCTCTCGATGGCGATCACTTCCCTTATAGTCTCCACTACACAAATCAGTTCCTGCTTTCTCATCGAATTTGCACATATGGAACATATGTCTGCATCCGCCACGTTATGGCAGCGCCCGCAGAATTTTATCTCGTTGCGCATGCGGATCAGCGTCTCGCCAAAGCCCTGTACATTGCTGTTGTCGAGCTTCAGCAAGTGCAGCACCAGCCGTAAGGCGGTTTTTTTGCCGATGCCCGGCAGCCGGGCGAACTCGCCCACGGCCTGCTCCAGTAAAGACGATGAAAATTGCATTCTGCAAAGGTACGTGGTTTCGCCCTTCAGGAATACGGTTCCCCCCATTTACAGGTTGGTATCCCAATCGTTGTCCCAGTTCGCCTTGACATTCATTTTTTTCCGAATGGTGATGACCCTTTCCGGCTGTTTTTTGGGTGTGCCGAAGAACTTACCCGGGTCCCAAACGCCGTTTTCGTTAGCATCGAAAAGGATGCGCAGCTCGTATTCACCGGGAGGGAAAAGGATCCGCCGGACGACCCGCCGGTTATGAAATGGGATGGCGTATTTGATCTTATCGCTCTGGATAAAAAGGAGTATCGGATGCCGGCCGAGATCGATGTTCATTACCCTGACCTGTACTTCCCCATAGTCGATATCCTTTTTGGTATGGAAGCTCATGGTATCGTCCTTGATCAGCTTTCTGCCCAGGGAGTCCTGGCCAAAGGTCCGGGGGAGGATCAGGTGATATTTGGTATCCGTGGGCCAATTGTATAGCAGTGCAAACACCTTGTTTGTCGTATCCCGGACGTACCGGTATTGATTCAAAGGGAGGTCTTTGAAATTCTCGTCGGTAAACCTGAGCTGTGTCGAGTCGAAGACCTTCAACCCGGATGAAAAGGTCAGCCGGAAGGTATCGAGCACGTCGAAGACCCCGTTTTGGGCATTGTTGGCTACCTGGAGACGGGTGTCCTGCTTTCCTCTGGGCTTTTTTGCCGGGGTACTGCTGCTACCGGACGAAGATTTGGTCTCCGCCGTCTCTGCATAGGCATAAAGGATCGGGGTGGGGGAGCCGGGTCCGACGACGACGGGGCTGTCCGCAAAGGCAAAAAGCTGGGCCTTGGAGAGGTATTTGTGGCTGCCGCCTTCATCCTTGAGGGCATAAAGCCAGTATTTACCCGGTTTTACGAACTGGAAATGGAACCGGCCCATGGTGTCCGTTCTGGCGATATAGCGCGGTCTGTCTTTGATAACGGCCGAATCACTGTCCGTGACATGCAGCATAGCGATGATGGTGCTGTCCGGCTTGCCGGTATTGGCCACATAGACATAGCCGGTCATTTCACCTTTATCGAGGGCATCCCCGGTCGTGAAGACGTACATGAAGTTTTTCAGGACATTGTCTTCATTTACGTCCTTGATCCCCTTGCCAAAGTTCAACGAATAGGTGGTATTGGGTTGCAAGGTATCTTTAATACGGATGGTGACGACCCTGAGCTTGGCCTCCACGATCGGGTCTATTTTGGGTACCGGGTTGACGAGCAGCTCGGTGCGAAGATCTTTGCCGTCGATATATTCGTCGAAGTTGAGGACGATCTTTTTCTCGGCGAAATGTCTTACCGAGTCTGCGGGCAGCGCGGATACCAGCCGGGGTGGGATGGTGTCTTTAGGGCCGCCGTTGGGCGGGACGATATTGGCGCATCCCGGAAGACACACCATATCCAAGATAAGCAGAGAGCAAAGGAGGGCCAGAAAACACAGACTGGTTTGAGTCTTCATTTTGCAAACATAATAGCTTTATCGCGCAAAAAAATGTTATTTGTGAGCCGGGCCCGCCTATGCCTCCTCCGAACTTCGTCGGGGCTGCTTCGCCAAGCCCCTCCTCATTCGAACTCTTCGGTTCCCTCGAGTTCCTCGGCTATCTCATGAAGGGCGACGGCCAGGTCATTCGTCTTCACAAAATTGCACCAGTGGCAGTCCGGTTTGCCGCAGCCGGTATAGAACTCCCGGTTTTGGATCTTATGCCAGGTCTCCACGATCTGTTGCGTGACGGTGGTGGTGTCTTCGGGGGAGATCATGATCTTCGCCTTTCGGTATTCCTTCTTCTTGTCGGGTTCCACGAAATCGAATTCGGTGCTGGTCACACGCCACTCTTTTTGCTCGTAGCTGTCGACCAGGATCTTGTAAAAGACGGCCTGTCGCCAGTAGTCCCCCCCGTTAGGGTCCTTTTCGTTCGGCGGCGCCAGCTTCTCCCGTGCCTTGTCGACATCGCCGGTCTTATAATCGACCACATTGACCTCCTTCCCCTGGAACTCCAGCTTATCCAGCTTCCCCTTGAGCGGCACTCCGCGGACTATAACGTTTCGGATATTTCGTTCCACGGCGACGATCTTATTCCATTGCGTGACGTACTTGTCATAGTAATTGGCAAGCACTTCTAATCCATATTCCATCCGCCGGGCGAAAGCTTCGCGGGTAAAGATCTCGCGGTGACGCCGCATATACCATTCGAAGTCGGTGAGCATCTCTGCGCGCGATGGGAAACGCTCGTTTGCGTCTTCCTTCATTTTTTCGAAAAGCCGCTGCAAGGCATGGTGAACCGCACTCCCGAATTCGGTTGCTTCGTTCTTTGGCGACGGAATGCGGATCAGGTTCCGATAATAGAACTCCAGCGGACACTTGAGGTAGTTGTTGAGCGCCGTTACATTCATCACGAATTTCTCCAGCATCCGGCCGATGAGGTCTTCTTCCGCAGCCTGTATCTCCGGAGCAATGGCATCACCAAAGGGGAGTGCGTCGAACGCGGTTTGCTCTTCCACGGGAATGGACACCTTCCCGAACGACAGCTCATATTGATCCATGATCTCGGCGATGAACATAGACGGTTCGAGCTCTTTGCCGTCGTCACGATAGCGGGCATAGGAGATGAACAGATGCACTTCCACCCGTGTTAGTGCGACATAGAATAGCCGGCGTAGCTCCTCGCTCCCGGATTCGTCGCTGCCGCGGGAAGAGAACAGGTTATCGGGATATTTATAGCCACCGCCGGGTTTACGTTTCTTTTCCCAGGTAGCTGCGTTGGCCCCGGCAAAAAAGACATATTCGAATTCGAGCCCTTTACTGCCATGAGCGGTGAGCAGGTTGACCGCCTTGTCACTGCCGGAGACCTTGACCAGCGGTAGTGGCAGCCCGTTGGCCTTCATCAGATCGACGATCTGGATCAGCTGCTCGAGATTGAGATCCGGATCACGCCGCGACTCCTCTTTGATGAAATTGAACAAGGCCGTGAGCACCTGCATCAACCAGATCTTTTCCGGGTTGGTAATCACAAAGGCCAGGACGCCGGTGTCGCGGATGACATGCTCGAAAAGACCCTGGAGGGTGAGATTGGAAACATCGCCAATGAGCGACTCTAAGATCCGGCTGGCCTTTTTCAAAGGCTCGGGTAGACCCTGGTCGAACAGGTCGCGGGCGGGGCGGTTTGCCTTTTCAAAAAGCAGCCGGCGGATGGAGGTGCGCTGGTCACCGAACTGTTTATCGGCAACGTCCACGGATATTTTCGCGATCTCGATAGGCGCGATACCAAAGAATTTAAAATGTAGCATCTCGAACAGCATCTCATCGCCGCCATAAGGGGCATCATGCTCGGCCCATAAATAACGAAGCATGAGCAGGATCTGCTGCACCAGGGGGACAGTGAAAAGATCGAGATTCCGCTTACTATAAACGGGGATATTCTTCAGCTGAAGAAACCGCGCCAGCTCCTCCCCATATTTGTTCTCCTTATAAATAATGGCGATACGGCCAGGTAATACGCCGTCTGCTAATAGTTTTTCCACCTGGAGGGTGATGCCTGTCATCTCCTGCCGCGGGCTAAGATATTCGTGTAGGTGCGGTGGGAAATGCAGTTGTCCGGTGCGGGGATGGCTGGCCACGAGATGTTTGGAAAGGCCGGGGATCTGGGCCACGAGGCGCTCCTGGTTCCGTTCGATGAGCGTCCGCGAGATATCGAGGATGGGTTGGGTGCTCCGGTAATTATTGGTAAGGACAACGGTCAGCAGGTCTTTGGCATACTGTTGGGCGAAGTCGAGCATGTTCTCCACGTTGGCGCCCTGGAAACGGTAGATGCTCTGATCATCATCTCCCACCACGAAGACATTGGGTTTGTCCCAGAAACTTATCAGGAGGCTGATCAGCCGGTTTTGGGTGCCGCTGGTATCCTGGTATTCGTCGACCAGGATGTATTGATAGCGTTCCTGGTAAGATAAAAGCAGGGGCTTGTTCTCCTCGAAGGCCTTGATGATCCAATTGATCATGTCGTCGAAGTCGTACCGGTCGTGCTCGCGCATCAACTTCTGAAAGCGATCGAATTCGCCTACGGCAGCCCTTAACTTGTCCATGCGTTCCTTTTCCTCGGCGATCTTATCGGTACGGACATCGCCTTTTTTGAATTCCCGCGTGGCCCTTTTAGCGATATATTCATCCCTGGTCTCCAGCGAGGCCAGGTATTCGTGGATCTTCGAATTGATGAATTCCGGGGCCCAGCCTTCCCGTTTCATCGTGCTGAAGAGGTTTTGCAGATTGGACATCTCGAAATAGACGTCGCCGCGGTATCGTTTCAGTGGATGGTTCTTGGGAAAACCGTCGATGAGGGTCTTGAAGAGCTGGATGCGCTCAAGGTCGCTTATCGGGTCCAGGGCCGTTTTTTCGAACAGGGACAGGTTTTCCTGGATGATATCGTTGCAAAAGGAGTGGAAAGTGTGGATATTGACCTTATAGGCATCCGGACCGATAAAGCTCAGGAGACGCCGCCGCATGGCGATGGTGCCGGCATCGGTATAGGTTAGGCAAAGGATATTTTCGGGAGCGGTATCGGTATCCAGGAGAATTTTCCCGATACGGGCC
>Ga0134126_10005572_pt1 | contig 15727 bp, 12 predicted proteins | sample KB31752_FD_96881 | JGI IMG/M metagenome (GOLD analysis project Ga0134126, IMG submission 96881) | Terrestrial soil microbial communities with excess Nitrogen fertilizer from Kellogg Biological Station, Michigan, USA - KB3-175-2 | ecosystem: Environmental > Terrestrial > Soil > Unclassified ...
GGGGCCGCTCGGCGGATTGGATGTCTTGAACTCGCCGGGCGCGGGGCCAATGTGACGCCCGCCGAACTCGATCCACTCCGTGCCTTGCGCAGAGGGGAACACATGCAAGGCGGCATCCGCCAGTTTCGGCTGCCATTGTTCCAGCGCTTCGATGTTGTCGAGGATCCACAAGCCGCGGCCGTGCGTGGCCAGCACCAGATCGTGCGGTGATTTGGTGAACTTGATGTCCCACACCGCCATGGTCGGCAGGTTGCCGGTCATCGCCTGCCAGTGCGCGCCGTCATCGAAGGATAGATACAGGCCGCGCATGGTGCCGAGCGCGAGCAATCCCTTGCGACTTGGGTCCTCGCGCACCACTACCGCGGAATTATTGTCCGGCAATCCGTTGGCGATGCTCTGCCAGTGCGCGCCGAAATCGGTGGTCTTCAAGACATACGGATGTTCGTCCCCGAGCATGTGGCCATCCACCGCGATGTAGGCGGTGCCGGCGGCGAACGGCGACACGCCGATCTGGTAGATGCGGCCGAGCGAGACCGCTTGCGGCAGGCCGGCGGAAACATTCGCCCAGTTCGCGCCGCCATCCTTGCTGACCCACACCAGCCCATCATCGGTGCCGGCCCAGATCACGTTCGGATCGGTCGGTGCGAGCGAGATCGAAATGATCGCGTCGGTGTTTTCCGCGCTGGAGATGTCATGGAACACCGGGTCACCCGCGACCGGCTGATGTTCCTTGATATTGCGGGTGAGATCTTTCGAGATCGGCTGCCAGTTCGCGCCGCCGTCGGTGGATTTGAACACCACGTTGGCGCCGAGATAGATGGTATTTGGATCACTTGCCGACACAGCGATCGGCGCGGCCCAGTTGAAACGGTAATCGAGTTTGGCGATCGGCGTATCCGACATGTCGTCCATCACCGGACGGACGAACGTACGTGTCATGTTGCGCATGTCGATCCGCGAAGTGGAGCCATCCTGCGACGCCGCGTAGACGATGGTCGGATCCGAAGGCGCGGGCACCACGTAGGTGCCGTCGCCGCCGGAGGGATTCCACCAGTCCGCGCCCCAGATGCCGGAACCGGCGAGGCTGTTGGACGGGCCGCACGCGGCGTTGTCGTCCTGGATGCCGCCGCACACGCCGAACGGCACGGTGTTGGAAATCGCAACGGTATAGAACTCCTCGATCGGCAGATTATTGAACGCGCGCCAGGTCTTGCCGCCGTCCACGCTGGTGAAGGCGCCGCCATCGTTGCCCTGGATCAGGCGCTTCGGGTTCTTCGGATCGACCCAGATCGCGTGGTGGTCCACGTGCACGCCGCGATCGATCACCTTGGCGGTCTTGCCGCCGTCGGTGGATTTCATCAGGTTGAAGGAACTGAAATAGATGGTCTTCGGATTGTCCGGCGCGACCGCCATCGCACTGAAGTAGAACATCCTGACTGCGAGCTCGTGGTTGTTGCTGATGCAATCCCACTTGCCGCCGCCATCGCTGCTGCCCCAGAGCATGCATTTCTGCGTCGGCATCAACGCATACACGGTGTTCGGCGCGGAAGGCGCGATCGCGATGTTGACGCGATCGGTGGCGTCGGTAGTCGGCAGCCCGTTGCCGAGCTTGTTCCAGGTCTTGCCGCCATCCTGCGAACGCCAGATGCCGCCGTCGGTGCTGCCGTTCACTTGCGTCCACGGCTTGCGCTGCTCGGTCCACATGCCCGCGTACAACACATTCGGATTGGAGGGATCCATCTCGATGTCGCTGGCGCCGGTGGTGTCGTTGACGTACAACACCTTGTTCCAGGTCTTGCCGGCGTCGGTGGTCATGAACACGCCGCGCATGGCGCTCGCCTTCCACGGATTGCCCTGCACCGCGACGTACACGGTGTTGGCGTCATTCGGATCGACGATGATCTTGGAAATCAGCCCGGCGTCGGCCAATCCCTTGAACTGCCAGGTCTTGCCATCGTCGGGCGAGTAATAGATGCCATGGCCGATCAGCACGTCGTTGCGCGGATTGCCTTCACCCGTACCGACCCAGATTTGCTTGTTGTTCGATGGCACCAGCGCGACCGCGCCGATCGAACCACTGTCTTCGTGCTCGAAAATATTCTTCCACTTGATGCCGTCGTCCGTGGTCTTCCACAAACCACCACCGGCGGTGCCGACGTAATAGATCTCCGGCTTTCCTGCAACACCAAGCACGGTGCTGACACGCCCTCCTGACACTGCGGGCCCGAGATTGCGGAATTTCAGATTCGCGAATGGGCCGGTGGCAGTGGGCGGTGTGGCGGCGATCGCACCACCCGCAATGATCAATCCGACGCATGCCGCAACGCTTCGTGCTTTCACGGTTGTCTCCGGCGCAAGGCAAACCTCGACCGTAGTCCTGCATCCAAAGATCGCGGCAGTGCCGGAAGTAAGTGCCACCCTGCAAAGGGCCGTGGGCGCGCGTGGCGAGCAACGCCGGAGACAACTTTGTTACGCGCAGGCTGCCGCATCTGCGGCGCAACGGTGCGCCATGCATCCGCACTGCAAGGCGTGCATGTGCTCGCGATCTAGCGGAGCCCGCCGTGGGTCTCGTAAGTGCGCAGGTGATACACGCGATGCACGTGATGGGCCCCGAGCCAGCCGCCGAACGCGGCGGTAACGAGCGAAGCCAGTGCGCAGCCGAACGCGGTCCACATGATGCGGGCGGTGTATTGCGCCACCGCAGCGGCATCCAGATTCGGCAAGCCTTCGGCGGGCGCTACGGTGGCGGCGAAGGTTAGATGGGTCATGCCGCTTGCGATCAACAGCGTGGTCGCCGTGAGAGAAAGCCCCCACACCGCAAGACCACGAATCACACCCATTTCGGTGTCATTGCGGCCATCGAACCAGGTGGCGAACATCGCGCCCAGCCACAATGAAGCCGCCCAGGTGAGGATCATCCATGTAATCGCGCCGCCGGAGATGCCGCGCGCGACGGCGGCCACATCCTGCGGATTGAATGCCGAGAAGCCGACCGCCAATCCGAATGCATACAGCAGCGCGGCGATGCCGGTGGCCACCAGCCAGCCAGCCCACACGGCGCCCCAGCGCATCACCGGGTGTTCCCGGGGCACGGTTGCATTGCCTGAAATCACCATGGCGCAATCTCCCTGGCTTGAGCGGCTATCAAGAGCATCCGCGCAGCAGCGCGACGATAATCAGGATCGGAATGGGTACGCCCAACAGCCAAGCCAGCACGTAACCCATCGCGCCCTTCTGGCGGTTTGGATTCCCGCTTCCGCGGAAGGCCTGTACCAGTCGTTCCATGACCCACCTCGTACTCTGAAGCTGCATCAGCAATAAACATGTCCCGGTGAGGCGGACGTGAAGCCGATGCGCGGACGACTTGAAATGGGCCCACCAGGACTCGAACCTGGAACCAAGGGATTATGAGTCCCCTGCTCTGACCAATTGAGCTATAGGCCCGCGAAGCCGCAAATGATAGGTCATCCGCACCCGCTTCTGCTGACATCACCCTGTCAGCAGCCGGACGTAAACTGACCGCCCCACAAGGAGTGCCGCCATGAACACCGAACAGGTTGCCAAGCGTCTGGTCGAGTTGTGCCGCGAGGGCCGCTACACCGATGCACACGAGGAATTGTATGCAGCCGACGCGATCAACATCGAAATGGAAGGAATGTCCGAAGGCCCGATGGGAAGCGCCACGGGGCTGGTTGCGATCAAGCAGAAAGGCCGCGCGTTCGGCGAGATGCTGGAAGCGGTGCACGACAATCGGGTAAGCGATCCGGTGATCGCGGGCGACTGGTTCAGCGTGGCCGCGGTGATGGATGCCACCATGAAGGGCCGCGGCCGCGTGACGATGCGCGAGATCTGCGTCTACCACGTGCGCGACGGCAAGATCGATCGAGAGCAGTTTTTCTACGACATGTAGGAGCGCACCTGCGCGCGACATCAATCGCGTTCGGCGCCGCGCGCGGCCTGCTCACGCAGGAGCCTGCTTGCAGGCGATCGGGCTTGCAATCCATGGCCCAAGCTCCTTGATCGCGCACAGGCGCGCCCCTACCAGAGCAGATGATCACCGGCGAATTGTTCGATACCGCATCCGGGCCGCGCGAGGAGGCCCTGGGAGAAGGCGCGGTGCTGTTGCGCGGCTTTGCGCTTGCGCACGAACGCGCGATCCTGAAGGCGTTCGATGAGGTGATCGCAGCCGCGCCGCTGCGGCACATGCATACGCCCGGCGGGCTGCGCATGTCGGTGGCGATGAGCAATTGCGGAGCGCTCGGCTGGATCAGCGATCGGCGCGGCTATCGTTACGCCGCACACGATCCGGAAAGCGGCAAGCCGTGGCCGGCGATGCCGCCTGCATTCGCGCAACTCGCGCGCGACGCGGGCGCGCAAGCGGGGTTTGAAAACTTTGCGCCGGATGCGTGCCTGATCAACCGCTACGAACCGGGCGCGAAACTCTCGCTGCATCAGGACCGCGACGAGCGCGATTTCGCGCAGCCGATCGTGTCGGTGTCGCTGGGCTTGCCGGCGACCTTCCTGTTCGGCGGCTTGCAACGCACTGACAAGCCGTTGCGTGTTCCGCTGACGCATGGCGATGTGGTCGTTTGGGGAGGGCCTTCGCGCATGCGCTACCACGGCGTGCTGCCGCTGAAGGAAGGCACGCACCTGAAACTCGGCAATTGCCGGATCAATCTCACGTTCCGAAAGGCGGGATAGACACCCAAACGCGCCATGCAGCCGCCATGCGTTCGTGCCAACATTGCGAGGGGCGTGGCGCGCTGTGCGTCTGCCATGTTGGGGGATTCCAATGAATTGCTGGGTTAATGCACCTCGCCATCCGGTGAGGCTGGGCGGCACATGGCTGGCATTTCTTCTGCTAACTGCGGTGTTTGCGATCGCAAGCGCACCGTCGGCCGCGACGCTGGATCCGTCGGTGCTTCCCAAAGTGGAGGCGGCCACGTTCGAAGTAGTGCAGGCCAAACCCGAACACGATCCGCTCACCTATGAGAAGCCGCTGCCGCTCGATCTGCTTCCCTTTCAGGAGCGCACCGACAAGTACTACTCGATCGGCACGGCTTTCGCGATCGGAAAAAATCGCTACGTCACCGCGGGCCATGTGCTGCTGGCCGGCGCCGGCAGCCCGTGGGGGCCGCCGGAGTTGCGCGACAACAAGGGCCACGTGTTCCCCATCGACAAGATCGAGAAGTTCGATTTGCGCCGCGATTTCGTGGTGTTCTCGCTGACCGGGCAGCCCGGCGATGCGGCTTTGGCCATCGAGGACAAGCCGAGCTTGAACGAGGTGATCTACGCGGTCGGCGATGCGCTGGGCACCGGCGTGGTGATCCGCGACGGGCTGTACACCTCCGACACGCCCGAGCAGCAGGACGGCGCCTGGAAATGGATGCGCTTTTCGGCGGCGGCCTCGCCAGGCAACAGCGGCGGTCCGCTGCTGGACAAGGATGGCAAGGTGATCGGCGTGGTGCTGGCGAAATCGCCCAACGAGAATCTCAACTATGCGTTGCCCATCGCGCAGGTGCTGGATGCACCGGACCACCAAGCGGTGATGGATGAGCGCTCGAGTTATCAACTCGACATTTTCGATTCGGTGCAGAGCGACATCTTCAAGGTGCAATTCGCGCTGCCCAGGAGCCTGCAGGATTTTTACGGCACCTACCAAAAGTTGTTCGACGCCTACAACGACAAGATAATCCAGGCCCTGCTGGGCAAGGAATCCGCCAACCTGTTTCCGAATGGACCCGGCTCCCAGCGTTTGCTGTACGAGCAAACGATCATGAATAACGTACCTTCGCTGATCGTGCGCAACAGTGCCGGCGAGTGGAACCGTGCGCTGCCTCAATATCAGACCTTCCCATTGGACGCCAATGGCTTTGTAGATGCCGGCGCACTTGGCAGAAACGGACTGTTTCAGTTGCGCCGCCCCGACAATATTCCGCCGGCCAAATTTTACGGCGATGCGGCCTTGCGCATGGACCTGTTGGCGAAGACCGGCATGTTTCAGCGCCAGGTCGGCACCGAGAAAATCCGGATCACTTCGCTGGGCAAACCAATCGCCGAATCGATGCACACCGACCGGTGGTCGCGCCACTGGCGTGTTGGTACCTGGGTCTTGCCGTACGCCGATGCGTATGTGGTCGTTTACTCGTTGCCGGTGCCGGATGGCTCCATGATGCTGATGCGGCTGGTGCCGCCGGGCCACGCGCACGACAACGGGCTGGACATGGACGAACTGAGCAACTTCATGTACGTGACCTACGGCGGCACTTTGGCGCAGTGGAAGGATTTCCTGCGCGATCCTTCGCTGCAGCCCGACGCATTCAAAGATATCCGCATGGACTTTGATTACGGTCACGGTTTCAGTTATGCGTCGAAGCAGGTGGCGTTTTCGTACACCCCGGATCTGCAAGTGATCGCGCGCAATGGTCTGATGTGGCTTGGCTTCCATTTCGTCATGGAAAACGGAAAGCCGGTTTGGGATGTCGGCACCGTCCAAATCTGGAAAAGCGATACCAGTGACAATCACGACAACCTCAACGTTCAGCGCTGGTCGCAACCCCCCAGCGGCCTGGACAATGATCTGACCGGCAAATGGCAACAGCTCTCGGGGCGCCAGCATCCCTACGATGGGGTAGCGCGCTACGAAGACGACCAGATGAGGATTGATGCCGTGCTCACGCCGGAGGCAGTGGTCGGCAAATCACAGCCGGCGCTCTATACAGCTTTCTATGGCATCGAAGGCAATCATCCGCAGGGCTTCATGAAAGCCAAACTCGACCTGCTGATGAAGAACACGCAGGTGTTCGAGCACTGAGCCGAGATCGCACTCAGGCCGGCTCGCCCACCGCCGTGCGCAGCGCGGCGCGCAGGGTGCGCTTTTCCGCTTCTTCCAGTTTGCGACCCAGAAGTTCGGAAGCGCGCGAAAGCAGTTCGCGATCGAGTTCGTGCGGCAGCGGCGTGCGCTCGGGCAGTTGCAGGATCTGTTCGCGTTGCGGCGCGCCGAGGGTGGCAGCGTATTCGCCGGCGAGTTCCTGCATGCGCGCGAGGTTGTGCTGCGGGTCGCCATTGCCGCCATTCACCGGCGTGGTCCAGTCCGGCAGAAACTCACGTCGCCGCATGAACCGTCGCAAGGTGGCCGCATCCAGCAGATGGCGCGTATCCACTTCGCGCTGCAGTGCCGCCGATTGATTGCCGCGCATCTCGCCGATATCCGCCGCTTCGATGCCAAGCAGGTGAACGCGGATGCCGTAATCCTGCGCCTGTTGCACGCCGACGCGCAGATCCTCGTCCCCGGAGACCAGCAGCGCATCGGAAATGGCCTGGTTGCGCGCGAGATTGGTGAGGTCGGAAAAAATCAGCGCATCCACGCCTTTCTGTTCGCCGGATTGGTTGACGAAGCCCAGCCGCAATTTCACGTCGTTGAGATAGGCGATTGCCAAATGCGCGGGACTCGGGCCGGAATTGGTGCCGTCGTACCAGTAAATGCGCAGCAACGGGCAGGCACCGATCGCTTCGGCCAGGGCTTTCAAATGCGCGCTGAACTCTGCGTTGGCCAGCCGCAATTCGCCGCGGCGCAGGCGCTCGCCGAACAGCAATTCGCCCGCGGAAGCGAACAGATAGCCCGCGTCAACAAAAACGGCTATGCGGTTCATAAAATCGCCCGAGCATGGATGGTAAGGACGACCACAAGCATTCAGCTTTGCGTCGTCATTCCGGAGCAGCGCAACGGCGATCCGGAAGCTGCGTGAAAATAGCAATCCAATAAAGGCAGATTCCGGGTGCCGCGAGGCGATGCTCACGCGCCGCAGCCCCGACCTGACGGCTCATTCGCGAGGCTTCTGCCCGGCCTCGAATATCCCGATTACTCGAAATCCAGGAACGACCGCAACTGCTCGCTGCGCGAAGGATGCCGCAGCTTGCGCAAGGCCTTGGCCTCGATCTGGCGGATGCGCTCGCGGGTGACGTCGAATTGCTTGCCGACTTCTTCCAGCGTGTGATCGGTATTCATGTCGATGCCAAAGCGCATGCGCAGCACCTTGGCTTCGCGCGGCGTCAAGCCTGCGAGCACATCGCGCACGGTTTCCATCAACCCGGTTTCGGTGGCCGATTCGATCGGCGAACCGACATTGGTATCCTCGATGAAATCGCCCAGATGGGAATCCTCGTCGTCACCGATCGGGGTTTCCATCGAGATCGGTTCCTTGGCGATCTTCAGCACCTTGCGGATCTTGTCCTCGGGCATCTCCATCGCCGCGGCCAGTTCTTCCGGCGTCGGCTCGCGCCCGTACAACTGCAACATCTGCCGCGAAATGCGGTTCAATTTGTTGATCGTCTCGATCATGTGCACCGGGATGCGGATGGTGCGCGCCTGGTCGGCGATCGAACGGGTGATCGCCTGGCGAATCCACCACGTCGCATAGGTCGAAAACTTGTAGCCGCGCCGGTATTCGAACTTGTCGACCGCCTTCATCAAGCCGATGTTGCCTTCCTGGATCAGATCCAGGAATTGCAGGCCGCGATTGGTATATTTCTTGGCGATCGAGATGACCAGGCGCAGGTTGGCCTCGACCATTTCCTTCTTGGCGCGGCGGGCCTTGGCCTCGCCGATCGACATCGCGCGGTTGATTTCCTTGATGTCGGTCAGCGGCAGGAACAGCGCGCGCTCGATCTCGGCGAGCTTCTGCTGCTCGGCCACGATCTCGTCGCGATGATTGCGCACCGCCGGCGTCCATTTCTGGCGCTTGCGAGAAAGCTCGTTGACCCACTCCAGGTTGGTCTCGTTGGAGGGGAACAGGTCGATGAAATCCTTGCGCGGCATGCGGCACAACCGGGTGCACACATCCATCACCGCGCGCTCGTGGTGACGGATGGATGCAACCACTTCGCGCAGCTTGCGCACGAACCCGTCGATCAGCGCCGACGGAAGCTTCAGTTTCAGAAACTCCTCGGCCATCTTGTCGCGCAGCTTCTGCGATTTCTTGTCGGTAATGCCGTGCTTGTCCGCGGTCTTCTGGAACTTGCCGTACAGGTCGCGCAGCACATCCATGCGACGCGCCACTTCGACCGGATCCGGGCCGGTCGGGCCGGCTTCGGCTTCGTCGTCCACAACCGCGCCCGCGACTTCCTCTTCCTCATCCTCGACTTCCGCGTCGGGATCCACCACCGGCGGCGCGGCCACGCCGAACTCCTCGGCCGGAATTTCCTGGTCGGCGAAGCCGGCGATGATCTCGCTCATGCGGCGCTTGCCGTCCAGATGCTGGTCGTATTCCTCCAGCAGCAAGCCGATCGCCCACGGGAAACTGGCCAGCGCAGCCTGGACCTGATTCAGGCCCTCCTCGATGCGCTTGGCAATCGCGATTTCGCCTTCGCGGGTAAGCAGCTCGACCGTGCCCATCTCGCGCATGTACATGCGCACGGGGTCGGTGGTGCGGCCGACCTCGGCGTCCACCGCCGAGAGCATCGCGACGGCTTCTTCGGTGGCGGTCTCGTCGTCTTCGGTGCTGGCCGGCGCATCGGGCAGCAGCAATTCGGTATCGGGCGCAACCTCGTGCACCTCGATACCCATGCCATTGATCATGCCGATGATGTCTTCGATCTGCTCTGGATCGACGATGTCATCGGGCAGGTGATCGTTGACCTCGGCGTAAGTCAGGTAACCCTGCTCACGGCCCTTGGTGATCAACTGCTTGATTTCGGATTGCTGCTGGGGGAGGTTTTCCATGGAGCACCGCGGGACACAGGAACCGACTAGTGTATCGGATTTGGTGATGTTTTGACCAGATTTCAAGCAGTAAATTCCGCCGCGCGCGGCTCGCGGCGGGGCGAAACCGCCATGCAAGAAGCGCGCAAGCTGGCATAAATCTGAAAAACTGATTCAGAGCGGCTGTTCGTCCGGAGCCGGACGGGAATGGCCGGCTTCAGTCCTCAGCTTCGATGCCGGCGGTCCGGTTTCGGTTCAGCGAAGCGGCGCTTGCGGATGTGCGCAACAGCAAACTCACCGGCCCGTCATTCAGGAGGCGCACCAGCATGTGCGCGCCGAAGCGCCCGGTTTCAACCGGTGTATGCGCCGCCCGCGCAAGCTCCACCAGCCGCTCGAACCAGCGCCGGCCCTGTTGCGGCGAAGCTGCACCGGTGAAGCTCGGACGCATGCCTTTGGCGGTATCGGCCGCCAGCGTGAACTGCGGCACCAGCAGCAACCCACCGCCGGTGTCCTGAAGCGAGCGATTCATCCGGCCCGTTTCATCGGCGAACACGCGATAGCCGAGCAGGCGTTTCAGCATGCGCTGCGTTTGCGCTTCCCCATCCTCGGGTTCCACCGCGACCAGCACCAGCAAGCCTGCGCCGATAGCGCCGATGATCGCCCCGTCGACTTCGACGCTGGCCTCGGTAACGCGTTGCAGCAGCGAGATCATGGTCGTGGGGCGTGACTCGTGGGTCGGCACAGCATAAACAAACCTTGTCACTCCGGGGCCGCTGCGGGCTTTGGCGGATGCGCAATCCGCAATCGCCTGCTCGCGAGGGGACGGATTTGCGGCTGGCGCGTTGTGTGCGCGGCGCTCGAGTGCCGAAGTTATCGTTTCCCGTTTCCTGTTCCGTGTTCCCGCTCCTACACTCCGATGATGCGTTGGTACACCCTGCTCCTCTATGCCATCCTGCGCGCATTCTCGCGCCTGCCGCTGCGCGCGCTGCACGCACTCGGCGCGGCGCTGGGGGCGCTGTTCTGGTTCGCGCGCACGCGCAAGCGGCGCATCGTGGAAACCAATTTGCGTCTGGTGCGCCCGTTATTGAACGAAGGCGCGCGCCGGAAACTCGCGCGCGACTGTCTGATCCAGACCGGCAAGTCGCTGGTCGAGGTGTTCGGCATCTGGGGCCGCGCGCAGCGCACCCTCGACAAGGTGCGTGAAGTGCGCGGCGGTCAATTGTTTGATGCCGCGCTGAAATCAGGACACGGGCTGATCCTGTGCGCACCGCATCTGGGTAGTTGGGAAGTGGCCAATTACTGGATCGGCGCGCGCACCGAGTTCGCCACCTTCTATACGCAACCGCGCTACCCGCAAGCCGAAGCATTGCTGCGCCGCTTGCGCGGAAAGGGCGCGAGCATCCAGTTTCCGATCGATGATTCCGGCGTGCGCCGGGTGTTTCGGCATTTGAGCAAGGGCGGCGTGGTGTCGATCATGCCCGATCACGTGCCGCGCAGCGGCGGCGTGGTCGCGCCGTTCTTCGGGGTGCCAGCGCTGACCATGAGCCTGTTGCCGCGCCTGGCCGCGCGCACCGGCGCCAACGTGCTGATGCTGTTCGTCGAGCGCATGCCGAAGGCAGCGGGCTTCATCATCCATTTTCGCGAGCCGCCGGATGCGCTGCGCAATCCCGATCTGGCGATCGCCTGCGCCGCGCTGAATGCGGCGGTCGCCTCCTGTGTCGAGCACACATTCACGCAATACCAGTGGAACTACAAGCGCTTCAAACCGCGGCCCGGCAGCCCATTGCCGGATGTCTATCGCGCATCGCACTCTTCCGGAGGTGCGACCTGATGCGCATGCGCTGGCACGTTGCGCTGACCTGGATCGCGTTGCGCGTGCTGGGTGCGCTGCCTCTGCGCGCACTGCATGCACTGGGAGCGGCGCTGGGGCAGGGGCTGTGGTGGCGCAAACGGGCGCGCGAACGCGTGCATACGGAAGTGAATTTGCGCTTCGCCTGCCCACAACTGGATGACACCGCGCGCGCGAGACTCACGCATGCATGCCTGATCGAAACCGGGTGCGCGGCGACCGAACTCGCGGCAGTGTGGGGGCGCGGAGCGCGGCGAGCGCTGGAGCTGGTGCACGAGGTACGCGGGCTGGAGCTGTTCGACGCAGCGTTGAAATCACAACGCGGATTGATCATCGCCGCACCACATCTTGGCTGCTGGGAGCTGCTCAATTACTGGCTGTGCAGCCGCACGCCGATCGCGATCCTGTATCGACCGCCCAACAATCCCGCGTTCGAGCCGCTGCTGCGCCGCGCGCGCGGCGCGCTCGCGCCCGAGCAGGTGCGCGCCGACGGCGCAGGCGTGCGAGCCTTGTACAAGCGGCTGCGCGCAGGCGGCGTCGTCGGTATCCTGCCCGACCAGCAACCCAAGCGTGGCGAAGGCCAGTTCGCGCCGTTCTTCGGCGTGGAGGCGGACACCATGGTGTTGCTGCCACGCGTCGCGCAGCGCACCGGTGCGACAGTGCTGTTCGCATTCGCCGAGCGGCTGGCGAAAGGCCGCGGGTTTCGCATCCATTTTCGGGCGGCGCCCGACCAGATCGCCAACCCGAATTTGCGCCTGGCATGCAGCGCCTTGAATCGCGGCGTGCAGGACTGCGTGGAAGCGGCTTTCACGCAATACCAGTGGACCTACAAGCGCTGGGCGGATCGGCCCGATCCGAACGACCCGGATCCGTACTGGCTGGCGCGACAAGCCGCGAAGTGAACGATTGCCGCGCTGTGCGCAGCGTCCGGAATGACGAAGTGTGTCAGGGATTCGGCGCGGAAGCGGTGTGTGCGCCGGCTTTGTGACGGCGACGGCGTTTGCGCGCCGGCGCCGCAGCGGGCGCGGGCGTATCGTGCGCCGCTTCGGCACCGCCCTCTTCACCCTCCTCGTCCTCGTGCGCGGCGCGTAACGCCCCGCCGCGCGGCTTTGGCGTGATCAGCAAGGCGGCATCCATCGGCTGCACCGGAATCTTCTGGCCGATGTAGGTTTCAATGTCCGGCAACGACATCGCATACAGGTCGCAGGCGAAGCTGATCGCGTCGCCCTCGGCACCAAGACGCGCGGTGCGGCCGATGCGGTGCACGTAATCCTCGCCGTCCTGCGGCAGGTCGTAATTGAACACGTGCGACACATCGGCGATGTGCAGCCCGCGCGCAGCGACATCGGTGGCGACCAGCAACTGGACTTCGCCTTTCTGGAAGCGTTCCAGCAAGCGCTGGCGCTTCTTCTGCGGCACGTCGCCGGACAACGCGCCAACCACGTAACCATGCCGCGACAGCCGTTGCGTCACCCGTTCGGCGGCCGCCTTGGTGTTGACGAAGACGATGCTGCGCGCGGGGTCGGTACGCTCCAGCAGGTTCAGGAGCAACGGAATCTTTTCTTCCTTCGCCGGGAAGAACACCTGCTGGCGAACGCGATCGGCGGTGACGCGCTCGGTTTCAACCGTCAGTTTCTGCGGCTGGTTCATGTGCTCGTACGCCAGCTCCAGCACGCGATAACTCAGCGTCGCCGAAAACATCAGCCCCTGCCGCTGCTCGCGCGGCGGCAATCGACGCATCAGATAACGGACATCCTTGATGAAGCCGAGATCGAACATGCGATCGGCCTCGTCGATCACGAAGGATTCGACCGCGCGGAAACTGAATACATGCTGCTTGAAATAATCGAGCAGCCGACCGGGCGTGGCGATGATCACGTCGCAACCGTCGTGCAGTTGCTGGCGCTGCTTGTCGTAATCCACGCCGCCGTAGATCAGCGCCAAGCGCAACCCGGTGTGGCGGCCGATCGCGCGGGCATCCTTGTCGATCTGCATCGCCAGTTCACGGGTCGGCGCGATGATCAGTGCGCGCGGATCGGCATCGCGGCGTTCGGCCATCGCCGGTCGCGTCAGCAGCCGGTTCATGACGGTGACCAGAAATGCGCAGGTCTTGCCGGTGCCGGTCTGCGCCTGGCCAGCGACATCACGGCCCTGCAGCGCGACCGGCAGCGCCAGCGCCTGGATCGGCGTGCAGCGGGTGAAGCCGCAATCGGCCAGCCCTTGCGCCAGCAGCGGATGCAGATCGAATTGCTCGAAGAATGTGTCGGTGAGTACGTGTTCGGCCATGGGTCCTCGCGATCGCTGTCGATCGCCAATTGAAAAGTGCAGCCACGGGTGGCTGTTTAAGTCCTTGCGATCAAGCATGATCGCAAGGCATTTTGATCCCGGCTCGGACCGCAGGCCGCGTTGGCGGCTGAACGGAATGCGAGGCATTTGGACAAGGCTTGCACGCAGAATGACTGCGCTGGAAGGCGGCAACGGTGCGGGCTCGCCGCCGTGATTCCTGTAAGTGTAGCGGATGCCGGTATTGCCTGCCGGACTTGCGAAAATCCCTCTGTATCCCCATCTTTGCGCCATCCCTTTGCGCCGCACGAACCAGGACCCACCCATGAGCGAGCATGTCACCCACGTCAGCGACGATGAATTCGAAGCCCAGGTGCTGCAATCCGACACCCCGGTGCTGGTGGATTTCTGGGCTGAGTGGTGCGGCCCGTGCAAGGCCATCGCGCCGCTGCTGGACGACATCGCGCAGTCCTACCAGGGCAAGCTGAAGATCGCCAAGATCAACACCGACCAGAACCAGAAGACTCCGCGCGCCTATGGCATCCGCGGTATCCCGACCTTGATGATCTTCAAGGGCGGCAAGGTGGAGGCAACCCAAATCGGTGCGGTGAGCAAGGGGCAACTGACCTCGTTGATCGACAAGACCCTCGCGGCCTAAGGTTCCGACCCAGCCCACCCGAGTGACTTCCTCATCGGAAAGCCTTCGGAGGAATTCAGCAAAAACATAGGATATGAGCGGAATTGAAAACGCCGCGAGCGAAACTGCCATCCATGGCAAAAGGGCTAGTGGTAGCGCGCCACCGGAGAGCAGGAACCGCAACGTACAGGTCAGTACATGAGGATTCCGAGCATCGCCGGCGCGTGAGCTGCCGGGCGCAGTAGTTTTCAAACCGCTCATCAACGCTTGTGGCGATACCACAGCAGTGCTAGATTGACCCTCGCCGGGCGCAGCGGTTACGCACCGCCCCGGCCCTTCCGCAAGTTTTTTCCCCCTCCGTTTCCCAACGGCGCCCCACTGAGGCGAAGTCCGTGTCTGATATCGAAAACCCCACACCTCCCAGCGATGACGCGCGCGCGTCCGCCTCCGAAACCCCTGCCGGCGAGCAAGCCTCGCGCAACGACGGTCCGCCGCGCGGGCAGCGCGAAGGCGGCGGCCCCGAGCGCGGTCGGCGCAGGCGCGGTCGCCACGAGCGCGGCGGCCCGCGCGGCGGCAACGCACCCGGCGGCAATGGCCTGCCGCAGGATACCGGCGACGAAGGCGACGCCGGCGATCCCAATCGCCTGATCAACCTCACCGAACTCAAACGCAAGAACGCACCGCAATTGCTGGCGCTGGCCGATGAACTCGGCATCCAGGAAGGCGTGGCGCGCGCGCGCAAGCAGGATGTGATCTTCAACATACTGAAGGCACATGCGCGCAGCGGCGGCGGCATCTGGGCCGAAGGCGTGCTGGAAATCCTGCAGGACGGCTTCGGCTTCCTGCGTTCGGCCGACGAGTCGTACCTGGCAGGCCCCGACGACATCTATGTGTCGCCCTCGCAGATCCGCCGCTTCAACCTGCGCACCGGCGATTACGTCACTGGACGCGTGCGCCATCCCAAGGAAGGCGAGCGTTACTTTGCGTTGCTGAAAGTGGACACCATCAACAGCGATCCGCCGGAAGCGACCAAGAACAAGTTGCTGTTCGAGAACCTGACCCCGCTGTTCCCGCGCAAATCGTTTCATCTGGAGCGCGGCAACGGATCCAGCGAAGACATCACCGGGCGCATCCTGGATCTGATCGCGCCGGTCGGCCGCGGTCAGCGCGGCCTGATCGTCAGCCAGCCGAAAGCCGGCAAGACCATGATGCTGCAGAACGTCGCGCAGGCGATCGTGCACAACCATCCGGACGTGCA
>Ga0134126_10005574_pt1 | contig 15725 bp, 13 predicted proteins | sample KB31752_FD_96881 | JGI IMG/M metagenome (GOLD analysis project Ga0134126, IMG submission 96881) | Terrestrial soil microbial communities with excess Nitrogen fertilizer from Kellogg Biological Station, Michigan, USA - KB3-175-2 | ecosystem: Environmental > Terrestrial > Soil > Unclassified ...
GACGACCTCTACGCCTACGCCACCGCCCACGGCATCAACCCCCAGCACACACCCACACAGCGTGTTAATAACTGACGCGCCCCTAGTGCAGCGTGAGAGCAACAACCACGTCGTTGATGACCCTCCGGCGGGGCGCGAGCCTGTGACAGGTGGGGCGGACGAGGCGGATGAGGCAGGAGTTAAAGTCACCAGACCCCGGCGGACGCCACTCACGGCCGGCTCCCACTGCCTCGCCCCGCCGCCCCAGCCATCTACGCGACCGGGTCGTAGTAGTGGGCGTACTGCCAGGTGCCCGCGCTGATCAGGGCCTCGTCCGTGAGCGCGCCGAACCGGGCCGGCGCCAGCGCCGAGATGTCCAGCCGCCCCGGCACGTCGCAGATCCAGGCGGCCAGCGCCTCGCCCAGGGCCAGCGACGACGAGAAGCCAGACCCGTTGCAGCCGCTGGCCACCCACAGGCCGGGCGCGTCCGGCACCGGCCCGGCCACGAACCGGCCGTCCGGCGTCATGGTGAACAGCCCGCCCCGGTGCTCGGCCACCGGCAGCTCGCCGGCCAGCGGCACCTCCGAGGCCACCTGGCCCGCCATCTTGGTCAGCACGTCCAGGTCCAGCTCCAGGTCGCCGGTCCGGAACGAGGCCGGCCGGGCCCGCGGGTCGACCGGCACCGGGTCGGCCTCGAAGCCGCCCAGCATCAGCCCGCCCCGCGCCGGCCGCAGGTACACCGCGGCGTCGACGACCCGGACGATCGGCTGCGCGGCGGACACGGCGGCCGACGCCGGCGCGGGCTCGGTGATCAGCAGCTGGTGCCGGACCGGGGTCACGGCCACGTCGGCGCCGGGCAGCTCCGCGACCTGGCGGGTCCAGGCCCCGGCCGCGTCCACGACCACGCCCGCGTGGATCGACCGGCGCGCGGTCCGCACCTCCGCCCCCCGGCCGGCCCCGGCGTCGGTCCCCCGGCCGGCCAGCCCGATCTCCGCCACCGGCTCGCCCTCGGCCACCTCGACGCCCAGCTTGACGCAGGCCGCGGCCATGGCCGTGACCAGGCTCATCGGCTCCTCGATGTAGCAGTCCTCCGGGCACCACAGGGCCAGCTCCGTCCCGTCGCCCTGGTAGTAGGACACCGCCTCGGCCAGGGTGCCCGGCGCGGCCTCGGTCACGTCCACCCCCCAGCCCGCGGAGTACCGGGCCTCGGTGCGCAGGTAGGCCCGGTGCGCGTCGGTCCTGGCCACCAGGAAGCTGCCCGACCTGGTCACCTCGAGCGGCACCCCGGCCCAGTCGCCGAAGCTCAGCGCCCGGTCCATGCTGCGCCGGGCGATGATCGTGCGCAGCTCGTCGGCCTGCACCGACTTGAACAGCCCGGCCGCCCGGCCGGAGGCCTGCGACCCGGCCGTGTCCCGCTCCAGCACCACCACCGACCGGCCCAGCAGCGCGCAGTGCAGCGCCGTGCTGAGGCCGAGCGCGCCCGCCCCGATGACCACGATGTCGCTCGTCATGCCCCCCAGTGTGCGCACAGGCCTAGGCGGACGGCCAGCCCCGCCGCTAGCTCTGGATCAGGTGCCGGTCGGCGTCCTCGCCCAGCAGCTCGCGCGACAGCCGGGTCAGCAGCTGGGCCAGGTCGGCGTGCTGCTCCGGCGACCAGCCCGCCAGCATGTGCTCCAGGCTCTGCCGCCGGGCCTCGAACACCTGGTCGGCGGCCGCGTGCCCGGCCGTGGTCAGCTCCAGCGTGCCGTCCACGAGGTTCACGTAGCCCGCCACGACCAGCTTGTCCACGTACGGCCGGCCCGCCTCCACCGTCACCCCGGCCTCCCTGGCCAGCGCCGTGCCCGCCACCCGGCCGTGCTTGGCCAGCCGGGCCAGCACCCAGCAGCTGCCGCCCGGCAGCTCAAGCCCGCTGAGGCTGGCCAGCCGCTCGTAGCCGCGCCGCCGCAGGTCGGCGTCGGCCAGCCGGAGCAGCGCCGCTCGATCTCCTCCACCGAGGACCGCTCCGTCGAGCCCGCCCCGATCCCCTCCCCCAGGTCGGCCGCGCCCGCCGTGCGCCGCAGCGGCACCTCGCGCAGGAACCACGACAGCACGAACGCCGCCAGCGCCACCGGCACCTCGAACAGGAACACCCGGTCCACCGCCGAGGCGTAGGCATGCTTGATCGCGTCGTGCAGCCCGGCCGGCAGCCGGTCCAGCAGGGCCGGGTTGGCCTGCACCGTCGAGGCATGGAAGCCGGGCGGCAGGTGGGCCCCGGCCAGCGCCGCGGCCAGCCCGGTGGCCAGCCGGGCCGAGAAGATGGAGCCGAACACCGCCACGCCGAACGAGCCCCCGATGGACCGGAAGAACGTCGCCCCCGACGTGGCCGCGCCCAGGTCGGCATAGTCGGTCGCGTTCTGCACCGCGATGACCAGCACCTGCAGGATCAGGCCCAGGCTTAGCCCGAGCAGGAAGAAGTAGGTGTTGGTGACCAGCGACGACGTGCCCACCGACAGCATCGACAGCAGTCGCCCAGGTCGCCGACGATCGTCGGCAGCGCCGTGGAGACGATGGTCTGGTCCAGCGCGGCCAGCAAGATGGCCAGCATCAGCGCGCTGTAGATGATCAGGAGTCCGCCGCGGGGCCGGACCGCCGCCGCGTCAGCGGAGCGGTCGGCGGTGTGGCTGTCCGTCATCCAGCAATTGTCGCCCTCGAGCCCGCCCGCGGCCAGGCTGATCGGGCTCGCGGGCCGGGCCCTTCCCGCCCCCCGCGGGGAAGGGCCCCGGCCCGCATCACCCGGCGGCGGCGCCGCGCGCACACCCGGCGCGGCCCACCGCGATCCCGCCTTCCGGCCGCGGTCCGCATTCGCGGGCCGGAAGCGCCAGCCAGGGCCTGAGGCTGGTTAAGGCCCTGACTGGCGCGCTCTGGGGTCACCTCGTCCGGCCAGGCCCTCCGGACCGGCCGACCCCGAGAAGCAGGTCCTCCGGCAGCGGTTCAGTAGCCGTAGCCGCCCCCGCTGCTGCCGCCCTTGCTCTTGCTCAGCTTGGCCCCCGACGGGGTCATCGCCCACCACAGGCCGCCCGAGGTATTGATGTCGTTGCCGTTGACCTGCCCGGCCGCCTTGTCCGAGGCGAAGGTGTACAGCGGGTGGCCCATGTAGGTGGCCTGGGTCTGGCCGTTGGCCCGCTTGATCGTGCCGAACTTGCCGCTCAGGCTGGCGCCCGCGGCCATGGTCGGCTTGCCGATCACCGGCGGCCAGAAGGTCGCGCAACCGCCGTTGCACTTCGACATGGTCGGCGTGTCGATCGCGAACCAGTAGAGCGTGCGGCCCTGAGAGTTGACCAGGACCGTGCCCTTGCTCGTGCTCGCGGTCTTGATGCCGCTCGCCGACGACGAGGTCGTTCCGGCCGTGCTGCCGGACGTGGCTCCGCCACCCGATCCCCCCGACCCGGTGCTGGAGCTGGTGGGGCTGGCGGTGCTGCCGCAGGCAGCCAGCAACCCCACGGCGGCGGCCGCGACTGGCGCCGCCCACCATCGGTTAATCATCTCGATCTCTCTCCGTTTCGGTCAGGCGTTCTTGCTCCCCCACCTCCCCACCACGTATCCCGGCCCGAGATCGTTCACGGGGTGTTCAGATCGATATCCGCTGGCAGAGCCAGGCCAGCGAGAGTGGGTAGCGGTACTCGATGGCCGCGTGGGTGCCCTCGAAGAGCTCGAAGCGGATCACCTCGTCGGGCACGCCTACCTCGGCCAGCGCGGCACGGAACGCCTCCGCGCCCAGATCGAGGTTGAAGTCGTCGGCTTTGCCGGCATCTATCCAGATTGCCCGCAGCGAGCGCAGCGCCGTGGCGTAGCGGGGAACCATCCGGACCGGGTCCCAGGCCAGCCACTGTTCCCAGACCTCCGGGCGCAGCACCGCCGTCCTGGGGTCGAACGGCAATTCCACCGCCCCGTCCTCACGAGCGGAGAAGCAGGCCGCGACGCCCAGGACGCCCAGCAGCGCGTGGTCCGCCTCCTTGGTGAAGGCGACGCGGGAGCGGAAGTCGTCCCACCACCGCCAGATGTCCCCGTCGTAGGCCCGCAGCGCCCGCGTCGCCGCGCCGAAGTCGTGGACGTAGCACTGCTCGTACAGGGTGTCGCCCGCGTGCGTGGCCAGGGCGCCGAACAGGTCCGGCCGCAGCATCGGCGTGATCATGGCTCCGAAACCGCCGCTGGACTTCCCGGCGATGGCCCGGTGGGCCGCGCCGGCCAGCGTCCGGTACCTGGCGTCCACCCAGGGCACGACCTCGTCGCACAGGTAGGAGTGGTACCGGCCGGTGCCCGGCGAGTCGACGAACTGGCTGCCGCCGTAGGCCGTCCAGGCGTCCACGTAGATCACGATGGCGGGCGGGGCCTCGCCGCGGGCGAACACCCCGTCGGCCGTCTCGATGAACGGCTGCCGGAACGGCGTCCGGTTCCGCCACATCGCCACGTGCCCGGTGTAGCCCTGGATCACGTAGACCGACGGGTACCGGCGGTCCGGCTCGGCGTCGTAGCCCGGCGGCACGTAGACCCACAGCGGCCGGTCGCTCGGGTCCCCGAGCGGGTTGCCGCGCAACAACTCGCTGGAGATGACGTGCTCGTCCAGACGGCCGGCGAGATCAGCGGACCAGGGCAGCATGGAGCCTCCGGAGGTTGGCGTGCACTGAGTTATTCATCACACCATCGCCACCATCAGCCCGCCACTACCGCACCCGCCCCGGCGGCCGGCCGGGCCAGGGCCGGGACCGCGATATGCGCGATCGATCCGCGCAGCTTACGGTCTGTCTATGAGCCCGGAGTCAGCACAGTCCACCGTCGGCCTGGCCGCAGCGGCCGTCCCGGCCGGGACCAGCAAGCCGGCCGAGGCCGGCCGGTCCCCGCTGGAGCAGCATTTCGCGGCCGCCGTCCGGGCCATGACACCCGGTGACGCCGCCCTGGACGCCCCGCCGGCCCCGCTCAGCGTCGTCGGCACCGGCCCCGCCGACCCGGCCAGCCCGGCCGACCCGGCCAGCCCGGCCGACCCGGCCGCCGCCCGGCTGACCGCCGCCCGCTGCCTGGAGCTGTTCGACGCCCAGCTGGCCAGCCGGCACCTGGACCTGGCCGCCGCCGAGCTCCGGGCCCGCGGGGCCGGCTTCTACACCATCGGCTCGTCCGGCCATGAGGGCAACGCGGGCGTGGCCGCCGCCCTGCGGCTCACCGACCCGGCCCTGCTGCACTACCGCTCGGGGGCCTTCTACATGGTCCGGGCGGCCCAGGCCGACCCGCCGCGGGACGGGGTCACCGACGTGCTGCTGGGCATGGTGGGGGCCGCGGCCGAGCCCATCGCCGGCGGCCGCCACAAGGTCTTCGGGCACCGCGACCTCAACATCATCCCGCAGACCTCGACCATCGCCTCGCACCTGCCCCGCGCCGTCGGCCTGGCCTTCGCGCTCGGCCGGGTGCCCAAGCTGACCAGCTCCCCGGCCGCCAGCTACCCGGACGACGCGGTGGTGGTGTGCAGCTTCGGGGACGCCTCGATGAACCACTCCACCGCGGCCGGGGCCTTCAATACCGCCGCCTACTGTGCCTACCAGGGCCTGCCCATGCCGCTGCTGTTCGTCTGCGAGGACAACGGGCTGGGCATCAGCGTGCGGACGCCACCGGGCTGGGTCACCGCGGCCCGGTCGGGCCACGGCGTCATCCCCTACTTCCACGCCGACGGCTGCGACGTGGCCGCGGTGCACGACACCACGCTGGCCGCGGCCTCCTGGGTGCGCGAGCGCCGCCAGCCGGCGTTCCTGCACCTGCCCATGGTCCGCTACGGCGGGCACGCCGGCTCGGACGTCGAGTCGTCCTACCGCAGCGCCGCGGACATCGCCGTCGAGCTCGACCGGGATCCGCTGCTGCGCACGGCCCGGCTGCTGATCCAGACCGGGGTGCTGACCCCCGAGCAGGTGCTTGACCGCTACGAGCAGTCCCGCCGCCGGGTGCTGACCAGGGCCGCCGAGCTCTCCGGGGAGCGCCGGCTGACCGCCGTCACCGAGATCATGGCCCCGCTGGCGCCCCGGCGTCCGCACGCGGTGGCCGCCAGCCTGGCCGTGGCCGGCCGGACGGCGGGCGACTACGCCCGGCACCGGGCGTTCGAGGGGCGGCTGCCCGAGGACCAGGGGCCGATGACGCTGGCCCAGGCCATCAACCGGACGCTGGCCGACGAGCTGGCCGCCCGGCCCGGCATGATCGTCTTCGGCGAGGACGTGGCCCGCAAGGGCGGCGTGTACGGGGTGACCAGGGGCCTGCTCAAGGCGTTCGGTGCCGGCCGGGTGTTCGACTCGCTGCTGGACGAGCAGTCCATCCTCGGCGTCGCGCTGGGCGCCGGGCTGGCCGGGCTGCTGCCGGTGCCGGAGATCCAGTACCTGGCCTACCTGCACAACGCGGCCGACCAGCTCCGGGGCGAGGCGGCCACCTTGTCCTTCTTCTCCCAGGGGCAGTACCGCAACCCGATGGTCGTGCGCATCGCGGGCCTGGCCTACCAGAAGGGATTCGGCGGCCACTTCCACAACGACAACTCGCTGGCCGCGCTGCGGGACATCCCCGGCCTGGTCATCGCCTGCCCGGCCCGGCCGGACGACGCGCCCGCGATGCTGCGCACCTGCCTGGCCGCGGCCGAGGCGGACGGCACGGTGAGCGTGTTCCTGGAGCCAATCGCGCTCTACCACGAACGCGACCTGCACGAGGCCGGCGACGACGGCTGGCTGGCCCGCTACGACCCGCCCTCGGCCTGGGCCGCCGGGCACGTGCCCATCGGCCGGGCCCGGCTGTACGGCAACGGCACCGACGTGACGATCGTGACATTCGGCAACGGGCTGCGGATGTGCCTGCGGGCGGCCCGCCGGCTGTACTCCGACGGCATCCGCTCCCGCGTGCTCGACCTGCGCTGGCTGGCCCCGCTGCCGGTCGACGACCTGCTGCGCGAGGCCTCGGTGACCGGCCGGGTGCTGGTCGCCGACGAGACCCGGCGCACCGGCGGGGTCTCCGAGGGCGTGATCAGCGCGCTGACCGACGCCGGGTTCATCGGCCGGGTTGGCCGCGTGGCCAGCGAGGACAGCTTCATCCCGCTGGGCGACGCGGCCAACGCCGTGCTGCTGTCCGAGGCCGCCATCGAGTCGGCGGCCTGGGACGTGATGCGCTAGATCTGCTTGAGGTCGGCTTCGAGCGCGGTCAGGTCGAAGCCGGCCGGGTTGAGCCCGTTGGCCTCGATGAAGTCCTGGCTGATCACCGCGAACGACTCGTCGGCGTAGGCGTTGTAGAAGTCCCAGCTCATCGACTTGAGCTCGCCCCACGTCACGATCCACAGCTGGTTCGCGTCGTAGGCCACGGCCGGGATGCAGTGGCCGTTGTTCTGGTTGGGCGCGGCGTTGCCGACCGGGCCGCCCGGCGGCACCACCCACGGCACCGTGAGCATGTCCCCCTGGGTGGCGAAGTCCGGCAGCGCGACGCCGATGTAGATGCTCCCGAACAGCCAGACCGCGCTCTGGGCCTGGACCTGGTTCTGCAGTTCAATGCTGGCGAAGGCCAGGACCTTGTGCCCGTTGAGCCCAGTCTTGCGCCAGTAGCGCAGGACCTGCAGCATGTTGCAGCCCGCGTCGGGCGGCGGCGGCGTGCCGACGAAGTGCTCGTAGAACGTGAGCACGCTCGGGTCGGGGACGCTGACCTCGGTGGCGGCGTTGGCCGTCCAGTTCTGGATCATGTGCCCGGCGGCGGCGCAGGTGCAGTCGCCGTACTGGTCGTTGTAGTACATCGGCCAGCTCGGGACCTTGCTCCCGTACTCGACTGCCGTCGGCGGCGTGGGCAGCGCCGGCTTGAGGTAGCTGGCGAAGCGCAGCGTCCGGTCATCGATGACGGGACGATTCTTACCCAATCGATACGCCATTGTCCGTCCTCCCTTTGTCATATATGGCGGTTTGTCCATCTCGCGGAAAAGGGACGACGGGCAACAGAAAATAGCGACCGGCCGTTAAAGGCCTAGTGCGCCGATCCTGAGCGCGAACGGCCAGGCTTAGCCCCGCAGCAGCCCGTGGCCGCGACCCCGTTCCCCAGCTCAGCGACACACCGCCCGTGATATGGCCGCGCTCAGATCACGTGTCGCCTAGCCGTAATGCCCTACACCCCGTCGTGCCGCCCCGCTGCGCCACCTAACCCCGTTGTGACCCGCGGCGATTGCCCGCCGGTGTTATCGGCCTATCGTCAGCCGGGGGCCAGCGAATGTCAATGAATTTCTCCGAAAAAGTCACCCCCGGGTTAGATCCGGGCCTGACCGTAAGGCGTTGGTGATCGGGCGAATTACTTAGGATTAATGAACGGCCACCGGGCCGGCAGATAGGCGATCGTTTGCGTGACGGGCCAGGCGGCGAAGGCGATCAGCTACCCTTCATCCGCATTCGTGCCGCCGGCCATGGCGGCGTCATCGTCAGTTCACGCCCTCCCGGCATAGTGTCTGCATGTCTAGCGACCAGGATGAGGTCACCCCGCACTTCGCCACCGACGCGGCGACCGCCCCCGCAGCCGCCGCAGCCGCCGCAGCCCCCGCGACGCAGGCGCCCGCGGCCGTCGCGGTGCTCAGCGCCGAGGACGGCACGCTGTCCCGCCGCCAGATGCTGGCCGGCGCCGGCGGGGCCGGCCTACTGGCCGCCGCGCCCGCGGCCGCCGCCCTCACGCCCCCGCAGCGCCAGCTCGCCGCCTCCGACGGCACCCCCGAGCAGGTCCACCTGACCTGGGGCCGCGACCCGGCCACCAGCATGACCGTGTCCTGGGCCTCCCCCGCGCCCGCCGTGCGGCCGCGCCTGCACCTGGCCGGCCCAGGCGAGCACCCCCGGATGGTCCCGGTGGTTCTGCGCAGCTACACCGACGGCATCAGCGGCGAGACCGTCTGGACCTATCACGCCCAGATCACCGGGCTGATGCCGGGCACCGAGTACTCCTACTCGGTCACCGCCGACAACGACGGCGCGGCCGACCCGCTGCGGGCCACATTCCGCACCGCGCCGCGCGGCCGGCAGCCGTTCCGGTTCACCAGCTTCGGTGACCTGGCCACGCCGAACACCGAGTGGGTGCTGTCCTACGGGCAGAGCGCGTACGCGGTCGGCGCGGTCGAGTCCTTCCAGCCGCTGTTCCACCTGCTGAACGGCGACCTGTGCTACGCCGACCTCAACCCCACGGTGCAGCCCGAGGTCTGGCGCGACTTCGGCAACAACAACCAGGCCTCGGCGGCTCGGCGGGCCTGGATGCCGTGCCCGGGCAACCACGAGATCGAGTTCGACAACGGGCCGCAGGGCCTCACCTCGTACCTGACCCGGTACACGCTGCCGGACAACGGCGTGCCCGGCTTCCGCGGCCGCTGGTACGCCTTCCGGGTCGGCTCGGCGCTGTTCATCTCGCTGGCCGCCGACGACGTCATCTACCAGGACGCGGGCGCGTTCGTTGCCGGGCCGCAGCCGCTCACCCCGGTGGCCGGCACCGGCAACCCGGCCATCCCGCCGGGCACCTCGTTCTACGTCCGGGGCTACTCGGGCGGCGCGCAGACGGCCTGGCTGGAGCGGACGCTCGCGGCCGCGCGGGCCGATCACTCGATCGACTGGATCATCGTCCAGATGCACCAGGACGCGACCTCCTCCTCGGCCACGGGCAACGGCTCCGACCTGGGCATCCGGGAGGCCTGGCTGCCGCTGTTCGACCGCTACCAGGTCGACCTGGTGCTGTGCGGGCACGACCACGACTACGAGCGGTCCTTCCCGGTGCGCGGCTTCGACAGCATGGTCGGCCGGGACGCGGCGACCGGGGCGCCGGTGCAGACGCTGCGCCCGCACCCGGTGACCACGACCGACTCCGGCGTGGTCGACACCAGCCAGGGCACCGTGCACCTGATCCTGGGCGGCGGCGGCACCGACGCCCCGCTGGACTCCTACGGCATCGACCAGTCCGACGGCCTGCGCCAGGCCAAGGTGTTCACCCACCGGAACCGGCCCGCCGCGACCTCGACCCCCGGCGTGTTCGCCAGGGCCGGGGCCGACGCGCTCGAGGACGCGACCTGGTCCGCCATGCGGGACACCAGCACCGGCTACGGGATCGCGGTGTTCGACGTGCACCCCGGTGAGGTGCGCGGCGGCATGACCAGCATCACGGTGCGCTACCTCCACGCCGTCGGCGCGGACCCGGTCAACCCGGCCACCGGCCAGCCGGGCGCGCCGACCGCCAACTACACCGAGTTCGAGAGCTTCACCCTGGTCCGCCGCCGCTGCGACGGCTAGAGCTTGTCCCGTTGATCTCCGGCCAGTCGGGCGGACGCCGTGTGCCTGCCCTACCGGGCCTCGCATGCCTCTCGACCGCCCTGACACCCCAGGTACCCCAGCTGTCCTGGGATGCGGCCGGTCAGATTCGGGGTTGTGACCTGGCCGGAAAGCAGACCAACGACGTGGTTGTTGCTGTCACGTCGCTCCAGCGACGTGACAGCAACAACCACGTCGTTAACGGACCCACACCAAGATCGGAAACGACCGCGCGGACAGCATGATCTGCGGGACACGCCCGAGGCGGGCCGGCGGCGGGGCCGGTCGCGGGAGCCGGCGGCGGCAGGAGCCGGCGGCGGGCCGGCGGCGGGAGCCGACGGCGGGCCGGCGGCGGGGGCCGGCCGCACGCCGTGGCGCGGGCGCTAATACCGTGACGGCCATGCGGGTTCTGTTTATCGGCGGCAGTGGCGTGATCAGCTCGGCGTGCTCGGCCCTGGCCGTGCGCCGCGGCATCGACCTGACGGTGCTGAACCGGGGCACCAGCACCGACCGGCCGCTGCCGGCCGAGGCCACCGTGCTGCGGGCCGACATCCGCGACCCGGCCGCCGTCGCGGCCGCGCTGGGGGGCCGCGAGTTCGACGCCGTCGTGGACTGGGTCGCGTTCACGCCCGAGCACGTGCGCGCGGACATGGACCTGTTCCGCGGGAGCACCGGCCAGTACGTGTTCATCAGCTCGGCGTCGGCCTACCAGACCCCGCCGTCCCGGCTTCCGGTCACCGAGTCGACGCCGCTACGCAACCCGTTCTGGCAGTACTCCCGCGACAAGATCGCCTGTGAGGACCTGCTCATCGCCGCCTACCGGGACGAGGGTTTCCCGGCGACGATCGTGCGCCCGTCGCATACGTACGACAAGACGCTGATCCCGCTGGACGGCGGCTGGACCGCGCTGGCCCGGATGCGGCAGGGCCGCCCGGTCGTGGTGCACGGGGACGGCACCTCGCTGTGGACGCTCACCCATCACGCGGACTTCGCCCTGGGCTTCGTGCCGCTGCTCGGCCATCCGCGCACGATCGGCGAGGCGTTCCACATCACCTCGGACGACGTGCTCACGTGGAACCAGATCACGGCGGCGCTGGCCGCGGCGGCGGGGACCAGCGCCGACATCGTGCACGTGCCGTCGGACGCCATCTTCGCCGCCGACCCGGACTGGGGCGCCAGCCTCGTCGGGGACAAGGCGCACTCGCTGGTGTTCGACAACACCAAGGTGCGCGGGGTGGTGCCGGACTTCCGGCCGGTCATCCCGTGGGAGCAGGGCGCCAGGGAGATTCTCGCCTGGTATGACGAAGACCCGGCGCGGCAGCGAGTAGACGCCCGCATGGACGCGCTCATGGACAAGCTCGTCGCCACCCATCGCCCCTGAGCCAGCGGTCGCCACTGTTTCGGCGGCCACCGCCTCGGCTGCCACCGCCTCGGCTGCCACTGCCTCGGCCGTCGCACGCTCGGGCAGGCTGCTCACCGCGATGCCGGCCACGATCGCGGCCGCGCCGGCCAGCTGCGGCAGGCCGAACGGGTCGCCGAACGCGGCCACGCCGATGGCCGCGCCGACCAGCGGCTCCAGGTTGAGGAAGGGCGCCGCGGCCGAGGCCGACACCCGCGACTGACCGTAGGCGAACAGCGTGAACGGCGCGATCGTGAAGACGGCCAGGCCGAGGATGACCGGCAGGCCCGCGCTCATGACCGCGGCATGCGGGAGCGGCTCGGTCAGCGTCGCCACCGGCAGCATGACCACCGTCGCCGCCGCGAACTGCACCGCCGTCACCGCGATCGGGTCCCGGCCGGGCAGCAGCCTCGTCTGGGCCACCGTGAACGAGGCCGACAGCAGCAGCGACAGCAGCACCAGCCCGTCGCCGGTCACGCTGGCGCTGCCCTGCGCCCCCGCCCCGGCGATCAGCACCACGCCGGCCAGCGATACCGCGTACCCGGCCCAGGCCATCGGCCGGGCCACGGCGCGGAACCAGGCCGCCGAGATCACCGCGACCAGCACCGGGGTCGCCCCGACCAGCAGCGCCGCGTGGCTGACGCTGGTCTGCATGACGCCCGCGTTCTGCACGAAGATCGTCCCGCCGTAGCCGACCGCGCCCCAGGCCAGCACCGCCGGACGGCACGCCGCGCGCAGGCGCGCGCGCGGGACGGCGGTCAGCAGGATGGCGGCGGCGAGGCCAAAGCGGACGATGGTCAGCCAGCCGGGCGCCAGGTAGTGCACGGCGAGCTTGGTGGCGGGCACGGTGCACCCCCACAGGATTCCGGCGGCGGCCAGGGCCGCGACAGCACGACGATCGAAGTTCATGCTTCCAGTGTGCTGGGCAAATCGGACGCATTGCTCGGATGACCCTGTTGGCTAAATTATATTAAGCAGTATGGCTGTCTCACTTGATGAAGTTGACATCAAGCTGCTAACCGCGCTGCAGGCTGATGCGGACCGCACTAACGTGGAACTGGCCCGGGTGGCGGGCCTGTCGCCCGCGGCCACGCTGCACCGGGTGCGGCGGCTCAAGGAGTCCGGGGTCATCCGGATCATCGCCGCGCGGCTCGACCCGGCCGCGGCCGGGTTCCCGCTGCATGTCTACGTGACCGCCACCACGTCCCGGCACGATCCCCGGTCCGTCCGGGCCTTCGAGGACCTGCTGCGCGCGCTGCCCCAGGTCATCTCGGCCGACAACATCACCGGCGAGCAGGACTACCTGGTCACCATCGTGGCCCGCGACGTGCAGGAACTGCAGCGCGTGCTGTCCCGGCTGGCCACCCGCGGCGCCCAGCGGCTGACCACCTACCTGCGGCTGGAGGAGGTCAAGCCGCCATCGCCGCTGCCGCTCGGGCCACCGGAGCCGGTGCCTGTCCCGCCGCCACTCGGCGGCTAGGGTCGGTCCCGTGTCCGACCGCCCGCCGTTGCCTGCCCCATTGCCTGCCCCGTTGCCTGCAAGGTTGCCCGTCCTGCTGTCCCAGGCACTGATCGCGTTCACGATCGAATTCGACAACGAGGCCGAGCGGCAGATGGTGCACCGGACCACCCTGAGCCGGGCCCACGGCCCGCAGCGGGGTCCGTGGCTGGTGTCGCTGCCGATGTGGGCCAACTTCGTGCGCTTCGTCGCCGAGGACGGCGTGCCGCTGCGCGACCTGGACGGCCTGGCCGCCATTACCAACCTGGTCGGCCTGCGGCGCTGGGGCTACGTCAGCGTGGACGACAGCAACGACCCGGTCGTGCGGCTGAGCCGGGGTGGCCGGCACGCGCGGCGCGTCTGGGCCCCGCTGGCGGACGAGATCGAGGCCCGCTGGCGTGACCGGTTCGGTGAGGGGCCGGTCGACGGGCTGCGCGGCCGGCTGGAGGCGCTGGTCAGCAAGCTCGGGCGGGACCTGCCGTGGTATCTGCCGGTGGTGCACCACGGGATGTTTGCCCAGGCCCCGCCGCTCAGCGACCGGGTGCGCGCGGCCGGCGACGGGGCCGGCGACCTGTCGGTGCTGCTGTCCCGCGTGCTGCTGGCGTTCACCCTCGACTACGAGGACGCGGCCGACTGGGAGCCGGAGTACCGCCTGTCACTCACGATCGGCGCCAACGTGCTGCGGGTGCTGGACGCCGTCGGCGTGCGGCTGCGCGACCTGCCCGCCCTGGCCGGGGTGTCCAAGGAGGCCATCAGCATGTCGCTGGGGCTGCTGACCCGCGGCGGCCTGGCCGAGACCGAGCCCGATCCAGCCGGCACCCGCGGCCAGGCGGTCCGGCTCACGCCCGGCGGCCTGCGGGCTCAGCACGATAGCCAGCGACGGCTGGCCGACATCGAGGCGGCCTGGGCCGATCGCTTCGGCGCCACCGAGCTCGCCGCCCTGGCCGGCTCCCTCGACGACCTCCTGACCCGCCCCGCTGGCGCCGCTGATGGGGTACCGCTGATGGCCGCCGGGCTGCACCCGCCCCCTGGCGGCTGGCGGGCCCAGGCCCCGTACCTCAGCCAGACGCGGGCCATGATCTGCGACCCCGCCGGGGCGCTGCCGCACCACCCGATGGTCCTGCACCGCGGCGGCTGGCCCGACGGCAGCTGACCCGGCGGGTTTCCGGCTGACCCTGGCCCAGGACCGGGAGCCTGGCTGGTGCCAGGCCCCCGGCCGAGGGCCGTTGATCATCTCCTATGTGACGGGCGGGCCGGCCACCGGCGTGACGTCGCGGCGCACGGTCAGCCGTCCCTTGCTCATGATGCCGACGTGCTGGGCCCGGCGGGCCACGGTGCTGTCGTGGGTGACCAGGACCAGGGTCAGGCCTAGGTCACGCCACAGCCGGCCGAGCAGGTCGATGATCTCGTCGCGGGTGCCCTCGTCGAGGTTGCCGGTCGGCTCGTCGGCCAGCAGCACCTTGGGTTCCTTGACCAGCGCCCGGGCGATGGCCACCCGCTGCTGCTGGCCGCCGGACAGCTCACCCGGCAGGTGCCGGGCCCGGTCGCCGAGGCCGACCGAGTCCAGCGCCTCCGCCACCTTGCGGCGGCGCTCGGCCCGCCTGATGCCCAGCGGGATCAGGGCCGCCTCGACGTTCTCGGCCGCTGACAGCGTCGGCACCAGGTTGAAGGTCTGGAAGATGAAGCCGATGGACACCGCGCGCACCCTGGTCACCTGGGCCTCGCGCAGCTTGGCCAGGTCGGCGCCGTCGAAGTCCACGATCCCGGACGTGGGCCGGTCCAGGCCGCCGAGCAGCTGGAGCAGCGTGGTCTTGCCGTGCCCGGTCCGGCCCTGCACGGCCAGCCATTCTCCGTCGCCGATGGTCAGGTCCAGGTCGCGCACCGCGGGCACGGTCCTGCGGCCCTTCTGGTAGATCTTGCTGACGCCCGTGAGCTGGTACATGTGATCCTCCTTTGCCTGCGCCGCTCGGTGGTGCCTACTCGACCCTGGCCAGCGCTGTCGCCGGGCGCAGCTGGCTGATCCGCCAGCTGCCGAACGCCCCGGCCAGCAGCCCGCCGACCAGCGCCAGCAGCACGGCCAGCGCGATCACCCCGGCGGTGACCGAGGCGTGCAGGGGCACGAGCACGGTGTGGTCCACGGTCGGGCTCGAGCTTGAGGCGCCGACCGGGCCGGCGGCGAAGAAGCGCTGGCCGGTGGCCGAGGCCAGGGTGGCGGACAGCTTGGGCGCGACCCGGGTGATGATCGCGGCGCCGGCGATGCCCAGGCCGACCCCGACGACGCCGCCGATGATGCCCATGGTCACCGACTCGCCCAGCACCTGGGCCACGATCCGGCGGCTGCGCCAGCCCAGCGCCTTGAGCGTGCCGAACTCGCGTACCCGGCGCGCCACCGCGGCCATGGTCAGCAGGCTGGCCACCGCGAACGCCGCGATCAGCACCAGCACCGATAGCCACCGGCCCAGGTCGTTGGCGAGCCGGTCGGCGCTGGTCAGCGAGCCGGTGACCTGGCTGGCCAGGCTGGCCGAGGTGGTGACCGTGGCCTTGGGCAGCA
>Ga0134126_10005575_pt1 | contig 15725 bp, 13 predicted proteins | sample KB31752_FD_96881 | JGI IMG/M metagenome (GOLD analysis project Ga0134126, IMG submission 96881) | Terrestrial soil microbial communities with excess Nitrogen fertilizer from Kellogg Biological Station, Michigan, USA - KB3-175-2 | ecosystem: Environmental > Terrestrial > Soil > Unclassified ...
CAGGCGCGAGCCGCCTCGTCAGCGCCGGGCAGGCCCAGCAGTTCGTCCAGGGTCATGTGGAGCTGGATCTGGGCGGGCTGGCCCGCCCGCTCCGGCAGGCAGCCCGACGCCAGCAGCAGCCGCATCGCCTCCTCGAGCGCGTCATGGCGGCGCTGCCCCGCCGTCCGGTCATCCTCCGGGCCGTGCTTCTTCCCGAGCGTGTCCAGCACTTCCTGGAGGGCGGCCAGGCACTCGGGGGTCAGGTCACCGTCGGCCCGGCCCTGACCCTTGAACAGGCGAGTCAGGCGGAAGAACCGGTCAGCGAAGCCCCGGTCCTCATCCCGGTCCGGCGGGGCGACCCGGGTGAACATCTCCTCCGCCAGCCGCGACAAGTCCTCCAGGTCCATGCCGTCGAGGGCTGCATCGACCAAGATCTCATCAGCCGCGTCCCGGTGGGACAGCGGCAGCAGCTGGGACCAGGCGCAGATCTGCCGGGCATAGGACGCCGACAGCTTCCCTGCTGCTAATGCCTCGGCGACGTAGGGGTGGCCGGCGAGGCGGTGCATCCAGCCGATCGCACCCGAGGCGGCCTTCGCGCTGACCCGGGTCTGCGCGATCAGCCACGGCCGGGGGCCATACTGGCCATCGGCCTCGTAGGCGTGCTGCGCGGTGAACGCGTAGAGGATCTTGGCGCGGGCGGCGGTGTGCTGGGACTCGGCCCGCTCCAGCTCGCGAAGCAGCCGCGCCTGGGTCACCCCAGGCAGCCCGGCGGCGTCGGCCCGGGCGAGGTAGCCCAGGGCGGCCCGCGCGGTGTCCATGGCCTCATCGGCGGAGGTGAACGAGGTCCCCGGCGGGGCTGGTGGTGACATCCGGCGACCTCCTTCCCCGACGGCTTCAACGGTTCGATCTCATGTTCGACATTACCGGCTGGGTACGACATTTCCGGGGGGCAACCGAGCGCCGTTGCGAAAATTATTTGAAGAGCTGGATGGTGGCACGGGCCGCCTGGTCGAAGGGTTTGACGGTGCCGGCGGCCCGGCACATGACCCGGGCGCCTTCGAGCAGGGACCTGGCCTGGCTCGGACGAGCTGGACGTGATCGTGGCCGGCGGGGTGGGCGTGTTCGTGCGCGCCTACCGACGGGGCGGCTAGGCGCTGGCGGAGCGCCGCTAAGCCGGGTTGGAGTAGACCCGGTCCGGCGTGATCAGCACGGCGGCGCGGCCCTCCTCCGCCATCACCCGGTCGTAGGTGGCCCAGTTGTCGTGGGTGCCGCCGGCCGAGGTGAACACGTCCCGGAGCAGGATGCGCAGGCCCTCGGCATCGATGCCCGGCATCGGGTCGTCCGGGCCGGCCAGCTCCACCGGGCCTTCGACGGCGGCCCAGTTCCAGCCCGCCCGGACCACCAGGCTGAGCCGGGGCCGGGCTCGCAGATGAACGAGCTTGGCCGAGCCGGCCCGGGTGGTGAAGGCGACGGCCGGCGCCCCGGTGATCGGGTGGGCCAGCACCCCGGCGTTGACCACCGAGGACTGGATGGTGCCGTCGGCACGAAGCGTGGAGACCACGCTGAGCCCGTGGTCTAGGTGCACGAGCTCAGTGAGATCGGCGAGGTCGGTCATGCTTGGGAGCCTAGTCCGCCAGCGTCATCCGCCAAGATGATGCGGCCGCCATCCTGCAGGATGATGCGCCAGGTGGCCGGCGTCCCTAGGCTGGGCGCGTGGTCGCCGTGTACGCATGGGTGCGCCGCCACCCGAGGCTGGTGGACGGCGTCCTGGCCGTCGTGCTCGCGTTCTCCGGGCTGGCCACGGTGTTCGCGCGCGGTGACATAAGGGCCAGCCCGCTGCAGATCGCGATCGCGATCCCGGTGGTGTTCCGGCGCCAGTACCCAGTCGGCGCGTTCGCCGCGAGCCTGGTCGTGGGCGGGCTGCAGGTGCTGCTCGGCTTCCGCCCGAACACCGGCGACCTGGCCATCGTGGTCCTGCTCTACACGCTGGCCGCCTACTGCCCGCGGCGGGTCTCGCGCAACGGCCTGATCCTGTGCCTGCTGGGCTCGGCGGTGGCCATGATCCGGTGGGAGCCGACCCCGTTTGACCTGCCCTCCTGGATCATGGTGGGCTCGATCATCTTCGGCGGCCCCGCGGTCATCGCCTGGGCGCTGGGCGACTCGATGCGCACTCGCCGGGCCTACTACGCGGCGCTGGAGGACCGGGCCGCGCGCCTGGAGCGCGAGCGCGACGCCCAGGCTCAGATCGCGGCGGCGGCCGAGCGGGCCCGGATCGCCCGCGAGCTGCACGACGTCATCGCGCACAACGTCAGCGTCATGGTGGTGCAGGCCGACGGGGCCTCCTACGCCCTGGACCGCTCGCCGGAGCGGGCCCGGCAGGCGCTGAGCGCGATCTCCAGCACGGGGCGGCAGGCGCTGGACGAGATGCGCCAGATGCTGGGCGTGCTGCGCAGCGCCGACGAGCGGTCGGGGGTGGCCCCGATCCCCGGCATCGGCCAGCTCGACGAGCTGCTCGACCAGACCAGGGCCTCAGGGCTGGCGGTCTCGTTCAGCGTGCAGGGCGTGCCCAGCCCGCTGCCCAGCGGCGTGGCCCTGGCCGCGTACCGGACGGTGCAGGAGTCGCTGACCAACGTGCGCAAGCACGGCGGCCCGGCGGCACGGGCCCAGGTGCTGCTGCGCTACTGCGAGGACGCGCTGGTGCTGACGATCAGCGACGACGGGCGGGGCGCGGCGGCGCTGAGTGACGGCGCCGGCCACGGCCTGATCGGCATGCGCGAGCGGGTCGCGGTCTACGGCGGCACGCTCGAGGCCGGTCCCCGGCCGGGCGGCGGCTACCGGGTCACGGCCCGGCTCCCGCTCGCACCGCTGCCGCTCCCTGGGGAACAGCCCGGATTCGACTGGCGAACCGGGGCCGCATGACGCGAGCGGGAAGCACAGCGTGAGTATCAAGATCATGCTGGTCGATGACCAGGAGCTGGTGCGGGCCGGGTTCCGGATGGTGCTCGACGCCCAGGACGACATGACGGTGGTGGGCGAGGCGGGCGACGGGCTGGCCGCGACCCGGCTGCTCCAGTCGGTCGCCGCCGAGGTCGTGGTGATGGACGTGCGGATGCCCCGGCTGGACGGCATCGAGACGACCCGGCGGATCTGCACGGCGGGCCAGTTGCCGCGGGTGCTCATGCTCACCACGTTCGACCTGGACGAGTACGCCTACGCCGCGCTCAAGGCCGGGGCCAGCGGTTTCCTGCTCAAGGACGTGCCGCCCGAGGAGCTGCTGTTCGCCATCCGGGCCGTGCACTCCGGCGACGCGGTGGTGGCGCCGTCGATGACCCGTCGGCTCATCGACCGCTTCGCGCCGCTGTTCCCGGCCGGGGACGAGCTGGTCCCGGCCGGGCTGGACGGCCTGACCAGCCGGGAGCGCGAGGTGCTGGTGCACGTGGCCCAGGGCCTGTCCAACAGCGAGATTGCCAAGCGGCTGTACGTGTCCGAGGCCACGGTCAAGACCCACGTCGGGCGGGTGCTGGCCAAGCTCGGGCTGCGCGACCGGGTGCAGGCCGTGGTGCTGGCGTATGAGACCGGCCTGGTCCGGGCCCGCGGCTTAACCTGAGCTTGTCCGCCTGCAGGCGGACGCCAGAACCAGCATTCAGGCCGACGCGCGGCGGACCGCGCGGGACTTAGCGTTCTGCCACTTCCCTTTGAGAAGTTTCCTTGAGAAACGGAGAACGCTCATGTCTGTGCTTGCCCCCGTTACGACGGCGGCCGCCGCGACCGACCTGGTCAAGGTGTACGGTTCCGGGCCGACCGCGGTCCGGGCGCTGGATGGCGTCTGGGCCGAGTTCGCAACCGGTGAGTTCCACGCCATCATGGGCCCGTCCGGCTCCGGCAAGTCCACGCTCATGCACTGCCTGGCCGGCCTGGACACGGCCACCTCGGGATCGGTCCGCATCGGCGGCCACGAGCTGACCGGGCTCAGCGACAAGGCGCTGACCCGGCTGCGCCGGACCAGCGTCGGCTTCGTCTTCCAGTCCTTCAACCTGCTGCCCACGCTGACCGCTGAGCAGAACATCCGGCTCCCGCTGGAGCTGGCCGGGACCACCCCAGACCCCGGCTGGTGGGACACCGTGATCACCGCCACCGGGCTGGCCAGCCGGCTGGGGCACCGGCCCGCCGAGCTGTCCGGCGGCCAGCAGCAGCGGGTGGCCTGCGCCCGGGCGCTCATCACCCGGCCGCACGTGGTGTTCGCCGACGAGCCGACCGGCAACCTGGACTCCAGGGCCGGGGCCGAGGTGCTCAGCTTCCTGCGGTCGTGCGCCCGCGAGCTGGACCAGACCGTGATCATGGTCACCCACGACGCGGTCGCGGCCGGCTACGCCGACCGGGTCCTGTTCCTGGCCGACGGCCAGGTGTCGGGCGAGCTACCCGACCCCACCTCCGAGGCGGTGCTGGACTACCTGCGGGAGTCCGGCGGCGCCAGGGCCGGGGAGTGAGGCCCGGCCATGGTCTCGGGAATGCTGCGCACCACGCTCGCCAGCCTGCGCCACCGGATCATGCGACTGGCCCTGTCCTGCCTGGCCATCACGGCCGGGGTCGGGTTCGTGGCCGCCACCTTGATCCTGGGCGCGTCCATGAACCAGTCCTTCTACAACAGCTTCGCGGCCGGAGCCAGGAACGTGGCCGCGGCGGTGAGCCCGCCCGGCGGCCAGGACATCCGGCCCGGCGACTCGGGGGCACCGTCGCTGCCGGCCTCGGCGCTGGCCGCGGTCCGGGCCGTGCCCGGCGTGGCCGCCGCGGACGGCCGGGTCGTCGGCCAGGCCGCGCTGATCGGCGCTGACGGCCACGTCGTCAGCAACGGCGGCCGCCCTGGCCTGGGCATCAACGTGGCTGCCGACCCGGCGCTGCGCGGGTTCTCCGTGGTCACCGGGCACCTGCCACGGGCCTCTGACGAGGTGGCGGTGGACACCAGCACCGCCGCCGACGAGCACTTCCGGCTCGGCCAGCTCATCGGCTTCGAGACCCAGTCCGGCGCGGTACGCCACTTCCGGCTGACCGGCACGATCAGCCTCGGGGTGAACCACGCCTTCGGCAACTCGGCCGTGGCCGCCTTCCCGACCGCGACCGCGCTGCAGGTCACCGGGCGCTCGGGCTACAACCAGATCGTGACCGCCGCCCAGCCCGGCGTGTCCCAGGCCACGCTGGTCACCCGGCTGCGGGCGCTGTCCGCGCTGCGCGGCGACCAGGTCCAGACCGGTAGCCAGCTGGCCAGCTCGCAGGCCTCAGCGGCCATTCACTTCACCAGCCAGCTGACCGACGCCATCCTGATCTTCGCGCTGATCTCGCTGGTCGTCGCCTCGATTGTCATCTTCAACACGTTCACCATCCTGGCCGCCCAGCGCCGCCGCGAGATCGCCCTGCTGCGCTGCGTCGGGGCCAGCCGGCGGCAGGTGTTCGCCGGCCTGCTGACCGAGGCGGTGGTGGTCGGCGCGGCCGCCTCGGTCGCGGGCGTGCTGGTCGGCCTCGGCCTGGGCTGGGCCCTGGAGCGGGTGTTCGCCGCGTTCGGCGTGCCGGTCCCGACCGGCTCGCTGGTGCTGAGCGGCCAGACCATCGCCATCGCCCTGGCCACCGGGGTGCTGGTGACCACGGCGGCGGCGGTGCTGCCGGCCAGATCCGCGACCCGGGTGCCGCCGGTGGCGGCGCTGGGCGGGTCCGAGCCGCGGGTCACCCGCAACGTCGGCTGGGCCCGGATCGCCACCGCGATCGTGTTCGGCGCGGCCGGCCTTGGCCTCACCTACCTCGGCATGCAGCACGTCAACGGGTCGGCCGGGTTCGTGGAGATCGCCGGCGGCGGCTGCGTGTTCTTCGTGGCCGTGCTGGCCATCGGGCCGCTGATCGCCCCGCCGGTCACCACCTTCCTGGGCTGGCTGCCCAGCCGGCTGGCCGGCGTGCCGGCCCGGCTGGCCTCGGCCAACGCCCGCCGCAACCCGCACCGGGTGGCCGCCACCACCGCCGCGCTGACCATCGGCATCACGCTCATGACCGTGTTCACCGTGGTCGCCTCGTCGGCCCAGGCCTCCTCGGACGCCACGATCAGCCAGCACTATCCGTTCGGCTACACCGTGGCCGGGCGCAGCGGCGGCCAGCTGGTCCCCGAGCGGGTCATCAGCGCGCTGCGCGGGTCGCGGGAGCTGGGCCTGGTGGCCCCGTTCTACGCCCAGACCACCCGGGTCGACGGCGACTCTATGACCGTCGGCGGGCTCCGCCAGGCCGCGGTCCGGCTGTCCAGCCCTCCAGTGACGAGCGGCTCGCTCAGCGCCCTGCGGCCGGGCTCCGCCGCGCTGGACTCGTCGCTGCTGCGCTCCCTCGGCATCCGGGTCGGCGACACCATCGCGGTGCGCACCCCGGATGCCGGGACGCTGCATCTGCGGGTGGTGGCGGCGTACCACAGCTCGGACGGGCCGCTGACCGACGTGCTGCTGGCGCTGCCCGACTACCTGCGCGGCTTCCGGCCGCACGGAGCCCAGTTCGTGTTCATCAACGCACGGGCCGGGGTCAGCATCGCCGCCGCACGGGCCGCGGTGACTCAGGCCGCGGCGCTCGATCCGCTGCTCCAGCTGAGCACGGTGGCCGACTACCGCAGCCAGCTAGCCAGCCGGGTCAACCAGATCCTGGCCCTGTTCAGCCTGCTGCTCGGGCTGGCCATCCTCATCGCTCTGCTCGGCATCACCAACACGCTGACGCTGTCGGTGCTGGAACGGACCAGGGAGTCGGCGCTGCTGCGGGCGCTCGGCCTGACCAGGGGCCAGCTACGCGGCATGTTGCTGACCGAGGCGCTGCTGATGGCGCTGCTGGGGGTGGGGCTGGGCGTGGCGCTGGGCGCGGGCTTCGGCTGGGCCATGGTGCACGCGTTCATCAAATCCTCCGGGGCCGGGCTGGTCTCGGTGCCCTACGCCCGGATCGGGCTGTACGTGGCCATCGGCGCGGCGGCCGGGGTACTGGCCGCGGTGCTGCCGGCCCGCCGGGCGGCCCGAACCTCGGTGGTGTCGGCGATGGCCGAGGCCTGAGCTTGCGGCCTGCGGCTTGCGGCGGGCGGCTTGCGGCCTGCGGCTTGCGGCGGGCTGGGGCGAGCTAGCGGACATCCAGAGGGGCTAGGCCTCGGCCTCGGCGCGGAGCTGGGCCGCGGCGGCGGTCATGGCGCGGAGCTTGCCCACGGCCGACTCGCGGGGCAGGTACTTCATGCCGCAGTCCGGGGCCAGCACGATGCGCTCGGCGGGCACGTACTCCAGGGCCCGGCGGGCCCGCTCGGCCACAGTGTCGGCCGACTCCACCGCGTGCTCGCCCAGGTTGAGCACGCCCAGGATGATCGTCTTGCCGGGCAGCTCCTTGAGCACCGAGCAGTCCAGCCCGGACTGGGCCGTCTCGATCGAGATCTGGTCGGCCGTGCAGGCGGCCAGCTCGGGCAGGAACGAGTAGCCCTCCGGCCGGTCGTGGATGATCGCGGCATAGCCGAAGCACAGGTGCACGGCGGTGGTGCCGGTGACGCCCTCCAGCGCCCGGTTCAGCGCCTTGAGCCCGTACTGCCGGGCCGCCTCGGGGCGGGCCTGCAGGTAGGGCTCGTCCAGCTGGACGATGTCCGCCCCGGCCGCGAACAGGTCGGCGACCTCGGCGTTGACCGCCTCGGCATAGTCCAGCGCGGCCGCCTCGGCGCTGGGGTAGTAGTCGTTCTGGGCCTGCTGGGACATGGTGAACGGGCCGGGGACGGTGATCTTGATCGTCCGGCCGGTCTGGCCGCGCAGGTACTGGACGTCGCTCACCTCGACCGGCTCGCGGCGCCGGATCCGGCCGGTGATCCTGGGCACCGGGTTGGGGTGCCCGCTGCGGTCCAGCGCGGTGCCGGGGTTGTCGATGTCGACGCCGTCCAGCGCGGTCGCGAAGGCGTTGGAGTAGCTCTCCCGGCGGATCTCGCCGTCGGTGATGATGTCCAGGCCCGCGCTCTCCTGGTCGTCGATGGCCAGCCGGGTCGCGTCGCGCTGGGCCTGCGCCAGGAACTCGGGCGCGACCCGCCACAGCTCGGTGGCCCGCACCCGGGGTGGGAACCGCCCGGCCAGCCGCTCCCGGTCGATCAGCCAGTCGGGCTGCGGGTAGCTGCCCACGAGCGAGGTCGGGAAGAGCATGCTGGCCTCCAGGTCGTCGGGGTCGGCCCCTGCGCTGGGCCCAGTATGCCGCGCCGGTCAGCTCAGCTCAGCTCGGGCCTGGGCTGTATCTAAGGCCAGTAGGCCTCACAGGTCCGGTCAGAACTTCAGTTCTGACCGGACCTGCGAGGCGCCGGCCACCAGCGCGGCCAGCTTTCGCCTGGCCGCGTCGCCGCTGAGCTGGCGCAGGCCGCAGTCCGGGTTGACCGACAGCCGCTCGGCCGGCACGTAGCGCAGGCCGCGGCGGATCCGGGCCGCGACCAGGTCGGGGGTCTCGACCTGCTCGGTGCGCACGTCGATCACGCCCAGGCCCAGGCCGCGGTCCCAGTCGTGCCGCTCCAGCAGCACCAGCTCCTCGTCGCCACGCCGGGCGAACTCCAGCGCGAGCTGGTCGATCCGGGCCTCCTTGACCGCCGGGAACAGGAAGTCGTAGTGGCCCTCCCACAGCGGCCGGGCGTAGCGGTTGCCGTAGCAGACGTGCAGCACCCAGGTCACCCCGGGCACGTCGGTCACGATGTTCAGCGCCTCGATGGCCAGCCCGACCTGCTCGGGGTAGCCGGCCAGGAACGGCTCGTCGACCTGGAGCACCCGCGCGCCCGCGGCGGCCAGCTCGGCCGCCTCGGCGTGCAGGTCGCGGGCCAGGGAACGGACCAGCTCGGCCTGGCTGCCGCCGCCGCTCACCCGCCGGGACAGCGAGAACGCGCCGGTCATGGACACCTTGAGCGGCCGGTCGGTCAGCCCGCTGGCGAACCGGAAGTCGTCGGCGATGCCGAGCCCGGCGCCGGGGTTCGGCCCGCTCTCGGGATCCGGTAGCGGCCCGTCCGCGCTGGCATCCAGGTAGTCCAGGTAGTCGGCCTTGTCCGGGTGCGGAATCCGCACGCCGGGCAGGCGCGGCAGGACGTAGTCCACGTCGTTGTCGCGGCGCAGCTCGCCGTCCGAGATGAGGTCGATGCCCGCGCGGACCTGGTCCACGATGGCCGCCTTGGTGGCCATGTCCAGGATCTCGCTCAGGTACCGGCGGCTGATCCGGCGCTGGTAGTAGTCGTTCTTGAGCTGGCCCAGCCACTCAGGCACGGCAAAAGACCCGATCACGGTGGTGGGCAGCACGCGGGTGGCCGCGGGCCGGGTCACTCCCGCACCGCCGCGGTCAGCGTGCTCACGTTCGAGGACGGGCGCTGGGCGAACGGCGCGATGCGCACGTCGAAGCCGGCCCGGCTGCCCACGTGCCGCAGCAGCGGTCCGTTGACCCAGTTGACCACCGAGCCGTCGTACTTGCCCGGCCCGTGGAACCGGGTCAGGTAGTCGGCCACGTCGGTGACGAACAGGTCGTGACAGACCAGCCGCCCGAACGGGTGCAGCAGCGGCAGGGTGTCGGCGAAGCTGTTCAGCGCGCCGTTGTTGACGTGCACCCGGATGTCGCCGGTCTCCAGCTGCGAGCGCAGCATCTCCCCGGTCAGGTCGGGCCCGATGCGGTAGGAGTCCAGGCCCTCGATGGGCACGTAGCGCTCCTGCAGCCGCAGCGCGGCCCAGATCTGCCGCCAGAACTCGACCGCCACGCCGGGCTCGGTGAAGTGCTGAGGCAGCGCGTCGCAGACGTGCTCCGGGCCGAGCCTCAGCAGCTTGCCGATCAGGCCGGGCACGCCGGCCGCCGGGGCCGAGAACTTGCGGGCGATCCGCCGCGCCTGGGCGGCGGGCAGCACCGCGCGCACCTGGACCTGGTAGGAGCGCCCGCCGATGCGGGCCACCTCGTCGGTGGGCAGGTTGTCGTACACATTCGAGATATAGACCAGGAACGCCTTGCCGCGCAGGAAGCCCAGGCTCTCGGCCGGGCGGGTGGCGTCCACGACCAGCGAGGTGACGTGCTCGCCGTGGTGGGCGACCGCCTGCCGGGCCCGGCCCAGGACGTGCGGGGAGTAGTCGCCCAGCAGGTAATGCAGCCGACGGTAGTAGTCCCGGTGGTGGGCCCGCGACAGGGCCACGAACTCGTCCAGCCAGGTCTTGGCCTGACCGCCGTTGCCCACGCCCAGCTCGACCACGTACAGCTCGGCGGGCAGCGCGCCGCGGGCGTCCAGGTCGTCCCAGATCTTGAACAGCTCCAGGACCAGCTCGCGGACGGCGGCGGTGTTGCGGGCGTCGCTGGCCCCGCCGGGCAGGGCCCGCTCGTACTCCCGGCCGGTCGACTGCTCCCAGTGCGACAGGGCCTGCCAGTAGAGCGTGTTGAACCGCCAGATGCAGCTGGCCGTGCCCGGCCCCCACGGCTCCAGCGGCAGCGCCGCCGCCGACTGGCCGTCGCCCAGCAGCGCGGCCACCGCGCCGGCCAGGTCACCGGCCCGGCGCAGGTCGATGGCCAGCTCCAGAGCCTGGTCGGCGACCGGCGGGCCATCCGGCGACGGGTCCCCGGCCGACGGGTCGGCGGCGGGCGGGACCCGGCTGAGGATCGGGCGCAGGTCGGCCGGCTCGCGGAAGCTCTCCTTGTACTGGATCCAGTCCACGACCACCCGCAGCGTGGCCAGGTCGGCCGGGCTGTCCCCGGCCGCGGCCAGCACCCGGGCGATGGCGTCGGTGGTGGCCACCTGGTCCGGGCCGCGCAGCCGGGCCACCGGCCGGACCTCAATCCGCATGCTCGGCCTGCTGCCGGGCCGGGCTCACGGGCCGCAGGCCCGCCTGCTCCAGGATGGCCGGGATGGCGGCCTCGCCGCCCGGCGCCAGCAGGTGCACGCCGGCCACGCCGGGCACCTGGGCCAAGGCGGCGATGGTCTCGGCGCACAGCCCCTCGGCCGCGGCCCGGAACCGGTCGGCCGAGCCATCGCCGGCGGCCAGCAGCCGGTCGGCGTAGGCGGCCGGGATGTGCACGCCCGGCAGGCCGGCCAGGTGATGCAGGGCGCGCTGGGTCAGCACCGGCCCGACGCCGGCCAGCACCCGGCACCGGTCCAGCAGCCCGAGCTGGCCGGCGGCGTCCGCCCAGCGGGCGAAGGCCGGCACGTCGAATACGTACTGGGTCTGCACGAACTGCGCGCCCGCCTCGACCTTGGCCGTCAGCCGCCCGACGTCGGCGGCCGGGTCGGCCACCCCGCCGAGCAGCCAGGACGGCCGGGGCATGAGCTTGCGCCCGGACATCAGCTCGCCCTCGTCGCGCATCACCCTGGCCACCCCGAGGAGCTGGGTACCGTCCAGGTCGAAGACCGGCTTGGCCTGCGGGTGGTCACCCTGCCGGGGATGGTCGCCGGTCATCAGCACGACGTTCGGGATGCCCAGAGCCGAGGCGGCCAGCAGCTCGGACTGCAGCGCGATCCGGTTCCGGTCCCGGCAGGTGAGCTGCATGATCGGCTCGACGCCCGCGTCCAGCACGGCCAGGCAGCCGGCCCAGCCCGCCATCCGGGCGGTGGCGCCCGCGTTGTCGGTGATGTTCACCGCGTGTACCCAGTCCCGCAGCAGCGCCGCCTTGCGGGTCACCGGCTCGGTGCTGGCCCCGCGCGGCGGGCCGACCTCGGCCGTGACCGCGAACTCCCCGGCGGTCAGGACCCGCGCGAGAACGCCCGGCCCGGAGCCGTGAACGCCCGGTCTGCCCGCCATGTGGCGGAGCCTATCGCGCCCCGGGTCCCGGTCAGATCGGTGCCGGCGCGCTCGGCTGCTCGTCGGTGATCTGGGAGCTGACCTGGCGGCGGACCACGCTGAGCGGGCCCAGGCCGGACAGTGCGGCGGTCACCTGGCCCGCCAGCGCGGACGGCGCCGAGGTGGACTCGGTCAGCCCGATCGCGGACACCCCGGCCAGCATGGCCGGGGTCAGGTCGCCGACCGCGGCGATGACCTGGGTCTTGGCCCCGCCGTCGCGGGCCAGCCCGGACAGCTGCCGGGCGTCGGCGCTGTCGGCGTCGCCGAGCACCAGCATCAGCTCGCAGTCGGCCGCGATGGCCTTGACCGTCTGGGCCCGGTCCGACGGCGCGTAGCAGAACCCGTCCGGGTTCGGTCCCCGCAGGGCCGGGAACCGGGACCGCAGCGCCCCGGTCACCGGGCCCGACCACTCGACCGGGATGCCCGGCTGGAGCAGGTAGGACACCCGGCGAGCGTCGCTCACCTGGAGCGTTGCGGCACCGCCGGGGGACTCCACCACCGCCGACCGCCCGGCGCAGCCGGTGATGGCGGCGGCGGTGCGCTGGCGCGGATGGCCGATGAGGACGACGTCGTCGCCGCGCTCGGCCAGCCGGGCGGCCTGGTCCTGGGCGTGAGCGACCAGCGGGCAGGTGGCGTCGACCACGGCCAGGCCGCGGGCGGCGGCCTCGGCCCGCATGGCGGGCGGCACCCCGTGGGCCGGAAAGATCACCACATCGCCCTGGGGGATGCCCTCCAGCGTCGAGGTGGCGTCCACGCCCAGGCCCGTCAGCTCGGCGGTCACCTCGGGCGGGGCGGCCAGCTCGCCGTAGACGTGCACCGGCCGGCCCGCCTGCTCGCTGACCGCGGCCCTGGCCGTGGCCAGAGCGTTCAGCGCGCCCGAGCACCACGGGCGGCCGGCGGTGAGCAGGCGGCGGGTGCCGGCCACGGCGGCCCACTCCTCGACGGCGGCGCTGGCCGCGGCGGCGGCCCGCCGGTCGTCGGGCGAGGCGGCGGCGGCCAGCGCGGCGGTCTGGCCGCTGCGCTGGGCGCAGGTCACCAGGTAGACGGCGGCCCCGCCCAGGTCGCCGCCCAGGTCATCCAGCTCGGGTACCGGCGCCGTGGCGGCCCGCCAGCCCTTGCGCAGCAGCGAGCCGCCGATGAGCGGCCCGGCCGGGCACATCAGCGGGCCGCGGGCCGGGTCGCCGACCTGGGTTGGTACCAGCAGCTCGCCCCGCGGCACGCTGACCCCCGGAGCCTGAAACTCCCGCACCGCGGACCGGTTCATCACACCCCCGTAGCCGCGGCGCCGGCTAGCTGGCCCGGCTCGCAGCGCTGCCTCCTGGCGGGCGCGCCGCGATGCCGGTGACTGCGGTGTACCCCGGCTGCGCCGCGCTCGTACCTAGCGTTCCCCAAGCTTGGGTATTCAGTCTCCCGCGCCAGCGCCCCGTGCCCTGTCCGTGACACGCGGTGATCGCACGGCGGGCCGCCGGAGGGTTCCGATCCCGCGAGTAACCCGAGGTAGCACCGCCCCGTACCCACCTAGCGCCTTGGCATCTATTCCGATCCCAAATATCTCTATTTAGACTGGCCGTGATGCCCGCCCTCGACGAGAGGACAGCGATCATGACGGTGCCGCCCAGGGGGGACGACCCCCCTATCCCCCCCGCGCCTGCCGGCGACAGGTCTGAGACTGACCGCTTGGTGGCCAACAACCTCCAGTACGCCGCGACCTTCCCCGGTCCGCTGCCCATGCCCCCATCGGCCGGCGTGGCCGTCATCGCGTGCATGGACGCGCGGCTCAGCGTCTACGACATCCTGGGCCTGGGCCTGGGCGAGGCCCACGTGATCAGGAACGCCGGAGGGTGGTGACCGACGACGAGATCCGGTCGCTGGCCATCAGCCAGCGGCTGCTGGGCACCAGGGAGATCGTGCTCATCCATCACACCGACTGCGGCATGCTGACCTTCACCGACGACGACTTCAAGGCCAGCATCCAGCAGGAGACCGGCATCAAGCCGGCCTGGGGGGCCGAGTCCTTCACCGACCTGGACGCCGACGTGCGCCAGAACGTGGCCCGGATCAAGGCCAGCCCGTTCGTGCCGCACACCGACGCCATCCGGGGCTTCGTGTTCGACGTGGCCACCGGCAGGCTCAACGAGGTGAGCTAGCCAGCCGGGCCGCTTCCCCGGTCCCTTTGATCTTGGGCCAGTCGTGCCGATGATCTTGGTGGGCTTCCCCAACGACGTGGTTGTTGCTCCCACGTCGCTAGAACGACGTGGGAGCAACAACCACGTCGCTGGCTGCTTTCCGGCCGAGCCACAACCCGGTATCCGGCCGGCCGCATCATGAGGCGCCTGGGGTGGCACGGGATGCCGGGCCGCATGTTGTCGTCGGTACGGCTGAGACCCGGCGTACGACTGCTCGCCGCCAGGAGCTAGCCCTCCGGGGTGTCGCCGCGGCCTTGCTGCTCGGCCAGGAAGCGCTCGAACTCGGCGCCCAGTTCCTCGGCCGTGGGCATCGGCTCGCCTTCGCTGCCGAGCAGGTTCTCCCGGCCCGCGGCGAACGCGTCGTACTGCTGCTCCAGCGCCTGCACCACCTCGGTTACCTCGGCCGAGTCCTCGACCTGGCGCGCGATCTCCAGGTCGGTGCGGTGCGCGGCCTCGCGCAGCGTGTCACCGGGCAGCATCAGCCCGGTGGACCGCTGCACCGACTCCAGCAGCGTGACCGCCGCCGCCGGGTAGGCGGCCTGGGCCAGGTAGTGCGGGACATGCACGGCGAAGCCGACCGCGGCCCGGTCCGCCTGGCCCAGCCGGTACTCCAGCAGGGCGCTGGCGCTGCCCGGCACCTGGAGCTTGTCCACCAGCGGGCGGTAGCCGTCGATCAGGTTGGGCTGGGTCGAGTGCGCGGTCACCCCGAGCTGCCGGGTGTGCGGCACGCCCATCGGGATGCCGTGGAAGCTCACGGCCAGGCGGACCCCTAGCCGGGCCATCAGCTGCCGGACGGCGGTGGTGAACGCCTCCCACTCGCGGTCCGGTTCCAGGCCGTTGAGCAGCAGGAACTGGCTACCCTCTGAGTCGCGGAGCAGGGACAGGCTGAGCTCGGGAGTCTCGTAGTCCTCCCAGTGGTCCTTGGCGTAGCTCATCACCGGACGGCGGGACCGGTAGTCGATCAGCGCGTCCACGTCGAACTTGGCTACCTCTTCGTGCTCGAGCGAGCTGGTCAGGTGCGTTGCCAGCAGGCGCCCGGCGCTGCCGGCATCGATGAAGCCGTCGAGGTAATAGAGCATGACGAGGTCTTCGTCTGGCTCGGCCGCGCCGGGAATCAGCTCGTACAGTTCCCCTGGATCGCGCCCCACGGGTCACAGCCTCTCTCGCCGCCGATGTTGTTGCCTATTAGTCTTACCAACGCTGAGCGGCAAGCATAAATTCTGGACCCGCCACCGGGCGCGCCGGGCCTGACCGCTGGTCATTTCCCCTGCCGGGCCTTGTACGCCTCCCACCGGGCCTGCACACCGGGCAACTCGCCGACCACGAAGTCGAAGTACTGGGCGCTCTCCGCCACCCGCGCCCCGGCCGGGCGGCCGGTGAGCAGGTCGGCGCCGTCGCGCAGGATGCCGGCCCAGCGGGCCATCTGCGCGTTGCGGTTGGCGATCAGGTGCTGCCAGACGTCCTCGGGCACGCTGTAGGCCAGCCGCTTGGTGCCCGGCTCGCTGGTCCGCGCGACCAGGCCGACCTGGACCAGGTACCGCACGGCGCCGGACACCCCGGCCGGGCTGACCTGGAGCGTGCCGCCGATCTCGGCCGCGGTCAGCCGGCCGGCGTCGGAGGTCAGCAGGACCACGAACACCCGGGCCGGCATGCGGGGCACGCCCATCTCGGTCAGCGCATCGGCGAAGCGCTCGACGAACTGGCTCACGGCCCCCTCCCGGCCCGCCGCGCCCTCGCCGACCGCCGCGCCCTCGCCGACCGC
>Ga0134126_10005576_pt1 | contig 15724 bp, 13 predicted proteins | sample KB31752_FD_96881 | JGI IMG/M metagenome (GOLD analysis project Ga0134126, IMG submission 96881) | Terrestrial soil microbial communities with excess Nitrogen fertilizer from Kellogg Biological Station, Michigan, USA - KB3-175-2 | ecosystem: Environmental > Terrestrial > Soil > Unclassified ...
CCCGGATACGTTCGCCGGGGCGATCGGGTATCTGGTGCTGTTCTGCCTGCTAGCGGCCGTGTTGTCGCGCGCGCTGCGCATCGCCATCGCGACCGCCGTGAGCCATGCGCCGGTCGAGCACGTCGACCGGACCGCCACGAACTTCCTGCGCCAGCTCGGCGTGCTCATCATCTGGGTGTTCGTGCTCGCGGCGTACGCGCACCTCATCCCCGCGCTCCGCGAGCTCGGTACGGCGATGCTTGCGGGTGCCAGCATTGCCTCGATCGTGCTCGGCCTCGCAGCGCAGAGCACGCTCGGCAATCTGATCGCGGGCATCTCCATCCTGATCTATCGGCCATTCCGGCTCGGTGACCTGCTGCAGATCAGCGGTCCGACGGGACCCGAGATCGGAACCGTCGAGGCGCTGTCGCTCGGCTACACCATCCTCGGCACGCAGGACGGGCGTCGCGTGATCGTGCCGAACAGCCTCGCAATCAGTCAGATCGCGATCAATCTCAATGGGTTTGCGCGCGAAGGCCCCCCGGCACTCAGTTTTTGGGTGGCTCGAGCAGACCTCGTCCGCGCGCGCGCGGCCGCGCTCGATTTTGCGCGGGCGCTCGGCGCTGACGGTGCGGGCTGCTTCGTCACCAAAACTGAAACCGGCGCCGTGCAGCTCAGTCTCACCTTCAGGACCGTTCAGGCCGGCCCCGAGCGGGCGCAGGCGGCGAATCTGCCGGCGCAGCTGGCCGAAGCACTGAAGCGCGATGGGATCCTCGCGCCTGCCGGGAAGGACGGGCCGACGCTCGCTCCAGGTTGACCGGACCGAGACGCGCATGGAGCCGTCAACGAGCCGAGCGACCCCTTCCGGCCTTCCAATCGATGAGGCTCTGCCGGCGCTTCGCGCAGCGCTCGCCCGCGCGCCGAATGTCGTGTTGCAGGCCCCGCCGGGAGCCGGCAAAAGCACGATCGTCCCGCTCGTCCTGCTCGATGAGCCCTGGGCGCACGGCAAGCGGCTCGTCGTTCGCGAACCGCGACGGCTCGCGGCGCGTGCGGTCGCGCAGCGAATGGCCACGACGCTCGGTGAGCCGGTTGGCCGCACCGTCGGCTGGCGGATGCGCTTCGACACACGCGTGTCGCGCGACACACGCATCGAAGTCGTAACCGAGGGCGTGCTCACCCGCATGCTGCAGAGGGACCCGGCGCTCGAGGGCACGGCACTCGTCGTCTTCGACGAGTTCCACGAGCGAAGCCTCCAGGCGGACCTCGGACTGGCGCTCGCGCTCGACGCTCAGGCGACGATCGCTCCCGACCTGAAGCTCCTCGTGATGTCCGCCACGCTCGATGCGGAGGCGATCGCCACTTGGATTGGCGCATCGGCGCCCGTCACGGCGACCGGACGAAGCTTTCCCGTCGAGACGAGGTTCGTCGGACGCGGTGCGCCGCGGCTTCCGTCGATCGCAGCCGAGCGCGCCGAGTCGCCCGAGCGGCTGACCGCGCACGCCGTCGAGCGCGCGCTGGGCGAGGCGGAGGGGGACATGCTCGTGTTCCTGCCGGGCGCCGCCGAGATCCGACGCGTCGAGGCGCTGCTGACCGCATCGCTCGCAGGCGATCCACATGTGCAAGTGCTGCCCCTCTACGGAGATCTGTCCTCAGCGGATCAGGATGCGGCCCTCGCGCCCGCTCGGGCCGGCGAGCGCAAAGTGATCCTCTCCACAAACATCGCCGAGACCAGCCTCACCGTCGAAGGCATCCGGATCGTCGTCGACTCGGGCCTCGTGCGGCGAGCCGTGTTCGATCCGGCGACCGGCATGAGCCGGCTCGAGACGCGGCGCGTCTCACGCGCATCCGCGGAGCAGCGTCGCGGCCGGGCAGGGCGGCTCGATGCGGGTATCTGCTACCGGTTGTGGAGCGAGGAGGCGCACCGCTCGCTTGCACCCTTTTCAGCACCGGAGATCGCCGAGGCAGACCTCGCACCCCTCGTGCTCGAGCTCGCGGCGTGGGGCGTACTCGCTGAGGCGGCGGGTGGGTTACGCTGGCTCGATCCACCGCCGGCCGCGATGGTCGCGAGCGCCCGCGATCTGCTCGCGCGGCTCGGTGCGCTCGATCGCTCCGACCGCATCACGCCCCATGGGCGTGAGATGGCCGCGCTCGCCGTGCATCCGCGCCTGGCGCACATGCTCCTCGAGTCGCGCCGGCTCGGCCTCGCGAGCACCGCCGCGGGGCTCGCGGCGCTGCTCTCCGAGCGCGACATTCTGTTTCGGGGAGCGGCTCTCGACGCGGACATCCGCTCGCGCCTCGCGCAGCTCCGGGAAGCTCGCGGCGGAGGGCGAGCGGGCTACGCCGCACACCGCGTCGATCGGCTCGCGCGCTCCTTGGCCGGACAGCTCGCGAGCCTTGACAAACAGGCGGCCGGCGCTGCCTCGATCGAAGGCGCTACCTCGATCGAATCGGACGCGTCGCATGCCGGCCTGCTGCTCGCGTTCGCCTACCCCGACCGCATCGGTCAGCGCCGCGGCACGGAGGGCCGTTATCGGCTTGCGAACGGCCGCGGTGCCGTATTCGCCGGGGCGGAGAGCCTCGCCCGTCAGGAATTCATCGTTGCCGTCGAGCTCGACGACCGGGAACGCGACGCGCGCATCCGCCTCGCAGCGCCCATCGCGCGCGCGGAGATCGAGGCCTGCTTCGCCGACCGGCTCGAGACTACCCAATCGATCGAATGGAGCGAACGGGACCAGGCTGTCATCGCGCGGCGGACGACGAGGCTCGAGGCGATCGTACTCGAGGCGAAGCCGCTGCCCGAGGTCCCGCCCGATGCGGCTCGCGCGGCAATGCTCGACGGGGTTCGCAGGATGGGCCTTGCGGCGCTTGATTTCAGTCGCGAGGCGCGCGAGCTGCAGGCGCGGATCGAGCTCGTCCGCAGCCTGGCGCGCGAAGGCGATCGCGAAAGCTGGCCCGACGTGAGCGACGGCGCGCTCGAGACGACCCTCGATGACTGGCTCGCGCCGTGGCTCGATGGAATGACCCGGCGCGAGCACCTCGCGCGCATTCGTCTCGTCGAGGCGCTGCTCGCCCGGCTGACGTGGGAGCAGCGCCGGCAGCTCGATGTGCTCGCGCCCACCCACCTCGTGGTGCCAAGCGGCTCGAGCATTCGCATCGACTATCTCGACGACAACGCTCCGGTCGTCGCGGTGAGGCTGCAGGAGCTATTCGGGCTCGGCGAGACGCCCCGGATCGCCGCCGGTCGTGTGGCGATCACTTTCAAGCTGCTATCCCCGGCACACCGGCCGGTGCAGGTTACGCGTGATCTCGCGAGCTTCTGGCGGAACGGGTACGCGGAGGTGCGCAAGGACCTTCGTGGCCGGTATCCCAGGCACTACTGGCCGGAGAATCCTTTCGAGGCCGAACCGACACGGCGCGTGCGCCCGCGCCCGTAGCGCGCCTGGGTGCCCCACGCGCGCTCGCGCGCGCATTTGCGGCTTGCCACACAGAGGGCTTCGCGCGCACCGGGGCGCGGCTCGCGAAGGCGAGACGCCACTCGGGCGGCTCGAGTGTCCCGACGATCCGGCTCGGCTCGGCGGGCGTGCGAAGCACGGCGCGGATTAATGGTTCCCCGGACATCGTGCGTCGGCGATACGTGTGATGTGGCACATGACCGGGATGGCCGCATTTTCTGTGCCGCGCAGGAGCGCGAGGTGGCGCGCGGCTTGCTTGCCGAGCGACAGCGGAGGGCGGCGTTCGCTCGGGTGGGTCCGCTTCGCAGAGGAGTATCAGATGAACGGCACCATGGATGTCAGTGCGACGGAGGATCGAGCGCAGGAAGTCGAGATCACGTCCAAGCGAATCGGGGAGCTGATTCGCTGGCATGGGACGGACGAGAGTGCGCTGCCGCCGGCGCACACGCTGCAAAATCTATCGCGCGACACCGTCGCGGCGCTCCAGGAGCTTGCACGAGAGCGCGAGGCGATCGGGCGCCTGCGGGACGCGATGGGTCGAGCGTTCTGGGCCGCGGACCGTCGCGAGCTCCACGCGATTCTGCTCGAGGCCCTCGGGCCGCCGTCGGACGACCCGCCGGACGAGCCGTCCGACGAGCCGCCGGAGGACGCTTCGGAAGCGAGCTCTGCGCCGCAGGAGGAGGGCGCCCCGACGCGCCTCGATGCTCGAGTGGGGCGCGCCGTGCACCACTCGGGTGCGGCTCGTCCGCTCAGCCCGCGGGCTTCTGGAGATCCTCGTCGCGCAAATTGAAGAGGCGCTTCTTATCCTCGTCGGACATGGGCTGGTTGAAGCTCGCGAGGTCCTTGCCCACATCCGCGCCCCGCTTGACGGCCGGGCGCGCGCCGACTGCCTCGAACCAGCGCTTCACGCTGGGAAAATCGTTCAAGTCCTGACCCTGCCAGTCGTGCCTCACGACCCATGGCCATGCGGCGATGTCGGCGATCGAGTACTCGCCGGCAAGGTATTCATGCTTGCCGAGCTGATCGTTCATGACTTTGTAGAGCCGCGCCACCTCGCTTCGGAAACGATGCATCGCGTACTCGATCTGCTGCGGGGCGTATCGCAAAAAGTGGTGCGCCTGTCCCGCCATGGGTCCGAGACCGCCGATCTGCCAGTACACCCACGAGAGCACGCCATACCTCCCGCGAATATCCCGCGGAAGGAGCTTCCCGGATTTCTCGGCGAGGTACTCGAGGATGGCGCCCGACTCGAAGATCGAAAGCGGGCCGCCCAGGGCATCATGATCCACGATCGCCGGCATCCTGTTGTTCGGGCTGATCGCGAGGAACTCGGGCTTGAACTGATCGCCCTTGTTGATGTTCACCGGAATGACCTTGTACTTCATTCCACATTCTTCGAGCATGATGTAGATTTTCTTGCCGTTGCCGGTCGGCCAGAAGTACAGGTCGATCATCGAGCACCTCGCATCGGTCTGAGCTGTGGGGCAACATTGTAGTCGGCCGGCTGGGCCGTCAACCCGCGGTACGTGCCATGGACAGAATCCTCGAGCCCGAGATCATGAACGACAGCGACGCGGATGCCGCGTACGCGCGCGCCGATTTCTCGGACTCCAACCAGGCGTTCGCCGATCGGCTTGCCGCCGAGGTCGAACGAGCGAGCGCATCAGGCCGAAACCGTGCCCTGCGTATCGCGGACCTCGGCTGCGGACCGGCGGATGTGACGATCCGGATCGCGCGCAAGCTCCATCGCGCACAGGTCGTCGGTGTAGACGGGGCGGAGGAGATGCTCCGTCTCGCGAAGGAGGCGGTGCGCGCGGCCGCACTGTCCGAGCGCATCACGCTGCATCTCGGCCGCGTGCCGGGCCTCGATCTGCCGGAGCACGGCTTCGAAGCTGTCGTGAGCAAGGACATGCTCCACCATATCCCCGATCCGCACGTGCTGTGGACCGAGTGCTTACGCCTCGGCAGGCCGGGCGCCGTGCTTCTGGTGATGGACCTCATCCGCCCGTCCTCGCCGGCCGAGGCGCGCGAGATCGTGGAGCGCGTCGCGAGCCGCGAGCATCCGCTCCTCAAAGAGGATTTCTATCATTCGCTCTGCGCGGCCTTCACGCCGGAGGAGGTCCGCGCGCAGCTGGCGGCTGCGGGGCTCGGGCTCGGCGTCGAGCGCGCCGGCGATCGGCACTGGCTTGTGCGAGGCGTGCTCGGCGAGGCGGCTATTGCACGCCGATGACGATCTTTCCGAAGAACTCGCCCGCTTCCATGAGCTTGAAAGCGTCCGGAGCGCTGCTGAAAGGAACGACCCGATCCACCACCGGCTTCACGTGGTGCTTCGCGATGAAGTCGAGCAGCGCCTCGAAATCCGCGCGCGATCCGACATAGATTCCCGAGACCGTCGCGTTCGAGGCGATGAGCGCCATGACCGGCACGTCGCCGCCGAACCCAGTGAGGCCGCCGATCAGCGCGATGTGACCGCCCGGCGCGAGGCTCGCGAGCGCGTGCGCGAGGGTGTCCTTACCACCGACTTCGAGAATTTCGTGCGCGCCGAGACCTCCGGTCAACGCGCGAACTTCCTTCTCCCAGTCGGGATGCTTCTTGTAGTTGATGGTGCCGACAGCGCCGAGGGCGGTCGCGCGCTCGAGCTTCCCGTCCTGCGAGCTCGTGATGATCGGCTTTGCGCCCGCTGCGGCGGCGAGCTGCAGCCCGAGCACGGACACGCCGCCGGTGCCTTCGAGAAGCACCGTGTCGCCGCGTTGCAGGCGCCCGCGCGTGAAGAGCCCGTTCCAGGCCGTAACCCCTGCGCAGGGCAGCGTCGCCGCCTCTTCATACGATAGGTCGGGCAGAATTTTCACGAGCCCCTGCTCACCGAGCGTGACGTACTGCGAGAGCATGCCGTCGAGCTGTCCGCCGAGCGCGGAGCCGAGCACCTGCGGGCTCGGGCGCCCGGACAACCACGCCTGAAAGAAAATCGCCGCGACGCGATCGCCCGCGCGGAACCTCTTGACGCCGGGTCCTATCGCGACGACTTCGCCCGCGCCGTCCGAGAGCGGCACGACGCTGTCGCGCGGGCCGATCGGATACTGACCATGCACGACGAAGATGTCGCGCCGGTTGAGCGATGCCGCGTGTACCTTGACCAGCACCTCGTGCTCCCCCGGCGGACGCACCGGGGCGCCCACGAGACTCAGCGTGAAGGAGCCGTGATGGCCGCTGCGAACGAGGCGGTATTGCTTCTGGGTGCTCGGTAGGGTCATGGCAGCTCCGCATGGCCGGACGCGAATGATATCAGCTGCGCGTAGAATGGCGCCGGTTGGGCCTGTAGCACAGCGGTTAGTGCAGGGGACTCATCTATAAATGGTGCCTGCGCGCGGAAACGTGCGCAGTGGACGGGATGAATTCAGGGAAACCTTCGAGCTGCGGCCATGGGGCCGAGCTCATGGCAATCCTGAGCCGAGCCGGCGGTGCACCGCCGGAAGGTGCAGAGACTACCTGAGGGCTCGAGCGCCCTTGATGACAGGCATGAGCATCCCGCACCCACACGGAGGAGAGCGCGCCTCGCGGGTCACGGTTCGTGACGCCGCAACGCTGTCTTCGCGGGTGAAGAGATAGTCCACTCCCGGCGGAAACGCCGGGGCGAAGTGAATCCCTTGGTCGTAGGTTCGAATCCTACCAGGCCCATGCCTACTATACAGCGTATAGGATTTTGCTATACGCTGTATAGGTGGCTGCAACGGCACCGACAGAACGGCGCATTCGACGCGCCGCCTTGCGCCTCCTGGAGAAGGAGGGGCCCGAGGCGGTCACGATGCGGCGCCTCGCACGCGCGATCGGCATCACGCCGATGGCGATCTACCATCACTTCGAGACCCGCGAAGCCCTGCTGAGAGAGGTCGTCGACGGGGAGTTCGGCGCGTTTCTCGACTTGCTCGGCAGGATGCCGGCTTACGACGGTGCTGAAGAGCAGATCGTGCATGCGCTGGATGCCTATATCGAGTACGCGCTCAGCCGACCCCAGATTTTCGACTATGTCTTCTCGAAGCCCCGGGAGGGCGCCAGGCGCTTTCCGGAGGACTTCCACGCGCGCCGTTCGCCGACGCTGAATGTGCTCGCGGATGCGGTTGCGAAGGGGATGGAAGCGGGCGTCATCGAAAAGGACGACGTCTGGGAGGTCACGCTCGAGATCTGGGCGCACGCGCACGGCTATGTCGCGCTCTACCGGGCAGGCCGCTTCAGCCTGCCACCGGAGGGCTTCAAGAAACTCGTCCACCGCTCGATGCGGCGGCTGTTTCATGGAATCAAGGCGCGGCACGACTCGGTGGCAACGCAATCCTGAGCGAGGAGACGATGAGAGCGACTGTTTGCGTGCTTTTGACTGCCGCTGGCTGCTACTTCTCATTCGGACTGGGCAACGCGTGGTGGCTTGCCTGGCTGGCGCCCGTTCCGGTTCTCTGGCTCTGTTTCGAGGAGACGAAACCCTGGCGGGCGTTTCTCGCGACCTGGGGCGCATTCGCGCTCGGCATGACCAGCCTTCTGCGCGCGTATGTCAATGTGATGGCGGCGCCGATACTGACGCTCGACATCCTGGCGCCGTCGCTGCTGTTCGCGCTCGCCGCCATCTCGGCGAGGCGAGTCAAGACGGCGCTCGGGCCCGTTCCGGCAATGTTCGCCTTTGCGGCGCTTTGGGCGGGCTTCGACCTGCTCGTCTCGTTCGGTCCCGGTGTCGGTTCGATCATATCGCCCGCAGGCGCCGAGGTCGCCGCCCCAGTGTTGATTCAAAGCGCCGCGCTGGTCGGATTCGTCGGCATCACATTCTTGCTCGGCATCGTTGGCGCCGGAATCGCCCTCAGTCTGCATACGCGCAATCCTGTGCCCCTGTTGATCGCCGCAGGACTCTTCGTTGCCAATGCGGCGTACGGCTATTTGCGCGTTTCACGCCCGCCCAGCGACGCGAGGCAAGTCGCCCTCATCGACAGCAACACGTACGGCTACTGGGTAGATTCCAACCGGCCTCAGAGCCGCATACAGCAGGCCGCACTTCAGGTCATCGACGCCTACACGGCCGAGGTCCGGAAACTCGGCCGTGGGCACGTGCAGCTCGTCGTGCTGCCCGAGAACCTTGCGCGGATCACTGGGCCCTGGCACGACGAGGCCCGGATGAAGCTCGCCGCCGCAGCGGACACGACGGGTGCCACGGTTGTCGGCGGGTTCAACGCAGTTCTCGACGGTGCGCGGCGGAATATGGCGTGGGCCTTCGAACCCGGCGCGTCGGGTCCGGTGACGTACGAGAAGAGGCATCTCGTTCCCGGTCTCGAGTCGGACCGCTTCACACCGGGCTCCGGTCCGCGCGTGCTGCCCAACGGCATCGAGCCCGAGATCTGCTTCGACATGGACTTCCCTCGGACGATCCGTCACGACGCCGTGGCCATGAGGCCGAGGCTGCTCGCCGTCTCCGCGTCGGAAATCGGTACGCATGGCGATTGGGCGAACCTCGGCTCCGCCGCAGACGATTGGTTTCATGCTCGTGATGCGGTGCTGAGAAGCGTCGAGAACGGCGTCCCGATGGCAAGAAGCGCAGACCGCGGCCTGCTGACGTTGAGCGACCGGTATGGTCGTATCGTGACCGAGATGCGTACCTCGGCGGCGTTCACGACAGTGGTCGGTAATCTACCGCTCGATGGGCGCGGAGGATCGACGCTCTACGACCGGATCGGGGATGCCTTCGGTTGGCTCTGCCTCGCACTCGGGGGAGGCTTGGTGGCGATCACTCTCCCGTTGCGCGGCGCTGCACGTGCATCATGAGCTCGTCTGTGCCCGCCGGCCGAATCTCACTTGCCTGCTCCGTCTGAGGCGCGAAGTCGCGAAAGCATGCATCGAGTGAGGTTGCTACAGAGCTCGCTCCCGCCACGGAGAGATGGTTATCGTCCCGGTACAACAGCTCTCCACCAGATTCAAAGGCGCAATAATCCGATCGGCAGAGAGAGTCCTTCGGATCGACGATTCTCAGCATGCCCTGCTGTTCGAGGCGATGGAACACGCGCTCCGGCTCCCGGTACTGCGCCAGTGCCTCGGTGCGGCTGACGCGAAGGAAATCAGTGCTCATGCCGCGCAAGCGCGCGACTGCGATCGCATAAGGAAGGTCGTACCGGTACGCCGGGACATCTTCCACGACGCACACTGCACCGCGGTTCGAGGCTGTCAGGCGCAGAGTTCTCTCGAGCCAGTACTCGAAGAGAGATGCGCCAGGAGCTGAGGCCGAATATTCGGGCGAGGCGGGATCCCGATCTGTCTCGATCCAGTGCGCATTGAGAATGATGAGCTGTGGCTTCAGTTGGCGCACCGCGCCTACGACCGCTGTGTTGAAGTCCGCACAACGGGCGCGCCCTGTCGCATTCGACATCCGATCTACGAGACCCAGGATCGGCTGGCAGGTAGACGTTGCGGCAAGGTAGATGCGCAAGTGATGCCTCAAAGCCAGCTGCTTGTAAGCAGGCAGCAGCACCATCGCATGGCTGTCCCCCCAGACGAGAACGCGTGGGATGTCGTCTCCCGCGGGTCCGTAGCTGCAGAGCTCTCCCCTGGCAATCTGATCCGACTTCAATGTGACGCACCTTGTGAGCCACTCGATCTGCCCGGGGGGATCGCGGACCCGCGTTTCTTCCGGAAATCGCCTCGGCAATCCTTCGGCCTTGACCAGCGCCATGCCTACCACCAGCATCGAGACGCTGCAAAGCAACGCTGCAAGCGCGAACGACCGATCGGAGCTCAGCAGCGTCCGGCTGCGGATCGGACGCTCCACGAGCCACCAGCTGAGTACGGCGATGCCGTAGATCAGCGCGAGCACGATCCCGAGGGTCGGCGCATCGAAAGGTACGATCCAGTAGTACTGGATCAATATCAGCACCGGAAAGTGCCACAAATAGAGCGAATAAGAGATCAATCCGGTGAATACGAGCGGCCGGACCGACAGCAGCCTCTTTGCCAGCGTCGTGTCCTCGCGGCCGCTGAAGATGAGAGCCGCGGACGCGGCACATGGGACGAGCGTGTCTACCCCCGGATATCGAGTCTCGGGCGTATATAGCCAAGCCGCCGCAGCAAGCCCGGCGAGGGCGAGAACGCCCAGTAGCTCACTGGCGAGACGGGACTTCAGTCGTAACGTGAAGGAGGGAGAAGCCAGCGCCGCGCCGAGCAACAGCTCCCAGGCCCGGAACGGGGCGAGAAAATAGTTCGCGTTTTGACGGTAATACGATGCCCAGATGCACGCCCCGAGCGAAATTGCACCCAGTGCAACCAGCGCGCCGCTGCGGTACCTGGTGAAGTACCGTACGAGGATCATCAGGACCAAGGGGTAGAGCAGGTAGAATTGCTCCTCGATCGCAATCGACCAGAAATGGCCGAGCGCGCTATGTACCGCCGAGCTCCGGAAATATCCGATCCGGTCCTGCCATTCCACGACATTTGTCGCGAGCACCGCGGTACCCGCGAGATACTGGCCGAAGCGTCTGAGATCCCACGGTAATAGCAGGACGATCGCCATCACTGCCACGACCATCGAGGTGACGAACAGGGCAGGAAGAATCCGCCGAGCGCGGCGGATGTAGAACTCCGGCAGCCAGCCCCTCACCGACGGGTCGACAGCGGGGGCCAAGAGCTGCGTGATGAGGTAACCGGAGATGACGAAGAACACATCCACCCCGATGTATCCGCCATCGAATCCGGGTACCCCGGCGTGGAACAGCACGACCGCGATCACAGCGAGTCCTCGAAGACCGTCGAGGTCGGCGCGGTGATGGGCAATCCGTCCAAGGCGTACGACGCCAGCCGTCCTCGCGGACGACGGGCCCCCCGGCAGGTGCTCGCGACTCATCGGCTGTATGTACGGGTCGGCGATGCGTAAGGATCAATGTAGCTCTCCGAGCACGAGGAGGTCGCGATGGGGCGAGTAGCTTTGGTGACCGGTGCAAGCAGCGGACTGGGACGGGTCATGGCGCTCAGTCTCCTCGAGGCGGGCCACCGCGTCGTGCTCTCCGCAACCGATGCGAAGGCACTCGAGGACACGCGCCAAGCGAGTCGCGCCGGTGATCGCGCGGCCCTCCTAACGGCTGACCTCAGCAGGCAATCCGACGTTCCCGCGCTCGCACGAGCAGCCGAAGAAGCCTTTGGTCAAATAGACATCCTGGTCAACAACGCAGGCGTCCCCGGCACTCCGGCGCGACATCCCCATGAGGTGGAGCTTCACGAAATGCGGCGCGTGTTCGAGATCAACACCTTCGCGCCGATCCAGCTCACACAGCTTCTGCTTCCGGGAATGATCCGGCGCGGCTGGGGCCGGATCGTTCTCATCAGCACGAGTCTCGATACGATGCTGCGCTTCGTGCCCTACGGTCCGACCAAAGCCGCGGCAGAGGCCTTCGTCGCTGCACTGTCCACATCCCTGGAATCGACGGGCGTGACCGCAAACGTGCTGGTTCCGGGCGGCATGACGGCAACTCGCATGACCGGGCACCGAGGCGATCCCGGAACGATGCTTCCGCCTGTGATCATGGGTCCGCCCATCGCCTGGCTGGCCTCGGACGCGTCGGACCACGTGACGGGAAAACGCTTCATCGCGGCCCGATGGAATCCGGCGCTGAGCGCCGAGCAGGCTGCGCAGGCAGCCGGATCACCCATCGCGTGGAGCGGGCTCAGCGATCGAGCGATCACCCCGAGGGGCGGCGCTGCGCGTACATCATGAGCTCGTATACGGCCATCGGCACCAGCATGAAAGCCACCGCCAAAACCACGGAGGCGGCCGTCGTGCTCGTGCCGGCGGTTGCGAGCTCGTTGACGCCGCGTCCGACCGCAGCCCCAATGGGGACTGGGATCTCGAGCCCCACGCTCACGGCGGCGGCAGAGGCGAGCGCCGCGCCGGCCAATGCGCCGAGCACGGGCCTCGACGGAAAGCCGATCCTCGGAGGCGTTCCGGCTTCCCGATCGATCTCGGTCATGACGGCATCTGCAAAGCCGGCCGACGGCTCGATGATTTCGTGGTCGCTCAGCAGTCGATCAAGCTCGTCGGGTTGCATTCTGAGCTCCGGATTCTGACGGCCCACGTGGCCTCGTGAGCTTGTCCCGCAGAAGATTTCGCGCACGCGAGAGGCGCGCCTTGACGGTTCCTTCCGGAAGCTGAAGGCTGCGCGCTGCCTGCAGTACATCCATATCATGGAAGTAGAAGAGAATCAGCACGTCGCGGTACTTCGGTGGAAGCGACTGCACGAGCCGATGCACCCTCTCGGCACTCTCTTCGTTGGCAGCCGCGTCCTCGAGCGTAACTGGATCCACGGATTCGGGGTCGAGTGGCTGCAGTGCATCAAGTGGCGGGGATCGACGTATCTCTGATCGGAAGAGGTTGATCGCGAGGGCGAACAGCCAGGTTGAAAACGCCGCCTCACGACGCCACTTGGGCAGCGCCCTGAAGGCGCGCAGAAACGCTTCCTGTGCCATGTCTTCTGCGCGCGAGCGGTCACGGCAGAAGCGGTAGGCAAGGTTCACGACCGGACCTTGCCAGCGCCGCACGATAAAGGCAAAGGCCGACGCGTCCCCTGCGAGCACTCGGTCCACGGCGCCTTCGTCTTCCAAAGAACTCTCGTACCGTCTCTCGATGAGGTGAGACTGCCAGGCCGATCGCCCGGTTGCATTTTTCGTCCGCCTCGCTGGCCCCCAAGAAAACGCAACCCTACCAGCCGCGAGCGGGTCATACCCGGAGCCGTCGGTACTGTAAAGGAGTGCGCGGGTGAATCGGACGTTCGCGGCAATGATGCTGTTCGAAGTCGCCTCGGCGGCCGTGCTCTTCCTGTTCGTGGTTGCCCTGGTGTGGTTGGGAGCGCGTCGTAAGGATAGGGAGGACTTCTACCTCAGCGAGATGATCAAGAAGATCGCCGCATCCTCGGGCAGCACGGCGCAGGATTTTCTGCGGGAATATGAGCACAACAAGAGCCGGCGCAGGCGAGAGGCCATGACAATCGCCGGAATCGTCGGTGCACTCGCCGCCATAGGTCTGATGGTCTTTCTGCATGGACTCATTCCGCTGCCTATCTATCGCGTCGGGCTCATCCCTTTGCTTCCTAGCGTGGGTCTCGTGATCTACGCGCGCTTTTTCTCGTCACGGGCCTGACCCATGCGCACTCAGCTGTTCAGCCGAGCGAAGTTCGGCACTTGCCTTCTGGCCCTGTTCGCTCTCGCGAAAGTCAACGCGCAGGCGCCGGCGCCTGCGCTCGACGATGCGGGCCGTCGGACCGTCGTCGAGGGCGCCGCGAAGGCGTTGCGTGATCGTTATGTCTATCCCGATTTGGGCGACCGAGGCGCCGCAGCAATCGAAGCGGCACTCAGGGCCGGAAGATACGACAGGGTCTCCGACCCGGACGCCTTCGCCAAGCGCCTGACGATCGATCTCGAGAAAGTGGCACATGACAAACACCTGTATGTCAGCGCCCCTGTAGACCCGGTCCGCCGACAGACGGGCCAATCTGCGCCTCCTCCGCAGCCGCTCAGCGAGGGTGGTGTGATACGGGCAGACCGGCTCGCCGACCAGATCGGCTATATCGAGCTTTTCGCCTTCTCACCGCTCGACATGTTCAAGCCCCCCGTGGGCCGGGCGATGGCCGCGCTCGCCGGCGAGCGGGCGCTGATCATCGACGCCCGTCACAACGTCGGCGGCGATCCGGCCAGCGTGAACCATCTCCTGAGTTACTTCCTCCGTACAGTGCCCATTCAAATCGGGAGCAGTGTCTCCCGCACTCCAGGGACGCGCACGTTCACCGCCCAGGAATACTGGATCAATACGAAGCCAGCCACCTCTTTCGCGGGCAAGCCGGTCTTCGTGCTGGCCGGACCGGGAACGTTCTCCGGTGGAGAGGCTCTTGCCTACGATATGAAGAAGCTCAAGCTGGGAACTCTCGTCGGGGAGACCACCGCCGGCGCCGCGAATATCACCTCCAGTGTCGCCCTTGCGCGAGGCTTCGAAATCTCGGTGCCCTACGCACGGGGCTCAGGGGCAACGTGGGAAGGTGCTGGCGTCGAGCCCGACATCTCGGCGCCGAGCGCTGAGGCTCTCAAGGTCGCGCTCCAGCGGCTCGGTCTCAAGCCGGCGGGCGGTGATATCGCGTCCCTTTCGCAGGCTCGCGTCTTCACGCCACGTACGACGCCGGCTCCGGGTGGGGAGGCCGCGATACGGCAGATGATCAGGGACGTTCAGAGCGGCTACCCGAACTATGAGCGACTGAACGAAGTCATGGCAAAGGCTCTGCGCGAGCGGCTTCCCACTCTGCACAGAATGCTCACGCGTCTGGGAGCGATCGAGTCCATGACCTTTGTCGAGATCAACTGGATATACGGAGACATCTACGACGTCAAGTTTGCGAATGGCTCCGCGTATTGGGCGATCGCGCTCGATCCGAAAGGAAAGATCGTGATGTGGGAGGTGAGGCCGGCGGGTCGGGTCGCCAGCCGACCTTGACCTCCTGCGGCGGAGGGTCCTATCGTGAAAGTCGACCGACGTTCACGCTCGTCGACTCCCGTGTGGGGCGATGTCACAGAGACCGCGAATCGTTGTCATCGGAGGCGGCTTCGCCGGGCTCACGGCCGTGCGCGAGCTGTCCCGCGCGGACGCCGAGGTTCTGCTCGTCGATCGGCACAATCACCACACGTTTCAGCCGCTCCTTTACCAGGTCGCAACCGCCGGCCTTGCGGCGCCCTCGATCGCAGCGCCTCTGCGACACATCCTGCGCGATCAAGGCAACGTCACCGTGCTGCTCGGGGAGGTGCGCTCGATCGACCTGGGAGCAAAGCGGTTGACGATCGACGAGGTACAGTACCCCTATGATTATCTGATCGTCGCGACCGGGAGCACTCACGCCTACTTCGGCCACGACGAGTGGGAGCCCTACGCGCCCGGCCTCAAGACCCTCGAGGACGCCCTCAACATCCGCGCGCGCATTCTCACCGCATTCGAGCGGGCCGAGGGCTCCGAGGACCCGGGGGAACGGGCGGCATGGCTCACCTTCGTGATCGTCGGTGGGGGCGCGACGGGTGTCGAGCTCGCCGGTACGCTCGCAGAGATCGCCCGTCATACTTTGAAACGAGAATTCCGCCGCATCGATCCGGCATCGGCAAAGATTCTGCTCGTGGAGGCGGGTCCGCGAGTCTTGCCGAGCTTTCCCGCTTCGCTCTCGGCGGACGCGCATCGACGGCTCGAGCGGCTCGGCGTGGAGGTGCGCACCGGACAGCCCGTCACGGACGTGAGCGCCCGCGGCGTATCCGTC
>Ga0134126_10005577_pt1 | contig 15722 bp, 18 predicted proteins | sample KB31752_FD_96881 | JGI IMG/M metagenome (GOLD analysis project Ga0134126, IMG submission 96881) | Terrestrial soil microbial communities with excess Nitrogen fertilizer from Kellogg Biological Station, Michigan, USA - KB3-175-2 | ecosystem: Environmental > Terrestrial > Soil > Unclassified ...
GGCCGAGCTTCTCCACATAGTGGCGAAGACCTAGTTCGCCTGAGACCGATCCGACGAGCTCGCCCGGTTGAAATCCGAGAGGTCCTTTCGGTGTGGGCGCGGTTTGGCCGTCGGCATAGGTGGTGATGGTCGGGATGTCATTCCGCGCATAGGTCGGCGGATATCCAGTTTCTGGGTCGGGATAAAGGACACATAAAATTTTCGCCACGGGGATGTTTCCTTTCCTTCTCCTGGCTGCACACTGTACGGTTGCCAATGACGCGTATAAGTCACGAACTCATCTGACAGATAATGAGCCCTCATCAGGTTTACGTCGCTGACATTTCACCCGCCTAGCCCCTCAAGGAACGGGAGAAACAGCGAGATCCGTCACCTTGTTTTCACCATCCAGTAACAAAATCACCGACTTCCCCGCCGGGAGCTTCTTCAGTTTGTCCTGAACAAAGGCGCGGACCTCGATCACACGTTCCGCGCCGTCTTCCGTCCGAATCATCACCCGGTTGTCGGCGACCGGCTTCACAATGGTCCCTCGAAGTTGCTGATCGACGCTTTTGGGCGGGGAGCCATGCCAGCCCTTGATCGCCGTCCGGAGTGTCTCTTCACCGCCAAACATGACATCCATGATTTGATCCGTCTCATCGATCAAGAACACGGCAGGTTGTCTGATCGGGACGCCTGCCATCTTGCTCCGGATGAGTGGGCGCACACGATAGGCATGCTCTCCTCCGCCATCACGTTGCACCACTGCCCATTCCTGGTCTACAACCAGCGGCTGCGCCAGCCGGCCCCGCACGATCTGATGGAAGCCCGAATCTCCGACGCGGTGGTACCCGAGCGTCACATTCTGCTCATTGACGACGATGTGCAATCGATCGCCTTTCTTCAGCGGCCAGACGCCTTTTTCTTGCGCTTCCTTGGCGGACAGATAGCGGGGTTCCACATCATCCGCATCCATCTTGACTTGAACCTGATCGCTGCGGATGTCCGTGACGGTGCCGACGATGACGCGATCATCCGGCAACAGCATCATCTGGCCCAGCGCGCACGGCGCATGCAAGATCATCACGCCGGCAAAGACCCACCACCGGCGATAATACCGACATCGCAATGACGACGATGTGTGTTCCATGAGTTCAACCTCCATCGTCTGAAAATCAGGAACCGATCAATTGCAATTAGAGCAACGCTTGTAGTTTGTCCTGTCTGTCCTGCCTTTCCTTCATCAGTGCGATGCGCTGTTCGAGCTTGGCCTTCATCTCGCCGACAACGCCGCTCACTTTGCGTTTTACCGCCTCGATATTCGCCTCGATCCGTTGCTTCCGTGCGTCAAGTTCTTTTCGGAGCGCTTCCTTTTTGGCGCGAAGACCGTCGAGTTCTTGTTGAACCTTGGCTTTCACCTCGGCTTTCGCCTGAGCGAGTTCCGTCTTCAGTCTCGTTTCGGTCCCTTTGTCAGCCTTGACTTGGGCTTCAATCTGTTTTTCGAGTTCATCCCTGATTCCGGTTCGAAACACGCGTCCGCCGAGCGGTGCCATCGCTTGATCGAGAGACTCGTTCGAGTCTTCCCAGACCAATGCCACAACGGCGGAGTTATTGGCCTGCAGTGACTGACCGACTTGGTCGATGAAGTCTTTCTTCACACCGACATCGACGAAGTCTAGGGTGGCGCCGGTCAGCCCCCCGGCGATGCTTCCCGCGACAACACCAACCGGTCCACCGATCAAGCCGATGAAGCTGCCGATCAGCGAGCCCCACATGAATTCTTCCGGCATTTTGTCGGTGACTTGTTTCATGGAGACTTTTCCATCTTTCCCTCTCGCGATGATCCCCGCATCGTAAAATTCGATCTCTCCTTGATCTCGAAGACGACGCAGAGACATCAACGCATCAACCGCGCGGTTTTCTTCAGTGAATGTGATTACGATCAGCTTATCCATGGTTTCCCTTCTTTTCATTCCGGTGTGAGAGCTTTCGATCACGTGACATTAAGCCCACGCCGTCCACTCGTCCGCTGGTCGGGTGCCGGGCTTCCACCACAGGATCGATCATTCGACATGTTCGCTTATCGCGCGTATTCGAATTTCGGCATTGCTTTGATTGCCTCCTTTGTCGCGCCCTGCAGGATGAACTTTGAGCCTTCTTCCTTGACCTGGTTGACCGGAACCGCGACATCGTGCTTGCCGAGTCCGGCGAACCCGCCGGCCCCGACGATCACATAGGAGACCGCTTTGTCGGGCGCGATGATGATGTCATCGATGGTGCCGACTTTGTCTTTCTTCTCGTTGTATATGGGTTGGCCGAGCACCTGTTTCTTAGCGCTCCATCCCATCGCCACATCCTTGATCTCCGTCATCGAGACCCCAAGTGTGCTCGATCCGGCGACCTGAGCATGTGTTTGTCCTGACACTACAAGCCCAGCGATGACTAAAGGTATGATGGACATGATCGGCTTCATCGTGCCGTCTCCTTTCCTCAAAAGAAAGAGCGATGACCGCCGCCGGCCGTCAGCGGATGATTTCACGGTTATCGAGTTTCTGCGGAGGTAACCGATCCACCACCTGCAAGTGATTGATCACTTTCTTGACCCCTTGGACGCCCAGCGCCGCTTTTTCGGCTGCATTCTTCGAGCGGTCGTCGAGAACATCGCCCTTGAGAGTCACCTCGCCCTGACGCGCGGAGATCCGGACGGTTGGATTCTTTTCGAGCGCAGGCGTCTGCTTAAAAGCTTCCCAGACATCTCGTCTGATCTTGTAGTCCGGTGCAAGTGCCACGTCTACGATCACGCTGTTTCTCACGCTCAGCACGCCCGGTACCGTGCCGGCGATCGTCTCGGCCCAGCCTTTTTCCTCCGGACTTGCGACTTCGCCGAATAACGTGACGTTGCCCTTGTCGACATTGACGCGCAACACTTCCTAATTGATGCGACCGTCCTCTCGCAATTGCAGTTCGATCTTCGACCGGACCGTTTCATCGGACACATTGGATTCCGTCGCGGCAAAAAGTGCTGCCGGCGCGGCAACGTCTATCCACAGTAAGACGCTCGCCTGGATCACCATCTCATTCAGCTTCCGCATGGTTGTTCTCCTCACCGTGTCCATGAACGGTGTATGCCTTCACAAAACGCTTAAGACACTGGGCGCGCACAAACGTGGCGCTCATTATTCTTCGCGTCGCGGACCTCGTCGATCACGAGGCCTTCGCCGGTGCGATCTTCTTTCCGAATTTCTCGATCTCCTCTCCAACATCCTCAATCCCTTTGCCGACCTCGTCGGCTGCCCAGTCTGCGCCTTTCATCATTTTTCCGGCGAGTAGGCGTGTGGCCTTAATGGTCTTGGCCCCGGCGGGCTCTGCTTTATGTCCGGCCCAAATCAAACCTTGGTCAAAATGCACCGCCGCCGCTTGCAGATCCTGTCCGACCTTGCGGGCCGCTTGCTCGGCATGGTTCGTCCAGGATTCTTTGGCCTTCAGGTGATGGTGGTGAGCAAGGGCCTGGTGAGCACGAGCGAAGGCCTCATCGAGCCGCTTCACGGAGGTGATGGTGCCATGCTCGACGTCCTCTGCCAGTTTGACCAATTCATGACCGGATTCTTCCATCAGATTCTTTCCCTCCTCCGTAGCCCGGCCGGCTTCCAGTTTCAGAAAGGCTGCACCTTTGCGGATATGGGCGGCCGCCTTTTTCAGATCTTTTTTCAGAAAGGATTCGTGAGCTCGATGGAAATGCTCTTCCGACTCGTCATCTATGACAAGCCACACTTCCTCGTCGACAAGGAGATAGCCATCAGGAGCTTTCGACGGTGTTGATTCGGCTCCGGCTCCTATAGGCATCATTCCGATTGTGACCGCCATCGCAAGTCTACACAGGGTCGAACGCATGATCGTCCTCCTTCCGCGCGCATGGACCAGACGCGCTTCCGTACCGGGTTAAGATGTACCAGCCGTCCCAGTGCTTCTCAGTCTCATCCCGATTGCTGCGTCGGCTGTTGTTCGAAGAGCGCTCTCGGCAGGGCGTCCGTCGCGCGCGCTTGAATCTCCTGTGGCGTCATTCTACGGATATTCACTGCGAGCATGGCCAGCCAGGCGCCGTTGAAGATCATGTCGATCGCGACGGGCGTCCCGATCAGCCACAGGGCTGATTCCGGCCATTGGATCCACACGAGAATGCCGAGCAGAAACGTGATAATCCCGCTTACGAGCAGCCATCCCCAACTCGGTGGTCGGAGGATCATGGCCCCCATGGTTCGGAACACCCCCACGACCAGAAAAAACGCGGCAATGCATCAGAACCGACGACGTTCGACGGTCCGCCAGACAGCGAGTCATCTTCCCCCGTCGGTTCCCTCCCGGTAGCCTCATGTAATTCTGATCTCGGTGCTCTGAGGTTTGGCTTTCAGGGATTTGGGAACGTGTACCTTTAAGACACCGTCTTTGAAGTCGGCGGAGACTTTGCTTTCGTCGGCATCTTCCGGAAGCATGAAGTTGCGCGTAAAGCTTCCATAGGCCCGCTCGATGCGATGAAACTTTTTGTTCGTTTCTTCCTTTTCGTACTTCCGCTCTCCCGTAATCGTGAGGACATCGTCATGGACCGCGAGTTTCACGTCCTCCTTTTTGACCTCGGGCAGCTCGGCCTTGATGAGGTATTCCTTTTCGTCCTCCGTGATGTCTACGAGAGGCGTCCATTCGGCGACGGTCATTTCCTCCTTGCCGCCTTTCGGGGAGGCAGGGGAACGACCGAGGAATGTTGCCAACCGATGCTCCATCTCCTCCAGGTCTTTGATCGGATGCCAACGTGTCTTAAATGGGTCCCAACGGGTCAGCGGGTTCATGATAGGCCCTCCTTTTTTTGTGGAACTGTTTATGCGGTCGCTGGTGCGTCCGCAAACTATAAGAACCCTCAAAAGGCGATAACTCGGGAAACACCTAGAATTTTTTGCCGATGAGGTTCGGCCGTTTTGAACCACGTCGAAGGCGAGCAGTACGCTCGGCGTGATCCTGTGACGTACTCATCATCGCTGCTGCGGACAAACCTTGAGCAACAGACATGCCCGTTCGACCAGAAGACAATATCAACGAGTTATGTAGTTGGTTTTGCCGACGATGGACAAGTTGACGAAATCGGACAGACAAATTGACCATCGTGGCGGGAAGAGAGGCGACATCAATGCGATTCGGGCAACCAGACGGCGAACGTCGTGCCCTTGCCGGGCTCACTGTCGACCGAAATCTTGCCGCCTTGCCGGGTCACGAGCATTTGGCTGATCGAGAGGCCGAGCCCCGTGCCTTCACGCCCTTTGGTCGTAAAGAACGAGTCAAAGATTTTCCGCATGACGTCGGATGCGATGCCGGCGCCGGTATCCGCCACCTCGATGACGACCCCCGGGCGGTCGCCTTCATCACGGTCGAACGTCCGCAAGGTAAGCCGTCCGCCACCGGGCATCGCATGAATGGCATTGACCAGCAGGTTCACAAGAATCTGCTGTAACTCTGTTCTGTTCATTTGGATGAGTCGCGACGCGCGATAGTCTCTTTCGACGGCAATCGTCGTCTTATTGAACAGATGTTGGACCAGCGGCAACGTGTCGGTGACGATCTCCGCGACGTCGTACTGTTCGGAGTAACCTGCGTATTCTTGCGGCTTCGCAAATCGAAGCAGCCTGGTTACAATTTCGCTGATGCGGTACAGCTGCTCATCTATAAGCCGAAACTCCGTCTTTGCCGATTCCGCATTGCTGCCCATCAGGTCGCGGGTCACCTCCAGGTTTCCCTGCATGACTGCGACCGGATTATTGACCTCATGCGCCACGCTCGCGGTGATTTCGCCTATGACGGCAAGTTTCTCCGACATAATGAGTTGTTGAGTCGTCGTCTCCAATCGTCGAGTGGCTTGTTGCAGCTCGAGCGTGCGCTCCTCGACACGCTGATTGAGCTCTTCATTCCATCGGCGCAGCTGCGCGTCGCGCTCCTGGATTTGATCGAGCAGATGATCGAGATGAAGCGCCACTCGGCCGATCTCGTCCTTACTCTCGACATGCCCGGTCCGAGCATCAAGATCCCCGCCCTCGACCTGGACGATCGTTCCGATCATCCGCTCAAGAGGCCTGAAGATTTCGGCGGTCCATCTCAGGAATAGCGGAACGGTCGCGGCGACTGCGACCAGGAACGCAAACCCTATCTCCAGCAAGGTCCGACGCTTCGCTTCGGTGAAGGGCTTCTCGAGAAACCCCACATAGAGCATGCCGACGCGGCGATTATAGGTGTCGAGGATCGGCTCATACCCCGAGATGTACCAGTCATTGACGACGAAGGCGCTATCGAGCCACGTTCGCCCCTGTTCGAGAACGGCGCTCCGCACCTCCGCCGAAACGCGCGTTCCAATGGCCCGTCGAGTCCCGAACAAGCGCACATTGGTGCTGATGCGAACATCATCGATGAACAGCGTGACTGTCCCCTGGTTGCCCTCAGGCAGACCGGAGCCGTGATAGATGAGGTCATTGATCGTATCGACGAAACCAAGGTTCTGATTCAAAAGGATTCCACCGACTAAGGCGGCGCGCCGCCCGTCAGGCAATGTCAGCGTGCTCGCGGACTGGAGGACCAGACCGCGCGTTTCCTCTGCGCGAGTGGTAGGGACGCTGCCGACAGTCGGGACGATTTCAATTCGCGCCCGTTGAGCGAGCTCAGGCGATACCGCCGAAAGCTCCGCCTGCTCGAACACGTCGATGCCTGTCTTTGAGCGACCGTCAAGAGCCGAGTTGAGAATGGGCCAGTTCCAGCGCATGGAACTCGAAACCATCGGATATTCGCTTGCGATGATATGTCGGTCATCGCCGACAATGTAGAGGAAATCAAACCCACGTCTCTGCGCGGTCTCTCTGAGAAGATCTGTAAGGGCGCCGTTTGCGTATTCGTATTTCCGTAGCACCTCCTGAAATCGTGCAGAGTTGGTTACGGACACCAGGCGTTCCGCTGAGTTTTCTAGAATGCGCGCGAGATACTGGTGAGCGATGGTCAAATCATCGTTCACCCTGGAGACCAGCGCTGCATCAAACTTGGCGTTCCAACGAGAGATGCTGATCCCGAGCAGCAGAGGTGGAATAACGAGATCGGCAGGAGTGCGATCGTGAGCAGACGGTGGCGGACCGAATGGCGAATCCACCCGGACCACAGTCCTATATCCGCCAACTTGCGCATTTGCGATCGATCGTCTTGCGTGAGATGCCGAGCCGACGCGCGGCTTCTTCCCGATCATCCCCCGCCTCGCGAAGCACGGACACGATGTGCCGTTGCTCCACCTCGGCTAGACTCTGCCCCCCGGTATCATCGTCATGCACGAATCTCTCGAAGTCCTCCGGAAAGGCTCCAAGAATCACCGTTCGCTCGATGAGGTTTCGCAATTCCCGGATGTTCCCGGGCCAGTCATACCGCGCAAGAGCCTCGCGTATCCTCTCGTAGATCGTAACAGGAGGCATGCCTAGCTGTTGAGCCATCTCGCGCATGAACAGCGCGGCGAGTTCCTGGACGTCGTCCCCGCGATCCCTCAGCGGCGGCAGATGAATCTGCATGACGTTGATCCGGAAGTAGAGGTCGGACCGGAAGGTGCCTGCTTTGACGCGACTTTTCAGATCGGCGTTGGTGGCGAAGACGAAACGAGCGTCGAACGGAATCTCGCGCTCCGAGCCGACCGGCCGAACGCGGCGATCCTCCAGCACGCGCAGCAGCTTGCTCTGCAGCATGTAGGGCAATTCGCCGATCTCATCCAGAAACAGGGTGCCGCCCTGCGCATGCATGAATAGACCATCACGTGGTCTGCTCGCACCGGTGAACGCTCCCTTCAAATGCCCGAACAGTTCGCTTTCGATCACATCGGGCGAAATCGCACCGCAGTTGCTCGGCACGAACACCTGGTCGGCGCGATTGGAAAGCGAATGGAGCGAACGGGCAGCCACTTCCTTGCCGGTTCCCGATTGGCCGGTGAATAGTACCGACGTCGGTAGAGGAGCGACGCGCGCGATGGCCTCGCGCGCCTGTTGGATTAGGACGGAGTCGCCGAGCAGTTTGCTCCGCAGGAAGACCTGATGCGAGAGCGATTTCAGTTCGTGACGCAGCACGTAGTTCTCGCGTTGCAGCCGCGTCCGATCAAGACAACGTGCCACGGCGTTCAGCAGTTGGTTGGATCGGAACGGCTTGAGGACGAAGTCGACCACGCCGGCACGAAGTGCCTCTATAGCGGTATCCAAATCGGCATATGCGGTCATGAGAATCACGTCGGCGAAGAAGCCGATCGCCCGCTGCTCGGCGAGCCAATCGAGACCGTTTTTTCCGGGCATCACGTTATCGAGGATCACAACATCGAAATGCCGAGCGTCGAGCCGGCGCGACGCTTCCTTCGTATCCGATGCCTCCTGGATCGACTTACAGCGCGGCCCGAGAGTCTTGACCAGGAAGTTCCGCATCCCCGGCTCATCATCAACGACCAGAATTGACGCTTGGGCCAACCATGGCCCGAACTCAGGGTCGACCACAGGCTCAACGACTTCGTGGGTTGAATCCACCGACATTCGAGTCTTTCCCGACGCCAGTTACGAAAAAGAAAGCAAACACAGACCGGCGGCTAGCGTATCACATCAACGCTGCGGACTTCTGTAACTGTGTTGTCCAAAGAGCCAAGGTCTTCCTTTGAGGAAGGCGTAGAGAGTGGTATACATTGGTCGGGAATTGCGCGTGAAGCACTCAAACAAGTAAGCTGAGATGACTGCTTCACCGAATAAGAAAGCCGATCATGACAACGAAGAAACTCGATGAGGCAAGCGCTGTCGTCAATACGAGCGGAACTGGTCCTTCGCGGCGTGAAATTCTGGTTCACGGAAGCAAGGTAGTGGTCGGTATAGGGATTGCTACGCTGTTTGGTAATTGGGGAACCTTTTCAAGAGAAGCATATGGAATGGACCGATCGACAATGAGCCTCCTCGATTCTCTGACGCCCGCCCGCACGGCCTTGCTGGTGATCGACATGCAGCGCGACTTTCTCCTGCCGGAGGGTTACGCGGCGCAGGCAGGACTCGACATCGCGCCGTTGGTCGCGACCGTCCGTCCAATCGAAAAGCTGCTCGCAGTGGGGCGGAAAGCCGGACTGCTGATCGTGCATACCCGCGAAGGCCATGTGCCGGACCTTTCTGATTGCCCGCCATACAAACTGGAGAGAAGTCGAAGAGCCGGTGCGGAGATCGGCTCGAAAGGTCCACTCGGTCGTCTGCTGGTGCGGGGTGAAATCGGGCACGATTTCGTGGAGGCCGTACGTCCCCTTGAACAGGAGATCGTTATCGACAAGCCTGGCTATAGTGCGTTCGCTCACACCGGATTACAACAAGTGTTGACGAATCGCGGCATTGAAACACTCATTTTGACGGGCGTCACCACAGAGGTGTGCGTCAGCTCAACGTTGCGCGCTGCAATCGACCTCGGTTACCGCTGTATTACCGTGAGCGATGCCTGCGCTTCGGGCGACCTCGCCTTGCATAAGGCTTCGTTGGCCATGATCGCCGTGGAAGGCGGCATCTTCGGTGAAGTCGCCACAACCGCTGAGGTTGTTGAACGATTTGCACGATGATTCAGATCAGGTTCAACTTTCCAGATGGATTGAATGAAGGCAAGAAGTATCCGGTTGTTGTGGAGCACTCTGGCGGCGGTGTGAAAGAGCAGACGGCTGGTCTCTATGTGCGGAAGATGGTGGCGAACGGGTTCGTCATCATTGCGTTTGACGCTTTCGACCAGGGCGAGAGCATCGACGAACTGCGCCGGATAGAAGACCCCGACATCCTAACGGAAGACATCAGCGTGGTGGTCGATTACCTGTGCCAGCACTTTGCAGAAGACACCGTTTGCCACTAAACGCGTCTCTCATCAAGCCTCACTAGTCGGTCAAGCCGCCGCCAGGCCTATGATCTCCAAGCGCTCGTTCAGGAACGCGACGAATTGTTTGGAGGTGTGGTGGTCGTCTCTTTGCCGTCCTCACCCGACAGAGTGAGGCAAAATCCATCCCCCCGGTAATCGCTCTTTTCCCTGTGATCCCGATAGATTGTGGGTGTTTTGATACGTTCTCGGTTTTCAAAGTGATGTCGGAGGCAACCATACCCATACAAGGAAGGTGCAGGATGTATGGATGCCGAATGATAGGCCGACTGCTGCGAGGAAGGGGACTGGTGTGGCTCTGCCTCGCGGCCGGTCCGGTTGGAGCCGCGGACCAATCGGCCGATACGTCTGACTCAGAGGAACAGCTAGCAGAAAGGAGGGCCTCATGATGCGGCGATCCTTCATGTGGTTGATGATCTTCGGTATAGGTCTGCTGGCTTTCGCACCGGTCGCGACCTCGGCCGAGACGGCATGGATCGATGAGCTGTCTAATTCGGTCAGCTTCTACAAGGCGACCTACCCGAACTCCGATTGGAAACCCTACCAGGACAAACTCACGCTGGTGCGGCAAGCTGTGGATCGAGGGGACCAGCGGACGGTTCGGATGGAGATGGGCAAGTGGTTCAAGATGCTCCGCAATCGGGACTATGGGATTCACGACGTCGCAGCGGATGAACTTTTCAATTTCGCGGTCATGGTCACACCGGTGCAGGAATACGGGATTATGGTGCCGACTCAGATGCCGGCGATTCCGTAGTTGACGGGAGGGATCATAGCTGAGGTTGAGGGGCATGGGCCTCTCAGTAAGGAGGTGGACATCATGCGATTGGCTATAGCATTGATGGTAGGAGGCGTCCTGTTGCTGTGTGTGGCCGTCCCGGCGACGGCGGATGAATCGGGCATGGTGGATGCCAGTCACTATTATGGGTTGACAGGGGTTGTGGCCAAGATCCAGTCCGGGATGCTGTTCGTGCAACCGCCCGTCGGCCTGCAAGCGCGGGCGATCAGCCCAAGGCGGGTTGAGCGGGTCGGATTACACAACGCAAAGATCGGCGACAAGGTCAATCTGTGGGTCGATTCGGGCAACGTGTTGATCGATGCGCGCGCGGATGGTTTGCCAGCGCCGGACCATCGGGTGATCGCGGGCAGGCTCACCTACAGCGACGCATTCTGGAACGAAATCAAGATCTCGACGCCCGACGGCACCGAAGTCTTTGAAGTAGACAGTCTGGCGGGGAGCAAATTTTCGACATTTGCGGAGGGCATGCCGGTCGAGATCGAGTTGGATGCCGACAATGTCGTCATCGACGTGTATCGGGCCCAGTAGTGTCGGTGCGCCTTGACTTGTCTTTCCGACGACGATTACCATCCGTATCGGTGTATCGGTCTCGGATCTCCGGCGAGACTCCGTTCGGGCCGGAGATCTCAAGACACGAGACAATGGTTATCTGCTTTCTCCCATGGACTAATGGGGTGGTGGGGAGGTGTCGATGACGCAGATGGTCCTGTGGGGGGTGGTAGTGTGGCTGGTGAGTGCCGCTACAGTGTTTGGTGAAACCGCTCCGAACCGCGGGCGGGAGAGCGACAGGGGTCCCACCTTCGACGCGCTGATCGAGGCGGAAAAAACAGCGCGGCTCCTGGCCGTGCTCCTCGATTCGGGACGCGCAGTCATCAGCGAGAACCAGCCTCCCTTCGACAGCACCAGCAAAGGCAGAAAGGGATTTACACCGGAAGTCTTCGAGCGGCAGCTCGTCGAGGTTTTTCGGAGCCGTTCGGGCTTGGACCTGAACGATCTGGCCTCGGCTCGTTTATCGACGAAAGCGGTTCGTCTTCTCCGATCGCTGGTTTCCGTCAGCAAACAGGTGGTGGCTGAAGTGCAGGACCAGATTAACCGCTCCGATGGCACGGTCAGCGGGTTCATTCCGGCCGTGCTTGGCGCGCGGGCGGCGGCACAATTCACGAAGCAGACCGGAGTCCAGCTGAAGCAGACCGCGTTGGCTCCCCGAAACCCCGTCAACGCCCCCGATCCATTTGAACAGGCTGCGTTGCGGGACTTCGCCGATCCCGCCTATCCAAGGGAGAAGACCATCACCGAAGTTACGGCACAGAGCGGTGTGCTGCACCTGATGTTTCCGCTCTATGCCACCCGGCATTGTCTGGATTGCCATGGCGAGCCCAAAGGGGAAATCGATAAGACGGGCTATCCCAAGGAAGGACTCCAGCTTGGCTACAATGCCGGGGCGATCAGCGTGGTGATCCCGGTCAAGAAATGACGTCCGCGCGTCTGCTCGTGATCCTCGGAGGTCTACTCCTGCTGCCGGTCGGAATCGGCGGAGGGGCGGAGCTAACCCTTCTGCCGCCTGAACGACCCTCTGGAACCGGAGCCATCGTCCATTCCGACGGATACATTCTGACGGCATACCATGTCGTCGCCGGTGCGCGACGCATCGTCGTGGTCACGTCCGGCGAGGTTCGCGCGCCGGCGCTGATCGTCAGCTCGGATCGGGAGCACGACCTCGCTTTGCTCAAGGTCGACGCGGTGGGGCTTTCGGAAGCGGCACTGGGCTATGCCGGTTCGGTCCGGCTGGATCAGGAGGTGATCACGCTCGGGTTCCCGTTCGGGCTGCGGGATATCTCCGTGACGCGAGGCCGGATCGCGGCGATGCGGACCAAAGGGGTGCGGCGCGTGTTTCAAGTCGATGCCGCGATCAATCCGGGAAACAGCGGAGGGCCGGTATTCAATCGGCGCGGCGAGATCATCGGCATCCTGACGACCAAATTCAGCCATCCCTCGGGGATCATCCCCGAGGGAATGTCGTTTGCTGTCCCGCTCAGTTACGCGACGCCGCTCCTCGCCAACATTCCGGAATTTGATTTTTCCACCGTCGGCAAAGGCCGTCGAGAGACAAAAGCCGTCGACAAGAACGACGACCTCATCCGTGAGCTGGCGCGCATCACAGTCCGGATTGAAACCGTGCGAAGCGACTCACCGGCTCCCGCCACGGCATCGGCTTCCGGCCACGCAAAAGCAGAAGAGGCAAGCGCCCTGTCTCGATCGTCGCGGGCCTCGGCTGTTCTTCCTGCGCGAGAGCCAGCCTCTCCCGCTGCCAAGGAGAACGAGCCCTCCGCTCCCATCCAACCGACCGAGATGCAGCGGCTGAAGCAGCGCGGAGTGGTCGGTCCCGAGGACATGCTGTTGGTGCCGGAGGGGGAGTTCCTGATGGGCGCGGACGATGGATTGCCGGATACGCGACCTGTCCATCGCGTGCACCTGAGCGCCTATTGGATCGACAAGTATGAAGTGACCAATGCCCGCTACCGTCGCTGTGTCGAGGCGGGGGTCTGCCAGCCGCCCAAGAACCGCAGCCCGTTCGAAGACCAAGCCCGGGACCAGTATCCGGTGACCAGCGTCACCTGGATGCAGGCCCGCTCCTATTGCCAGTGGGCCGGGCAGCGATTGCCGACCGAAGCGGAATGGGAGAAGGCTGCGCGGGGAGTCGATGGGAGACGCTATGCCTGGGGCAACAATCAGGACCCGATCCTGAACCGGGGCAAGAACGGTGAGAACCAGATGAACCATGGCGAGCCGCAACCGGTCGGGAGTTTTCAGGAAGGGGCTTCCCCCTATGGAGTTCTGGACATGACCGGGAACGTCTGGGAGTGGGTCAAGGATTGGTATGCCGAGGACTTTTATGTGGTCGCCCCGCCGCACGATCCCCAGGGACCGCCGAGGGGTTCCTTTCGAGTGCTGAGGGGCGGAGACTGGGGGCAAAGTCCGCTCGAACTCCAGACGAGCTACCGTGGATGGGATGAGATGACCTATTGGGGTCCCACCTTGGGATTCCGGTGCGTCACCGACGCACCCTGAGCGAACAACTTATAAGGGGTCTGACTTCTCACGGATGCATCGGCCTCTATGACGAACCGATGCAGAAGGAGCAGTACGACATCCCGAAGAATCCTGATACTGAACGGCGCGAAGCGGCTGTTCGAGTGGGTCCCAGCGGCGAGGCGGAGGACGACCGAATGATTCTGCTGCCACATAGTCCACGGATCCTCATCGTCGGTCAGACATTTGGACATCAGCAGAACTCGATTACAGTGGCGCCAAGGCCTGAGGTCCCGTATAACCTAAATTCGCTCGTGTCATCTTCCGGTTCTCATACCAGGAAGAGCTGGTCGATTTCTCACGGCATTTATTCTATCCTAGAAGTGTTTCAAAAATGATAAATGATCGCCACAACGTCAGCTTTCTCGCCTTGACTCAGTTCATCCATCATCACCTACTTTGGTTTTTGATCGGCGCGTATGCCATTTCCGCTGTGTGGCCGACAGCCGGCCTATGGATTCGGAGTGCCACCTTCGGGGATGTCTGGATCTTCCAGGAGAAGTTCCATGTCTCCTTACTCCTACTTCTACTGGCGACACTGATGTTCAACGCGGGACTGGGAGTCAAAACCTCGCACCTCACATCTCTGGCCCAGAAAACCAGAGTATTGTTTGCGGGGCTCACCGCGAATCTCATCATCCCCATGGCCTATATCTTTCTGGTCACCCTCATCATGCGGCTGTGGCACAACCCGGTGGAAGCCCAACACATCTTGATCGGGCTGGCCTTGGTGGCGGCCATGCCGATTGCCGGAGCCTCGACCGCTTGGGCCCAGAACTCCAATGGCAATCTCGCGTTGAGCTTGGGGTTAGTCCTCGCCTCGACCGTACTCAGTCCTGTACTGACCCCTGTCGCCCTGAATGTGTTCGGTGAAATGGCCACGGAGGAATACGAGAGGGTCATACACAACCTCGCCGCGTACGGATCGGGGGCATTCCTAGGTCTTTGGATCGTGTTGCCTTCTCTCCTGGGCCTTGGCGTACGCTTCGTTGCGTCGGAAACTCACCTGACGGCGATCATGCCGTTCCTCAAATTGATCAATTCCATTGTCTTACTGTTGTTGAACTATTCGAACGGATCAGTGTCACTTCCTCAGGCCATCGCCGATCGAGATTACGACTTCTTGGCGGTGACGTTTGCCATCGCGGCGGGCCTCTGTCTCACGGCCTTTTCCTCCGGCTATGGGTTGAGTCGACTCTTCAAGGTCGATAATGCCGAACGGGTCTCGCTGATGTATGGATTGGGGATGAATAATAACGGGACGGGGCTGGTGTTGGCTTCGCTCGCGCTCGCCTCGTATCCCCGTGTCATGGTTCCGATCATTTTTTACAACCTCATTCAGCATCTGGTGGCTGGTGGGGTGCATGAAATAATGGAGCGAAGTGTTGAGAATCAAAAAGCAACGAGTACCTGAGTCGGGGATGCTTTTCTCGGCCCAAATTCAGTTGTTTCTGACTCCCATTTTTATAAGAGAATCCCGTAAACCATGACAATGGGTGCTCGAAGGGGTTTCTTGAGAGGATTTTGAACCGAGGTACAGGCGGAGGTTGAGTCGCCCGGCAGGATTTCGCCAGGCACCCCAGTGGGTCAGATCCCCGTCGTTACGACACACTCAAAAACGCGGCGAGATCGGCTTTTTCTTGATGGGTCAACCCATGCTATAGCGGACGTTGGAGAACTCTACTGTCTCCTTGTACAGTTGACGTCCATTCAGTGATTGTTTCAACCGGAGTTGTGTTACATCACCGGTTCCGTATCTCTTACCAAGGAACAACTTAAAGGAGTTTGACCCTCACGGCTGTCTCTATATATAACGGAGTCCCCTTCACGGCGCAAGCCGCATCGCGGAGGTCTAGGCGAGACTTCGTCCTCAGTTGCTGGTAGCCGAAGTAGCCGAAGTCTGGTTGGCGGGTGATGATGCGAGGAGTGA
>Ga0134126_10005579_pt1 | contig 15719 bp, 8 predicted proteins | sample KB31752_FD_96881 | JGI IMG/M metagenome (GOLD analysis project Ga0134126, IMG submission 96881) | Terrestrial soil microbial communities with excess Nitrogen fertilizer from Kellogg Biological Station, Michigan, USA - KB3-175-2 | ecosystem: Environmental > Terrestrial > Soil > Unclassified ...
CGTCGCCGGTGATTTGCGAAACGCCGTCGCCTGGCGTACCGTCGTCATCCACCGTCAAGTTGGCATTGCCTGGATCGGCGAGATTGTTCACCGTCAGCGTGCCGCCGGCGCCCGAGAAGTTCAGCGGCGCCAGGCCGTCGAACGACAGCGAGAACTGCCCGGCCACGTTCACCACGCCGCTGCGGCTGAAGCTGGCGTTGTCGTCGAAGTAGGTCACGTCGTGCGAGTTCAGGAAGTTCACGCTGAGCGAAGCGGAGCCGACCCCCGAGAAGTCGATGCCGACGTTGCTCGGCGTCAAGGCGCTGGCGGCGAAGGCCGTATTGCTGTGCGAGAATTGGGCCGTGCCGCTGAATTGCGGCAGGCCGGAGACCGTTTCGTCGATCTCCATTTTGTCGGCGCCCCCTTCGCCGAAGAAGGTGAACGACGTGGCGCCGTCGAGCGTGACGGGCGCCGCGCTATCGAGCGTGTAAGCATCGGTGGTCGCGCCGGTGCGCGTCAACGTCAAGGTATTGGCATTGCCGTCGCCGAGGACCGTGACCCCCGCGACGTTCGTGACATGAACGGCTTCGATGCCCGTGAAGGTCAGCGTTTGACCCAGGCCCGCGGTAATCGAGTTCGCCGAAAGCGTGACGCTTTGTCCGCCGGCGTCGTAGTTCAGCACGTCGGCGGTTGTTTGAGCGCCGCCATCGATGCTGGCCGGCGCGTTGAGCGGGCCTGTGACAAAGAACGTATCGTCGCCGGCCTGGCCGTTGAAGGCATTGGTGCTGCCGGCGCCCAAGCTGCCGCCGGCGATCTGGAACGTGTCGCCGCCGCTGCCGCTGTTGATCAGGTTGGCTGCGCCCGCCGGGGTGCTGGTCACGTTGAACGTGTTGCCGCCCGTGCCGCCGTCGACGGAGAGCGAATGGACGGCGGTCGGGTTATAGGTCACCAGCGGCGAAGGCGTCAGGCCGCTGAAGGCGAGTTGATTGTTTGCGACGGTCACGGTGCGGCTGGTCGCGTCGGCCGAGTCGTCAACCGTCAGGTCGGTCGAAATGCCGCCGGTGAAGGTCAGGTTCACTCCGCCCGTTACTCCAGCCAGGCTGCCGGCATCGCCGACATTCAGTTGGTTGGTCGAGGCGCCCGTGACGCCGACGACGACCGGAGCGTTCTTGACGTTCACGATCGAACCGACGCCCGTGCCAGTGTTCACGAACAGGTTGCTCAGCCCGGTCGCCGGGTTCGGATTGTCGATGTTGTAGGTATCGACTTGGCCTGCGCCTTGGATCGTGACGCTCGGTTTGCTGGCGAAGTAGACCGTCTCGAACAATCCGCCCGTACTGTTCAATTGCGAAGTCGTCGTCACTCCGACCGGCAGCGGCGCAAGGACGGCGGGCAGGACGCCCTGGTCGACGAGATTCAGCGTGTCGGGGCCGGCGGCCGAGGCGTTGTACGTGGTCGCGACGGCGAACGTGTCGAGGATCGGCGTGAGGTGCGAATAGCCGATCGACACCGGGCCGCCCGTCGTCCCCAGCGTGATCGAACCCGAGTTGGCGCCGGACGGCGCGTAAGTTTCGCTGGTATACGTGCTGCTGGTTCCACCGACCAATACCAAGCCGTTGGCGCCCGGCGTGGCGCCGCCGCCTTGGCCGTCGAAGTCCAATCCGCCGGAAGGAATCGGGTTGCCGTTGCTGGCGTCAATGGTCAAGGTGTCGTTGGCGCTGGTGCCGAGAATATCGACCGAAGTGAGACTGGCGAAGGTGGCCGTTTGTTCAAGCACGCCATTGACGAAGATTTCGAACAACGTGCCGCTGGCGTCGAGCTGCACTTCGATATGGTCGGTCCCGGTCCCGCTGGCGAAGCCCGAGCCCATGTCGAAGACCAGGGCGCCCGTGCCGTTGATCGTGCCGGTCGTCTCGATGTTGTTGTACGTGATCGCGTGCCGATTGCCGAAGGTCCAGCCGCCCGCGCCTGGCCCAGTGGGCGTTTGAACGGGACTGGCGACGCCCGCCAGATCGACGGTCAGCGTGTCGCCGGGCAGCGTGGGCAAGGTCGGATTTCCGCCGTCGATCGAGATGTTGGTCGTGGCGCTGGGCGCCACGTTGAACGTGTCGGCGCCGCTGCCGGTGCTGACCGAGAGGTTCGACGTCCCGGCGAAGCCCACGGCGTTCTGGCCGGCGAACTGGTAAGCGTCGGGGCTGCTGGTGATCGTGACGGTCTGCGCGGCGGCTGCCGTCGATACGACGTTCAGGTTCGTCACGCCGCCGATCGAGCCGCCGCTGGCGTTGCCCGTCAACGTCACGTCCGTCAAGTTCAAGGTTCCGCCGCCGGTGGCGGTGATGCCGTTGACGAAGTTCTGGATTGAAAGATCGTTGATGGAGATGCTGCCGGGCAATCCAGTGATGGCCAGGCCCGTGCCGGACGCGGCCCCTTGCAGCACGGAGTTGTTGCCGTCGAGCGTCAGGCTCTTGGCGAGCGAGTCGGTTTCGTTGTATGTGCCGTTGGCCACGTCGATCACGCCGCCTGAAGCCAAATAGCCGGCCGCTTCGCCGATGCGCCCCGTCGCGCCGGTTTGCGGGCTTTGAGTTAGCGGCAAGACATGGAGCAGCGAGAAATCGCCCTGAAAGCCAAGCAGCGTGGCGGTGCTGGGGATCGTCGGCGCGCTGTTGGCGCCGTTGTCGAGATACGGCGTGAAATCGAGCGCCGAACCGGAAACCATGCCGGGAATGCTCGCGGCGACGTTCGTGCCCCACCAGTTGGCGGATCCGTCGATCGTCTTGGTCGGGTCGCCCTGGTTCAAAATCGCATCGGCCGTGCCGAGGGCGCCGCCGTTGACGAACGAGTTGGAGTTGATGTGGATCGTCGAGGCGTCGATCGACGGGCCGGCCGGCACGTCGGGGCCGCGCAGGCGGATGCCGTGCGTGGGGCCGGCGGCGCCGACGACGTCGTTGTAGTTCAACAGGTTGCCGGAGATCGTGACGTTGGTCGAGACGGCCGTGCCGAACTCGCCGCCCCAAAGCTGAATGTCCGCGCCGTTGAGAGCAGTCGGGTTTTTGATGCGCTCGAAGGTATTGCCGACGATCTGCCCGCCGATCAGGCCGACCTGCATCGCGGTGTAACTCAGATCGTGGAACCAGTTGTCTTGAATGTCGAGGTTGCCGCCTTGCCCGATGTTCAGCGCGGGGCCGCCGACGCCCGGAGTGGCGCTGATCGTGCCGTCGAACTCGTTGCCTTGAATCACGCCATCGACCAACGGGTTGCCGGCCCAGAACACGCCGTTGCCGGCGCCGTTGAACTTGTTGAATTCGAGATGCAGCCGGTCGTAGGTTCCCGCGGGACCGCCGCCGAAGTACAGGGTCGAATCGCCTTTGTCCTGGAACAAGTTGTAATCGAACAGCATGTCCGTATGGATTCCGCTGTTGAACAGCACCGTGGCGCCGGTGACGGCTTGAATCTGATCGCTGAAGATGTTGTTGGTCAGGTGGAAATTGCTGGCGTTGGAGTTGGTCTCGATCAGACCGTTGCCCGTGCCCGCCGGGACGTTCGTGATCGTGAAGCCGTCGATCGTGATATCGTCGGCTTCCGGATTCAGTCCGTAGCTGCCGAGTTGCAAGATCGTCTCCGGACCGCGCGTGCCGAGCGTGGCCGTCGCGCTTGTGCCGATCGCGGGGTGGATGCCCGCGTTGGCGCCCTTGAGCGTGATGCTCTTGTTGATGCCGATCGAACTTTCGTTGTACGTGCCCGCTTCGACGAACACCGTGCCGCCGTTGGGCGCCGCCGCGATCGCGGCGGCGATCCGCCCGCCGCCCAGCAAGGCGCCGTTGTTCGTCACGTCGAGGTGCGACAAGTCGCCTTGGAAACCGGCGCCGGCCGCGCTGTTCGATCCGTTGTCCAAATAGGGCGAGAAGGCGACGATCGCGGGATTGGAAATCATGCCGTTGATCGTGCCGGAATTGTTCGTGCCCCACCAGTTCTGCCGGGCGTCGAGCGTGCCTGAATAGTTGTCGACCTGGAACAGGCTGGCCGGCCCCGTGTAACCGGAGATGGAGTTGTCGTTGAAGGTGATGTTCGTGGCGTCGGGCGAGCCGGTGCCGATGTTGCTGACGCGGAGCGCCTTGCCGGCGCCGTTTTCCAGCAGGTTGTTGGTGATCGAGAGGTTGTCGACGCCCTCGAACAAGCGGATGTCGGCCGTCGCGCTGCTCGTCGAATTCTGGAAGGTGTTGGACGTGATCGACGAATTGGTGAGGTTGAAGGCGACGAGCCCGCGCGCGTTGGCGTCGAAATCGTTGTTGGAGATCGTAATGCCGGTCGCCGGCTTGGTCGCGTCGGTCGAGGAGAAGTCGATGCCCGCGTCGCTGTTTCCCGTGAAATCGTTGCCGTCGATCAATGCGGTGGTCAACGTGCCGCCGACCGTGAACTGATCGGCGTAGATGGCGTCGCCCGAGCCGGGTCCGGGCTGATTGTTGTTGGCGAACAGGTTGTGCTGCACGACGACCGGATCGGCCGCGCTGTCGTTGGCCAAGAACAAGCCGATCTGGTTGTTCTGCACGATGTCGTTGACGACGTGCGTGCCGTGATGGCCGGGCTGGATATAGATGCCGGCGCCGAAATGGTTCGTATTCGTCTCGTCTTGGACCGTGAAACCGTCGATCGTCACGTCGTCGGCGCCGATGACAAACGGAGTGTTGCCGCCGTTGCCGGCGCCCGTCACGATCGATTCCGCACCGCTGCGAATGCGCGCATCGACGCCGGATTGCGCCCCTTCGATCGTCACCGACTTATCGACGGTGACGGTCTCGCTGTAAGTTCCCGCGGCGACTTGAATCGTGTCATTGTTATTGGCGGCCGCCATGGCCGCGCTGATCGTGGTGAAGTGGCTCGGATCGACCAGCAGCACGGCCAGCATCGAGCGATCTTCGAGCGGTTCGACGAATGCCGATCGCCTCCGGTCGGGAGAGGCTAGTTCCGTGAAGAATGAACGGGCGCGAAACAGAGCGGAAGAACGGCGAGATTTCTGATCGCGCGACACACGCGAACGATCCGGTCGTCGGAATCGCATCGTGGGGTTCCTATTCAAGCTGCTGGGAGGTTAGCGGCCATTCGCAACCTGAGGCTGCCCTAGCCACAGGTAAATTAAATGCGTTGGGGGACTTGGAGCGATAGGTCGGGGCTTATGGTAAATGGGAAGTTTTGGAAAAACAAGGATGTTTAGGGGGGCAGTTGTGAAAAAAGCACGATTGTGCCGGTTTTGCCGGAAGTACAAGCAGCCATTGGTCTCTGGCTTTGCGCGGCACCAAGGCAAGCGCCGGATTGGCCGCTTCTCGCCCTCGATGGGACGCCAAGGCGCTGAAACCAGCCGCAGAGGGTAGCTACGGTGCGCGGGATTGCGCGACGCAAGTCGCTAACCGACAATCCTTTCAGTCGGTGGCGGGGCCGGCTTCCTTGTTTGCCCGGGCTCTTTTTGCGACCTATTTTCCCGATGAGGCGAAATATGAACACCAGCCAGATCGCGGAATTCGAGAACGTCTCCAAGCTCTACGGCGGTGGGCTGCCAGGACGAGCGCCTGTGCGCGCCGTAGAGGAGGTCAGCTTCGCTATTCCCGCGGGCGAGGTCTTCGGCTTGCTCGGCCCGAACCGCGCCGGAAAGAGCACGCTCGTCAAGTTGCTGTTGACCATCTGCCATCCGACATCGGGCCGCATCACCCGGCTGGGGCGCGCCTGGGACGACCGACGCACTCTGGCGCGCATCGGCTATATCCACGAGAGTCAATCGCTGCCTCGCTATCTGACCGCCCGGGGCCTGCTCGAATACTACGGAGCCTTGGCCGGGGTCCGGCCGCTCACGATTCGCCGCCGCTCGGCCGAACTGCTCGAGCGCGTCGGTCTGGCCGACCGCAGCCGCGAAGCGATCGGCCGCTTCAGCAAAGGCATGTTGCAGCGGCTGGCGCTGGCCCAGGCGCTTCTCAACGAACCCGACGTGTTGGTCTTCGACGAACCGACCGAGGGCATGGATCTCTTGGCGCGACGACTGGTGTACGAAGCGGTCCGCGAGCAGCGCCAGCGCGGCAAGAGCGTGATTCTGGTTTCGCACGCGCTGGGCGACGTCGAGCAGCTTTGCGATCGCGTCGCCGTGATGCGCGAGGGGCGGCTGGCCTACTTGGGGCCGCTCGCCGAATTGACTTGGGACGCCGCCCGCGGCGCCAAGCGTCCGCTGGAGCAGGCCCTGGAATCGCTGTACGAGGTCGCTTGTCCATGACGCTTTCCGAAACTTTTCGCACGCTCGGCTGGCTCGTTCGCGATACGTTCCGCCAATCGCTGGCTTATGGCATCTTCTGGCTGCTGTTGGGCATCAGCGTGTTGTGCATTTCAGTGTGCGCGACGCTGCACGTTTCCGGAAGCGTCGCCCTCGATCAGGGCGACGGACGCGACTTTCTGCCTCGCAACGATCCCGACGCCAGGGACGCGGCCAAGGCCAAGGCGTCGGGCGTGGCGATCGTGGCCGGAGAAATGTCGTTGGCCTTTGGGGCCATCAAGCTGCCGCTCGACCGCGACGCGCGCGACGCCGTGCATTTCGTCGAACTGGTGCTGGCCGGCGGGGTCGCCGACACGTTGGGGCTGTTGCTGACGCTGGTCTGGACCGCCGGCTTCTTGCCCGGCTTTCTCGACGGCCGCAGCGTTTCGGTGCTATTGGCCAAACCCGTTTCGCGCGGCACGCTGTTGGCGGGCAAATATCTGGGCGTGTTGAGCTTCGTGCTGTTTCATTCGCTGATTCTGGTTGGCGGCACCTGGCTGGTGCTCGGCTGCCGGACTGGAATCTGGGAGCTGGCCTACTTCTGGACGGTCCCCCTGCTGCTGTTGCACTTCGCCATTTTTTTCAGCTTCTCGGTGCTGTTGGCCGTTTGCACGCGCAGCACGGTGGCCTGCGTCTTCGGGTCGATCTTGTTCTGGTGCGTCTGCTGGGGAATGAACTTCGGCCGTCATGCCGTGTTGGCCGAAAGTTACGAACCGACGCACGCCGCGATCGCTGGCCGGGCCGTGCAACTCGTCGAAGCGGGCTACTGGTGCTTGCCAAAACCCGCCGATCTGGGCGTGCTGCTCTACGACGCCTTGGACGCCGCCGACTCGTTCGGCCAACTGGCCGCGTTTCACTCGGTGCAAAGCCACGGCGACTTTCATCCGCTGCTATCGATCGCGGCATCGCTGGGCTTCATGCTGCTGCTGTGGGTCGCCGCCTCGCGGCAATTCGCGGCGGTGGATTACTGAGCGCTTTGCGGCCGGTGCGGCGAGTGTGTTTTCAGTACCGCATCAAATTGCCGCGCTCGAAGCTGGATTGATAGTAGTCGCCGCCGTAGATGCTCAAGTAAGTCCGCGGCAAGCTGCCTGAATTGATGTCGTTGAACGGGCGGTAGCTGCCGTCGTGCAAATGCCAAGGGACCGCTTTGAGCGCCAGGCCGGTCGGACTTCGCGAAATCGCGCATCCCGACAGCGTCGCCAGAATTCCCGCTAGTCCCGCAGTCGCAGCAATTATCGCAAGCCGTCTCATTGCTCCGCCTCCTCTGCTTCGCCCGGCTGTTTTGTCCGGATGTTGAAGCCCCATTACAGGATCAGAGGAAGCAAGCCGCGTGCCCGAGCGAAAGATGAGGCTTGCAAACGCTTGCCGGATAGCAGTTTGGAGTTCCGCGCGAGAAAACCAGGCCTTTTGGCCAGCGCGGTCAGTTCGATGGCGCGCGTCGCACTTTCGATTCGGCGCCGGCAGCCAGCGCGTCAATGATCCGATCGACGTTATATACGCAACCGCCCCAGGCCCCGCCGCTGGCGGCTTGCAGGGCCGCCCACAGCCGCGTATCGTCGGGCAAGGCCGGATCGGGCGCCAGATCGTCGCGCGGCGGACGAGCGGCCAGCACGCGGGTTCCCTCCTCGGCGCCGAACTCGCCGTTCGCGTCGCCGATCAGATCGACGTTGCCGACAAGCTCTCGGCGATCGACGACGATCTGAATCCGGTCGCCGTCGCGCAGCTTGCCGATCGGGCCGCCGGCCAAAGCCTCGGGACCGACGTGGCCGATGCACGCCCCGGTGCTTACGCCCGAAAACCGCGCGTCGGTGACGACCGCCACTTCGCGGCCCCAAGAGAGATGTTTGAGGGCCGAAGTGATTTGGTAGATCTCCTCCATGCCCGTCCCCATCGGCCCGCGGCAGCAGAGCACGACGATATCGCCCGGCTGGATGGGCGCCGCCGCCCCTGGTCCTCGGATCTGCCCTTTGATCGCCGCGATGGCGTCCTTCTCGCGCACGAACACGCGAGCCGGCCCTGTCTTGCGATAGATGCCGTCGGCGTCGACCACGCGGGCGTCGATCGCCGTGCTCTTGATCACCGAACCTTCCGGCGCCAGGTTGCCGCGCGGGAAACAGACGGTGCTGGTCAGTCCTTTGGCCCGTGCTCGCTCGGGCGAGAGAATCACGTCGTCGGGATCAATGCCGTCGCGGTCGCGAAGCGTCTGCCGCAAGCGCTCGCGCCGCTCGGAACCGCGCCACCAGTCGAGCACGGCGCCGAGCTTTTCGCCCGCGACGGTGAGCACGTCGAGATCGAGCAGGCCCAGTTCGCGCAGGTGCAGCATCACTTCGGGCACGCCGCCGGCCATGAACACCTGCACGGTCGGATGGCCGACCGGGCCGTTGGGCAGCGCGTCGACCAACCGCGGCACGCTGCGATTGATCGCGGTCCAGTCTTCGACCGTCGGCCGCCGCAGACCGGCGGCGTAAGCGATCGCCGGCACGTGCAGCAGCAAGTTCGTCGAGCCGCCGAACGCGGCGTGGACGACCATCGCGTTGCGAATCGCCGCGTCGGTCAGAATATCGGCCAGCTTGATCCGGCGCTCGCGCAGCGACCACAGCGCCTTGGCGCTGCGCTGAGCGACGTCGAGCCAAATGGGCTGACCCGAGGGGGCCAGCGCCGAGTGGACCAGCGACATGCCGAGCGCTTCGCCGACGACTTGCGACGTCGCCGCCGTGCCGAGGAACTGGCAGCCGCCGCCCGGCGAAGCGCAGGCCTTGCAACTCAGCTCGGCCGCTTCTTCCAGGCTGACCTCGCCCAGCGAAAACCGCGCGCCCAGCGATTGCACTTTGCCGGCGTCTTCGCCCTCGCTCGGCGGCAGCGTGACGCCGCCGGGCACGAGCACGCAAGGCAACTCTCGCGAACCGGCCAGCGCGAGCATCATCGCGGGCAGCCCCTTGTCGCAGGTGGCCACGCCCAGCACGCCTTGCCGCGTCGGCAGCGAGCGGATCTGGCGGCGGAAGATGGTGGCGGCGTCGTTGCGATACGGCAGGCTGTCGAACATGCCCGTCGTGCCCTGCGTGCGGCCGTCGCACGGATCGGAGCAATAGGCGGCGAACGGCACTCCGCCGGCCTGTTTGAGCACGCGCGCCGCGGCCTGCACCAGCAGTCCGACTTCCCAATGGCCGGTGTGATAGCCCAGAGCGATCGGCGTGCCGTCTTCGGCGCGGATGCCGCCTTGGGTGCTGAGCAGCACGAACTGCGGTCCCAGCATTTCGCGCACCGGCCAGCCCATGCCGGCGTTTTGCGTCAGGCCGAACAGATCGCCGCTGGGCCAGTCTCGCAGCATTTCGGCGGAGAGCGGCAGCGAGCCGCTCGGGCCGGCGGCGCTGGTTTGCACGTCGAACAGCGCCGCTTCGCGGCTATCGAGAATTTCGCCCAATGCGAAACGCGGAGATTGCGATACGGCCATTGCGTCGGTTTCTGTGGGAACGAAGCGGAGCCCCGCCCTCATTGTGCCGGGCTGCGCAAGCAGTGCAATGGGCCGCTTACCGCTTGCTGGCCGTCCGCTGCACGCGGCGGGGGCCGATCGAAAGGCCGAGCCAGCCGTCGGTCACCACGCATTGGGTGAACTCCAACCCGGCGAGGCGCGGATCGCGGGCCTGCTTGGGTTCGAGCAAGCTCAACTGCCGGTCTTGCGAAAACACGCGGCTGAAGATCCCCCGCAAGGCGATCTGCGGCTGCGCCCCGAACCGCTCGCCCCAGAGCTGTACCGTGCCGTCGCGAACGAAGGAGAGTTGCATGCCGCGCCGCACGGGCTTGTAGTGGACGCGGACCTGGAAGTCGCGCCACGCGGCCGGATGCTTGTGCAGTTCGGCGATCGCCAACGTGGCCTGGATGCGGCCGCTGATGAAGCGAATGCGCACCGCGTCGCGCGGCGCAAACTTGATCTGCATGTCGCTTGGATATTCTTCGGAAAACGTCGCCAGATCGAGACCGAGCGTGTGGGCCAGATGCCGTTGCAAATCGGGCAGCGTGAACGACGCCCCGTCCAGCCGCAACCGCTCGCAGACATTGTTCAACAGCGATTGATGAATCTGCGCGCTGACGAGGCTATCGGAGAGGGCCTGCGGGCGCGGCGTGCAGGCGGCCAATTGCTCGTCGGCCGCCAGGCGCATCCGCAGCGTGAGCCGCTGTTCGCTGGTTTGCATGCCGACCACGGCCGGTTCGAGCGAGAGATCTTTGAGCGGCTTCAGCACGCGCGTCCGAAATTGTTCATTGGCCAGCTTCAGCTTCGATTCGACCGCCGCGTCAAGCTCTTCTTGAACGCGCGATGCGACGCGCTGCTGCGCGATCCGCCGCACGGCGCCTTCCTGCTCGGCATGCTTGGCGCGGGCGATCTCCTCGATCACCAGGCCGATCAAGGGGATGTAGTCGTAGTCCGTTTCGACGGCTCGCAACTCGGGCGAGCTGGAAGCGTCGGCCTGGGCCGGCTGCGTGTGCAGCCCCGCCAGGCCGATCGTGAGCTCCTTGCGGGCCAGGTATTCGCCGTCGCTGTGGCTGTAGAAGGTGGCGGGGCCGCTGCGCGACGTGGTGCGCGCCGAAACCTGCCCTTGGACCTCCAAGGCCAGATGCACTCGGTGCGGATCGGGAATCAGCCGAACGCCCAAATCCGCCGTCGTGGTGCTCCAACCTCGCGTCGGCACGCCCAGAATGCGATCGCGCACCGGGGCTTCGATCGGGTCTTGCCGCGGAACCAGCCGATTGAGGAACTCGGCCGAAATCGAGACTCGCAGATTCGAACTGCGGTAGTTGGCGTCGAGCCAGGCTTGGGTCTTTTCGGCGGCCGACCCTGGCCAATCGGCGATCTTCCGCACGCATTGGGCCACCGCTTGCGCATCGCTCGGCAGCCCCGATTCTTCGAACCGCTCCAAAGCCAGCAGCAACCGCCCTGGATCGATCGGTTCGGCCGTCCAGTGGTGCAACTCGTGGTCGAGCGCAGCCAGCGGGCCGGCGGCGATGAATTGCCGCTGGCGTTCGTCGAGGCTGGCGCGCTCGAGCTTGGCGAGCACGCGGCGAACCAACTCGCGCTGCGAGGTTTCGTCCAAGCCGCGCCGCGCCATCGCGCTCAGCGCGTCGAACTGCAGATACTGGCGCCAGGCGCGGCCTGCCGGATCGCCGTCGGTCAAGGCGGCTACCTCCGCCAGGCAATTCGACAAACGCGAACGCTCGGCCGAAGCGGGCTTGCCGATCTCCTTTGAGGTCCGCGCCAGTTCAGGCGTCAACTGCCAAATCTGCACGTGCCGCACGAGGGCGTGATGAATGCGTCTCCAAGCCGCCGCCGAGCGAGGGTCGGCCAGCGGCTTTTCCAAGGCGCGCTCGCTCGCGGCGAGCGCCTGCAGCTCCGTCACGATCTCGGCGGCCCGCGCCGTTTGCGGTCCTTCCAGCCGGCACAGTTCGCGGATCAGGTCGCCCGTGCGAGTGGCCCACTCGGTCGCCTCGCAATCGAGCGCCAGCCGGTCGAGATTGGCCATCAATACTTCGGGCAATTGCCAGAACTTCGACGCACCCTGGGCTTCTGCCGGTTTTTTTAGCGACCGATGCTTGCGTTTGGCAGCGATGCCATCCGGCGCCGGCCCTTTCATAGACCGCGCCGGCTGCAGGGTCGGCGGCGATTGCAGATCGGGAGTCCCGCGCTGGGGCCGTTCGCGAACCGCAACGAGCGCCTTGGGCTGCGTGCTCGCGGCGGGCGGCTCGCCGGGCGACGGGCCAGGCTCGAGTTGCGGTTCGATCGGCAGTTCAATGGTCGGCGTCGGCTCAGTTTTTGGGGACGCTTCGACCGGCGCATCGTCGGGCGCCTGCGTCGGCTTGACCTCGTTTAGAATCTTGCCGATCGGCTTGCTGCGCTCCAGCGGCCGCGGCGCGGCGGGTTGATGTGCGGCGGGCCGCAGCGCGACGGCCTCGGGCGAGACGATCTCATTTCGCGTCGGCCGCTGGCGCCGGGCCGCTGTCGCCGCGATTCGACGGGTCTTCGTCGCGATTCGCGGCGCTGGGTGGTGCGCAATCTTTCGCCAGCCGCGCGGCGCCGCAACGCTCAGCACGAACAAACCGGCCAGCACGAACAGGAAGGGCCAACTCGAAATCCGCTCGCGGCTCATTACTTCCTCGATTGCCGACGCATCGCACCCACCGCAACAAGGACGGTCCCTTTCTCAAAGATCGGTCAATGGCGGAGCGGAAATCGAAACCGATTGGAGGAAAGCCGCTCTTGGCTGCATCCTCCAAAGCCCGCAGTTTGCGAGAACTGGTCAAGTTCACGCGGCTTTGCGGCGGCGTTTTGCGGCCGGCGCCGCGGCAAGCTCATACAGCAAGGCATTGCCTTGCTTGCCGACCAGCCGCGCGGCTCCCGTTTCGCGAAAGCAGTAGGCGATGCGCTGGGCGACCGGGCGCAGCACGCCGAGCGCGTCCGCGAGCTGCCCGGAGTGGAAGGGCGCCGGCAGATGAGTTGGGACCAACGCCGCCAGATCGGCGGCCGTGCGAAATCGGTGGGTGCTTAGAACCTGGCAGAGCTTTTGGTCTTCGATCACGAAATCGTTCTTTCGATAGCGGCGCCGGCGGCCGCGGCCCGGATAGCGCCACTCTTCGACGTCGACCAGCACGACTTCGAGCGTCAGCCGCGGGTGAGGAAAGACCTTGGTGAAGTAGACCAACTCGTCGAACAGGCTGAACAAGGTTCCCTGTTTGGGACTGCGACGCCGCTCGGCGACCGGGCCTTGCTTGCGAGAGCGTTTCACCAGCAGCTTGCCGGCGATGATCGGCTTGACGACCCGCACCGCGTGGGTCTCGAGCAATTCGCGGACTTTGTCGCGAATCGCCGCCAACGAGCCGTGCTGGATTTCGACCAGCTCGTCGCCGTCGACCACGTCGATGCGATACTTGCCGTGCCGCACCTCCGACTGCGCATCGGCGCCGGCGTAAATGCGCTTCAGCTCTCGGTGCAGCGAAGTTTCCATCTTCAACCGTGCGGCGGATCGATGCCGAAATCCTTGATCGACAGCAGGCTGGCGAATGGATAGCCGCGGGCCTGAAAAGCCTGCGCTCCCCCCTCCATGCGATCGATAATCGCGATCACCCGCGTCACGGTCAGGCCGAATTCCTCGCAGCGCTCGATCGCTTGCAGCGAAGAACCGCCCGTGGTGACGACATCTTCCACGATCGCCACGCGGTCGCCGGGCTGCACCGGCCCTTCGATATATCGCTGGGCGCCGTGGCCCTTGGCTTCCTTGCGGACCATGAAGCCCGACAGCTCGCGGCCGCGAACGCCCGCAATGGTTACGATGGCCGCGGTAATCGGATCGGCGCCGATCGACATGCCGCCCACGGCTTGCGGGAGCTCGTCGCCGAGCAGATCGAGAATTCCCTCGCCGACCAGCCGCGCGCCGGTCGAATCGAGCGTGACCTGTTTGCCGTCGAGGTAGTATTTCGCCTTTTTGCCCGAGGCCAGCGTAAAGTCGCCGAACTGGAGCGCCTTGTTGCGGACCATCGCCTGCAGGGCCTGTTTGTCGTACACGGTCGCGTCTTTACGGGAGAGAACAGCGGAGAGAACGGCCTTCTCTATACCACCGCGCCCGAGGATCGACCAGGGCGCTAGCGGCGGATCGTGACCTTCGAGCCGCCGGAGCGGTCGGTGCGGGCCGAGAGAATCTCGAACACATCCTTGACGTCGCGGTTGTCCAGCCGGATACAGCCTCGCGAGTCGGCGCGGCCGATGCTCTGCGGATCGTTCGTGCCGTGGATCAGAATATGATCGCCCAGATCGAGCGCGTATTCGCCGAGCGGGTTGTTGGGATCGTTCTGGTCGATCACTTCTTGATCGCCGTAATAGGTCGGGTTCGTCAGTTTTTGCAAGACCGCGAACTCGCCTTCCGGAGTGGTTTGGTGCTTGCCGATGCCGATGCGGAAACGGCCGGCGTAGCGACCTTGCAAGAACAGAGTCAGTCGAAAGCGGTCGAGTTCGACCGCGGCGTCGAACGGCCCATGCACCACCTTGAGCAGCTCGCCCGGCCGGATGCGCTGCGGGTCGCTGACGCCGTTGATGTTGGCCAGCACCTGCCAGGGCACTTCATACATGTCGGCGATGCGGTCGAGCGTTTCGCCCGGCTGCACTTCGTGGGCGCGTTCGAGCAGGTGCTGACGCGAATAGATCACGGTGCCGGCCAGGCGATCGAGCAATTCCATGAGCTGGGCGTCTTCTTCGGGCGACAGCGAAGGATTGGCGTACCACTCGGATAGCGCCAGGTGGGCGTCGGCCAGGCGGTCTTGCTCGAGCGACAGCATGGCTGCGTTCCAGGCCGCCAGGAATTCAGCGTGCGCGCCGCCGCCCGGCGGCTGCGACTGCTCGTCGTAGCCGACGCGAACGGCGGACGGATCCTTGGCCCCATCGGGGTAACGGGGCGCGGCTTGTGACCGGTCGGCCGATGAATACTGGCTCGGGTAACGATCGGCTGCCGCGGCTTCGGCCCCGGGCGTGCGAGCGTCGCTCGGCGGATAGCGGTCCTGGGGGGCGGCTTGCGAATTGCCGGCAAAAAGACTCGTTTGCGAATCGGCCGGCGCCGAGACGTTCGGATCGGCATGGGGGTAACCGGGCGGCGCGGCGGCGGAGTCGGCGGCGGCAAACGGAGGCGCCGCGCTGCCCACCGGCGGGGCCGGCGGCGCTCCCGGATTGCCCGCGGCAGAATCCAGTTCGACGGTCGGGGCGGCCCCCTCGACTGCCGCTTGCGGGCCCGCCGCGCCTTCGGTCGGCAATTCAATCTGCGGATTTTCCCATTCCTTGGGCGCGTCCTTGGGGGGCGCGGCGGGCGGGCTGGCCGTGACGGTGACGTAGACGCCGTAAGCGGCGGCGGACATCAGCCCGGCCAAAAATAGGGTCTTGATGGAATCCACGGTCGTCCTCCTTGACGAATCGCGCCTGATTTAGGCCGAGAGATCATAGAGAAGTGCGTCAACCGGCGCCATGCCAGTTGGGGGCCACGCGCTGGGCGGCTTGTTCGCCGCTGTGGATGCACTGAGGGATGCCGACGCCGTGATAGGCGTTGCCTGCCAGGGCGAAGTTCGGCAGCGCCGCGACATGGCTTTCGATCCGCTCCACCAACTCGACGTGGCCGAGATGGTACAGCGGCATCTTGCCGGCCCAGCGGCAAACCTGAAACAATTCCGGCTCGCCGGAGACTCCAAGCAATTCGCCCAGTTCGCCGGTCACGATCCGCCGCAGTTCGTCGTCGGACGCCTCGACCAGGTCCGGCCGGCTGGCGCCGCCGACGAACGCGCGAATCAGCACCCGATCGTCGGCCGCGCGGCCGGCGAACTTCAGGCTGCTGAAACTGGCGGCCAGGATCTTGCGGCGCTCGATTTCCGGCACGACGAACCCGAACCCGTCCAGCGGACGGGCGATCTGGTCGCGGCGATAACCGAG
>Ga0134126_10005580_pt1 | contig 15716 bp, 13 predicted proteins | sample KB31752_FD_96881 | JGI IMG/M metagenome (GOLD analysis project Ga0134126, IMG submission 96881) | Terrestrial soil microbial communities with excess Nitrogen fertilizer from Kellogg Biological Station, Michigan, USA - KB3-175-2 | ecosystem: Environmental > Terrestrial > Soil > Unclassified ...
GCTTCCTGTTCGTCAGGCCAGCGTTTTGCTTTCGGCTTCCTTCAGATCCCACCTCGCGATGGACACCCTTGCCGTTCAGCTAACACTTCCCCTTGCCGGGTGTAGAGGACTTTCACCTCCAAGTGAATGCGCCCTGCCGGGCGCACAAAAATAAAGGCGTCCGCCGAGGCGGACGCCTTTTTCAATCCCGGAAACCTATTCCGGCGCGATGAAGTGCCCGCGACGGTTCTGATGCCAGCACTCCTCGTTCGAGTCGCTGCAGAACGGCTTCTCTTTGCCCACGCTGTTGGTGGCAATGCGCTGCGCGTCCACACCCTGCGCAACCAGAGCCTGCTTCACAGCTTCGGCACGGCTGGCTCCGAGGGCGAGGTTGTATTCTTCGGATCCGCGCTCGTCGCAGTGTCCTTCGACCGTGAACGTCAGCTCAGGATGCTGCTGCAGGAACTTCGCGTCGGAGGAGAGCAACTGCGAGGTCTCGTCATCGACCTTGTAGGAGTCATAGGCGAAGTATGCATCTTTTACATTGCGCTGAAAGAGATCCTGAAGGCTCGGACCGGACTCGGCCACTGCCGGAGCCGGCTTGTTGACGGTCAGGCGAGCAGTCGCGTCCGAAATGCCGCCAGGACCTTTGGCAAGGATGCGATAAGTGGTCGACTCGCTCGGGCTAACCGTTTTTGAACCATTCGCCTCGACGCCTCCCATGGACTCAATCGTGACATCGGTTGCGTTCTGCGCTTCCCATGTTAGCTTCGCCGATTGTCCTTGAGTGATGTCGGCAGGATCGACGTTCAAAGTGACTGTCGGCTGCGGCTGTGGCGGAGGCGGAGCCTGCACCTTGGCTGCAACCGGCTTCTTTGCGCAGCCCGCGACCAGCAGCAGCGCCAAGGCCAGCATAGAAATGAATGTGAGTAAAGATACGCGCGACTTCATAGTTCTCCTTGTCGGGCCAGCGAGACCCGCATTGGCTAAGAGTTAGACGAATAGACCTGATAATCGTGAGAGATGGCTGCGCCAGCTAACAGCGCATGACATAAATGAAATTGGAAAACAAGTTGACGAGAGGCGCCTGAAGTTCATTTTGGGAATCGCGACGGCGTTCCCACGGTCGCATGCAGAAACCAGCGAACGTGAGCGCTGACGTCTGGATCAAAATCTGAAAGAGTAACGCAGCTCGTTGAGCACGAAGAGCGCTCACTGGCCCATGCACCACGATGAATGGAACGTGAACCGCCGGCAGAATCAGCAAAGCGACAACAGCGACCCCCGCCGTCAACAAAAGGCCTTGAATCACCTGCCGCGAATGCATGGCAAGAGTATCCCGCCAGTGATGGGATGAAATCAATCCAGAGTCACAGGATTAGGTAACAGCAGTCGTACGACGTTGGGCGAAAGCCTTAGGAATCAGAGGGTTCTTCTTGAGCGGCCGTGGAACCCTCATCGGTTTCCTGCCATTCTGCACCGCAATGGTTGCACTTCCAGGTGTCACTGCGAAGCGGCAAAGGCACGCGAATCGCATACGCGGCGAGCAGGCCGATTCCGCGATTTACGCCTTCAAACTCAATATCCGCCGACCCGCATTTAGGACACTTCGGCTGCTCGAACTTCTCGGCGCCGATCTCAAAGTCCTGCGGCACTTGCTGCTGAAGAATTTCTTTCGCGCTCTCAGCATCGTCCTCTCTGACCTGAAGCCGCATATTGCCAATCATGTTCGACATGAACCAGTCCATGCGGATGTAGTTTTCATCGGCGAGAAAGGCATCGATTCCGGCCGACTGCAACCGTCCACGAGCGAGGATCGCCTCGGGCAAGTCTCGAAATCTTGCGACGGTTACAAGCTGGGGATGAGCGGCTTCGTCAACTGCCGGTATGGTGGAGTATTCAACGTGTCCTCCACGTTTCTCGATCTCGGCCTTCAACACCTCGCGCGCTGTTTCGGTGAGTTCCTCGGATGACTGCAGAAGTTTGTCCAACTCTTCATCGGCCATGCGACTGTACACGTCGATAAGCCGTGCGCGCTCGCGATCGAGATCAATTTTGGTCATAGTCTCAACGGCAATACAACCATGCAGGGCTCTGCTATTTCTTCAAACCTTCATCGCACATCGAGCCGTACGATAGATATTGCTTCACGGCATCGCGCGGATAGCTCATGTGAATTCTCTCAGCTTTTCCGGACCCGCTCGGCGTGAGCATCGGATACACGCCCGCGTAGTACGTCGGCAGATTGAGCTTCTTGTAGCGTGCAACCACCTGGTCGCGCAGCGCCGGATCGAAGTGGACTCCGTATTTATCGACGAGTGCTTTAATCGCGTCGTAATCGCCTTCAGCCTTGATGCGCATCAGCTCAGCGAGAAGCATGCCTACTCCCTTGCGCATGAGCTGATAATCCTTCACGCGGATGTAGGTCTTCCCATTCCGGTCAAACTGCTCGATCGAGCCCGGCACTTTGTCTTTGACATAGCCCTCGATCAGCGCACGGTCGCGTTCATGATCTTCTTCGATCGTGTCCCCTTTCGGAATTCGGCGAAGCTGCGTAAGCGCGACAATTGCCGCCGAGTCGTACATTGCTTTCGCAACTTCATCCTGATTCGTGATCAGTCCCAATTGTTTCAATTTAGGATCAAACGCATTCCACAGCGCCATCAAATCGGCGCGCCCTTCTTCTAGCGTGGAGAAATACTCTTTGAGGTAAGGTTCTGCTCCGCTCTTGAGCCGATCGCTCAACTTGCCTGAGCCGTGTCCGATGACCTCGTGCATCGCCGTAAAAAGATCGCGAGCTTCATTGCCGTACTTAATATCGCGCGCAAGCGTCTGTGGATCTGGATCGAACTCTTTCGCTGCTGCCGTGCCGGACGCGTCCGACAGAGCGCGGCTGCTTCCGGTGAAGAGGAAGTTCTTGGTTCCGTATTTTTCGTGAATCTGATTCTCGTTCGGAAGATTATCGCCGACGGTGGTCACGTGGAAGTCGCCGGTCTCGATCACGGTTTCCACGGCTTTGACCACCGGCGGTGTGAAGGAAGTTTTCTTGTACTTCGCGTCCCACGGCGCCTTCTGCTCGAAGTACTCGGCGTTCTGCGCCAGCTTTACCATGGCACCCGTGACTTTCTTGTCAGTCACGCTGACAAAACTCTGCGAACTGCCCTTTGCCCCACGCGCGTCGCGATAAACCTCGATGAAGCCGTTGGCGAAATCAACCGTTGCGTTGTCCTGCACCCAGTCAGTGCCGAATTTCAGCCAGTCGTTAAAATCGCCCGTTTGATAGTAGCGAATGAGATCAGCGATCACTTGCGCCTGTTTCGGATCAGCCAGAGCCTGCGCCTTGGCAAGATATTCATTGGCCCGTTTCAGGAATGTCGCGTACAGGCCGGGAGAGATGCTGCCATCCGGAGTTCCTGCACGATAGACCTGCTCTTCCAGCTTCCCCTCACTCCCGCGCACAACGCGCGAGTTCAGCGGATGCTCCTCCTTGAAATCCTTCAAGTCATTCAGCGAGAGGCCAGGATAGAAGGTGTTCGAGCTCGCCTGAATGATGTCCTTGCCGCCGGACGGACTCTTGGCCGTATCCATCGGTTCAAAGTTGGCGTCGAAGATGGAAGCTTTCAGCTCGTCGAGTTCTTTTTTCAGCGCGTCGGCGTTGGCGAGCGGCGGAAGATCGGCATACGAACTTTTAAATGCGCCATTCTTCTGAGCGATCTGCGCTGCGTTCTTGAGGTCATCGAAGCTGAAATCGGGAACAAATTTTTGTGCAGTGAGATCGTTGTGATTGCCGCGATTCGCCCAGAAGAGCTTGGCGTAATCGGTAATCTTCTTCATCACCTGAGGATCGATGCCCTGCTTGTGCGCGATTACCTCTTCCAGCACACGCTTCTCCCGCAACGCATAAGCCGAGAGCTGGTCGTAGATAATGGGATCGACCGCAACCGCGGCTTCGTACAGCCAGTACGCGAGCGCCTGCTGCTTCGCGTTCAGGGTGCGAAAGCTCTCGGCTTTCACCTGAACGAAGCCGGTGTCACCGACGCGATCAACGAGCGCAGATTGTGGTTTAGCCGTGGCTTTCTTTGGAGACTTTGCCTGACAGAATGCCGCGTTGCTGAAAAGAGAAGAAATGATGAGTACTGCGAAAAGCTCTCGTCTCACGGATATCTCTCCTGATCAAACGAAAACTTTTCATGGTAAACCTTACCCGCTGGGATGAGCCAATCGCGCAAAAACTCAGAGCGAACACGAAGGGCACTAAGAACACGAAGGTGAGAGTAGCAAATTACGCAGTCATTCTTACCCGACCAGATCGCGTATGAATAAAATGATTATGCAGAAGATCTCTTCTTGCTTTTCGCCTTTACCTTTGTGGCCTTCGTGGCCTTCGTGTTCGCTCTTGCTTTTACAAGCGCAGTAGCTTCGATCTGGACTTTAGCGCGAGGCTCCAACAATCCCGAGACTACCACCACCGACATAGCAGGAGAATGTCCGCCGAGTTCCTCGCGATGCGCGTCTTCGATGATCTCACTGTGGCGGAGAAAAGCGTCGCGATCGGTGATGTGCCACGTAAGCCGGATCAAATGCTCCGCTCTTCCGCCGGCGGCTTCGAGCGCGGTAAGCACGTTGGCAAGTGCCTGGCGGCTCTGCTGCGCGAAGTCATCGGAGACGAGTTCTTCGGTGATCGGATCCCAGCCGATCTGACCGGCAATCGCCACCAGTTTTCCTTCGCCCACGATCACATTGGAATAGCCGCTGGGATCGGGCCAGCCTTTCGGGTTTACTTGCTTAATTGACGTCGCCACGTCCGCTCCGCCTGAAAATTGGGGTGACCATTGCGTATTGTAAGTCCCGCTTTGAATGTGGGACTAAGCGGCTCTGAAATGCATACTTCTGGTCAACACTCCCGTAAACATTGGTTAAGAGTTGTGTTGTGGTTTCAACGGGTTCCCAAGGTGCTTTGTCCCAAAGTCACCGAAAAGTAGCGTTCTTTTTTAGGTTTATTGCCGTAAGATGAGGCAGCCGCTTCTCTGGAACAGGATGCGTATTCGGCTGTGGGAACAACCACGGCCAAGGAGAACTATGAATTACGAACAAGGCGCAGTGGAATCGAATCAACAATACGAAGCTGAGCCGGTTCAAGCTCGCGGCGTAAATGCTCCGCTGATTGCGATGATACTAGCGGCGGTGTACGTCCTCGGCTCCGGTTATTTTATGTACAACATGGGCTCGCGCGTTGGCAAAGTTGAGACGGCGCAGCAAGCCGTGATTCAAAGCGCCGAACTGCGCAATAAAGCCATGATGGATCAGCTCGGCATGACCGAAGCTGGACTGAAGCAGTCCACGCAGCAACTGCAAGTCCGCTTAGGCAGAACGCAGCGCGAACTCGCCGCGCGCGCCGCAGCACTGCGCAAGCAGCTGGCTGAGACCGAAAAGGAACTGCAGGAGAGCCAGAAGCAGCTCGCGGCCGTCTCCAATGATCTCGGTGGCGTGAAGACCGATCTGACCGGAGCGAAAGGCGATATCAGCGCGACGCGCACCGATCTCGAAGCGACCAAGAAGAAACTTGAGAGCACGATCGGCGATCTCGGTCAGCAGAGCGGCTTGATCGCTCGCACGCGCGACGATCTCGAACTCCTCAAGCACAGGGGCGACCGCAACTACTACGAGTTCACGCTGACCAAGAGCAAGCATCCGACGCCGGTGGGAACCGTAAGCCTGCAGCTTAAGAAGGTCGATTCGAAAAAAGGCAGATTCACGATGAACGTGATCGCGGACGATCGGACAATCGAGAAGAAGGATCGGAACGTCGCCGAACCGCTGCAGTTCTATAGCGGACGCGATCGCATGCTCTACGAAGTTGTAGTCTTCACGGCCGACAAGAAGTCAGTTACCGGATACTTGAGCACGCCGAAGAATGCTCCGCAGCCCGGGATGCTGAATCAGTCGTCGGCAGTTGTTAACTAATAGTTGAACGGCCGGCGAACGAAAACGCCGGCCGTTACTTCCCGCCAAAGTCATAGGCTTTCGCCACAGAGGACACAGACGGGCAGCAGGAATTCTTTTAGATCGGGGCTGGAAGCCTGCCTCATGTCTTTAGCACCGCCTACCCTTCTTTTCACGATGCAGGCTACGTCCATCCCTTCCGCTCAAATCCGCGGCAAGTGCATGATGCGGTCATTTTTCCTGCCTTATAGTGACGCTTTGGTTTGTCTTTCCAGCCTCTTCGCGCAACGATGATTTCCGGGGCAGCACATGATCATCGAAATGCGTACTTATAAGCTCAAGCCAGGCAGGCGCGCTGAGTTTCTCGAGATTTTTTGTTCCAAGTCGGTCCCAGCACACGACGAAATCGGCATGAAAATTCTCGGGCCGTTCCTTTCCATCGAAGATCCCGACACCTTCTTCTTTATGCGCGGCTTTCCCGATCTGGAATCGCGCGAGCCGATGAAGGCCAAGTTTTACGAAGGAGAGCTGTGGAAGCGCGAATTGGAGAACGTTCTGATGCCGATGATTGAGAAATACGAGGTCTGCCTCGTGGATGATCCTGAAGGCTTGATTCGCTGGTGAGACGCAACAGCGATGGTCTTCCCCGCGATAGACTTGAAGCATGCTCGACTATCTCAAGCTGCCGCTTGGCGAGAAGGCTCCAGAAGTTGTCAACGTGGTAGTGGAAATTCCACTGCAGTCGATTAACAAATACGAGTACGACAAGAAGCTGCACGTCTTCCGTCTCGATCGCAATCTTTATTCTCCAGTGCACTTCCCCGGCGACTACGGATTTCTTCCGAGTACCTTGAGTCATGACGGCGATCCCCTCGACGTGTTGGTACTCGTGGATAGCCCGAGCTTTTCTGGCTGCGTGATGGAAGTTCGTCCCATCGGTGTGCTCGACATGCTCGATCAGGGGATCCACGATGAGAAGCTCCTGGCGGTCGGCAAGAGCAATCCCCGCTACAAGGATGTGTGGAACTACTCAGAGATTTACCCGCATATTTTGCGCGAGATCACGCATTTCTTCTCTATTTACAAAGACCTCGAAGGCAAACGCGTAGAAACAAAGGGCTGGCAGGATGCCTCGGTCGCGAGGCGGCTCATTATCGAAAGCCAAAAGGCATTCGAACGGGAGCAAAGTCGCGAAGCGCCGGACCGAGGGGTCGTCGAGCAAGTCTCGAAATAGACAGGCCGGGAATTTCGTCCCATCCGGTTCGTACCAGACCGCACTATCCCAGCAGCGCGAGAACTAGAATTTTGCGCGCTTACTGGAGGAAATTATGCGATCTGAAACGTTCCAGATTTCCTGGCACAAACTATTCGTTTTCGCCACCATTCTGTCCCTGAGCGCCTTCGCCGGCGCGCAACGATATCAACAAACCAATCTGGTTTCCGACGTCGATGAGATCAATGGCGTTCCTACGAACCACACTCAGCCGCTTGATCCCCAATTGGTGAACCCGTGGGGATTGACCGCCAGCGCAACCAGCCCATTGTGGGTCTCCGATAACGGAACTGGGCTTTCTACGCTTTATCAGGGCTCGGGCGCAAAAGTTTCTCTGGTGGTTACTCTGCCTGTGCCTGCCGGACAGACCACGCCGGCTGCTCCCACCGGAACGGTCTTTAACAGCAGCGCAAGCACGACAAACTTCTCAGTTTCCGCAAACGGGAAAACGGGCAGAGCGGCATTCCTGTTTGCTTCCGAAGATGGAATCATTTCGGGTTGGAGTCCCAGCGTCGACGGAACTCATGCCATCGTTGCGGTACCCAACGCGAACGCCCCAGCGACAAATCCGCATGCCATCTACAAAGGCCTGACGATAGCAAACAACGGGTTCCAGGACTTGCTCTATGCCACGAACTTCACGGGTGGGAAGGTCGAGGTCTATGACGGGACGTTTACTCCGGTTGTGGCTCCCGGTGGATTCGTGGACCACGAACTGCCGCGCGGATTTGCACCGTTTAACATCCAGAACCTCGGCGGAGCTTTGTATGTGACCTTCGCCAAGCAGGGAGATGGCAGTGACGAGTTGCACGGTCCCGGATTGGGACGCGTTGACGTCTTCGATGCCAACGGTAATCTGCTCAAGCGTCTTGATCACGGCGGCTGGCTCAACGCTCCCTGGGGTGTGGCGCTTGCTCCCGCAGGCTTCGGCTTCTACAGCAATCATCTGCTGGTCGGAAATTTCGGCAGCGGAACGATCGCCGCCTATGACCTAGCCAGCGGACATTTCGATGGCCTACTGCGCGATGCTAATAACCGCTTCCTCGTGATTGACGGCCTGTGGGCGATTCGCTTCGGCAACAATGGAGCAGCCGCACCTCCGACCACGTTGTTCTTCACGGCTGGCCCTGCCGATGAGAGTCATGGCCTGTTTGGCACCTTGCTGCCTGTGGGTGATCCCAACTCCGCAGAAGATAACGGCGACGATCGCCGCTGAAGACCAAAATGGGAAATCGGGTGACGGAGTCCACCTTCGCCACCCGATATAATTCTCACAGCAGTTCAATCCCCCTGCTGCGAGGTCCATGCTTGAAGAAGTTTCTGTTGGTTACTCTCTTTGCAGCTCTACTTTCCACATTCACCTCGGCACAATCCACTGAAATCGGAGTTTTAGCTGGTGGCATCTTCACCTCTGATACGACCGATCCTCTTTCTTGCACTACAAGCCTCTCAGGGACCTCGTGCGGGTCCGTGACAGTTCACACCCCAACGCGCATCTCCTACGAAGGCGTGCTTGCGCATCGGCTGGTGAATCTGCATTTGGCGGGCATTCACCTGGAATTGCCTGTGGTTGGAACACCGACACAAACAGTAGTTGAGGCCGGTTTCCGTCGGGATTTCTCCACTGTGTACTTCACGCCGGGTCTGCGTCTTCAATTGGGATTGCCTTTCTTCTCGCCATTTGTCTCGGCAGGGGGCGGGCTTGCACATTATTCGGGGAGTGGATCGCTCGGTAGCAGCACTGTAGGCGCATTTCAGGTGGGTGGCGGTTTCGACTTGAGTGCGCCGATTCCATTCCTCCACTTCCGCGCCGAGGTACGGGAGTTTCATAATGGAACGCCGAATTTCAATGTGGGCCAGAATAATATCTTCGCCGGCGCGGGTTTAGTTTTGAAGTTCTAGAGTTCTGAAGAAGTTCAGGTGATCGGCGCTTTGGAGATTCACGGGCAGATTTTCGCGGAATGCCGGCAGCGCCGCGTGAGTGACCAAACCGCGGTCAGTAGGCGGTGGACACCCGCGTGCTCCAGATCTTCAGATGAATGTGAACACCATCAAAACCCCGGAGCCGGCATTCGCCATCTCCGGTCCACCGGCTATCGCCGGCGGTTCTGTTTGTTACTGTAGTCTGAATCTTTCATTCAGCAGCCGTTGAAATCGCGGCCGATAGATCAAGTCGTAGGCAAGTTCCTTATCGGGAAACATGGCAAGCGCCGCGGTTTTCGCGTTGGCGATCATCTCTGATGCCTGCTCTAGTGTCAGGTCCTCGTCCTGCGCGAGGACAGACATGACCATGTTCATCATCAACTGCAGCCGGCGGATCTTGCGGTTTTCTTCCTCCTGCTCGATCTCCAGCTGGCTGCGTTTTTCCGGCTCTTTCTTTTGTCCCGTAGGATTCATTCATATCTCCCGAAACCTGCACCGCCAAGCTTCACCTCATGCTTTGCCTGAATCGCAAATGATTCCGGCCCTGATTTCGGGAAGGCTACTTGGCCCGACTTTCCTTGCAGGAGCGTTTCCTGATTGGATGGAACTGGAGGAAGGGTACGTTGCGCAAAAAATTCAGCGAAGTTATCTCCTTCCGCGAATCTGAAGCGCATGCAGCGGATAATACACCGGTTTTCTTCCGGCTCAGCTCGGCGGAGTACACTGGAAGGTACTTAAGTGCATCTAAGCTGTTTGCACTCTTGCAAAAGGCAATTGCGAGCCCCTGGAGGACAAATGGCCACCAATCCCAACTTCAAAGCTGCACCAATCGAAAGGGAACGCGAGCTTGTGCAGGTGTTCGATACGGCCGATGAGGCCGAGGCGCTTGTCGTTCAGGGACTACTCGAATCGCATGGCATTGAAGCGTTGCGCACCTACCGCGACGCTCCGCAGGACGTTCTTCCCGGTGTAGGTGGAATCGTTCTTCGTGTCCGACCGAGCGATGCCGATGAAGCCCGCAGCATCATCGAAGAGCAGCGCAATGCCGCGCCTGAGGACGAGGAATCCAGCGAGACAGAAACGCCATAGTCGTCTGCTCGCGTCCCCATCGAATCTCCTCGACACTCCTTCCCGATTCAGGAAGAAACTTGTCGCGCCGGTCACATCGGTGCGGTACGTGCATGCGCCCTCGGAGCCCAGGCGCTCGAGCACTTCCGCTCGCGGATGTCCGTATCGATTAAATCTTCCAACCGAGATGAGTGCGAATTCCGGCTGGATTTTGGCGAGCAGCTCCGGAGTGGAAGAGGTAGCGCTGCCATGGTGAGCGACTTTGAGCAGGTTTATGTGTCCAAGTTCGGGAGTGATGATGCGTTCTGTTTTCTTTTCTGCATCACCCTCCAGCAAAACCGAGGCTCCATCGTATGCGATCTCGACGACCATAGAATCGTCATTGCCGCGCGATGTGATCGGCGCTTCATCTGCAAAGGGGGCGAGAACTGTAAATGCCGCGCCGCCGAAGTTGAACCGATCTCCTGCGGCGTGTTGTGCGACGGGAATTCCGAATCGGGACGCCTCCGCCATCAAGCCTTCGAGAGCCGGCGTTTGTGGACCCGGAGCAATCCACAGTGCATCTGGGTGGAAGTTAGCGAGCACGGATGGCAATCCACCGATGTGGTCGCCATGGGCGTGAGACAACGCAACGGCATCCAGATGGGAAAAGCATCGTGACCACAGATATGGCGAGACCACCTCCTCGCCGATGTCGAATCCAGACATATTTACGCCAAGAATTCCCCCGCCGTCCATCAACAGTGTTTTACCTTCCGGCGTCACGACCAGCAGGGAGTCTCCTTGTCCGACGTCGATTGCTGTGACCTCGAGCTTGCCGCGAACCGTGTCCGGTTTGCGGGCATAGAGAACACACAAGTCGCTGAGGGCTAATACGAGGAATGCGCCAATCAGCAGCGGGTAGCGTTTACGCGCCGTTATGAGGCAGAGGACCACAGCCAGCAGGCAAAGACAGCTTGCCCACCTAGAGGGAGTGGCCACTCGGAGATCCGCTGCGCGGAAACGCGAGAAGGTGAGCACGGCGAAGCTCACGAGGTGAAGCAGCAAGGCCGTAATCAATTTGGGAATGGCCGCAAGCCACGCGCCACCATAACTGCACACAATTGCCACCACTGCGATCGGCAGAAGGCAGGTCATTCCCGGCACGACAGCGACATTCGCGGGCAAAGACAGCGTTGTCGCACGATGGAAGTACACGGCCATCGGCAAAGCCAACGCAGCTTGCATGAGAGCAGAGATGAGAACTGTCTCTGTGAGGCGGAGAATTATGCGCATGCCTCCAATCATGGTTATTCGAGCGAGCCACTTTGGAATGAGTCGCTCAAAACGAAGAAGCAGCATTCGCATGTTGAGGCGGAATTGCGCCTGTGCCGGAAGCAGGTGCAAGTCATAGGTCGTCGAATCGGGCTGGTAAAGCGCCTTTCTGTAGACTGCAGTCGTTCGTTCCAGAATGGGAACTGCGATCCCGGCGATCGCGATGACGGCCAAAAACGTCATCTGGAACCCTGCATCGAAGAGCGAGGCCGGATCGATCGCCAGCCCAGCTAAAGCAGCGAAGCCAATCGCATTCAGCACATCCCGCTCACGATAAAAGAGCCGGGCGAGCATATAAACGCCGCACATGAGCGCGGCACGTTGAACCGGAGCGCCGAGATCGGTGATCGTCACATACAGACCAACGAAGATCACGCTGAGGATAGTGGCAGCGATTTCCGGCATACGGCACAACCGCGCAATCCAGAAGACCGCAAAGGCGAGAATCGCGACCGCCATTCCCGAAACGACCAGCAGATGATAGGAACCGGTTCGTTGAAAGTCTCGCTTGACGCGCTGATCGAGCAACGAACGCTCGCCCAGAATCATGGCGGCCAGTAAGCCGGCATCTGTGCGGCTGATCGCCACTGATGACCACTTCGGATTCGCCTCGGACTGCAATCCAAGAATATGGGTCAGCAGACTCTCGCGAGCCTGCGCTCGCCACCGGCCCAGGAGCGTCCCTCCGATTCCAGGAAGTACGTCGATGTCTTTTGCTTTGGCATTCAAGACCGCCACTATGCCTTGCTGCCGCAGGTACGCTCTGCGATCGAAAACTCCGGGATCGCCGAAAATTTGAAGAGAGCGAATGCGTCCGTGAATCCGAAGCCGTTGGCCGTAGTGGAAGGACCTGCCCGATGCAGTTAGTTCTTCGATAGACTCCGTTTCCGGATCAACACTGTAGACGCTCACTCGCACTCCGAACCGCTGCATCAACTGTGTAGCGGGTTCCCCTTCGCGGGACAGTCGATCGACCTCGAGGTCAAATCCTTGGCACGTCTCAGGATTTGCCTCAGCGCTGCCGCTGTCCATCGCTCGCTCGAGAACCGCAGAGACGCCCGTGTGACAAAGCCCTGAATCGCAACCTCTTGGTTCTCAAGTTCCGCCGGAAAAAGTGGTAGCGGGTGAGTTGGTCCAAGAGAAAATTCCGCCGCGCCTGTAGCTGTAAGCGCCAGAAATGCCGACGCCCAGATAGCGTGCGGACGTACTCGCATCCGAATCGCGATTCCGCCAAGCACAACCAGTGACAGCGCGGCAGCGATGTCCCAACTCGGGGGTGTCCACTGGCCAATACCGAAAGTCAGCTTCGCCCAGGCAATTCCGCCTGCGTACGCGAGAGCAGCAAAGAAGAGGGCATGAGGGATGGCTGCAGCAGTACGCTTCGGAGTCGGAGATAGGGTAACAGCAGGTGCCGTGGCCGCCACGGGTGAGCAGTGTAAACCAGAGCCGGGGCGATGGTTCACGCTCACCGGCAACTGGCGATGCGTCTGTTGGCCTAGTTGAAAAGTGTTAACCTGAAAGGTTAGCGGCTTGGTTGCAACGGCCGCCTTAGAAGCTGGATTTCATGGACCATCGGGCATTTTTCTTTCAGAAATTAGGACTTACGAACCGCGACCTGGAGCGATACCTAGCTGAGGCGCTCTCGGCCGGTGGGGATTACGCCGACCTTTACTTCGAGTACCACACCTCGACTTCCCTTAGCTTGGACGAGTCGCTAATCAAGTCGGCGACTCAGGGCATCTCGGCAGGGTGCGGCGTGCGGGTGATCTCCGGCGAGCGCACTGGCTATGCCTATACCGACGATCTCTCTTCGGAGCGCATTATTCGGGCGGCGCGGACCGCGGCTCTGATAGCGAGCGGCCCCAATAAACGGCCGATGGTCAACCTGAAGGACCCAACTGGTGGCCATACGCTCTATGCAGTCGCATCGCCGTCGGTCGATGCCGAAGTAGCAGCGAAGGTCGAGCTGCTCCATCGGGCGGATAAACATGCCCGCAGCTACGACTCACGGATCGTTCAGGTTCGGGCCAGCTATGCCGACGAACTGCGCCGGATTCTTGTCGTGGGCTCCGACGGAGTGATTGCGTCGGATTCGCAGCCCTTGGCGCGAATGAGCGTCTTCTGCATCGCTAAGGACGGCCACAATTCGGCTCGCGGTACCTCTGGCGGGGGTGGTCGCGTGGGAATCGATTACTTCCAGACGGAGAAAACGCCGGAGTACTTCGCGCATGAAGCGGCGCGCCAGTCGATTATTCAACTCGACGCGCGTGAAACTCCCGCCGGAGAGATGGAAGTTGTTCTTGGTCCGGGTTGGCCGGGCGTGCTACTACACGAAGCCGTGGGTCACGGGCTCGAAGCCGATTTCAATCGCAAGAAGACTTCCGCCTTCGCCGGCCTGGTCGGTAAGCGCGTAGCAAGCGAGAAGATCACAGTGGTCGATGATGGAACAATGCCCTCGCGCCGCGGCTCAATCAATGTCGATGATGAAGGCTCGCCGACGCAGCGAACAGTGCTGATCGAAGACGGTATCCTGAAGGGTTACATCAGCGACAAACTCTCTTCGCGCCTTATGGGCGTCGCCGATACCGGCAACGGACGTCGCGAAAGTTACGAGCACATCCCTATGCCGCGCATGACGAACACCTACATGCTCGCCGGGCAGGATGATCCGCGCGACATCATCAAATCGGTAAAACGCGGCCTGTTCGCCGTGAACTTCGGCGGCGGCCAGGTGGATATCACTAACGGCAAGTTCGTTTTTTCTGCTTCGGAAGCGTACCTGATCGAGGATGGGCAGATCACCGCACCGGTGAAGAATGCCACACTGATCGGCAACGGCCCAGATGTGCTCACGCGCGTGTCTATGGTTGGAAACGATCTAGCGCTCGATGAAGGTGTAGGAACGTGCGGCAAAGATGGCCAGTCGGTGCCGGTTGGAGTCGGTATGCCGACGATCAAAGTGGATCGGCTAACAGTCGGCGGAACTGGATGAGGTCGTAGCTTTACGACGAAAGCAAAGACATCTGAACACGGAGGGTACGAAGGACACAGAGGTTCGGAATTGTGTGGCTCGAAAGTCTTCGGCTTCGACAATTTAGTTTATTCAAGAGTTCTCAGCTGAATCCAGACCATCCTTTGTGTCCTCCGTGTTCAAAGCTTTTGGCTTAGGAGCTTAGAAGCTCAGCAGCTCAATGCTAGACACCCAGGAACAAATCGAACTCGGCACTGGCTTGAGAGAGATTGCGCTGGACGTAGTCGAGCGCGCGATGAAGGCCGGAGCCACCGCAGCCGACGCGATTGCGCGCGACGGGAATGAATTCTCGACGCTCATCCGCATGGGCGAAGTGGAGACACTCAAAGAATCTGGGGCGCGTGCTCTCGGTTTGCGCGTCTTCGTTGGGAAACGAGCTGCGGCAACACACACCAGTGATTTCTCGCAGGACGGCATCGAGCGGCTGGTCTCGGGAGCGATTGCATTGGCGCGGGCTACGTCTGAAGATCCGGCTGCTGGATTACCGGAAGCGGAGAGCCTCGGCTCGCTGAAGCAGAACCTCGATCTCTACTACGACGACGTTTACTCCCTATCGACCGCCGACCGAATCGACTATGCCCGTCGCTGCGAGGCCGCAGCGCTGGCAGCAGATCCGCGAATCACTAATTCAGAGGGCGGCTCGTTCGACGCCTCTACCGGATACAAGGTCTTGGCAAATTCACATGGTTTTGTGGGGGAGTATCGGCGCTCCTACTGCTCTGTTTCTGCAGTACCCATTGCGCAGGCTGACGGAGCCGCGATGCAGCGAGATTACTGGTACTCGGCTTCGCGCACGCTGCAAAAGCTGGAGTCGCCCGAGTCAGTCGGTCGCAAAGCTGCCGAACGCACTCTCAGGAGAGTTGGCGCGAGGAAAGTAGCAACTCAGAGAGTTCCGATCATCTTCGATCCCATGGTCGCGCGTGGGTTGATTGACCACATCTTCGACGCCATTAACGGAGATGCGATCTACCGGCATTCTTCCTACCTCACCGGGAAACTAGGCGAGCAGGTTGCGGGGGAGAACATCACCATCACCGATGATGGCACAATGATCGGTGGCTTTGGGTCGTCGCCGTTCGATGGCGAGGGTGTGCCGACGCGGCGCACAGTCGTGATCGAACGCGGCGTGCTCAAGAGCTATCTGCTGAACACCTATACCGCGCGCAATCTCATGCTGCAGACGAC
>Ga0134126_10005582_pt1 | contig 15711 bp, 16 predicted proteins | sample KB31752_FD_96881 | JGI IMG/M metagenome (GOLD analysis project Ga0134126, IMG submission 96881) | Terrestrial soil microbial communities with excess Nitrogen fertilizer from Kellogg Biological Station, Michigan, USA - KB3-175-2 | ecosystem: Environmental > Terrestrial > Soil > Unclassified ...
CCCTGCGTATTGTTCTCAGATTGGAAGCAGAGAATTCCGATCCCAAGTTATGCCCGGTGTTGGCAGAGAGGTCGATACAAGTGAAGATGTCTTCCAACTCAGGCCAAAATTTGGCGTCGGCGCTCGTTTTGTGATCGAAGGCTCGATTGACGAACGTTCGTAGGTGCTGAACGATCTTCCCGCTATCGCCGCTCGCGCTACCGCGCCCGCTCAGCAGGGCATCCGTAAAGTCGCGTTGCAATGGCATGCCTGCATAAAGCGAAAACCCTGCGCCGACAACGAAAACAGAGCTTTCGCGTTTTGGTGACATCTGGTTCTCTCTTTAAGACATCTTTTGTTGGCGGTACTTGTTAATTAGGCTCTGTACAGCCCTGCGCCCTAAACACCGCACTTTCGTCCAAGGCTTGGTTACGTCCTCTCGCACCTGAAGAAATATGACGCCGAAAAACATCGGTTCATACCGAAAGCCCTCCACGGCTGTCTCATCAGGAATATAGCTCAATTCCCAAAAGCCCCCGCCGCTAAGCCCGTTGTAACGGGACAGTGGACTATTTTGATCTGTATGGGGATACACTGTGAAGAAATCTAGCCCAAGATCGGGATGGTTCTCTTCTTCAATCTTCCCAACAGGCGTGGCTCTCATTTCAAAATTGAGAACGGTAGGATCAGTCGGATCGTAGGTTGCAACCTGACCCGGCGCACCGATGATTACGTAGTCGTTTGCCAAATCCGCTTGTCCTCGTTTCTCATGACCGAAAGCGTAGAATGAAAGACGGGTGTCCAAACGTCCGTGGTCAATAGGGTTTATCTTTAGCAGGGTCAAGTCCGCAGACAATGAATCTGCATCGGCCACCTCGCTTAGTGAGCACTCCTCCAGCGCTGCAACGTAGATTTCAGTCCGGTGAATGATTTTATCAATCATGCTGATGCAGATTTTTGTTTTCTGTCGCAGTTCGCGCCACACGTGATTGGCAGTGAGGATGAATTTCTCTCTGTCGAAGGTAACCAGAGTGCCGCTGCCCCGGAGATGGACGAAACCATTACCCTCTTCTAGGAACGCAATCGAATGCTTACACACGAATCGACAAGCGTCGAAGTAACGTTCAGTAGAAACTACTTTCGGTGGGGGCATTAGTCTCCAAAACCGGACTGCAAGAAAAATGAGTATTTCAAATCCTGCCAGTCCTTGCAACTTAGGTTCTTGAGCTTTGGAATGGAGCACCGAACCGCTGATGATTCGGTGCCCATTTGAGCATGCACTATCGGATACGGAGCGTGATCCGCGTTGTCAGACGTCTCTTGTACGGTCTTCGCCGTCTCGGTACCCGCTTACCCGTCTGGAAGCACCTGCCCAACTGCCGCAGACGTGATCGCATACGGCAAAAGCCCGCTGTCGTCGTGCCCAACACGTCGGCGGCAGCACTGGAAGTCGCAGTCGCGGCAATCGCTTCAATCGCTGGCAACACGCTTGAATCTTCGCGTTTCACGAACTCCGAGAACTCCGCGACCGCTTGCCTCGCGTCTCGTTGTCTTTCTTGGCGTTGACATCTTCTCCGCAGGTGCTCCGAGTGCCTGTGGCAGAACTCATCATCCGCCTGATCACGATCCGCGTCTTCCCAAGCTGCGGTCAGGGACAGATTGCCGGGGCGGCACAGCGGGTTCTTCAGCCTTCCCGAGCGCATGGTACTGAATTTGTTTCCGAGACAAAGGTTGATGTAGTTGAAGAACCGAGCGGCGTTCGCGCCGTGGTGCTTGACCGGGTCGAACGTTTCCACGATGTCCTGCTTGCCAGCCTCACGGTGCTTCGAATTCGCGGGCAGGTATCGCATGTGGATCAGAAGGTCTTGCGTCCAGTCCGCGACGTCTTCCTTCGGCGTTGATCTGTCAACGTGCCCGCTGACCCAGTTGCGGACGTATTCGGGAAACCGTTCGTGGAACTCGTCGAAGTCTTTTGGCACCACGAACCCGTCGTGCCCGACGTATCGCCCGTCCACAACGGTGAATGGATCGGACTTACGGTTTTCCACAGGCAAACTGGCGAAATTTATATTCTGATTTTCGACTGCGGCGGTATTGCTTCGCATAGGAGACTCTCCTTTGGAAAGGAATTTGGACAACATGCGAGCAAGTTTAGGAGGACGGGAAGAATTGGCAGCGCGGGTTCAGCAGGCGTTGAGTTTGCCGACCAAGAAGCAAGCCGAGATGATCGCGGACACGGTGATTGCTGCACTTGAAGCCACGCTGCTTAACAATCTGGGAACGAACGGGTTCACGCTGAAGCTCGGCAGCTTCGGCAAGTTTTCAGTCCGGCACAAGTCGGGGATTCTCAGAAGGATTCCGTTCACTGGAGAGATGATCCTGACGAAGGACAGACGGAAGATTACGTTCGTCAGCTTGGGAAGTTTGCGGCAGCATGAGCGGGTTGACTAATATGAAGGCGTCTGGCTTGAGGGTTGCGTTCCGCAGGCAGGATCAGCCTGTGCTATAAACTCTCATGCCCAAAATCGTCGAGCGATGGCTGCTTTTCAAATACGTCGGTCGTGAATTCACTCCCCTATCGAAAACGTTCACGACAAAGGAACAAGCCGAGAAGGCAAGGCTGAAGTACCCGGAACGCCAGCGCAAGGCTATTGGGGTCGGCGTAATCCGAACGAACTCCTAAGGCAGCCACTCCGAAAGTGAAGTGAAATCCATCTCATATAGTTGCAGGGGCGTGTAGCTCATACGAACTTCGATGATGTCGATGGGACTTAGCCTACAAAACCCTCTGTTTTTGCCCTTTTGATTGTCCCAAGTTTTGTCCCAAATACTACGAAATGCCCAGCTTTTTTAGGATGAACTTCCCAAACTTAGCCGGGGATTTGTCGGCAAGGGAAATGTAGTGTACGGTCGGCAGAATTCCGGGTACGTCCGTATCATCAAATCGCGCAGGCAAAATATATTCCGCCTCTTCTTTTAGCGCCCGAGATAAGGCAGAACGACGTTCATGTCGTGTCCACATCTTTTTCACGTAATCCTCGGAAATAAACATAACGCAGAATTGACCACTGCGACGGTATACGAGATCAAAATGTTCAGCTAAGTCTTTTCCCCAAAGATGTGCCTGTTCGTATTCGTCGTAAAAAATCCTAACGTCCTTAGTCCGCACGTAGGCTGCAACCTGCTTAACGTATTGTCTGTCCTCTCCTGCGAAGGAAAACACAACGTCATAAGATGGCATCAACTTGGCACGCATAGCACTTGGTATGCCTGCGTCTTTTATCGCCCAATGAGTTCGGTGGAACTCAAAAGAATCAATTCCAAGTCGTTCGGCAAATTCCTCGACAACGGTTCGTAGAAATTTCCCTTTCTCTTCAAACCTAAAGACCAATTCCTTTCCCACGACCTTGATGCTGTGCAGATGACCGTAACGCACGAGGTGAACGTTCGGACTTCGAGAGCCACTTTCGTACATCAGTAGTGTGTCAATGTGTTCGAGCGATTTCAGGCTTGCAGGGTTATCTGCGGAAATACTCTCGGCTTCGCTATCGCTGTATTCTTTGAAGCGCACGGCATCCATGCGCATCAATTGATCGGTTTCCCACGTCGTATCGCCGCCGCTGGTTAGGATGTTGAACATTGTGCGAGGTCGCTCAAGCTCACACCAACTATCAAGCTCGGTGCATTCAGCGAAATGCAAGGCCATTCCGTCTGTCGCCGACTTTCGATTGGTGTTCGCCTCTGCCCCATGATACCATTGCGCAAAGGATTATCAGCATGCGCCGAAAAACTGAACAGGACAACAGCGGAAACGGAACGGGTCACATCAAGTTTCGGGTAATCGAGATTGAGGTGGATGGTGCCAACGATACTTTGGCTGAAGGCATCAAGGCGTTAACCCTCGCACTATCAAAAGGCTCCCCTTCCGGTGCAGCGTCTCGGGCACTGCCAGCGCCCAAGCGTGCGGTAGCCGCTGCTGGTACTGAAGTCGATACGGCGGAGCCGGAGGTCGAGGAGACCGCCGAACTTCCATTCGAGGAACCCGAAGAGACCGTCGCTACGCCCGTACCCGCTCGCCCGAAGCGGACACCCGCAACGCCTGTCACGCCCAAGGTTCTGAGCGACATTGATTTGAACAGCGGAAAAGTGTCTCTCAAGGACTTTGTGGCGAAAACGAATCCGTCAGAGGATGCGTATGAAAGGTTCGCAACGATTGCGGTTTGGTACAAAGAGAATCACAACCTCGATGAGGTTGATGACGACCGAATTTATACAGCCTACAGGTTCCTTGATTGGATTCCGCCGAACGATGTGGGTCAGACGCTCCGCAACCTCAAGGCGGGCAAGAAGTGGTTCGACAAGGGCGATACACGTGGCGGCTATAAGATCAACATCCTCGGACTGAACAAAGTCCACGCAGAGTTCAAGTAGAGCCTTGAGCCATGACCGATCTGGGAGAGTTGGTAAGCCGTATTCCAGAGTTTTCCAAATGGAACCACGCAGATAAGATTAAGTTCTTTGCGTGGTTGCTGCACACCTCTCAAAACCAAGAACGGGTCACTGGTACGGAAATCGGTCGCTGCTACGATGCCCTGAACGAAGAACGTCCTAGTGCGATAAGTCCGTTTCTCACATCAATGGAACAAAAGAACCCGAAGGAAATGATTCGGGACAGCAAAGGCTACCGCCTAGTGAAGTCAGTACGAGACCAGTTTGATTCAAAGTATGGGCAGCGAGGCACGACCGTAACGGTAGAGAAGCTGCTTGCCGATTTACCGGGAAAGATTCCAGATCGGGCAGAAAGCGATTTCCTGACGGAGGCATTGACCTGTTTCCAGCACGGAGCCTTTCGAGCAGCCATCGTGATGACATGGAACCTAACTTTCTTTCACTTATGCACCTATGTGCTGAACTACAAGCTGGCAGACTTTAACGCAGGGTATATCAAGCGCTATCCGGGCATCCAAAAGAAGGCGAAGGCTCCGACAATCGTGAACTATGAGGACTTTTCATCAGACCTTAAAGAATCCGAAGTAAGCGAAATCTGCCGCTCGGCTAACATCATCACCAAGGAACAGTTCAATGCTCTCGACCGTCAAATCGGAAGGCGCAACTCCGCTGCGCATCCTTCAACCACCGTCATAACCGTGCTGCAAGCCGAAGAATTTATTCACGACCTGATTACGAATGTCGTTCTGACGATTAAGCTGTAGCCCTATTCGTCGAAAAGCCTAGTTTCTGCTCCCCATCAGGAAGCAAATCAAAGCACATTCGTTGTAGAGTTGCCGATAGACCGCTCGGCATCGCTCACGCTTGTCGTTTCTGATGTGCGCTAAAACTTTGTCGAAGCCCCACCCTCGATCTGTGATCACCCGGACTCAGGGCTGCTGGTCAGTTGGGCAAGAAACAAGTCGGAACTGCTGGGTAAGCCCGCGTTCGATTTCTAGGCGACGGCAGGCTTGTAATTCTAAGCACAGAAAGCCATCGCAATCTGCTGCGTTGAGTCCATGCCCCAGTGTGCGTGGTTCCGACTAGTTGCTACACGCGCTTCAGCGCTGCAACACTTTCCCGAAGAACCACGATCTGCTTTTCGAGGTTGGCAGCCATTTTTCGAACTTCCTCCAGAATCTTGCCGCTGTTCGACTGGATGGTTTCCGTCCACGTCTTCATGTCCGTTAGGCGCGTCGCCTCACGTTCCAGTCCCTTGAATTACCGCCCAGTACTTTCAGGCTATTGCCACACAGGCATATGTGTGGCAATATATGGTCATGAAGCGGACGGCTCTCTTCCTCAAAGAGGAGCAGATCGAGAAGCTGCAAAAGCTGTGCGATAAAACTGGCGCTCCGGTTGCTGAACTCATCCGGCGTGCGATTGATCGGTACCTACAGGAGCGCAGCAAAGAACTGAAGTAAACGGGACGCCACGGTGTTACTAGCACCGGGACGCCCCTGACCACCGCAACCTGATTGGAGGCTGCATGGCTACTCGCAAGCTATCATTGCCGCTGTTCTCGGCAAAGACTCTCGTTTCGCAAGCGGGCTGCTCCACCCGCTACCTTCATTTCATCGACTGTGTCAGGCAGGACAGGAATCAGTATTCCCTCGTTTGCGAGAGCCAACCTCTTTTGAGTTTTGGCAGTGACGGTCTCCCCGTCCGTTGTCCCGCCTGCGGTGCCCAAATCCACTCGGAGCAGGGCAATCCTTGGTAGACCAGACGGGATTGGTCTACCGGGGTTCTGGAAGCCGCAGGAAACGCCCCGCAGTGGATTTATGAACGGGTCTGCGAGATGACTGGAGGTCTCAATGGGATTACAGATTGTCGAAAAGGGCGATTCTCATCCTCGGAAGTTGTTGGCGGCGGTCTATTCGAGAGTCTCCACAATAGGTCACGGGCAAGACCCGGCGATGCAAACGCGAGAACTGCGCGAATACTGCGAGCGCCGGGGCTGGGAGATTTTTCAGAGCTATGTGGACGAAGGCGTCTCCGGCAAAAAAGATTCCCGCCCTCAACTTAATCGGCTTATGGCAGACGCCCATGCTCGGAGATTCGATGTGGTCGTCGTGTGGCGCTTCGACCGCTTCTCACGGTCGGTGTCGCACCTCTGCCGGACATTAGAGACGTTCCGCGCTTTGCGGATCGACTTCGTATCCATGATGGAACAGATCGACACCACCACTCCAGCGGGCACGTTTGTCTTTCATGTTCTCGCAGCGGTGGCGCAGAGCGAGCGGGAGACTACGGTGGAGCGCGTGCGGGCTGGGTTACGCAACGCCAGAGCTAAGGGCAAGCGCCTCGGGCGTCCCACGAAACCTGTCGATGTTGATCGGATCAACTCGCTCCGGGTCTCCGGGCACTCGTGGCGCTCGATTGCTTCGCAGATGAAATTGTCGGTCGGAACCGTTTACGCTGCCGCCCGATCTCAGCAGGGTAAGGCTCTCTGCGCTTGAACTATTGCCAAAGTGATCTCTTAGGGGAGGAAACCTCTATGCAGCCAGTGGTCATTGACGTCGCCGGAACAATCAAGGAACTCGTGAAATGGGCACTGTTGCAAGTCCTTCTGTTTTTCGCCGTGATCGTCTTCGCGCTGCTTGCTCCTTTCATCTTCACGGTGGGCGCGGAATACCTCGCGTGGAAGTATCCGCAGTACGCCTCGACTTGGGCTGTCGTTTACCTGTTCCTCGGGCCGCTCGCTTGCACAATCTGGATGTCTCCCATTTCCCACTGGCAGGATTGGGTCGCCGACTACCGGGCGCGGCGTGCAGGGAAGCGACCCGTCCGCACTCACAGCTTCGTGTACGGGACTGTCAGAGGCTTGGGGTACATGTTCGCCGGGTTCTGCGGCTCGATTCTGGCGGAAGCCGCGCTAACAATCGCGGCTCACAAGTACGGCATCATCCCTCGCCACCTGATTCCCTTTTTTGCCGTTGCGCCGTTCGCCGTATTCGCGCCTTGTTGGCTGGTAGTGCTGAGCCGCTGGATTCGCAAGGACAGATTACGCAAACGCTTAGCGACACTCTAGAAAACGACCCCGACGCTTACGCTCCGCTGTTTGCAAGACAACTTTGGAGGAAACGCCATGCGTAAACGCAGGAACGGAGAGTTTGAGCAAATCTGCAAGCTCGCGTCGGAGCGCGTCGCGGCGGTCATCCGCTGCATCGACGCTCTGTGCCCCGGTCCCGACCCCCGGCAGAGGAAGCGCCTCGCGAACAAAATTCTCACCTTGTGCGACAGCAAAGAACGCTCAGTGAAGATCACACAGGGTCAAGCGGAGGCATTGATCATGCCGCACCTACCCTGTATCCGCACAGATTGCCCACAGCGTTGCTTCTGGGAGCCTATCGCGAGAAGCCTGAACCTTTTCTTTTCGGAGGAAGAGTGATGGATATGTTCGACGGGACAATCGAAACACACGTAGAGCCGGATGGGAGCGCGAAGTCCAAGCGCTTTATCAGCGACGAGGAAACGATCCGACAGATGGATTTCGACGATGCGTGCGAGGCTTTCGTCCGTGCCGAGAAGGAATGGGCGAAGCAAGATGCGATTGCGAAGCGCCCCGGTGCCCGACCGACCGATGTGTGCAAGTGGTTCGATGCCTTGGAGGAACGCTACCAGACGGAGAAACGGGTCTGGCTACTTTTCACGGCGGGCGACCGCAGCCTCCGCTCAGGGATGATTTATCTACAATTTAGGGAGGCTCTACTTTCAAATAAGGTGCTCCGGGCCGATGCTTGATCAATCAGCGGAGGCAGTCCTTCAATGCGTAGCCATTCTGATCGTTTCTGTCGGACAATCGGCTGTCGGTCTGAAAGAGCACGGTAATGCACTATGCGTTTGACCGCATCTGATTTCGCTTCATGCCATCGCCCAACACGCTGCGATCTTCGTGTGTTCCTGCGACACCACCGAGAGCAGGAAGCAGAACCCGGCCCGCACGACATCGTCCTTCGACGGCTTGGACTCAGACACGAGCGAGATCATCTCGCAACTCTCGGCACGTTTGTTAACGTGAGTGCTGCTTCCCTCGAAGAGCAGGTGAAAAAGACTGCGGACTCCATCGAAGCGAAAGTACCTGTCTTGTATCAGCCCGCCTTTCTCGCCACAGAGAGAATCTGCGGAACCGATGTCGAAATTGTCGGCGTACCCGACTACCTCATCCTCGATGGCGACGGCTATGTGATTCGGGATTCGAAGATGGCTCGCCGAATCGACGAAGAGAATCACCCCGAGATTCTGCTGCAAGTCCAGCTTTATGGCTGGCTCTTCGAAAGGAGTTGCGGCACTGCTCCCAAGGGACTGCAAGTCCACGCTGGCACAGGCGAAATCGTGACGATCCCCTACGACGGCGGGGCGACCGCTCTGCGGGAATTGGAGCGACTTCTGGCAATCAAGCGACTGATGGCGGAACCCTACGAGCCTGTGGGCTGGACAAAGTGTCTCGGCTGCGGGTTTACCGACCGTTGCTGGGCGAATGCAGAGAAGAGCGGTGATGTTGCACTTGTCTACTGCGTGGATCAGAGCCTTGCCCGAACATTACACGATCAGGGGACACTCTCTCGAAAGGACTTACTGGCGAAGTTCGACACTACCAGCCTCAGCGAACTCAAGCGCCCGTATGGAAACCGTGAGCAGCGGGTGGGAAAGGCAGCCGAACGAATCCTGAAATTCGCAGATGCGATGGAAAGAAAGCAAGAGATAGTCCTTGCCGCTCCAGCCATACCACCGCACGACAACTATGTGATGTTCGATTTGGAGGGGATGCCGCCGCACTTAGACGAACTCGACAAGATTTATCTTTGGGGAGCGCAAGTGTTTGGCGAGAACCCAAGTGAGTTCAAAGTCTCCTTGTCAGGTTTTGGCGCTGACGGCGATAGAGAGGGCTGGATTGGCTTCTTGGGGAATGCAAAGCAAATCTTCGAGACCTGCGGTGACATCCCATGGGTTCATTGGGCACCTTACGAACAAACGTACCTTCGCAGATACACTGAGCGTTTTGGTGATTTCGAGGGCATCGCTTCCCGTGTTGCGAGAAATCTTCTGGACTTGCTGACCGTAACGAGAGAATCAGTCGTCCTGCCTCTGCCCAGTTTCAGCTTGAAGGTCGTCGAGGACTATGTTGGGTTCGAGCGTAAAGAAGCCGAATTTGGTGGTGCATGGGCAATGGCGACGTTCATCGAAGCAACGGAAACCAGCGACGAGGGCAAGCGGAAAGAACTGATGGAGAAAATTGTCGCTTACAACCGGGAAGACCTTGAAGCGACTTGGACAGTATTTCAGTGGTTGAAGGCGAAGCCTTGCATTTGAACGCCACATTGGCATCGACTCCTCACACGCTAAGACGCCCTTACCACGCCGCCGATGCTAGACTCTGGTCATGTCGCAAATTGACGATAACCCTATCAAGAGACTTCAAGATCAGTTCAAAATGGAAGACCTTGCAACATCTCCGGTGACGGAAGCGGTCGTCAAAATAGCCGAGAAGTTGCCGCTGCCAGACGTATTGAAGAAAGGCGCTGACTTTCTAGCTGGTCATCTTAGTAAACAAGCCGAGGAGAGGCGCAATCTTTTGCTCCAAACGGTCGCCGAGGAGACCGTGAAATACGGAGCCGAACTCGACCGTCTGAAGAAATCTGTCGCCGAACACGCGGAGCGCACAAAGCCGGAGGTCATGGCTGAACTCTTGATGGATGCCACTCGGAAGGCGCAGAACACTCGCGCAAAAGACAGAGTTCAACGGATCGGGCTGATTCTATTTAACACAATTGTGGAACCAAAAGCAGCGGACGCTGATGAAGTTGAAGAAATGATGCGGGTCGCCACGGAAGTCAGCGACCGCGAAATCTATTTCTTGAAAGAGTTGGTCAAGATTCAAGGCAAACTGTTGGAGAGCCGCGACCACATTCCACGTTACGATGCTCACAGTGCTTGGATTAACGGTTTTTGGGGCGACCGGGTCGTGCCGGAAGTAGATAGCGTTTTCCAAAAACTGGAGAGCTATGGTCTGGTGACACGCATAGCGCCGCCCAACAACCAGAACATCATGGCTGACATCCAAAATCGGTACGCGCTCTTGCCGAAAGGCGTGCGCTTCGTAAATCTGATTAAGAGCAGAGCCAGTTCTTGAATAACGGAGTGGGTTGGCGAGCGAATCAGGGTTTCGACCGTATCTTTGCGATTTCTTGCAGCATTTTCTGGACTTTGGAATCATCGCTGCTCACAGCGTGGTCACGAAGAACCTGTCTTATGACGTTTTCAAATTCCATGCTGACCCAAATGATTTTGTCGGGAGAGTGGTAAGCACACGTTGTCCGATACGATTGCGGCAATTTGTAGGCGAAGTGGAGCACAAAAAACAGTCCAGAAACATAAAAGAGGTATCTGGAGCATTCCGGCAGATGCGCCTCCCACGGCACCAACATGGCGTTTAAGAGACTTCCGTTAGGACAAACCGACACCCACAGTGTCACGTCGTCGGGTAGTGCCGATCCGCCGAGCAGAAATTGGCGAATAGGTTCCTCATAGGCACACAGACGAACATCCGGCGCTTCGCTCCGTAACGAAGTCCACTGGTGGACGGCACCGCGCCAGAATACGCTAACCGCAAAGTAAACGATTTTCTCCATGTCCAACAATTTGGTCCTCGCGCCCGCATACAATTTGGTGTCACCATCCACCAGAAGAGGCGCTTCGGCGTTCAGCGCATCGAGAATCGGGAATTTCTCACCGTAATTTCGGGGAACATTCCCAAGTACCCACGCCTCGCCGTTCTTGCTGAATCTCTGCTCGCAGTCCGAGCAAAGTAGGTAATCGCTCAACTGAGCAGAGGACTGTAGCAACTCGTCATTCGACAGAACGACAGGGTGAGGACTCTTCAGTGCTGGGGCGCGATTGATTCTATACGCGCCTTTAGGAAGATAGTGGCTATCCTGCAATGTCCTCGTTTGAAGACACAGCTTGCAAACCCCGATTGGCATTTTCCGGCTGTGCCTCCCCTAGCGGTTGATTCTAATCATGCCTTCACAAACCCTTGGTCAGTTCGCATAGAGGCCGCCAGAGAGTCCGACATACGAATCAAAAACGTGCTGGTACACCTGCTCGCACTTCTGCTCATAAATCTGGGGCGTGTACACTCTCGGCAGGTGATCGAGCACCGTTTCTACCGTGTACCGCACAGACGCCCTAGTCGTTTGCCGCTTCTTCCAGTCCAGAACCAGCTTTTCCTTCTTCAAGGTTTCCAGCAGTTCTTTGGCGACTTTCTTCACCTCAATTTCTTCAGCCTTTGTGAGCTTCATATCTGGTTTGGTCAGCAGGTCGAAGATCACTAGCTCCTCTTCGGTCAACTGCTCGGCAATCCCACGCTTTTCTTCTTCGGAAAGCCGTTTCGTGAACGCCATCAACCGGGCGAACAGGGTTTCGAGGTTTGAAGCCCCCGCGTTGTATTCGTCGATCATCTTCTGAAATTCTTCCAAGAAGTTCATTCGGGTACGGTTCAGCCTGACCATCTGAACCAGTTTTTGAGCGATCTGCCCTCGCAGTTTTTGCACTTCAATCGGCTTTCTGCCCTTCTCGAACTTCGCCTTCAGCGCTTCGAAATCAATCTTGCTCAAATCAATACGATTATCCCCCGCCGCTGATGCTCGGATTACATAGCCCTCGGTTGAAACAGATTTGTCGAGAAGTTCCTCCACTTGCTCCATCACTTCCGATATGTCAGCGGGGGGAATTTCCGAGCGAATCTTCTCCGCGATGACTGTAATGACTTTCCGAATCGGCCCGAATTCGTTAGCGGCAGGGTCAGGCAACAGAGATTTGAAGAGCTTCTCGACGTGCCCCGCCGACTCCATGAACCGACGCCTCGTCTTGTCATCAATCACAAACGTAGCTACCGCGTCTTCCTTCAGTTTTTCTCGCTGAAATCCCGTGGCGTCCCTGATCGCTTCTAGGTCAACCCCACGCTCCCGGCAGAACACGGTCGTCTCTTGTATTGCCTGCCGAAGGAGCTTGACCAGTTCGAGTTTGTCCTTGATAGGTAGTTCACCCTGTTTCGCCCCACCCTGCGTTGTGCCGTAGATCGCCAGAGCCTTTTGGAGATCACGGAAGATTCCAACGTAATCGACGATCAATCCGTTCTGCTTTTCTCTCCAAACCCGGTTTGCGCGAGCGATGGTTTGCATGAGCGTGTGGTTCTTCATTGGCTTGTCGAGATAGATCGTGGAGCAGGAAGGCACATCAAAGCCCGTAATCCACATCGCACAAACAAAAACGATTCGCAGCGGGTCGTCCGACTTCTTGAATCGCTTCTCAAGGTCTTCCTTGACCATCCTCTTCCGGTGCGATGCGATGTCCAGACCCTTTTTCTTGAACTCTTCTATCTCGTTCTGGGACTGGGAGACGACCACAGCCATATCGGTTTCTTGAAAGAATTGCAGACGTTTTTCTAACTCGGGTTTATCCGCCGGGTCAGCGGCAGCCAGTTCCTTCTGCAACCGAGCTATCGCGGACTTCCAGTGCTTCTGCACTTTGTCGTGCATCCTGACAGTGGTGGCTTTATCAATCGAGATGACCATCGCCTTTGCCAGCACGCCCCGACCCATGAAGTGCGCAACGATGTCTTCCGCTATCCGCTCTAAGCGTTCGTCTCTCGTAATGAGTTGATATTCTTTGGCAAACTCCCGTTCCAGCTTTTGCTGCTGATCTCCATCGAGTTCTGAGTTGTCGATGATCTCAGCCATGTCTTCGGTGAGATTTGGATTCGTAAGCTGAAGCTCGGGGATGCGATTTTCGTAGTAGAGGGGAACGGTATTCCCATCATCAATCGACTGCTTGAAGTTGTAGATCGAGACGTAATCGCCAAAAACCTGCTTCGTCCGTTCTTCCCCTGCCATCAATGGAGTTCCGGTGAAGCCGATGAACGCAGCCTTTGGCAGGGCGTTCCGCATGTTCAGGGCGAACTGGTCGTACTGACTCCGGTGAGCCTCATCCGTGATGACGATGATGTCCGACCTGTCCGACAGCTTGGGATAGGTCTCACCCTCTTCGGTACGAAACTTTTGGATCAGCGTGAAGAGGTAGCGGTGGTCTTCCTTGTTCAGGAGTGTCTTCAGGTGCTCGGCGCTCTGCGCCCGGACGCTCTTTTCGTCTTCAAGAACTGCGGCTGTCGAAGCAAAGTTCCGGTAGATTTGCCCGTCGAGGTCATCGCGGTCTGTAACGATCACGAACGTCCAGTTGCCGGGGAGCTTCCTCAAGACTTTCTGCGAGAAGAAGACCATCGAAAAGCTCTTGCCCGAACCCTGCGTGTGCCAGAACACGCCCAGCTTGCCTTGGTTCTTCTTGATTTGTTCCGTCGCTTCAATCGCCCGATTCACGCCGAGGAACTGATGGTTTTTCGCCAGCAGCTTTGCCGTCTCACCCTCGGCTTCGCTGTACAGCGTGAAGTTTTCGACCAGATCGAGCAGCCGAGAAGGCTCACAGACTCCACGGATCATCGTCTCCAAACTGACGAGTCCCTCTTCACCCTCATCATTGATCTTTTTCCACTCGGCAAAATGCTCCCACCCAGCAGTCATGCTGCCGACTCGGCTTTTCGAGCCGTTCGAGAGAATGATCAAGGCGTTGTGCCAAAAGATTTGCGGGATCGTCGTCCGGTAATCCGAGAGGTTGTACTTGTAGGCGTTTTCTAGAGATTTGTGCGAAGCCTTGAGTTCAACGAAAACGAAGGGCAGACCATTAACGAATCCGACGAGGTCCGCTCGTTTCCGCCCGTAATCGCCGGAAATCCAGAACTGTGAAGCAACGAAGAGGTCATTGTTCTTCGGCTCATCCCAGTCCACAACACGGACAATTTCCACGTTCTCTTGGTCATCCTCACGCCGAATTGAGACTCTTACACCGTCTCTCAGGAGTTTGTAGATGTCCTGATTGGCTCGGACAGGACTCAAAACACTTCGATCCTTGCTCAGTTCTTCGACCGCCAGATCGACAGCTAACGGGGAGATGCCGGGGTTGAGTTTGAGTAGCGCCGCACGGAGCCGCCGTTCGAGGACAACCTGCTCGGACGTCTCTCGCCCCAACAGTGAATTAGGCCCAAAGGTTTCGTTGTAGCAATCCGCAGCTTCCCATCCAAGCTCTTCAAGGAGACCGATAGTATTGGCTTCAAGCGTGCCTTCGGAATCTGGGTCGCGGTATGTCATACCGTCTGGGCGGGAACTTCAGCTTCAATTTGCTCAACGCTAACTTCACCAGAGACGAGCTTCGGCAGAAGCAGGTCACGAGTCTTACGCAGGATTTCATTTTTAAGATTGAGCATCTGAATCATGCGGAACATCGGGGCAGCGAGGCTTTGAAACGACCGAAGAACATCTTCGGGAGGTTGCGCAACAAGAAACTTCTGGAAGCAACCCTGCTGAACTCTTTGCCTTCCGGTCGCACCTGACATGCTCTTGATGGCGTTATCTCGAAACTCGTCAGACCTGGCCATCAAATACACGTATTCGGGGCAGAGTGTCCGTGACCGCAACACTATGAACTCAGTTGAACCGAATGCTACAGCGTCGGGAGCCGGGAGGAACTGCACAAATCCGGTTTTGCCATTCTCCAAACAGGGAGTGATTCGAGCAAATAAGGTATCGCCATTGCGGAACTTCGATCCGCCGTTGCCTTCCCGATACTCAATTTCTGTTATGAGCATCGAATTCTCCGACAGACTTCCCATCGGGACAAAAGGCTTTAATCCTTCTCGGGGAACTTTGGTGGTCGGATCAATCTCAACTGCTTCGCATACACGACAACTCCTCCAGCCATCAGGGATATCCCCCATTTCCGAATTCACGAATTTTACCTTCTCGTGATCGGGGAAGCGGAAATTGACGAACCACTTCCGGTAGAGCATCCGCGCCATCTGCTCCAGAGCATTGATGCGCCGGGCATTGTTCTCGATCAGGTCGTCGTAAGCGGAAAGGATGTCCGCAATTTGATGCTGCACACGAACATGGGGAACCAAAAGGTCGAAGGACAACAACTTCTCAACGCTAAGATTGTCCTGTGTTGTGCCTCTCGACGCATTTTGCATTCTCAACTTTATCGTATCGACGTAGTATTTAATGAATCGAGCATCTGCCTTCGTATCATCGGGGATAAACCCCACGATGCTGTCAGGGAAGCATGCCTCGACGCGAAGGATCGCAGTTTCAGCAATGTTAGCAGCGATTGTGATGCACAACGTCCCCTTCGGCCACA